>Ga0065711_1035670_pt1 | contig 21989 bp, 12 predicted proteins | sample Hoacrofraction12_FD_59098 | JGI IMG/M metagenome (GOLD analysis project Ga0065711, IMG submission 59098) | Hoatzin crop microbial communities from Cojedes, Venezuela - Epithelial fraction 12 v2 (version 2) | ecosystem: Host-associated > Birds > Digestive system > Esophagus > Crop | place... | reverse complement strand
GGCGGTGTGGACCCGGGGGGCGGCGGTGGGCGGCCGGGCGGCAGCTGCCCGCCGCTGCGGGCCGTGGGTTTGGGCTGCGGCACGCAGGAAGCCGCGGCGGATCCCGCTTGCCGAGAGCGGTCAGGCGAGCCGCTGTCGGGATCGCGGAGCCTGGGAGGGTCCCCGGAGCCTTGGGAATTTCAGGCCGTGGTGGTTCACTCCAGCGTCGGCCGGAAAAGGGACGCGGTGTCGGGCTGCAGGGAACGGGCACGGTGAGCCGGGTGGTGTGGGACGGGAGGCAGAAGAGCAGTGAGGAAGGTGAACGGAAGGGCTGCCGTGCCCAGGCAAGGTGGGTGCGCAGCCCGGGAGGGGAAAAGCGAAGTGTGTATGGACACCGGTTGTCTCGGGAAGATGGACGCAGTGGTTGCTGTAGAGCGCTGGGCCAAGAGAGAGGCACACCACTCTGCCATGCGTACGGTGCATAAAATGCCCTGTGACCAGGAGTGCTGCTGGCTGCTGATGCAGCCAGGAACTCCACGGCGAAGCAGTGCTCTGTAGGTGCCGAGGCTGCCGGCAGTCACTCCAGGCGTGATAATAATTAAGGTTCTATAAGTCTTTCTGTAGAAGAGCAGAAACTCGTGGGTCAGGCAGAAACTTCCCTCTCGGGCGGTTTATTCCACGGTTCACCCTGACGGGAGGTCTCGCGCCCGTTCTTGGGCGACGCGGGGCCTGGTGAGCAGAGCAGAAGGGCTCTCAACTCCCTGTGCCCTCCGTGCAGGCCCGAGAGGTCCGTGCCTGCAAAGGGAAGGTGTCTCTAAGTTCTTACGCGTCCTCCTTCGCTTGTTTGATCTGCTTGGTGCGTGGGTGACAAAGCTGTAACGTGCGTCGCGACACTGTTGCTGTTGCCAGCGTCCCCTTGCCTGAGGGAGCGTGTCGGGAGCCTGGAGCATCGCCACAGCTGCGGTGCGAGGGGACGCATCTGCCTTTCCTGCAATGCCCCGAGTGGATGCTCCCACTAAGAGAAAGGAGGAGGACACTGCCAGAGAAGGAAATGTGGCTTAATTTGCCTAACACATTAGACTCCCTTTTAATCCTGGTTTGGCTTAAGCTCTGGAGCATGCGGGTTATGGTCTCTTCCAAAAATCTGTTCAGGATTCACCGTTCTAAATCTGGATTATTTGGACGGAGTGAATTATGCAGAACTTGGCATGTTAGTACAAAGTTACTGAAAAGCAATGTCCATCTTAAATAAAATTAAAGATCGAGGAGCATTAAACGTATCAACATTCAGTGTGCCAAGCCCTATTGATGTCTGTGAAAACCAGAAGGCAGGGATTGTGCTGCGTCTGGCTACTAGACCCATCTGCTTCAGCTGGCTCTCTAACTGTCTCTCACCAATTTATTCTTTGGCCTAGAGACGATAGCAAATGGCCAGTGTGTTGTGTCTTCCAGCTTGCTTCTGACCATTTAAAATGACATGTCTCTCAAACAAAAATGAGATAAACCATTATGACCACAAGCAGGGCTGGTGGACCTCCCTAGTATGGAGAAGACAGGCTAGTGAGGACGGTAGTGGTGCGAGACAGCTTAAAACCTGTCTTTTAGGCTGTAAAATAGTGCCGCACCAGGAAATGAAAGCGGAAATGGACAGACCGAAAACTCTTGAGTTTACTGCACATTTTTATTTCCGACGATGAAGTTGTGTGACTCGCTAGCTGGATTCTCATCTGGTTTGAATCCTCGTGTGAGTGCTGTCACCATTGTGTAGCGCTGACAGGAGTCTGCCCTGTGGTCTGCAGTGCGTTGCTCCTCTGGTGGGGCTGGGAAGGGAGGCTGTCCTCTTTTTGCAGATGGGGAGCCAAGACACAAAGTAGTGAATGTCTAGATCTGCAAGGATCGAGGGACTTTCCTTCCTCTGGCCCAGTCGTTGCTCCTTGGCCCTGGGACCTTTTGCCAGAGCAGATCTTCTGGGTGCCATAGATCTTCTTTTTTCCTCTGCCAGTGTCACTTTAATTTGGACACTGCAGGATAGGGGAGCTGGAGTTGCGCTGAAGTTTGGGTGGATCCTCGTAATGGTCCTCTTGTCTCTCCATGGAAGTCTGGAGCAGTAGCACTAAGGTGTTCCCCTGAGTGGGGGAAATGGGCCAGAGCTCCGATGCTTACTGGGAAGGCTGCTTGTGTGTTTAACAGCTTGTGTTTTGTAAGAGAGTACTGTGAGTGGCGGTGGACTTGGTGTCCTCTGTATGTTGCAGAAGGTGGGATTTTGGAATTCTGTGGACTTTCTGCCTTGATCGCAAGTCACTTTGGGTAGGAAAGCGGAGTTCAGCTTTGCACACGTGTTTAATTTTGCATAAATATCAACTGTGCTTCCCTCTGTGTGACATTAAACCAGTCCTATTATTTTAGTTAGCTTGGCATGCACTAGTTAAGTGAAGAATGCCCTCTTAATGATAAAATGAACTGTATTAGTAGCACTCAGAGGAATTAAAATAAATGCACCAAATGAAAAACCCTGTGAGAGAGCCACATCAATCTGCATTATTAAAGGTGCGGTATCTCATTTCAATTAATGTGTCTCAGTTTCACTGAAAGAATATATCAGCCATGTAAAGCCTGGTGGGTTACTACAGCAAAATAACAAATCTAATTTGATCTAATGGCCTGTAATTTCAAAATGTCAAGGTTCCCTGTATGTGTGTTTAAACTAGAATAACTGTTGGTTGAAAGAACATCTGTATAAACAGAGTTATTCTTGCTGCAAAGATTCATGAGAGGGTACTACAGTAATAAAGTTGCATTTAATACCGGTGTAACTCCTAAGGGTATTGTTATCTCCTCATCCCACCTCCTAGTCTTGCCTCATTAGTATGCTCTCTCCTCATTGTTGAGACTTGGTTCAATTAGGGATGGCTTTTCCGTAGACTTACATTCCGCAGAAACTTTGCCAGCTGATGAGAATGTTTCCTTTATAGTTGTATGGTAATAATAAACAAGGCATGTTTTTCTCTCCCCCTTGGTCAGTGCTTGAGATTGCCATTCCCTCGAGATGTGTGTAGGCTAAAACCCATCTACTCCTAGCAAGTCTGCTACTTTTCTCCTATTTGAATATTCCCCTTGAGACCTCTTTCGTTAAGAAGTTTGGCAGCCAGAGGGGTTTGTTGGGGGTGTGTGGGTTCTTTTCTTTTTTCCTCCTAGCCCAACACTTAACCTCTGTTAGATATCTGTATCAAAGGTGTAAGTTTTGAGTTGGTAGCAGTGGCATCGCTTCTTGGTGAAGCGGTGGGGCCAGGTGTATTTCTAAGTGCTTCTGGATGCATCTGATCGTACAGCAGAACAGGCACGCTGCTTCTACACCACCGTCTTGTGAAAGAGCACGAGGGGTATAAAACCAGGAAAGGGACTCGGGCAAATAAAACTTCCCACAACTGTCTGGTGCTGGGAGTCTCGAAACAAGGTTTCTTCAGGGTGTCTCTCCTTCCAATGGGTGAAGTGCGAGAGAGCTGAGGTTTATGGCTCCCATTGCAAAAATGTAACTTCAAATGAGACGAAGGTGCTTAACTGACAAAATCTTGTCTCCTTGGTGGAGGGACTTGATTGGGAAATCTGCTGTGGGGGTCAGGAACTTGAGGAATACATGAGTTTGTTTATATGACCTTCAGAATGTGGAATGACACTAAGTGGGGTGCCCTGACTCTGAGGAACATCACAGATAAAGCTCTTTTGGTGGAAAGTGTTGATTAAGGTAACTGATTCACAGATTATACGAGTAACCTGTGTCTCATGGGAGTGTTTGTATTTCCAAATATGTGTAGACATCTACTTTTACGTTGCTTTGAAGCTGATTTTAAGATCCTTGAATAGGGACTCTAGTTCTGCTGGACATTGATACTGTTCCTAGAACAGTGGTGCCTCTAGCCAGGCTGGGACCTTTGGGTGCCACTGCAGTCTTGCCGTTATTTGGATAGGAACAGGGCGAACCCCACAAACATTTTCTCCAGTGAGCAGTTCCAGAGGAGTCAGTCTGACTGCCTGTGAGAGTATTTGAATACAGCCATTTAAGTGTAGAATGATGCACTGAGCTTTAACACTGCATGGTTTTATTAATCAAGTATTGTAGGAAAGTTGTTGAATTAGCCTCCAAACAGTGCCTACAGTTCACATTTCTCAGCATTTAGCCTTTCTCCCTTTTTTTCTTCTGCTGGAAGAGTGTCTTGCCTATATACTTTACATAATATATTGGAAATTAATTTATTCAAGTGAGCAAATGTATTCTCAGACTGGAAGAAACTTATGCAAATGGCTTAGACAAGTTGTCTGATTTGTGGACAGCTAAAGTTAGGCCAGATAAATCCTTCCTCCATGAAGAGTCAACAGGTGTGTGGCTGACTTCTGGGCCTAGATGGATGTGAATGCAGAGCAACTTTACTGTGGTTATGGTGGCTGAACCTGGAGACGAATTCTTCACTGCTATCTCCACATCTCCTCCTGGGTAGCGTTCAGGGACTGCAGGCAGGGCGGATGGCGTGCTCTTCGTTCCGGCCAAGTTAGTCATTCAGTGCAATGGAAAATAAGTTGATTTAAAGGGGGTGGAAGAACCCACCCCAAACTCTCTGACCCTATCAGACTACCACCTTCTAGAAATTTTTTCCTCTCCCAGTTGCCTGGCAGCCGACCTCCTGTCCTGTGTGCATGGACCCAATTCCCTTGTCATGAGATCCCTTTAAGCCACGTTACAAGTAGCGCTGGGCGCGGGGGTGAGAATAATCAGAACAACAATGCTATTGGTAAAGGGATAATGTCAGGAAATGCAGGACTGAGCTGTTAATTGTCTTAAAACGGAATGAATTTCTCCGTCCAGTACTAAAATTTTAAAACAGGTAAAAGATCTGCCCTTAACACCAGAGTCTGGAATGCCGTGATGCAATTGGTGGTGAGGATCAGTTAACGCAACTATGTAACCTCATTGCACTTATTTTGCTAGTGTTAACTAGATTTAAAAATATTTTTTAAGGGAAAATATTAGTCCTCTAGAAAGGAGGGTGGAATATTTCACAAGTATGGAGAATAAATAGCCTCCTTCTCCTTCCAATATATCCTTTAAAGAGGAAAGTACTGTTTTTCCTTGCCCGAGTCAGTCCCTTAGATCACAATGACTACAACAGCTACTATGGCACCAATAACGTAACCTCCAAATTGACAGCTGAAACTTCTCCCAGCTATGTTAATCTCTATCTCGGGTCAAAGGGCTGCAGCACGTGTCCTTCTGACAGCCTGGTAAGAATGTGAAGAACTATAACACACCCCAACTTGAAATGGAAAAACCCCTACCTATCACTGGCTTTTATTTTATAAACAGAATAAATGTACTCCCTGTACCTGGGACGGGGTGGAGTGGCTGCTGGGGCAGCAGCAGCTCTGCTGGAGAGGACCTGGGGGCACCTGCGGGACAGCAGGCTCGGCACGGGTCTGCAGTGTCCCGGTGGCAGGAGAGGTTAGTCCTGCGTGGTCATTCTGGAGCCAGCAGATTGATGGAAGTGGTTGTTGGCTTCTGCTTGGCACTGGCTGGGCCGCACCTGAAATCCTGCATCCAGTTTTGGGGCCCAGAGTGCGGGAGGGATGTTGGTGAGCAGGAGGGAGCCAAGCAGAGAGCCCCTGGGCTGGCTGGGGCTGGAGGACTTGCCCTGAGAGAGGCTGGTGGAGCTGGACTGCTTCAGGAGAGATGGCTTTGTGGGGACAGGGCAGCAGCTCTCCAGTACCTCTGGGCAGGTTTTGGAGAAGATAGAGCCATGCGCTTCACAGAGGTACATGGCGGGAGGGTGAGATACTTAGCATAAACTAAAAGTAGGGGAGGTTCTGACTTGTAGTAAGGAGAAGTTTCTTCACCACAAGGGCAGCTGAGCATTGATGCAGGGTGGCCGGGGAGGCTGGGAGATCACCATCCCTGGAAGATTTCATGCCTGGCTGGAGGAAAGTGGGAAACAGCCTGGTCAGACCCCAGAGCTGCCCTTGCATGGAGCGGGGGGCTGGAGTAGAGGCCCTCTGAGGTCCCCACCAGCCTGAATTATTCTGTGCAGCTGTGACTGCTTGAGAGGGAGGGAGTGAACGTCACTTAATTTTATTTTTAATGCTACTTTACTGGTTGCTTATATTATTGTAGTGCTGAAGAGCCTGTTTACATGAACAAGATCCTTCACTATACAAAAGCGAAACTCCGGTGGCTTGTGGCAGGCATTTTCAGGGTATGCTATCGAGTTTCCTTTGTAGAAACTCCTCAAGGCAGTGTAAAGTGTGCTTGGCTTCCAATCTAACTACTTTTGCTAAGCCTGTTTTATTTTAGAAAACTGTAAATACAATTGATGTCCTTGGCTTGGTGAGATTTTTGTTGTTGTTGTGATTTAATTCATCATGCACTGTTATAATTGACCAATAACTGAACTGAACGGAACTGAAATTATTTCCCTTGCTTTTCAGATCTTGAAAAGATGATGTGCAGGCTTAATTCTTGAGAATTTAGATGCTAAATCCGTAAGAGTTTTTTTTGTTTGTGGTATTAGTTGGTTGTAAGAATCCTCTACCTTGACAGTCACTCTGCTCAGTTCTAGTGTAACTTGCTACTGTTGGCTAGTTCTTTATTATAAGTGTGCATATATAACGATTATTGCTAGTAGTCCTTACCTTAGCAGAATGGCTAGCTTAACAATAGAGTTAATACTAGAGCTTGCATCTGATTTTAAAATTGACTTAAAATAGTCTAGTGAATTCTTGGTGGGTGAGAAAAGGAGAAAATTTTCTTTGTTTGCCCATTTGAAGAGAAGCCCTATTTTGCTGGTTTCTGCTGTTTTGAGGTCTCATGCCTAGTATTAAAGACAGCTTGATTTTGAAATCAACTTTGACAAGCTAAGATTTTGAAAAATAATACTGCTGTGGCTTCTTGGCTCTGGAGTCGTCGTTGGTGATTCACAGAGCACTTCACAAGCTAAAGAGCAGTGTGGTGGAGGCAGGGGAAGCAATTCTTTAATTCTGCTTTGTACGGCTGAATGAGTAAGGTAAGAGGGAAATGCTCTTCATTAATCTGTCCTTTTTTCTGTGATCCTGGTTCGTGTTGGAAAGAAGACAGGGATTTTTGCACTGTGTGATCCCACAGATTGTTTCAGGAACAGCATGAAAGGAAAAATTCTGTGTGATGTCTTTTCCTTATACTACTCCATCCTCCAAGATCTCCCTGCCTCCATCTGGCCTTTGCATGGGCTTCAGAAGAACCCCAGCCCTCCGGTTATCTACAAGCTATAGGGAAAGTGGCTGCACACACTCTATGTAGTGCAAAACAAATAGAAGTCCTTGTCCTGAGACTGTAAATACTTTCCCTATTGTTTCCTTTCCTGTAGATGTTGGTGGATCTCAGTACACTATTGCAGTCGTGAGCTATCAAGTCTCTGGCTGGATTGCAGCATCATTTATAAGATAAATTAGGCTGTTACCTGCCTTCTGTTCCTCAAATCGTACGTTGCTGTGATTCAGGTTTTTCTCACCAACAGTGAGGAGATGAAATCTGTAAAAAGATTAGTACACAAGAGTTCCCAAAATTTATTTTTACATCTGATAGATCTGGCAAAAGCGCAGGTCGAGGACTTTAGCACACGGTATTGGTGATGCCTGATAGCACTGCGTCATGTGAAGTCCGTTACACGGGATGGGGCTTTCGGGAGGAGAAGTTCTGAACTGAAGATGAAGAAAAGTGTATCTTCCAGTACTGGAAGTTTCCAATTCCAGAGTGGTAGAAAAGAGCTCCAAATGACCTTTCCAATAAAACCAGGAGGCCGAGAAACTCAGATGAATTTGTACTTCAGGAGCAGGCCACAGACTGGCACACATAGTTGTAACCTTTGCTCTGACTTGAGAAGCACAGTCTTGCTTTTACGTAAGCAGAGGCTGGTGCCCATAAATAACTGATTTCAAGTGGGAGCAGAATGGTTGCGTGGCTACAGAGGACAGGGGGCTGAGGTTAAAAGCTCTTTGTTGTGCTTTGCTTTGCAAGCACTCTGTTCCATGAAATGTATAGAGCTACGTTGCGCTGCTGTGTCACAGCGCAAGGTTGTGGCTCGGGTGGAATTTAGAGGTCTTGCTACGATGTCTTAAAACAAATGTAACCGCCAAATCCAAGCCTATCACTTTAGTCTTCAGTTGGGTATAAATATTCTAGGAAATTATGGAACTCAAAATGATTTAATCTCTTGAATGTAAGCGGTGCATGTTTTATACCTGCTATGGGTGTATTGGACGCTCCCCTCCAACTCCCCCCAAACTCTGAAAATCCTTCATCCAAATGTCTGCTTTACTGATCTAGAAGATTCTTAAATAAGATATTTTTCTCCAGTCTGCTGTCAGAGAAAGGAAGCTTCAATGTCTGAGGAAAAGCACTGAAGTCTTACCCCCCCCTTTTTTTTATGTAATTCCTTGTTTTAAGTAATATTAACTGCTTGTCTTAGCTAACAGGTTTTCTTGTATTTTCCATTTTTTTTTCCAATTTAAAAAGGAGCCATGGTATGTTAGCTCAAAGTCTGCTGCTTGGCAGTGAGCATTTTCTGACTGGGTTTGAGGAAGGGACGGGAGGAATGAGGAGAGGCAGAAGTGGCCGCCTCGCCTCTGCCAGAGCAGCATGGGCAGGGATGCCCGGTGTGCCAGGGCGTTCAGCGCCGAATCCCTTGGCTCTGTTTCCGTGCGATTCGTGTCAGTGGGCTAACTTGCACGTATTGTTGCAATAAAAACAGCTCTGGCAATTTTCTTTCAGTCCAGAAGCATAGCTGTAAATACGCAATCTAAACAGAAAAAAAATGACAGCAACTATAGAAGTGTCTTTTTCTGTTTATGTTTTTTTCCTGATTGTGATGAAGTGTTTTTTTTTTAAAGTTGTGGTTTGGAAAAAGGAAAGTCCTGATTTGGGAGCATGAGTTTGTGGTGTCTGTCTTCTGCCAGTGTTTGGATCAATGACAGATAGCCAAGAAAATAAACTTTTTTTCCAGAAAAAAATTATGCTGGCAAGAAAAAGGAGGTGTCAGAATCAGTGAGTCATAAAGGTGGCTCTCTCCTGAGTTGAAAGAAATGATATAAAAGCTTAGCCTAACATCTTACCCCTCCCAAAACTGATTTTTGTTTCAACAAGGGGGCCTTCAGTTTTGGAATAACATGAAAAAACTCATAAATCAACAAAGTTCAAGCGACTCGAATGATGTTTTATTAGAAACAGCTTGCCTTTTCTAAAGAGAAGCAAAAATACTCTCAAAATATTTTAATTATGAACATGCAGATCTCCGATCTTGCTGGGGCCTTATTTTCTCCTTCCCTCAGATCAGTGCTGCTCTGCCCGTGTTGCTTCTCTGGGTGCCGGGCTGGTGGGTGCTTCCCGTTGGGGTGGGCTCCTCTGCCCGGTGGAGCTACGTGCAGAGGCAATGGTATGTTTTTTTCCCTCCGGACAGCCCAAGCATGCGGCTGCTCCGGAAAGCGGAGGTGATGGCTGTTGTGCGATGGCTCCTGGCATCCAGAGCCTTTTGGATTGGCACAGCACAGCTGAGGGTTGAGATATTCACTGTGAGGAGATGAGCGTAAAGGGAGCAGGGTGTTAAAAATAAATCTGGTGAAGCTGCAAAGTAATTTCACCTCCCTCGCTCACTTTCGATGATGGCTTTCTCCCGGGTAGCAGCCCCCAGTTAGATTTGCAGAGGTTCACTTGGAACGGGTGCTCTTCAAAGACAGACATCACACCGGATTTATGCCAGCCTCACATACGAAGGACGCACTGCAGTCAGTGCTAGAGCCTTCTCGGAGTATCCTAAACAAAAATATCCCTGCTTTCATTTAAAAATGCATCTCAGTAATAAATGCTTTGCTGCTTCATTCCTTTCCCTCGTTTTGCTTCTTGTGAGTAGCTTCAGGGGAGAAAGTAAGCAGGGCTGTTGTAGATAGCTGTGGGATAACTTAATGAAAATTCACAGGGGTAGCTCTGAGGTGACATTCCAGTTAAGATTTAATAGAAAACTTGTCTACCAGTGCTGCTGGGATTTTATCCAGTGATTTCCACTCATTGTAGTTTGCTAGTGTCTATGATGTAGCACTGCTGAATAATAGTCTTAATTCTTTACTTTTTATTTTGGATTTCAACCAAGACTCTTGAATGCATATTCTGGTTATAGGCAGATCTGGTATTTGTGGTTTTTCTGCCCCCCTCAGTATTTGATAGTTTTTCGGAGCAGTGCTTAATTATGTAGTGCCATAGTGGGTTTTCTTTTTCATTTTAGAATTGTGTGGCGAAAACTTGCGTTTCAGCTTCCCACATTAACGGCCTTAAAATTAGTAGATCAAAGCTGGAGCAGGCTTCTTGGAAGTGGTGCAATCTCAAACTGTGTTGAAAGCTTTTGTTTTCTGCCCTTTTCCTGTCCCTTGGTATCTCCCAAGAGAAGGAAGAGCGTAAGGGGGATCTCCGGGTAGGGAAAGGGGAATATCCCCTCCCTGTATGGTTGGGTACAGGGCTACGTGACTAGGAGGAGCTGATTTCCAGAAGTAGCAGTGGTGGGAGCCTTTGTACAGGATGGGGAGCTCCAATATGAAGGATCAAAGCGTCATTTTCCCATGGCTTGATCTGGGCTCCCGTACCCCCAGGAAAGAGGTACTGGTGGAAAGAGTGCTGGTGGAGAAGAGGCTGTCAGTGTTAGCTAAGGGCAGTGCACATTTTGCAGTGCGCGCAACCTCAGCCAGGCTGAAGTTTTCTTTTAGGATTGAGAGGGAGAAGATGTGCATCTCGTACACCAAAAGGCATGAAGAGTCAAAACAGAAGCTTCCATTTTTGTATTTGGTGGGGAGGGACAGCGCTTTAGACTTAAAACTGCAACTGTGTGCAAGGTGTAAGTGGCTGGTGAAGCAGACACGGTAGAGTCAACAAAGTTGAGGTGCCTACACATGCCAAAAACTCATGCTGGTACTCGGTGTTTACTTTGAGGAGAAGCTTTCATTTCTTCAGCAAAAATCAAGTTAGAGAAATGGCTCCTCTACAGTATAGAAAGCTTCTGGCAAGGGGAGAAGTTCACTCCAACTGTGTACACTCGTGTCCCGTGCTGTCCCGAGGTGCGTCGTGGCAGATTTCCTTAGGACAGTGGCATGAGACGAGAGGAGCTGCTGTCTGGCAGTTCCTCCACAACCATTTGCATTTAGGGGTTGCCCTGAATGTGTCTTATCAACGCCTGAGCTCGAAGCAGTATTTGCTGGCCTGTGCACTTGTTCTGCTCCTCAGAGCTGCGATTCCTTCCTGCCAGAAGTCTAATGAGGCTGTTGGAGGGAAAGAGCACACCTGGGAATTTCTAGAGCGTGGTAGCTATAGCTCTTTTTCTCCCAGTGCAGTGACAGATTATTTGGATTAATACAACTAGGAGAATTACGACTTTGTTCTTGCTAATAAATCAGTGCCTCTTTCTTGCTCATCAGAAACCCATCTGATTTCAAATCTGACGTTTGAATGACTAGAGGGCTCTGGGCCAGTTTACTTGCTGTTGATGCGGGCAAGGTTTGGGGATTTTTTTGTCTATAAATGACTGCCAGTAACCCCTGTGTTAATGCAGAGCAGTATAGGTGGCAAAAGGCACTCACTTGATGCATCTGTCACATGTATGCTGCCAGCTGTCTGCATCCTGTGTGCCCCAAGTGCTTTAAACATCCTTATGTAGGAGAACGGCTGTTGCAAGCTCGCTTGAATCATTTCTGTGTAGTTGTTTATGCATCCTCCTTGTATCTTCATATCTTCTGGTGCGTATAGCTTCAAGATTTTTCTTCCAAACTTGTTCCTGGGTTTCTGAATGGGCCCTTCTTTTTAATGCTTTTCTGAAGGACTGATAAAACTGCTTTGCCACTTCAGGCACCATCATAGGAACCAGGTAAGAAATGCTGGATCTCTTATTGCCTGTGCTGTGTGTTGGAGCTTAACCAAGTAGGTAGGGTCTTGGCTCACAGCAACTGCTATGCCTGGAGCTTGTGATGAGTGATCTTATCCTGTCTTACTGGAAATATAGGATAGCAGTTCTGCCTTAGGTAAGCTGCTCAACAGAGCCTAATGGAGCTCCTCTGGTACACAGTTTCTGTGAAGTTGTTTCTGTGAAGTTGTATATTTTCTTAACAGTTACTCTGTGTCAACATTTAGTATCCCTTTCCACCTTGGTGGAAAGTGAGAAGCATTGAGTATGGATAGGTACTGACTTGCCTCATCTTCTCAGCGGAAGAGACCTGGATAACTCTCAAATTCATTCTAGAATTACACTGCTGTGTTTCTGAAGATAACAGTTGCTTCTTTCCTTTGCTGCTTTTGTCCTCCTGCTTCATACTCCCATTTTTAAGGTTGAAGGTGGTGGTGGTGGCAGATGTTAGTTAACCTGTGGTGCCAGCTCCTGCTCTTTGCTTTGGGGTTGGGCTGAACATACCGCTTTCCAGCTCAAGGCAGTTGTTTCTCTAGTCAACTTGAACAGCATTTCAACGTGACAGCTGTTTTGCTGACATTGTTCCCTGTTAGTTATTCATTGGGATTAAGGGCTTTCTGCAGCCAGAACTCTTTGCCGGGAGTGTGCCATCATTTGGCAGACCCATTACACCAGTTATTCTATAGTGCTTAATTTTTTTTAATTTGCCCTGCATCCTTCAAATTTAGAGTTCCAGCTTAATTGCCTCATGGGTAAAGAGTGAAGACTTGCCATAAATACTCTCCTTTTTCTACCTGTATCCCTCCCCTGCAATATTTTTCAAGCCAAAACCTTAAAAGCCAGACTTTGTTCAGCTTTGCTTTGTTCTCGGGACACCACAGATACCATGTGTGTGCTTGGGGCTCTGTATACAACTGTTCCCTGAACATTTGGTGAAGTCTGTGAGCAACAGGAAGGTCACTCTCAGCATGTATTTGTGTTGTTCACTTCCCTGAAGAGGATTACTGTAGTTTCCAAATTTGGTCACGTGGGTAGCACAGTCTTGGGAAGACAGTTCTTGTAATGGTGGTGATGATGGCACCAGTGCCTTCTCCTAGTGCTGATGGTGCCAGTGGTGTCCCTCCAACCCGACGTCTTCCTCTCTAGTAGAGGTGGCAACAGTGGTTCTTGTCACAGAATCATTAAAGTTGGAAAAGACCTCTAAGATCATCAAGTCCAACCATCAGCCCATCACCACTAAACCTTGTGCCTTCTAAACCATGTTCTGAAGTGCCATATCTGCACATTTTTTGAACGCCTCCAAAGATGGTGCCTCAACCAGTTCCTTGGGTAGCCTGTTCCAATGCTTGACCACTCCTTCAGTAAAGAAGTTTTTCCTAATATTCAATCTAAACCTCCCTTCATGCAGCTTGAGGCCACTTCCTCTCATCCTATGGCTAGTTGCTTGGGAGAAGAGTATAGCTAGAGGAGAGTACTTTCTGTTTTGGGGACACTTGGTGCTTGAATGGTCATTCTTCTTGCTTCTCTGCTGCTTGGCAGTCACCTGGAAGTAACTTGTGTCTTGTGGTTTGGTAGCTCCACTTTTAAGCTAATGTGTGAGCGTTCCTCCTGTAATTAAAATCAAGAACCAGTTCTGTTTCGGTTCTGTAGCTTAGTTTGTCCTGGCACTGGTCCAGGCTGGATGGAGAGGCTTTGTTTCCTTATGCAGGTTGTTTTGCTGCTGATAAGCAGGTAAAGGAAGAACTCTGGGGTGCATGCTCTCACCCCATCTCTTTCTTGTCTAATACGTTTCTCACTGGCCTTGGGTCTCATGCATGATGAAGCGAATGTTAAGCATATGTGTTGGTCTCTCATGGTCTGCATCTGACTTCAGCTCTAGTGACACCTATTCGCACATTGTGCCTGCAATGTTTTGTGCAATTCTAGAAAGGATTGTGATAACCCCTTAATTTTTAGCATACCCGTACCCTTTCCCTAGGCTCATCAATTTGTTGTGATTTATCCTGCTGCCAGAGTGATCCTGCTGCCAGAGTGCATGGAATGAATTTGATATGCTTCTGGTGAGCAGTTCTCTTGTGGGCTAACTGTGGGTGTGAAAGGAAAAAAACAAAGGTGGTTTTCATTATTAGAAAGAACAAAGCCATGAATAGAAGGGCAAAAGAATTGATGTCCTTTTCAACAGGAGATAAATTTCCAATACTCTGTTCAGCTGATGTGTGTTGTATTTTTAGACTTAACTGATTTAGGATTAAGACATTACCAATTTCAGATACGACCCCATTTTAAATTTAGAAAATATTTGGAAATGTTATTTAGAAAATATTTGGTAATGCATGTATGTGTTTGTGAGCATGATCTGACACAACAGAGTTCTGTCTCTAGAATGAGAGAATAATACTAAATCCTATTAAAAAAATAAGAATTCCTGCTAGCGTGTCTGTAATCAAAAGGTTCATCTTCTTGAAGTTGAAGACTGTAAAACTCACTTTCTTAAATTTCCTCAGCAGAAAGATTTACTAGGTAAGTACTAAGAAATTGATTTTTTTTTTTCTTAAAAGGGAGACTCAATTTACATGTCCAGCTTTCTCTCAGAGATCAAAGAATTAAAATGCCATGCTTTCTGTTTGTACTGTCTTGTACTTGGCTATCCCAAGGACAGGTTTACGGCCACACTGCAGGTCAAGCAGATGATCCAGCTAAGCTTGGTGGAAGTGGGAATGGACGGTGGCTTCCCAGGCCTTTGTTGCAAAAACTGCCAGCCCTGCTCTACAAACCCAAAGCCCGTTGGTGCCCAGAAGCCTATCAGCTTACTTCCATTTTAATTTTCATAACGTTAGCCTGTCGCGATTCCTGTATAATACTTATATTACTAGTATTGCCTGGAGTTTTACAGCCCTTGACAGTGATCTGGTCTGGAGTCAAGATTCTAGCTCGAGATGACTTCTTTAATTATTTAGTCCCCGATCGGGAGATTTCATAAGTGTGTGTCTTGGAACACCACATTTTGTGTATTTCCATCATCGATGATGGCTTCTTATTTCTTTACTGAGTCCAGACGTTCACTAGCTTTGTTCTCTAGAACTCCTATTTTAGAGTAAATTTTGTAACTTGACAGGGTGACTCCTCCTGGTTTCTTGATGGTGGTTGTTGTTGCCGTAAGATTGTATAGTTAAGTTTTTACAGAAGACTTGTAGTTTTGCCTTAGAGATTTAGCATGCTAAGAGTAACTTGGTTTTAGTCAGTTTGCTCTCTTTTGTTGTGGCTTTAAGTTAGGGTAACAGAAGTAAATTCCGTAACCCAAATGGGAAAAGAAATGATTTGCACTTTTTAAATACATTTATGATTTTTTAAATATCTGTTACAATGGCTTCTAATACTGCCCAGATCAGTTGGTATAATATTGCAGAGAGCTGAGGAAGGCTTAGTGGATTCCTCTAAGAAAATGTAACTTTATACACCAATAGAGCTTCCATGTATACAGCACCAGAAAATCCAGCTTTATGCCCTCATAAGCAGCAGAGCTTGTAAGAAGACAAGTGAATACCAATGCAAATGATAGTTTCCTGTATACGTGGGGTATCTCTGGGCTAATGCTGGAGTTTTACCCTCCACTAAAGCCCAACGAAGCTATTTGACTTCAGGACAGCACAAGAAAGCTTCTTCCATTGGACTTCTTAATTTTTTTTTTTCTTACTGTTTTCCATTTGAGCACATACTTTGGCTGACCGTTTGCTCTTTTGGCACTTCATCTCCTGTCCTGTGCTTGCAGCATTTGTGAATTGCGTGTACAAACTTAAAAACATTAAATTACCAAAAGGTGTGCTGTATTCTCTCTGGTGAAATAGATAGGTTTTTGCTGTACTCATCTAGTACCCAGCATCTTAGAACCTGATCTCACTGAAGACTGCTAAATACCAGTGAAATAAGAATTATCTGAATCATTACTTGTGGAAGTTTCTGTCTTCAGACTTGGAGAACGTGATGAAATTTGCAAGGTCAGGCCTGCTAAAATAATACAATAGTGTTGTCTCTGCAAGCTCTATTCTCCTTCATAGGCATGCATATTAAATACGTGCTCACTGCTGTGTTTCTTCTGAGTGTCTCTTTAGTGCGCAGAATGAATAGCGCAGCTCTTAATGAACAGCTATTCAGTGTTTCACTTTCTCCTTACTGTTCAACATGCAGTCCTATGCCATGTTTAGTATGTGCTATTCAGACCAAATCCCGAGGACAGAATTACTTTCTCAGACTTTTGTGGTGCTCATCACAGCAATATCTTTGCAAAAAAGTTCTTTGCAAACATGAATCTTATTTCATGCCATCACTGCAAGTGCCGGGACGGTGGTACAGAGAAAACAGATTCCAGACTGTATGCTAATTTGAAACTCTTAAGACCTTGCATTCTTTGCAGTGTACTTAGCATTCTGTAGCATTATAGAGGCACAGCTATGGCTGTCTTCTGTGTGCCGGGATGCCAGGCACTCATAGCAAATGAGCAACGTGTGACTAGTAATCAGCTATCAAAAGCTTGATGTAAATTACTTGACCAATAACATGACTGAGTACAGTGGCAGAAGTCAGGACAGTATTCAAATCTCAGAGCAAGCCGTGTAGCTGGCTGAAATATAAGATCATCACTTCAACTCCCTGCAATTCTTTCTTACTTTTGCTGCCTACATACAAATTATACAGGCAAGGAAATATTGTTGTTCTTGCCTCAACTGTTTCTCTCTAAGGCTTTCAATCTTAGTCTCCTGTGATATGAGTGACCTAATGAATTTTTCTTGTATTAGTACTGGTTCTCTTTATCATTCTCAGGCAGTTTCCTTTTCTCCTGTCTTCCTCTTTCCATTGCTCTTGTACCTCGCTGGACTATGTGCTTTAAAGGTGGCATCAGCTTAAATGAGAGAGTGGTGTGGGTGCTGCTGTGTTACAAGGTTTGGGACCATGTGCCACCCTTACTAGTTCTAGCAGGAAAGGAGCAGGGCTGAAATGCCCTTGGCTAAACTCTGTTTTTGTCCTACCAGGGTACAATCCTAGTGATTTATTTCCCTTGCTAGTAGGTAATAAGCTGCTGTAATTATTAGTACTCTTCTGATGAGCATTGCAGACTTTCTGTCTTCACCTCCCTGGAAAAAGCCGACCAAAGACCTTGTCCAGCATGAATTTTCTGGCTCACTGTACAACTTCAACTGGCATATAACATTTTTCATGCTTATGATATATTTTGGAAAGAAGTCACGATGAATTAGGAATCCATATGTTAGGAGTTTTGAAATGACCTATGGCAGGAGAGAGGGCTGGGCGGGCTAGGCGGTAACATCTGTCCTGTTGTGTGGAGTTGTCTGTTCCTTGGTATTCAGGTTGTCTGAATTCTTTGTCTGAAATTCAGCATGTGAAGGTTGATAGATAAAAATTTGTCTGGCGTAAGGGCTGTGGAAGCTTACTCTGTTGGTTTGTCTTTGTAGTGGATCTGCTTGCTATCACTATGCTCTTCTAAATCTGCTCTATCTCAATAACATCTTCACAAACTTCTGTAATTAGAATGAAAAGTCAAACTGAAATGATGAATACCCACTATGCTCTTTTTTTTTTTTTGTATACTGTACAATAGTGTTCATTTGGAACTCTCTAAAATCTAAAATGTCTTGTGGCAGGTTTGAAGTAGAGGTCTATTTTTTAGTTTAAAAATCTACAAATTTCACTTTCCTCTTTTGACCAAACTACAAGGTGTAAAAACTGCTTAAGGCTGTTAGTTACATCTAGTAAGAATAGACGTGTGTCATTTTTTGTAATCGTGAAGAAGAAATCAAAGAATTTCTTTTTAATAAAACAAATAAATTTGACAAGGAACCATAATAAATTTTACTTCATCTGGGTGATCAGTAAATCAGTTCAGTGTTACGGAACTAGGATGACTTAAAGTCTGAGTAGTATGTCTGGTGTGACCCACAATACAACAATGTTTTGAACTTAGTCTGCTAAATGTTCACAGGTAGAGGGCATTCAACAAAATGAAGGATTCTTAAGGGACTGTTGTGCGGGACCTGGGATCAACCTAAAGCAGTACAGTAGGCTTTTCTACCTTTTTGTCCCCGTAGTCCTCCTTTGGGTATGTACAAGTCAACGCAGTTGTAGGCACAGCACTGTCCCTACATACAACCCTTCAGTTGTAAAATATGCCAAGTATTTTTTGAGATATACTGTTGATAAACTCAGGTCCTACTAGTTGGTGATTCTTCATGGTACCAGGAGGTCTAAATATAAGGTGTGTGTCAAGTGTGCACACAGGCACACCAACCATGCGTTTAAAGTGATGTCACATTTCCCTGCAGCTAATTCTTGGAAGGCTGTGGGGACAGCAAAGGGATGATGTCGTATTCAGGTAGGAGGTAAATTTCTGGCTCATCTCAAAGAATTGCTCTTGCCTTGGAGATCCTTCAAGTTTTAAAAAAATTTTGGCTATTTCCAAAGTACCTGGTGACCCTTTAAATCTTGTGATAGAAGCTTGGGTTTTGTATCTGCTTTTGTGCTGCAACTGTAACGTGAGCTGCCTTATCTCATACAAAAGCTTCAGGGAATCAGAAAACTATATATTTGAGTTACATTTTACTTACATTTTACTTACATTGTAAGACTTCAACACTTAATCTTACAAAAACGGTAATAGCTCAGAAAGGAAACCTTACGTGTCTGGCCTTGAAGCACAGGGTCTGCATCATATGAGTCTCATCTGGTGTGTTGGCATGAAATCATCTCTCAGAACAATAGTGGCACTATGACAGTGAGCAGAAGTGGAGGACAGGCTCCCAAATGGGGGCACAGGTAAGCAGAATAGAAGTTTTGGCTGGAACCCTGGGAAAATGCTTGCAGCTAGTGTCCCTTGTGGAAATGAGGAGAAACTTGAGATTTTAGCACAAGGTAGCTTTGTGCAGGTTTCTGCTGATGGCAAAGAGAATGTAGAAAGCTGCGTGGGAGACACTTGATAACCAGGCACCAAGAAAAATACCTTTTGCTGTTAAATCCTGTAGGTCCAGGCGGTTTCTGAAAAACTGAGAATACACCTTTTTTTCCCAAAGTAGCTGACCTTGAAGTACGGGGGGGAGCTGGCAGAATGAAGCTACCCAAAAGAGGATTTCCGAAGCTGGAGTGTGCCTATTGCGCTAACTTGATCCAGACATTGTCTTATGCAGGCTCTAGAAAAAGCCCCGAATACAGTAAAAAAGGTAGTGTGGTCATCATATCTGGGGCTTGTTTATTTTTTCCGTCCCTTCATATGTGTGAGCACCATCAGCTTCCCATCTCTGGAAGTCAGACTTGCTATTCTGTAAAGGGTGGAAGAAGGCAGCTGGATAACTTGCTCTGTGCTTTCTGGGTGCTCTTGTAGAAAGCCTTAGAGCAGACAGGCACAATTTATCAGTCTATCTAGTTACCCTGAAATTTTAGGATTGAGATTATGGGCAGTAGGATATGGTTTTGTGAGCTAATTAGTAGCATTTTTCTAGTGATTTCTGTGACTAGGGTCTCGCAGCATTTGCTTGAAAGTGTTACGACTCTTGTAAGTCCTGTTGTGGTTTTGTTTAATGTGGTGTTAGAGCAATGTCAAGCATTTTGAGTAAAAGACTGTGCTTTATTGAGATCTTCTGCTGTATGGCCATACAGTTCACCCATTAGATGTTACTGAGGACCCAGTTTCTGGATACAAATATAAATTGGGGAGGAAATGAACAAGCAGACAAATACACATGAAGAAAAGATTTGCAAAGTGACTCTTAGTCACAGATTTGAATAAACAAAGTTGATTCAAGATTTAGTCACGTCTGACCACATCTTAAAGAGCTTGACGGTTTTTCTTCCAGTACTTAAGTAAATGTGGTGATTGAAAATTCTAAAGCTAGGATTTTTCTTAATTGGTTTTGTCAAAAAGTAGATTATTGGCTCACGTGAACTAAATATCGGAGCTTGATGTAAGCTATTTGCTTGGCATATAAATTTTTGACTGGAGAAAGATGGTGTTGAAGCTTAAATTTATTCTGCAAATTCAGTTCCTGTGGAGATTTTTGTGACTGCCAGCATGAGGAGCATCACCATCTTTATTTCAGGGGAAACTGAGTTTCAACATAATAATGTTATGACATACTCAGTTGTAAGTTCCTTTTACAAATGTTGGCATGTATCTGTGAGTCAAAGCAGGATGACACACAGAGACTGAAGTAGGATTTTGATTGTCAGTCTTCAGCTGGCTTTTATTCTGTCTAGCCATACGTACAGTGTTGAATATATGTAGGTACGGGACACCTGACCTTTTCATCCCTCTCTCTTAGGGTTCAGTTAGGAGGTTGAGGTTAGAGGAGTGAAGAGGGTGACCAGCTTCACACAGCTGGAGCCAGCTTGTGCCACCTGATCGAGGCTGGCCCTTGGCTCTAGCCACCCATCTCTGAGGCCCCACCTCAAAGGTGGGACTTTGCTACGAGGTGAGGCTGTCGGAGCACAGCATCCTCTTCCTGTCGTGCTTGGCTGGCATGCTGGGAAATAGCTTTTTTGTGGATTTTCTTGATTTTTTTTTGAGGGTTTAACTCATTATAGCACAGATCTCATTGTTGCTGAACCTGGGAACATGCTTAGCTATTGATGTGGGCATCTGCCGGATTTCTGACCAAAGTCTTGCCTTTCGGAAGATCCCCAGGTGCTGTTGTTGCATGGCACATACAAGAGCCTCGGTGCCTCAGTAAGGCGAAGGTTCTGCTCTTCGCAGCTCTTCCACCCAAGCAACGGAGCTCTTGTGGCAGTATTTCCCCCTTATTTTTCTCCTGCTATTATTTCCATGCTGTTGGTTTCTTGGCCTTGGAGCTTTGACCCTCCAGAGTGGTATTAGACAGGTTGCCCTGGGAGGTCATTCTCGCTGGTGGGAGTCACCCCTCTTTCCCTCATTTTCCTTATGTCTTGCTTTGTAGATTTTTATTAGAGGAAGAGCAAGGCCTAGTGTAGAGCAAAGTAGATGAATCATTTGAATACTTGCCATTATCCCATGGTGTATATACAGCGAATCTTAACAGCTAATCAGGAGGAAACACGAGTACCTAATTGACATTCTCCAGTCAGCACTAATCACATCATACTACGGGAACAACTGTACTCCTCCAACATTCAGGTGCAAGGTCTGTCCCTAGGTGGGCAGCTGTGCAGGGCGTTGTAAATGGGCGTTGTCTCCAGCTGGACCTAGGAGTGGCCTTTTGACCTTGGAGGTCTGAAACAAAACTCCAGTTTCGTTACCCAGCTCTGCTGCCCAGAAGATGTTCTGCCGTAAATGGTGCCATGTGAGTGCCTGCAGTGAGGTGCCCTGCGTTTGGTGCACTGTTGCCTGCTCCTCGTGTAAGACCGTGTGCCAGCCTGTCAGCGGACCCGTCCAGCTGTATCACTGATGCAGCTTGACCGGGAAGGCGGTATCGGGAGCACAGATGACTGGCACCTGTGGCCATCTTTAAGCATGCCATTCCTTTTCTAAAACGTGCACTGAAACCAAATATCCCTGACATGTCTAACTGCTCCCGGAATTCCCTCCTCCTCCCTCTCCCCCCAGATCACGATGCCCTCCCTCCTCTTCTGTCTCGCCCAAATGGTTTGCTGGCCTCAAAAAAGACTACTCCTAACCTGGTGTCAGCCACTCTTTCCAGCCATAAGACCTGCAGTGTTTCCCCTCTTTTTTTAAGTGCTGTCCCCACTCTGCCATCAGAAGGGATGCCATGGAGATGGCTTGCTGTCTTAGGTACCTTTTTAGCCCAGCCCAAGCCTAGCGATGGGCTGACCCGCTCAAATGCTGAGCAGGCCCTGCAACAGCCTGTAGGAAGGGCTTTATTGGAGAAAAAGTGTCAACTGGAAATGCAATAGATCAAAATACACCAGAATGTGGATTTAATGTCTGATTTGGGACAATCTTTTTAGTAGAGACAGCAGTGACAGGACGAGGGGTAATGGTTTTAAACTAAAACAGGGTAGGTTTAGGCTGGATATAAGGAAGAAATTCTTTACAGTGAGGGTGGTGAAACACTGGAACGG
>Ga0065711_1007216_pt1 | contig 21990 bp, 10 predicted proteins | sample Hoacrofraction12_FD_59098 | JGI IMG/M metagenome (GOLD analysis project Ga0065711, IMG submission 59098) | Hoatzin crop microbial communities from Cojedes, Venezuela - Epithelial fraction 12 v2 (version 2) | ecosystem: Host-associated > Birds > Digestive system > Esophagus > Crop | place... | reverse complement strand
TCCCATCCTCCAGGACCTCTCAAAGATGATGGAGAGTGGCTCAGCAATGACATCCGCCAGCTCCCTCAGCATTCGTGGGTGCATTCCATCGGGGCCCATGGATTTGTGGGTGTCCAGATTGATTAAGTGATTTCTCACACGGTCCTCCTTGACCTAGGGAAGGCCATCCTTTCTGTGGGCCTCCTCTCTTACCTCCAGGACCCAGGACTTCCGAGGGCCGGCCTTAGCACTGAAGACTGAAGCAAAGAAGGCATTCAGTAACTCTGCCTTCTCTGCGTCCTCCGTCACCAGTACACCCACCTCGTTCAGGAGTGGCCCCACATTATCCCTAGTCTTCCATTTGCTGCTGATATACTTGAAGAGAGGGAGCTCTCAGTTTATGCCTCAAAACCAAAACTACCAAATGAGCTCCCTTTTTGGAAACTGTAGTTCGAAAAGCAACAGGGTTTCATGCTTCAGGATTTCAGCTATTCACTTGTGAGAACTACAGTAGCTGCACTTTTCTTTTCACTGCTCATTAACGCCTGTGCTCTGCAGTACAGCTCCAGGACTGATGGATGTTTCCGCATCCTGCTGCTGTCTCTGCACCTTGTACCAGTTACACTGGCAGCACCAGTGCAGGGATTTGGCCTGCATTTCACGTTCCCCAGAATTCATCCTCACGAGGTGGCATGATGGTGTTGGGTGGATAGTTGGACTTGATGATCTTAGAGGTCTTTTCCAACCTATGATTCTATGATTCTAAGCACTGGTTGTACTCACAGCTCCCACCACCCTGAATGCTACAGCACTGAAGATGTTTATTGAGTTCACTGGCTTCACCATAGCAGCGAATGCACCTGGAATCCCAGTCAAAACAGCAGATCTTCTAAGAGAGCTTCTTAAATGACACCTTGCAGCCATACAAAGCAAGGTCAATAGCCTTACCTGAGACCTTCACAAAGTCAGTCAAGGGCTACCCTACAGAGTTGAGCAGCCCATCACAGCCTACTCAGAAAAGGTAAGAGAAGGAGGCAGATTTCACCCCATCCTCTAAGGAAACCTCAGTTGGAGCTCCTCTTGCCACTACATTTTGCCACCCAAACACACAAAGAGTGTACTGTCTCCCAGAACATATTTCCTCAGGTCCTCTCACCTCCTTCTTCAGAGAGTCTGCTTCTCCCTGTCACCAGAAGCGCACTTAGCCACACGTGACAATGTCACCTACTCAACCATTAACCTGTGCACAAACCCATCACCCATAAACTAGACAATTAGTCTGGAATTTGTCTCTGTCTAAAGAACCAGCTGAAGCTGTGACCAGTGATGCACACAAATAAGGGATCTGCAAATCATTCAAGATAATAATGAACAAAAGATCTGCTTCCCCCCCTCCCTGCTTTTTACTAACAACAGCCTCTGCTTCTCAGAGCACATCCTTCCCCAAAGATGCCAAAGCTGGCATTTCCTAGTCTAAGCTCTGCAGAATAATCATACTGTTTAGAAAATAACTTGTGTCTCTAGAGTTCTCAGTTTCCCTATTTATCAGTGGAAAATGAGACGTTTCCTCAAAATATACAGTAAAATAGCCTCTAGCAATAGCCTGCAATGCTTCTCTTTACAATAGTTTTATGAGCGTGTGTGTGGTCTCCTGGGAGTGCTTTCATAATCATTTATACAAATGACAGAAACTTAGGACAATGAGAAGCAGAAAGAGAAATACAACAATCATGTATGTAGTTGCTTTGAATAATCTGAAGAAAAAGTGATTTGCTCTGTGGCAAAGAGATGTTCTGCTCACTTGCAGGTCTAAATCAGCAGATTACAACAGCTCCTAAGGAAGGGCAGCATGCTGTCCACTGCTCCCAGAGCAGCCCAGTACAGCTCATTGCTCAAACTCCTCCTGGGCTCTCTCGTTGCTCTGGAACAGTTCTCTAAACCAGACGTGTATTTTACATACACTAAAATATCATATAGTTAAAGGGATAATACTCAGAAAGAGAGTCTGGGAGAGGGACGGGTGTCTAGTTCTTAACCAACTCCCTACCCCTCCTTCACAGTGCAGTTTCTCCCAGTTGAGTGAAATTTGCAGCGCTCTGCAAGAGAGGTAGCTTGTATTTGAATGTAAAGGAGCTCTTGTCATTTGTGCTACTCTGGGAGGCTGTCACCTGCTCCCAGCTTGTTGACATTAGGTAAGAGTAATGATGGTCTTTGAAAAAACACTATAAAATTGCTATGAAAACTTGTTTCTTTTGTGGATAGTCAAAATTCCTACCTGTGTGGGGATGGAGAAGGGGCTGTCAACTCCTATATGCACAAACAACACAGCAAGAAGGTACTGAAAGAAAATCGATTTACACAAATACTCCCCCCTCCCTTTTCCTTTTCTTTGCAATACAAATTAATTCAAACCTCTATATAAAAAGAGGGGTGGACTGGTTCAGCACGATGTAATGGCGCTGTTTCATTTAGCTGCAAGTCTCCAGAGGGCAGAGTTCTTGTGACACCAAAACCTGTAGTGCTTAGAAGCACAGGCTTTAGAGTCTGTTCCCTGTGATACCAGAAACACGTTTCCTCTCTCCCCTCACCCAGCCTCCAGGAAAAATAAATAAATAAATAAATGAATTTATGGAGCAACATGTCCAAGAAGCAGCAAGCAGAAATGCATCCCAAAGGCCTGCTAAAACATATAATAGCTGTATTTGTCTTCCTGGAAATGTCCTGGTACAAGACAACGAAAAAGAAGGTCGGATCATTTGTTATGATCAGGTTTTAAGAAATTTCTGAGGAGATCTGTTAAGCTTGCATGATGTTAACAAAGCCTACCTGAATGCAACAGCTCTTGCCTTTGTGGGACAAGGGTCTTTTCTGCCAAAACAGCAGAGAGCTGCTTAGGAGATGGTGTTGCAAGCGAGTATGGATTTTACTTCAGGATGAATTCTAGGTCTGAGCAACTTGTTCTCTGCTCCCCCTTCCCTGTGGAGCCACAGGTAACACAAACTGATTCTTTTTTATTTCAGAACAGATTATTGGGATTTGCTTATTCCATGTTCATGAGTTGTTTTTATTCTCTTAGGCACTTGTGCCAGCACTTCCTTCAGACACAGCCCTGGGATTAGTAATAGGGATCACAAGACTAAGAGGGAGATGTCCAGTCAGGGTAAGTGATAACAGCCCAGCAAAGCTGTCAAGGGCAGATGGGAGGAGGTTTGCTGGAAGGAACACATCTTCCGTAAGAAAGCTAGGGTGGATGAGGGGGCTACTGTGGAGATGAGAACAACAGACCTGGAGTACGCGGATAAAAGGAAAACAACAGAAAATACAGATAGATTAAAATATTTTCCTTTGTTGCTCAGTTTTAGATATCCAGGATAAAAAAGCCAAAACAAAACAAACAAAAAGTCACACCAAAAAGTACTAGGGCAAATCATTCTATATCTGAATTTTGTCATATTGCTGAGACAATGATAGTTTCAAAAATATGTTTTAGGTCACAGCATTGTGGCACTGGCATTAACAACACTTTTCCCTAAAGGAAACTGGGTTGTTGTTCAGAGACTTCACTGTTGAGCGCACGGCATGGTATAAAACATTGGGAACTGCTGATAAAGAAACCAGACTGGCAGTTTGGAGGCCTGGGTTTTATTCTCCCGATTTCCTCAAGTCACTTCCCACCCACTCGCTGTCTCTTTCCCAGCATGACTGGAAGCTCTTGGGGTTGTGGACTTTCTCAGTAGTTAGCCAGGGCTCAATGTAACAGGGCCTTGACTTTTTGTTAGGGTCTCTGGCTAACCATGGCACACAAAGGACACACAACAGTATTTCTAAAGAAGGTGCTCTGCTGGGAGGCTGAATACAAGAAAATGAAATAACTCAAAGGTATCCCAAGTACCACCAGTTCAGAGTCCAAAGAAAAAAAAACAACAAGATTAAGCCAGGTACCTCTGGCCAGTCTTTTTCCCTTAACTGTAAAGAAAAGGAGTCTTTATGAAGTGATAAAGCCGTCCAAGAATGGCTGCATTTGTTTCTTTTAAATGAACCAGAGAGAACAGACGGTCTCCTCTCATACTGTCACAAAGGTCAAAATTAGCTACCCCTAAGACTAGCAGGTTCTTGAAATACTCAAGTGCTTGTGTCTGGTCATTATGACTAATCCACTCTCCAGAACAAGAAAGGTCACATGAAGAACACCCCTCCAAATACTGCAACAACTCGTAGCCATGGCTGACATGTAATGCACTCAGACATGGTGTCAATAGCTTCTCCTAAAACTCAGTGAGTCAGCTTTCCAAAAGAGCTTGTCAGCTCTCACTGTTAGAGCTTTCATACAGATTATATTTACTCCCAAATGTTTAAAAATATCCTGCTTAAACATTGAAAATAAAAAAAGTTTTCCTTACAGAATTTGTCCTTTTTCCCCAGACGGCTGCCCATGAATGTCTCATGTATTTATATGGAAGCAAAATTTCCTAGCTCTTCTTTCATTTTCCTCCTCGTGTGCTGACAGCTAATCCAAAGGTAGGCCTCTGTTTCAAAACACATGTTCAAATGAAGAATTTCTGGTCCCTTCCGTGACTTTTACCTGCCAACCACAGTCAGCCTTCCAGACTACTGTGAGGTGAAGTGATCCACTCAAGAGATAGGGTACAGAGACTTTGGCTGACTTGCATGTGGACCTACAACAGGCACGCAGGCACAAATCCTCTATCCATCCCCTACTCTAATCACCGATCTCCCTTGGATGCTGTCATTTAAAGAGAAAGGCCTATTGGAAATGACAGGTGAAGAAAGCAGTCCAGGCATGAAATGCACTCTAAAGTATATTAATAGGAGGTTGCCAGACAAAATGGCACAAGGCATTTGATCGCATCGTCTTAGGCTTGTTGTTCATGCTCCTTTGCATCCGGCTGCGTGATTTCTGCCAGATTCTCGGCTGGAGGAGCAGGCTAGGATTTGCCTGCTTTCCCTAACCCGTGCCGGGCTCAGCTGCAATCATGCAGAGCACTGAAAGAAATCCCTTTGAGTCGGGATTCATTCCGAACATGTAAAACCCAGACAAATGACTGCTTCTCCAAAGTGAATCCCATTTCACAGCAAGTAGGTTATTAGTGTGGAACTCCATACAAGTAGCCTGCATTCAAAAGCCCTCTGCATTATTAATAGAAGATGAGTTTTTGACATCAAAGGAGAACCATTATGTATGCTAAACGGTGGCAAAAATTGTACCCGCACTTCAAACCTTTTCAGTTCTTTGTCCCTTGTAAATCAATCAAGGTTGACAGATGCTTTAAGGAGAGTAATCTTTTCAATGATACTGTCAATGGATAACATAATGGAACATTGTCTCTGTGCTGTGTGAAGACATGGAGCTAGTCAATTATGGACAACACTTCATGCAGCCGCCAGTTTTCACTTGAAGTGCTGCTGTTGAAGTATTATAATCCCAACAAATGGCCGCAGCAGCATACAATGTAAATGAGACCTCCTGAAGCTTTGGAAAATTAATTAGTAACAACAGTGGTCCATTCCCACACTTTCAAACACCAGCCTGGTAATGTTAACGATGCACTTCCCCCTTCCCTTTGAGCAGTCAATAGGGCATATTTACATACACTATTTTTAATCTTCAACACTTTTTCCCCCTTTTTAAACCCAGGAAGCTCTAGATTCCTTTCCTCTCTTTCGAGCAGCAAACTTCACCCCTGATATTTCCAACCAGTCACATAACCCACATGGCTGGAGCTGAAAACAAGAGAACAGAGACTTTCCCACTTGGAGACAGCAGTTATATTCACTACTCTTGCATCACACACGTTGGACACTTTGTGGCTGTCTCCTTTTCCAATACTTCTATCCCCTTAGTTGCCCTGCGAAGAATGGCTTGGATGGATGACAGGGGAAAGGCTTCTGGTCTCAGGAGATCCATAGAATGTGAGTTGAAAGCCCAGTGTGCCCAGCGCCAGCAGCACCTAGGTCAAACTGTGGTGCACTGGATGCCAACATATACACCCAATTGCTAACTTCTACAGAAGGGAGATAGAGTCAAAGGGGAGAGACTGTGCTGTTTATTTAGCTATTGGGTTCTATTTCTGACTTCATTTTGTCAAAGATTTTCCCTTTGTCAGCCGAGGCTTGGGCTAAGAGGGACACTTAATCTCCCACAGTAACAGAGAGCAATCCCACACTTGAGCACAAAATTTCTAAACTCCTATCAATTGCAGGTTTTTATTGCTATGGTCTGTGAATGTCCCCTAATCTATAATGTGGTTTTGAAACAACCAGGTGCAGATAAGAAACTCAATCACTGAGGTCTTCTTGGATAAGAAAAGACTGTTCTTTAAACCCAACTCCCTCTTTCCCAGGCTCCAAACAGCTGGGAACAGGTGCAGATGCTCTCCCTCCTCATTTAGTACGGATTTGGTCTTCTGCACTCTGGACAGTTTTCTGAGAAGCCCTTGCAGTGGCTGACCCCAGAAAGCTTCACACTGCAGCAGTCCCCTGAACCCCCAAAACATACAGACAATGGTTAAACAATACTGACAATAATTATACAATACTGTGAGGTAACAGAGGAAGCAACAGCAGCCACACACCCTCCCAGGCATTACCCGACCAGTTACCAACTGCTGATCCAAATAAGAAAAGGGAAATGTTTGGTCTACTAGAGGTCCCCCTCCCAGGAATGGAAAAGACAGAGGAAAGCGTATCTTCTGCCTAGCCTTAGAAAAGTCAGAGACTGATTCAAACTTTTTCCCACTCTTGCATAAAATGAGCTAGAGAATAGAGAAATGGACAGCAATCAGGAGGTTTCAATTCCTCCTTACTTTTGCTGGAATAGATCTGTCAAGAAAGCAGTGGCACAACTGCATTTCTATACTCACTTCCCACTCAAATTCCAGAGTGAAACATGCAAAAACACAAGACAAAAAAAATTCTCTACTGCATCTTGATGAAAAATCTTTAGGCTAGCATTCCTGCCATGATGAAAATGGCCTTTTTTCCAATTACAGTTCCTCTTGCTGTGCCGACTTGTCTCTTTTGTATCTGGTTTTAGGTTTTGTTTCTCTAGAGCTAAATACATGGAATGCTGCAGGGTCCCTATCATCCTCCTCCACCCACCACCTCTGCCACAAGCTGACTGGGATGGCACTGCAGAGAAGGCAGACACCATGCCCCAGCTGTCCCCATTTTTGATAGGAGACCCAGGTTTATGTCTCAGTGCCAGGAGGATAAAGTATGAGCAAAAAAAGGGACAGCAGAGACTGGAAAAATGTATGGTGGGTAACAAAGAGAGTTAAAAACATAACAGACATAAAATCAGAGCCCAAACAGTAGGTTCTTCTGTTCCTCTCTGCTAGGTGCAGGATTCCAAAGTCATTTTCAACTGAGCTTGTTCCCATTATATAGCTGCCAATGTCATCCACTGCCTTCCCTTCTCACAGCTCATGGCTGGAAGTTCCCACTGCTTTGGCTGAGATGCATTTCTGAATATTCCTTATTCCAGTCAAAGCAAAATGGGACACCAAACATGTCTCACTTGAAAGACTGTTTGCTTAAGCAAAACTGGAGCACATAGATTGAAACAGAGCAAGGGATAGCCATGTAGAAGTAGCTTAGCTGGCAGCTCCACAGGTGTGTAAGATGGGCCAGGAGAAGCAAACAAGCAGTTGCAGGCAGGCATAAACATTGTGTGTTCTACTTGCAAAGCTTTCAAGGAAAACTGGTACACAAAACAGACTATGGAAAGGGCCAGGATGTCATACTTGGACACAGGGTTGCAATACGCTGGACCAGAGTCTTAAATCTACTGACTTCTGCAGAGCTACTGCAACCAATGTGTGCTGAGATCTGTTCTACTGTGTTTGAAACTTGCTCTAAAAACATATGCCCTTTTCTAACTAATTTATAGTTTATCATTTATTTCCAATATCCAGAGATACCTACACATATACTTTCTCCCAAGTTACAAGGCATGTATTGAGCAATTACAAATTTGCTTTCAGAACAGTTTTCCATGGAAATATTAAAGAATTTCAAAGGCATACACTGCCTTTGTCTCAACTTTCAACAGAAAACTATCTAACCTTTTCTTACAAGTTTATTATTTTTACTTCTATTTGCTATTTTATTATTATTTAAAGTGTACAGGTAAAAAAATATTGTCAGTAAAACAAGGAAACAATAAAGCTGATCCAGTTGATCAAAAGACAAAAGATCTGCTGATAAAAACGAAGTATTCCAATAGTTCAGAACCAAATGTTATAACACAAAAAATGAAGAACCTGCTTCTGTTCATGTGTCTAATGACAAGACACAAGATCATACCTTACCACTTTTGAATAAGGTAAGTATAAGAGGGAAGATGGTAGCTAATAATGACAAAAATTTTAAGTAGCCTTGTATTCATATTAGAATAAAATTCACACAATCCAATTAAGCCAGACATTTATCATTAAAAAATAAATTAGGAAAAATTAATTAAAAAAAACATTGCTTACATAAGAGAAGTCTTCGGCATTCTGACAGAGTAGCTTGGGAAAAACGGCCTGTCGCTGAAATCTTTCCTCGTCTTCAAAGATGTTCCCATACATGAAGCCATTCATCATGGTGGAGTGAGCATGGATGTCAATATAGAACTCCAGGTTAATCTTCTGTTGAGGGAAAACAACAACAACAAAACATTCAGCATGAGATAAATCATAACTGTGTTATGTAGGCGAAGCCTCCCATAAATCCAATACTGCCAGCCTTGAATCTAACCATGGTGCCAGCATCAGAGATCCATGCTAAAGACATTGCTTTGATGTATCCAGCCATTCATGCCTCTTCGTGGGTGCATGTGAGATGCAACACAAGACCGTAACAGACATTTCTTTACCTGTTCTGAGAAGGCTGGAAGGTTTATGTAGCACAGGACACTGTGCAAAATAGAGCCAAAGCATTATTGTTTGCTTTGACACAGGGCTTAGTGCCACTGATAAAAATATGCACTTTCCAGCTCTAGAGCATGAATGTTCAGGCATAGCTTTGCCATCTCTGCACAGCTCTGCATCACAATATGCAGACGTTCCCTTCTGCAAGGAAAGATAGGCTCAAAACTGTGTAAAAAAAGACTTCAGCATTTCCTGTGAGGTTTATTTTTTGTTTATAAGAAGAAATACTGCTAATGTTTTTGTCTTACTCTGCTTTGTAGTAGTGATTCAACAAAACAGCTCCCAAAAGCAACAGCCTTAAATGCCTCTCCACTTGTAGCTTCCCACGTGACTCTGCATCAGCTCCTACTTCAAAAGAAAACACCAGGACCCCCTAACACAGAAGTGCCTGCTCTCCCCATACCCTTCCTGGATTGGCAGTTCAGTGTTAGGAGCCTCTAAGAAAGCGCTATTCAAGTCTCCAGTCCAGGGACACATTTTTTTCCTCACATATCTTTTTTCACATATCACTTTTCATATACAAGTGATACTACTCCCCCTGCCATCAGTGGCAAAGAGTGAATGTTCACCTGGATCACTACATACAGTGCTACTGACAGCACTGAGAAGGAAACATCCAGTACCAAAAAGTGCTACCAGAGCAGATGCCGCTGGATTACCCAGAGTTTCCCCAAAGTCTTGCAACTTCTGATCATGAACCAATGGTGCTCTGCGACTAGACAGTGACAAACCCACCCCTGTCACCTGGCCACCATGGGGCCAGTAAGAACCTTCCTGGTGGGCAGAGGGTTACAGCTCTGGTCTCCCTGTCCCAACCGGCGGATGGAGAAGAGCTCTATCAGCAGGACAGGGATTACAAAGCTTAGCCCTGTACCCCTTGGCAGCAACAGGGACCCTGGCCAGTAACATACAACATGTAGCTCTCTGGCCACATGTGTCATCTGCACACTATACTTGCTTGGGCTGCTGGAGAATACTGAGCTGCAAGATAGTCCAATGTAATAAAAACACAGTTTATATTATGCAGCTCACATGACAGCAATGTCAGCTCTTCTAAAGAGTCTCTGATAGGGGGAGAACATCATTTGGTATGTGAGACTAATATGATACAGATTTACTTTCCCTTGGCAGAAAACCAATGTACAATACACAGCCACTGTTTAGTTTAATTAAACAGCCTAGAGAGAGTAATACTGTATTTTATTAAGCCTCTCCTATGTTAAAATGTTAGCTAATGCAATATCAATATCTGACCATGCTTCATAGGAAAAGGAACATTTGATTGTATTTGACTCTAATACAATAAATTTTTTGCTCCTGCCAAAGCATTACGCTGTGCTGTAGAGGACCAACACTGCAATAAAGCACACATCTGCTATTCAGAGATATAGCACTGAGAAGAAAGATTAGCATTGACAGGGTGAAATACCATGTAGCATTTTCTTTCTCTCCAAGCATACAGAAATTAAAACCAAGATTGAGTAATATTATTTTTCATTAGATAATTTCCCCATCAGAAACAGAATTTGATGAGATCAGATGTACACTCACATATCATCATAAAACAGAACACGTTGCAGAGTCTCAAAACACTGATTTGATGATGAAGTGAGGGAGATAATCTAGTTAAACTGGATATTTGTAAAGCATGAATGTCCTTCACATAGAAGTCAGTGACCTAAGTCATACTTATATGAGAACAACTAGACAGAATTCTTTATAGGGACATATTTACTGATATAAAGTAATTGAGAAGCACAGTGAGATATATAACAATAGAGTAGTATCACTTGTGTCTTAACACAAATAAAGATGCTGGCATAAACTGTATGATTTGTGCTGTGTCATACTATGCTTATTCATCCATAGTTATCAAATTGTTTCTGAAAAAAGGTGTCTACAAACAGGGACACAGAGGCACAGATTACAAAGATAACTTTCCATAGGCTATCCAGCAGAAATTCACCTGCAGAACATGCGTGACCTTAGCCTCAGTCTGGTATTCAATTGATCTAGTCATCCAATCTAACACAATATCACTAGAGAAAATTTTCTAAACTCTCCCATGATTCTCGCTAAAAAATTGCTGATAAAAGTGTTCCAGAGAAATTTAGATAATCTCTTGGGGTGCTGAAATTTCTTGGAAGATCTTTCTTGATCATCAAAACCATTTTCAAATCGTCTGGTTACAACTGTTATTTCTGAGGAAACAGTGTCCTTCACAGATATCACCTTCACCTACAGATTAAGCTTCCAGATCGCTTATTTGGAAACTATGACATTCAACAGATAGCTCATCATCCAGACAAGTGCTTAAAAACATTTATCCAGTCATTCATTAAAGTGTATTTCAAAAGTAATTTCCTAAGTCAGCCCACAATAGCTATTCAATTGATTTTTCTGGTCTTTGTTCCTTACCCTCCCACTGAACATATAAAAAATTCTAGTTCTCATATTCCTACCCACTAAATATAGTCCAAATTTGAAATTGTCCATCCTATTTGGTAAGTTGTTAAACATTGCTAGAGTAATTGCCAGTTAGAGTGCTACTCCCAGACACTGCTGTATGTGAGCGGAACAGTATTTCAGTGTTTCACATTTCTTCTCATCACTTTCATTCTTTTATCAAAGGGAAACATCTTGAGCATTCTCCATTAAAGAACAAAATAATTCAGTTCATTGTTAAATATAACACATGAGTTCCTAATGGAAAAATTCCCTTTGTTCACAGACACAAAGATACTGTGGCCTTAAAATGGACAAAAACATCCCAGCCACTAGGACATTACACTCAATGTTTGCCACCTCATGCCCCATGTAGTAGACAATTTGTTTGCAGAGAAGTTTCACAAAAGAATTGATATATGCTTCTGAACAATAAAGTTTTTTCTTGTCTCTCTTTAGAGTCATGCATATTCATAAACATTTTATGTGTACGAACTGTTTCACCCACTGCCACACTACAAATTTAAGTTAGGGAATAAAGTTTCATATTTCATTGAGGTTCTCTGAAAGATTTTGACATTATTACTGATCTCCTGCAATTTAGACAGGATCACAGAATTAACATTTTATTCAATATATAATGTCATGTATTGATGGGAATTTCAGAAAAATCAGCAGAGAGCTGACCTTCTGAGATTGTTGCTCTTTGAGATAGGGAGAATTTGAATGGGAGAATGAAGTGAATAAACACGTATGCATTTACATGAGCACATACAAACACACTTAAAACATAAATCAAACCAATCCTATCTGCTCTTAAACCACAGGGGTATCTGTCAATGTCTACACAGCAGAACCCACCTCAGTTATGGCTTCTAATGCAGTAGCATCTGCAAGTAAGAATGGGAATAAAGTCAGAGGTGGCTCAAAGTCTCATAGTCACATTTGCGTCAGCCTTTAAGCAGAAAATAATGAATAACCAGGCTCAAACATCTCTGGATGCTATAGCTGCCTTCTGAGAGACTTCCAGGTTACATCCTACAATATCATATTAAACTCATCATTTTCTGCTTTAGAGGTGGAATGTAAAATTATTCAGATGCCTTATAGAAATCATCATGCAATTTAGTTGTGTCTATTTTTTTGTGCTTGCAAGCAGCAGCAGAGATTTTCTATCACACACACTCTTTCTTAAGTAAAGCTGTAATTACCTGGATGACCCAGCTTACATAGTTGGAGAAAACAAAGGCAGACTTGGTCTTTCTTTTCTCTGTGTGCCAAAACAGAAATTACTCACTAGACTGACAGAGACAATGATTGAACCCCACTTCCTAGAAAAAAACAGTTAACATTCTCTCCCTGGAAAAGAATGGTCCTTGCCTCTTCTTGCCACTTACCACATGAAAACCAAATAAATAAATAAGGAAACGAATTTCTGCTCTAAAGTTCATTTGAATCCCTGCCTTTGTGACACACACTTTGCACTGCTCTCCTGAGTCCATCTAAAGTTTCTGGCAGCTTGAGAAATATACACATAAATTAGGGAGGGGGAAAATGAAAGTAATCATGGATAAAGAATAAGAGCTCACATTCATTGTCAAGATAAGAAATAGTCAAAGTAGCACAGAAACTGGTGCACGATGCCATGTAAGTTTTGAGAAAATAAATTCTCACTTCTCTGCATTTTTATTACAGTAGCTGAATGCCTTTGGAAGGCCAGTAATTAAAGAGCAAAAGGAAGGAATGTTGTTAATAGCTAGTGCTGATTTGATCAAAGTTAGATTTTGAACAGTGCAATTATGATCCTTAAGGAAACAGAGATTTAACAAATAAATAAATAAATCAATCAATAAATGCCGTAATAAAAGGATAAATGAGCATTGAGCCCAGAACATGGGCCACTAGAGAGACAAGTGGTGCAGGAAGAAGCCAGCTCTGTCCACCAGCTGTCACTTCAATATGGATTTTATTAATTCTTGGGCATAGCAACTGGTTTAGAGAGAGGGTGTCCAAAAGCCTTCTTCACTCCAATATTTCATACAAGGGATGGGATAAACTCCCTGCAATGTTTTATACAAGCCACTAAAACCGTGGCTTGTCATTAGTGGTCGAAAACGTAACAGCCTCCAGGCAGACTTTGCACTCTTACTGCTCAGCTGCTTTTTGAAGCAAATGGACGTACAACAGTTGGCATAGCGTAGGGAGTTTGCCCCTTTTGGTTCAGAAAACATTCAGAAACGCCAAGAAGACTGCCTCTTTGATGCTTCCTCAGGTCCAGAATCTCTCAAAAGAAAATTCTGCATAGGTTTCCAATATATCAATTTTGACAGACACACCGTATCCCACACTTTGTTGTTTTGGCAGTGCCTACAGTGGTGACACCAGAAAACACAAGCACTATGCATTAACAAGGAAAATAAAGGAAAACTGACCATTCAGCATCACATGTCCAGCCATCTACATTCAGCTAGAAAGTTTCAGTCCTGGCCCTTCAGCTCCAGGCAACTCTGCCAGTGCCCTGAATTGCTCTTTAGGGATGCACACTACTTGTCTCCTTCTGACTATACAAACCAACATGAGATGGAATTCAAACTGTCTGGATATGGTTCATATTTTCAAGGTTCCCTTGAAATACCTGCATCTGGATGTCTGGAAAGTGGAATTTTGCCCAAATCACTTTGCTTACATCTACCTTCTCCCCATATTTTTCCCCCAAATTTGAAACGGTCAGCATAAACTCTCACCAAAAAAAAAAAACAAAAAGTCAAATGCTTCCAAGAACATTTGTCTCTGCCATTCTTTATAACCTCTGACAGTCCTACAGCGTCGTCTCCAGTTTTACAGATTATGTAAGCTACACCTTCCTAGATGCACTATTACAGAGGCATGCCACTACCCCTTTGTAACCATAGGGACAACATCTTTCTCCTTCCATTCATCATCTCATGGACCACCTGCTCCATTCACCTTTGGAAACACCATGGCAACAACAGAAATTGTTTACATAAGAAATTAACAGTAGAAAAGTGGTTTACTATTTTTAAAAACTGTCTGAAGATTAAAAACCTTTAAAAGAAAAGGTTCCTCATCTTGCTTCCAGGCCAGTTTAGAACCACTCATTCTCACTCATATGAAGCACAAAAGCCAATTTCTCCTGATTCCTGTAGACACCTTTACACAATCTGACAACATCTTTTAAGTGTCTCTGCAGAAGCAGCTTGAAAACACTGATGTAGCACTAACTTTGTATGACCTTTAGCAATTCTTCATAACATTTCATGCATTTTTTTCAGAATATTTCAGTGATGTTCCAAGAGCTGCTGTCTTTCAGGATGAACCGCTCTGACCCAGTAGCCATTCAAAAGTAACTATTTACTAATCCAGTTACACTGCAAGTTCTCAATCTGAATAATGGTGCCTCTTCATGACAGGCATAATCTGACATGACTCAGTAGCGCTTCAAAGAGGACGGAGAAGAGACTTCTTCTAGTTCCATCAATTCATACAGCAAAAGGATGGCATGTCCATCAACACTACTTTCCTGCCTGTCTTAAAAAGTAGGGATGATTTTATCCACACAACATGGGACCTCCCTTCAATGAGCTTGAACCCTGCACTAGTGTGCTCATCAGTAGCCCTGAAAGGAGCTGAACTCGTCATCTTGGCCTCGGAGTGGGAGGTCGGCAACATGCATATTCGGATCCTGGTTCTTTACCTGCTTGCTTCTCTCACCTGCCAGTGCAGATAACACCACCTCCTGAGGACTGGTTGACATTTTTAAAGCACTCTGAAGATATAAGGCATCACAGTGCATACAAGTTAAGTATTAATTCATCTGCCAGGCTGACTCACTCTTTGACCCCTCTGCTGAGCTGTCCGGTTAGTGTCAGCTCTGGCAGCTTTTGAAATTCAGGCACCTGTCTGCCAGCTACTGGGCTGAAGCCAACAATTCACACAGCACACAGAAGAGCCGTCAGATGGTAGTAACATTTGGTCACGACAGGCCTGAGTTNGATTTGAAAGGGTGACCTGGAGGTGAAAGGCTCTATCAAGAAGCCTCTTCTGTTCAAATGCTTATTAAATTAGAGAGGGGCCAAAGGGACAACGTTAAGACCCAGATCAAGCTTAGACAATACTTTTGGGTAAGCTGCATGGATAAATCTTGTATAATTTTTACCCTAAATGAATAGGGATGAGGAAATATGTGCTTTCTGGATTTTGGGCCTGACCCCAAACCAAATTAGAATGGTGAGTCTGAACAAGGACAGTCATTATTCTGTCTCATCCTTTCCCTCTCCCTCATACAGGAGCAAACATGCACATACACTTGGCAATATGGGTTTTGACCTTAGCAAGCTCTGAAGTTTTTAGTTGCCTGCATGATTAGAATAGAGCATTGGGATTGAACGGGGTCTTGGAGCATTATCTCACCCTAAACTTTGCTGATGTCACTTGGCTCTGTCCATCTCAGATCTCACTTGCATGTCCCCACCACATGCCCTGCAGAACAAGCTCTGTAAATCCACCTTGCTCACTTGCCTGCTAATGAACAGCATTGGCTCTGCAGAAAGAGATGTTTTCAGAAAAGAGAGGGGAGAATTGTGGCAAAAGAATCAACAATTTTTGGGGGAGAAGGAAGGAACCATACTACAAAAAAAAAAAAAACAACGAGAAAGGGAGAAAAAAGGGGGAAAAAAGCTGAAGCATTAACTGTTCCTTATACTGATAATTAAAGCAAGAAAATTGGGTTACAAAACAGAAATATCTATATTACCATATTTTTGCAAAATAATTCAACTTGGCTCTGGTCTGGTTCTGAAAGTTTGCTCAGTTGAAATGCTCCCATTGAGGTTTGTATTGAGGTTTTTAGCACTCCTTGATACTATTCCTTAGACAGTCGCTTGCTTGCTGTGTAACCATACACAAGTCATTTAATGTCTTCAGGCGTCATTAATTGTGGCTTATACACCTCAAACTATATTAAGCTCAAGACTTCCCGTTCAACTATTCACTTCATAGCAGTATTAACAGCTTTGTGTTTTACCAATAACTTTTAATTATACCTCTGCAGAACCTTCTGACCAAGGTACACAGTCTTTCCTTTACAAGTACATAAATAAGACCCAAAGACATTTTCTGCCTCTCCTCCAGTTACAAAGGCAAAGAGTGGTAGACTCAAAAACAATGGCTAAGAGTTATGACTCCCCGTCCACTAATTTCCTAGGAACTGTTCCAGTTGGACAAATTGCGTGTAGTGAAATCAAACTCTACAACAACTAGTTTCTCTAGTCTCTCAGATAATATATGGCATTGTTCATTATTTCTTACTAAATAAGTAACAGCTGGCAGAATATAAAGTCATCAGGCAGAAGACCCAAGGCAAACAAAATAAAGTGCTTTTTAAATTAGCTTATATTGCAGAACTCACTGCCACCAGATTTTGGCCAAAACACAGATGAACTTAAAGATCAATTACATAAATTCAAAGAAAAAGATTCCATAATGTTATCATACACAAAGGAGTGGACACAATTTCTTGATCAGAAAATCCCCAAATTACACATCACCAGAAGCTTTTGTTCTTAGTCTATCCCTTAGCATCTGCTACAGGTCATTAGATACTAAGCCAAATAGACCTTGGGTCTGATGCAGCATCACTGATCTTATTTTCCAATTACACCTTAATTTATTCTGCAGAATGAGAGTTTTGCGGTTCTTAAAAAGTTTAAGTATTGATTGGTGGTGAAAAGTATGCATATTTCTACAGTTTAAACTATCTACTTTAAAAAGAGATTAGACAAATTACTGTAAGGTAGGTCCTACTCTATAAAAAGTTTTCAGCTCAAGAAGCCTCTTAACCAATGATAACTACAAGTTGGTCAGCAAAGGTAAAGGTTCATTTTACACATATAAAATTTCTTATACAGACCCCTGAGTGTCTTTTTCCACCTACTAACAACATACCCAGAAAATCTGAATAGTTGGAGCTATGAAATGACCTGTAGTGTTGTTCTTATTTTACCTAGACCTGTGTGGAGTAAAAAAGAAACAAACATACCTGCATGCAAACTGCAAACCTGCCCAATCAGGTGGAAGGAAACAACATGAAATATGTCATTCAAGGGTTAGGTGGCCATCTAGTTGCTTGGGAAGACAGGAAGGCTGTGGCCAGACATTTTGCACATGGTTTACTAGTGATTGACAGCTGAAAAGCAAACTAACTCTTCATCTTCCTGTCACAGCCTTGTCACAAGGAGAAGTTATCCAAGGTCATTAGTCTTATTCTGTTCCTTTGCAAATTGCGTCTTTCTTTCCTCTCCTTGTACTCATTGCAGGCAACAAGCCCATCCAAGTAAGAGATAAAAGTGAAAGCCGATAAACAGCAACACGAGGACACTGAAAGAGATTAGGGACTATGTATCAGACATAGCTACTGAGGGGAGGGACAGTATGCTAAGAAATTTAAAAAAAAAAATTGTTCCTGTTATTCTCTTGCTGACCCAAGATTCATCCATAACTGGAAGATAACATTTTCTGGGGTTTGATCTTCTCAGAGACAGATCAGCATAGCATTTTACACCAAACTGCAGAATGTTTTCTCTGTGCTTTACATCTAGCAGTATTTATTATCTGTACAGTACTATAAAAGCTAAAATGTAATGGTCATTTTGGAAGGATCTGCCTTTACAACTGAAAGCAAAACATATCATGCCTTTTGAAAGGCAATCACCAGCATCAGTTGTGTCTTAAATTTTTTTACTCCAGTATTCCCCTACCCACACTGGCCAATAGGCAAGCATATTGCTGCAGGCAGTATCACCTTGTGTTGTGCCTGTCAGACCAAAAAGTGCATAAGTGAAGTCTCAAGATCTCAAAGACAATGCATCCCCTGCAAGCACATACTGGAGACCACTGTTTTTACCGTTTCCTACAGAAAGAATACTCAGGTCTTGCAGAACATCAGGGATTCAAGATTCAGCACAGTGGTATAAGAAATAATCAGAGTGACAATCTCAAAAGGCTTCACCAGGGCATAATCAAACAAAGATATAGTAGGACTCTGAAGAAGGCTATTTGTAGAATCATAGAATGTTATGTGTTGGAAGAGACCTTAAAGACCATCTGGTTCCAACCCCCCTGCCATGAGCAGGGACATCTTCCACTAGACCAGGTTGCTCAGACCTCCATCCAACCTGGCCTTGAACACTTCCAGGGAGGGGACATCCACAGCTTCTCTGGGCAACCTGTGCCAGTATTTCACCACCCTCATGGTGAAGAATTTCTTCCTGACATCTAATCTAAATCTGCCCTCTCTTAGTTTACAGCCATTCCCCCTTGTGCTATCACTACACACCCTTGTGAAAAGTCCCTCTCCATCCTTCCTGTAGGCCCCCTTCAGGTACTGGCAGGCTGCCCTAAGGTCACCCCAGAGCCTTCTCTTCTCCAGGCTGAACAGCCCCAACTCTCTTAGCCTGTCCACATAGGAGAGGTACTCCAGCCCTCAGATCATTTTCGTGGCCCTCCTCTGGACGTGCTCCAACACATCCATGTCCTTCTTATGTTGGGGACTCCAGAGCTGGACGCAGTACTCCAGGTGGGGTCTCACGAGAACAGAGTAAAGGGGCAGAATCATCTCCCTCGACCTGCTTGCCACGCTTCTCTTGATGCAGCCCAGGGTACGGTTGGCTTTCTGGGCTGCAAGCGCACATTGCTGGCTCATGTTGAGCTTCTCATCCACCAGTATTTCCCACCCTAGACAACAGCAGCTGACCCACACTGCCAACAGCTGACTTAGAGGTATAGACAGTTTTTGTCTGATTTTTCTTCTATGCATGTATATGTACACCTTTATAAGTGTGTGTGTGTGTAAAAATGTATCTTTAAACACAAAGAAATATTTTAAACTTGTTTTCATCCTTCTCCTCTGTAACTGTTACAGCTATCTATAATGGACAGCAAAGCAATTTGCCTGAATTTTAGGTATATCAGATCGATATTTGATCTTTGCTCTCCTAAACGCTGCATAAACACTGATGGTGTCCACATGCTGTTTTCAGGTGGAGTCACGAAACACTACAGTGACTAGCCACTTCTGTAATACACGTTACCGACTGCTTCAGGAGACTGGCCCTATGCTATGACTGCATTGCAAAGCTATATTGTGATTTAACCCTGGCAGGCAGCTAAGCCCCACACAGCCATTTGCTTGCTCCCCCTGCAGTGGGAAGGGGGAGAGAATCGGAAGGATATAAGTGAGAAAACAAGGTTTACCCTCTTATTCCAACCACAGACCACACAGCAAGACAGAAACCAACTACATGCGATAGCAGTGTAGTGGAAATTCTCTGGAGGCAGAGAGCGATGCACAAAACTTCGGCAGACAACTCGTGGGCAAACCAAACTTTCGGTGAACTCGCTCTGTTTCTTCATTTCCCTTGCGGTTTCCTCCCATCCACACTCCCACACACCACACCGTGAGTTGGAGAAAGTCTGGAAGTATACTTTAATAAAGCTCCCAGCTTTCCCAACCACTTCCCTTTAACTTAAACTTCACATTTCTGTGAAGGGAGGAGGTTTATGCTATCTCTCATGGCTGGAACCTGATCCTGTCATCATTAGCTTTCTCAGAGACTCTTCATTTGTCGAATGTTGGTCTGTAATAAGAGGCAGGAAGGATAGCCATTTTTATAGCAACTACCTGCCAACAGATTTCGATTCTTTATCCCTTCAAAATCCTGCATCTGTCCATGTCTCCAGGCACTAGTGGAAAAAGGTCTGCATTAGTTATTTTTATTATCAACATAAAAATCTTTCCATTTATTTATTTATTAAGAAAAAAAAGCAGCTATCTACAAAACTCAGTTCGTTTTATCCTTAGGCAGACATTTAAAGCTGTCTGCAAACTTCTTTTCTTAACAAAAAAATAAGCTAAAGTCTCTATTACACACAGTGTAACAAAATATGACCAGCTACATTTACCCGGCTTAGACATGGACCATCCATTTATCAGGCAAGAATTCTGTGACTGAAAGAGGAATGATCTGACAAAGAAGAAGGGCTCATTTCTGAAACCTGTCCACTGATGGGTCCTGACCACTGCGCTGGGCCCCAAAATGTGCCCCGTCCTTGCAGGCAGCTGAGTCCACACTGCACATGGAGCAGGGACAGATGCCGAGAAAGTTCCGACTCACCTCCAGAGAGACAGACAAAACCTGCCAGTTCAGAACAATTAGGGCTCCATTGCACGACTGTTCTGCTTTTGGGACTCAGATGCGTGTCTCTGTGTGATGCTACGCCAAATGGCTTCTCCAGCTCTTCCCTAACACAGCAGAGAAGGGTGAAGCTTGCACTGCGTGGTTGCCACTGGGGAGACACCACCGCATCCTCAACCACCAGCCCCTCAGACCCACCAGCTGCACCTCTGAAATAACCCACTTTCAGGCTGGCTCTTTGCTTTTGCTTCTTAACATGGTGATATGGCGAAGACTGAAAATATATCCCAAACCACTTCAGATCCTTGCACAAATGCCTCTTGGACTCTAATGTGAGGGCACGGTAGGTGATGAGAACTGTACCTTCTGCCCAAAATCTTGCAGTCTACTTCGTAGTGAACATAGTTTCTAAAAAGCAGGAAGGATTTGGAGCCCTAGCCAGGATATGTATCAGAGCTGCTGCTGGCACTCTTTCTAGGCTAGTGACTGGCGTGTTAAACCCAAACAACACATCTTAGACTGACACAAGATGAAACACATTAGGCAGATGGCATGTTTTCTCTGCACAAGCCAGCAACAAAGTATTTCCTCCTAACGATCTCCTGTTCTTGTTCTCACAGCAAAATTAGTTTTAAAGTAAAAAGAAACAGAAAAATACGTAACATGATGAGAGCAAAGATTACTGTGTGGAAAATATATCAATATCAACAAGAGGGGGTTTATTCTTTCAATTCCATGGCTTTTATTTATATATTTATTGTTTATAAAAAACAAACACCCTACATTGTCAGACATGAAAAGTCAAAATTTACATTTAAATGGAGGCATTTAGGTGTTTTTTTTTCCCTCTCATCTCTTGAATGCAGAGTATAAAAGACTAAAATCTCTCAGTTTTCCTAAATGGAAGGATAACAGGTGACGCTTGAATTCTGTGAGCTATTCATTTAGTGAACAATGTTCAACTCAGCAATGACCAAAGCCCAGCTGATCAAGGGGAAAAGAGCACTGGCTATTAGGTCTGACAGGGATTTGCTCAACAGCTGAGACCTGGAGAAGCTGTGATCTCATTGTATCCTGTTCCCAAGGAGGAAATTATGCCAAATACAGCTCCCTGAGGGCAGCATCTACATTTCCAGATGTACAGTGGATCACTATCCGACTGAAAATCACTGCAATTTTAGAGATTTCAGTGGTACAATAGACCTGGTTTCATTGCTGGAACTACTGCAGATGTTTAAGACGTGAGGTGGTCTGCTTGTAAGAGAAAACGAGAGTACTTAGAACAAGTCCATAATTGCACAGTATTAAAGCCATTGTAAAAGAATGGAAGTGGAAGCAAATACTGTGATGACCCTTAAAGTTTGCCATGAATTACTTTCCTTTTTTTTTTTTTTTTTTTTTTTTTTTTTTTTTTTTTTTTT
>Ga0065711_1035669_pt1 | contig 21991 bp, 12 predicted proteins | sample Hoacrofraction12_FD_59098 | JGI IMG/M metagenome (GOLD analysis project Ga0065711, IMG submission 59098) | Hoatzin crop microbial communities from Cojedes, Venezuela - Epithelial fraction 12 v2 (version 2) | ecosystem: Host-associated > Birds > Digestive system > Esophagus > Crop | place... | reverse complement strand
CGCTTCCCGGCAGCGGTGCCGTTAGCCGTCCCTGGCCTGCCCTGCGGCGGGGTGGAAGGGAGCCGAAGCGGATAGGCGGGGCCCTGCGCCCTGCAGGCCCGGTGGCCGTGGCAGGGGTGCCCGTGATAGCGGGGCGAGCGAGGAGGGGGCCCCGGTGCTTCGCCCATTCCAGAAGGATCGGGGCCGGGAAACGACAGTCGCATCGCGAAGCGCGGTGGAGAGCAATGTGGATCGGTTATTTCTGTAACCTGAGGCATGGTGACTTGAAGAACCGTGTGCACGTACTAGGAGAAATAATTCCAGAATGTTAAACAGGCCTGAGGGGTGGCTGTTCAACACCAGTTGGCAAAACACACCTAAAACCCAAAGATAAAGGCAGTTACGTGGACGGTTGCCTCACTGCTCTGTGTTGTGTTTTTTTCCCTTTCAGCAGAGCATCTCTCAGGAACACTCTCTTCAAAAGCTGAAAGAGCCCATTCTACAATGATGAATGCTGACATGGACGGTATAAGTTCTTAATGTTGTTGTTCTTTGTTTTTTTGTGGTTTTTTTTCTCTATTTAACGTAATTTCCAACTGCTACAGAGGTTGTATTAAAACTCTCATGATTTATTACAGCTGTTGAGGCTGAGAATCAGGTGGAATTAGAAGAGAAAACACGGCTTATTAATCAAGTTTTGGAACTGCAGCACACACTTGAAGGTTAGCGGTTTGACACATTAGATTTTTTACAAGCACATGTTAATAAGCGAAAGAAGAGAACCTTACTATTCTGCCCTACCTTAGTCCAAGTGTCTAGAAGTATGTCACTTAGGCAGTTGAAGGCACATAAGCATGGTCTGAGAGCTACTTTCTTTTTCTCCTTTATGCGACATAATGTTTGCTCGACTCCCGTAATACACGTCGAGCGGAAGGGGCAATACAGTGAACTTTCGCAGGCTCATCAGCTGACATACATCTCTGGGTCTGCTCGTCACTGAACTTCTGTTTCCAAGTAGTTTAGGTTGTAGTAGCTCGAGTCAAAAACTCAAGAAAAGAATAAAGATACAGACCAACAGTAAGTTTGTGTAACAAGTTTGTCAAAATACTGTACTACAAAATAGTATAGGAAAAACGGGCTTTGGATGAAATTTACCAGTAGCGTAGTGTTTTACAAGGTAGTACCTTGCGGCAATGTTTCCCGCATTAGAAGCATGAATAGTTTGATGTAGGCACGGGGAACGTATTCATTATTGTATGCAACAGTGTCTAATATTTTTCTTATAATATCACCTTTACAGATCTCTCAGCACGAGTAGATGCTGTTAAGGAAGAAAACTTGAAACTGAAATCAGAAAACCAAGTTCTTGGACAGTATATAGAAAATCTGATGTCAGCGTCTAGTGTTTTCCAAACAACTGACACAAAAAGCAAAAGGAAGTAAGGGTTGGCTCACAGGTGTCATTGTATTGCTGCTGTCTTTTTTTGTTTTAGTTGGCGTAGGCTACTTGAGCTAAAATACCTTAGTTTGTGGCTTTCCTGGATACCTGAAGATTATAAACTTTGGTGATAAACAGAATTAAGACCATTAGCATGAATGGGAGACATAAGTTTGTGTATTGTTAAGATTAAGCAATGTGCAAGTGTAGTGTAGAGACTTACTGAACTTTCATATTTGTTTTAAAAACGAGCATATGTTGTTAAAAATTGGATTCAGTTTGTCAGGTCTGACAAAAGTCAGCGCTCTGAGGTTGTAGGGTAGTGTTCTTGACTAGTAAAATAATACAGTTATAACATTATGTTGGGACCTTATTTGATAAAAATATTCAAAGTCTAATTGCCTCACCTTTTTCACCTTAAATATATTTAGATTATTGTGTAGTACTGTCCGTAGCTCTGCAAAGCAACTTTAAACAAAAACCTATAAACCAGTTAAGAATTGTGATGAAGTCATAACAGTATGACGTTATTTGCAGGGCTTGCCTATAGAAAAGCACGATTTTTTGGGATGGGGAAGGGTAAGAGAAGCGGAACAAGGGTAAGCAGCTTACACCAGGGAAATACCGAACTGATACAGTATCAAGAGTGTTCGTAGTTTCTAAGGTGTATGCTTCAAACCATCTTCACTTTCCCGTTTCCTCAAAGAACGATGAGGCACAGCATCGCGATGTATGATCTTCCTGAAGTTTTTCAGCTGTGTGATGAAGAGTTAAGTAAGAACCTGAGTAATTAGCTTTACAGAAACAGGTCAGCGGTGTTCCTCATGCTCGTTGTGAACACACTGCAGCGAGGAACTGAGAATGAACCTTTCACTTTCATCCTGAAGTGCCAAACTTGTCTTTGCTTCAGGCCTTAGAGCAACTGTTTTCCTGCCCTGGAGCCTGAGCTTGTGAAGTACCTCTTGAGGTGCTGCACAAAAACATGCCAGGCAGAAGACTGCAGTGGAACAAAGGTGGCTTCTGCTTCTCAGATCTGTGGTGCTCTGAGCAATGCCTCATGCCAACATGCTGTTTTTTACTGGTTTGACTGTTTGTTAGCAAGTTTTGTATCCCAGGTTACAGGTCTGAGCACTTTCCATAGAGGCAGCATGTCTAGCACGATCAGTATTAAGGGAGAGCAGAAGCTGAAATGCAAACGATGTAAGTTTTAACAGTACTCGGCTGCATCTGTTTCACCTTGCAGTGCAGCAGCATTGCGGACTTATTTATGGAGGTTACCTGGAGCCAAGGTGTGTCTCTTCTGTAATGAAGCCACTGTACATTTACCTTTTAACAAAAGGAAACTACTAGTTCAAGGATCTCTTTCAACCTTGCTGTGATGAATTCTATAAAATAGAGCTGCAGGAACTGAATGAGTGGATGTAACAGTAGAATAAATCCCTCTCAGACCCCAAATTTCTTGGCAGCTGAGTGCTGCTGCGTCTCAAGGGTAAGCTGACATTGTGAGTCTCCCATTTCTACCTGTTTAAGATGACTGTACAGTGCTCACTGGAACGTCAGCACAGCCAAATGATTGCAAATGAAGCACTAATAGTTCAGTCTCAAAGGCTGTTTACAAGTCTGAGTCAAGAAACCTGATGATGAAAAGAAAGTTTTACTTACCAAGGCACAAATAGCCGATACCATTTGTGTCATGTGGTCCTGTAAACATCGAAGATTATTTTTCATCTTCTATGAACTACTCTGTCACTTCCCTGTCTGGAACTCTAAATTCATCCACGAATTGCTAGCAGGTAGAGTAGATCCTGTGGTTAGTCCAGGGTTTGAGCATTAAAAAAAAGACCCACCCTACCAAGCACTTGACTTCTCAAGATATCATTGCGTTACAGCCACCCTAGCTTTAAAGCCATGTCACTGCACATCTCTGCACTGTAGGAGATCAAGTGGTAACAGAGCATGCGCTTGTTAGACTTCAGCAGTTTCCCCAAGATCAAGTTTCCGATTGTAGAATTAGGTAGTGATATTTACATCCTTCAGTGTGTACATAGTAGTCACTTCATCTATATACCATTTTACATCCCACTACTGTGGCCTTCATTTAGCTTATGAAGATTTAAAAGATGTTGTATTTCTGACTTAACACTAAATAAAAACTTTTGATTTGTCTCTATTAGCTTGGTTTAGCATTTGTAAACCCTAAAACTTCTCATAACTATCTGTAGTCCAAAGGTGGAAAAGTAGTAGTTTGCCTTCATCTTAATTGTTTCTACATAGTTGAAGTGTCTGAAAGACTAATTAGCAAGTATTAAGATTAAACCTGGGTTCATTAATCTATTTTCAGCAAGCTGCCACTTCGTGATGCACTTTGTATTTACCCCATGAATCCTACATTTCTGTATGCTGCTCTGTTCTGGCTGAAAGGAAGAGGATGTGTGGACTGCATACAGTGCTGTCACAGCTAAAACTTGCACCTCTCCACATGGGAGAACTTTAAGCCAAGTTAGAAGAGATTTTACCTTTTTCTTACCCAGGTAGTGAGCTCTACATGAGACAGCAGCCACAATTATTACTTCATCATACCTTCATGAAGGCGGAAGCTAACTGAGGAGTAGCTTCAGTTGCCATTAAATAAAACAGCCTCAATCCTACTTAGCCTGCCCTGAATACATTCTCAGTCTGGGATTTGGTGTCCTGGGTACCATCACTGTTACTAAGCTATGATGTAGCTGGTGGGAGTGCAGGCTGCAGAGGTCTGATACAAAGTTCCAAAGATGACTGACAAGTTTTAATAGCAACGCATCCTGGAACTGGATTATCCTTAGTTTGTTAGTGTCAGAGCACTTTCAAGCAGCCGTGATAGAAGGATCAAGTGTTTTTCGTTAAATACCTGTTCAGACATAAATGGACTATGCATAGGAACTGTGGGTAAAATCTCAGTTACAAGTGTCAATGGAAGGGGGTTCCCCTTTTGCCCAGCTTTCTAGATCTAGAGCCTCAAATCCCTGAAGCTGACATTTCTCCCCAAATTACTAGTGTAAGACTAGAGTCAAGTAAGCTGACGTGCAGAAGGATGTCATGTAGCTCCAGGTAATCGAAGTCATTAAGTCAGTATTGAAGCAAGACAGGCCTTACAGAGTCAGTGTTATTGCAAACAGCACCCCTGAGTCATGGCCTCGCAAGACCATTTTACCCATACTAAATGGCTCCTTATTTACTGACGTGCAGTAGAAGCAAAGGTGCAGATGGGGCATTAGTCAAGACTTTATGGGAACCTCAAGCTCAAAATCGTAAAGGAGTACTACCATCCCCTGTGGGGTGCCCAGTCCCTGGAGTAACTATATCACACACACAGACACAAAAAAACACCCACAAAACCAAAAACCCCAAAACAGAGAGACAAACAAAAACCACCCCAAAACTAAAACCACACTCAAATGCTGTAAAATTCCAAAGGACTTTTACCAGGCTCAGACAAGATTCATTCAAAAGGAGAGCTGAAATGCTCCCTGACAGCTCGCAGTAGCTGTTACTAGCAGGATACCACATCGGTAACAGCTATTGCTGAAAAGTCACGGGCAGAAGGAAGAATTTGGAGTCTTCACTTCTTACCTTTTGCATGTAGACTCTACAATGTAAAGAGGAGGGAACTTGCATTTAACTTTAAAAAACATCTCATCAAAACTCCCAAATCACACAAGAAAACAGAGGCCCTTCCATGTAGTTCACACAAAATAGTCCAATATAATAAACTTTTGAACACATCAACACAAGCACATGCAGACACCACCTTCTTCGTTAAGAGTTAATTAAGCATTCATTTGTTAGAGACTTCCATGGAATCTTTGCTGATGCTATCTGCTGTGAAAATATTTCTTTGTTTAGTGAGCTTACTCGTTGCCAGGCACAAGGAAATCTATTAGGTCCTTCTGAATTAATGTATTTCTACTTGGTTTTAATGTATGGCTACTTCTGCTAGCATTTTACATCCTACTCATGTGACAGCCAGCTGCCAAGCATCAAGAGGTTTCTGGTGACTGCAGTTTTATTGTTTTATGTACAGCTGAACTTTAACACAACAAAGTTATTTACGATATGCAGTTTATTTAAACTATATCATGAGAATGCCCAGTTACATCTGTAAAAAACGTAATCAAAAATCCTCATCTATATTAGTAAGTTTCATGTTAAGCAAGAATTATTAAATATTTTTACGAGGCAATGTACACTTAGCAAGTATTCTATAAAGAGGGGTTATACCACTCTGGCTTGGAACATGAGAACTATAAAAGTTTGGAAAAAATCATCTGTATATCACTTCTGCAGATTTGATATCTGCATTCAAAAATACAAGTCACATCAATTACCACTTGTCCTATGGGTATTTCATTTTAAAATATCTCTTTAAAATAAATTACTGTAACCACTGTCTAAAGTGAACAGGTAATCATCCATGTAACAAGATCAACTAAAATAAATAATTTACAACATAAATTGTTGCTAGCACTAAATCATCATACAAAAACAATTATTGCATTTAGCTCTGCACAGAAAAAAATACCTTTTCTCATAGCAATGCGAACTGCTATAGATGCTACATCTATACTATCATCCTCTTTCAGCTGAAAACTGTAAACAGCTAATTTTGAGCTAGAGCTGCAAAAATATCATAATTTTTCACGTTTTAAAAAAATATTTAAAGTAAGTTTATCTCCAACTAATGCTAATTTCTAGGAATCTTCAAATCTTAAGAAAAAAATCAGTTGGCCAACTTGTAATTTCACTTTTATTCTGAATGTGAAACATCGGCTAACTCCTCACAGATAGGATTTCTCCTTAAAAAAGGGAATCAAGTAAGTGTGGGAAGGTTAAAAGATGTTAGAGAATTAAAATAGGAGGTCAAGTATCAATGAGTTCGCCTTTTTCCTTCGAATCTCAAACTTGCATGCTGTCAGGCCCACTGAAGTGGCATACCAAACGTTACTATTATCTAGACCTACAAATACTAGCTGAAAGTAACTCAGTCCTTTCGCACTCTTCGTTTGCGCACTGATTTCAGTAGACCATCTCCATAAACGGTGCTTTCATCAGCTTCTTTCATCTAAAAAAAAAAAAAAATCAGCATTACAATTTAAAAACAATTTTAGTTTAATTATTGAAACTGGCATGTTACTTTATTCCTCCTCCCAAACCCCCTCAAATCATATTATGACTAAATGCCACACTTAAGTGATCAGACATTTTTTCCCCACAATACTACTCTAAAGATAAAGTCGGTAGAAGACTTTTCCTTCTATATTCAGGAGAAAGAGAATAGTATATTTAAACTGCTGTCAGAAATTTGGTTTTGCCCATTTACTCACCGGTATAAAAGCTGTGACTTTTTTTAATGAATTAGCAACTGCCTTAAAATGCATCTTATACTAATTTTCATTTCCACTCCTTAAGCAAGAAGCATTTCAAACATTCCAACTGCCGCCTTTGGAGAGCTACAGACAAACTGTTCTTAATGACTCAAATGTGTTGTTCTCAGTTTAAATGCTTAAATGCTTAGACGCACATGAAAAGCCTTTCCAGCGTGAACTCCATTCTCAGAAAACACGTTGCTTCCTCACTTTCCTGCATCACCTAATGGCAAGCATCTCATTCAGCAGGAACAGGTCACGGAATGCAACACAACCTGAGTGAGGACATTGTGTGCATGACATCTCCCAAGGAGGTCACTAGCTAACTCCTGACAGAAACTGGTACACCCTGAAAATACCCAGAGAAGAGCAAGCCATAACCTCGTTGTGATACTGTGTAATGGCAGACACACATTCAGATCTTGCTACCACTTTCACAGAGTCACATGCATCTTAATGGGGTTCATCAAATACTGTATTCCTAGGTAAATGTACGAGGACAAAAAACCCCACTTCTTATAGGAAAAAGAGGAAGTGCTGAACAAGGCGTAATTAATGAAGAATTTATGTGCTTAAACAGTGCAACCTCATGCAAGGTACAGTTTCCTAGAGGAGTTTTATATGAAAAGAAGTTAACATTCCATTAAACAACTCCCCGGATCTGGGAAGGGACTATTTAGGGAGCAACAAGCACAAGATGACCAACAGAAATACTGTGGGTGGATCTAAAACGTTTCAGACATACCAGAGTTTCTAAACGAAAGGACAATGAGTAGCTGATGAGCAAGAAAAGCACACACAAATTCCATTCTACAATGTTACTTTCTGAAAAACACTTTACAGATTATCTGGTGACTAGATTAATCTGCACAAGCAAAATGAAACTGCAGGTGCTGAACTCAAAACCAGTATGGTCATTTTGCTTAAAACCTTATTCTGGAATGAAAACAAAAACCAAAGAGGTAACTGAAAGCTTAAGGTTTTTCTCAGTCTCACTGAAAGGCTATTTGGTTAGAAGCACAGGTTCCATCAATCAAGTAGCACAGTAAAAAAAGTGACCGACATCTACTGCAGCATCCAAGTTTTCCAAGACTTGCAATTTATTTAATAGCCTGTTAAAATCTATACTCCTGTAAAAACGTTTCATGTTCAGAGACCTCCATGACGAATTCTATATTATACCTGTATTTTACAGTAAGTATCACCTCCTAGCCAAAATTACACAGGAAGAGACGCTTCACAAACCTGAGCATTTGAGGTGTCAAACAAATAAAAACACACTCACCCCCACCTCACGATTTGTTTTATGGCTCAACAGAAGAAAACCTCTTGTTGTAGGTAACTGGGCTTATGTTAAAAGTGCAATGTTTGACAAGGGCAAGGAGAAAATAGTGGGGAAAAACCAAACTTACCTCATCTTCTGAACCAGATTTATTTGACCTATCACCTTGACTTCCATCTGCAACTTCATTTTCTTCTTCATCAATATCTTCACCACCTTCATCCTCATCTTCTGCAGAAAAAAAATTTACTTTGTAAACAGAACTATATTAAAAATGCACTGTATCCAGACACAATAATAATGAAAAGAAGCCAGTTTCAGTCTTAGAATGAACTGATTGTTTACAATAACCAATAAAAACATCTCTGTGATACAGAGAGTAGAATTGTTATGAATTATTAGAAGTTGATCACTGTTGGATTTAATAACCAATTTTAACAGCTTCAGCCTAACCCCTTTTCATAATAGCACATACTCTCTTCAGACTTGTAAGTGACTGACTAAAATAACAACCTTAAGTTGGTTTCCTTTCAGGAAGTTCTTAAATCTAAGCATTGTATTAGACAGTTTTGAGACCAGAGTCCAAGAACTCGGGCATCCCAAATCTGACTAAATTCTGACTTGGATAGCAAAGTACAATATTGCAGTTATCAGTCACCCACCATGGGGGATGCCTACATCTGAAGGGAGCTCCGCTTTTCAGCAGGGAATTTTCGGCCATCTGTTTCGGTTGGAGAACAAGTAGCTCTGCTTACCCCCTTCTTATGCATTATTGCAATGCAGAAAACTGTCAGAAAAGCACTGTACTCCCCTCAGCTCACTCAAAGTATGGCGAGCTTGCACTACCAGGGTAAAACTATTCACAAAAAGCACTAAGCTTTCCATCAGAACTGGTGTCAATTAGACATTTGAACTGACAGAGACTGGAGAGGGGAAAGAAAAAGTTAAAGTTTTTAAAAAGTACCTTTTTACTCTCCAGAATTCCCTGGACAAACTATAGGCTAAGCAACACAGAGGCGGCTTCTGCTTTCTTACTGAGGCCATGTCACTGCACTGAAGAACAGTACATGCACCAAATACTGCGAATTCTGATCAGCACGTGGGTTTCCCTTTCTAGGGTAACCGACTTTCTATATTCTGCATATTTTGTGAAGGAGGCCAGGCACCAAAATGTTTTGACTTCCACTTTGGGCTTCAGTACTTACAAGCTGGCACTCCCATGCCTGCATTTTAGGTATCTACGCTCATTGTAAGAGCTCAACCTCAGCAACCACAGCATGATTCAAAAAAAGTTACTGGGGTTTGGCAAGTCTCTTCCTTTACTTCAGACTGAGGTCTTGAAGTGAGAATTTCTAGAAACTGAGTACCCTTTGCAATACTTTCTATCAAGAGTAAACAAGAAATCATATCTAAATCTGAAAGAAAGGATGCAAGATGGCATTTTACAACTTAGCAGCCTGCCAGCGGCTCAGTTAAAAACACTAATGAAGTAGTGCTCAATTCTATCCATGTCAGGTCATGCCTATATCTCATAAACACTACTACAGTGTTAAAAAAACCAAACCCAAAAAGCCAACACCCACATCCACCCCCCCAATTCTTACTGTTTCAGCTCAGTAAGACTGAAACAAAAGTAACCATATAAATTCAGATGGTAGTCACATACATATAAGATGTGACTATCCCAATTCTTGGTGACAAAAATCTAGAAAGCCCTAATTTATTAAAATATTTGAGACCTCTGTAGGAGTACCAAAAGCCATTGCCAACAATATAGCTATAAATTGAGCCAAACAGCTCATAACAATTAGTGAAGCTCTAAGAAATTAGTTTTCCCATCTGTAAATATACCCGATACATGTCTACAATAATATATCTGTACTATTGTTATCACAGGGAGAAATGAGACCAAAAAACCTGAGATTATAGTTTAAGATAGATGTAGACAAAGATTTCTGTTCCAAAATAAGCCCTTAACAGAAGAGCTCAGCAAAAATTTGCTCATATTCTAATGACGAGATCAGAAATTTTAAATGATGCAAATCCAGCACCTCCCATAAGTACTAATTTCAGAGGCGGGAAAAAAATAAACCAAACTTGAGACATCAGTACTAAAAGCCAGAACTGGACAACTATACTATTCAGATATATTAATTTTAATCTAATATTAATTTATACAGCATTTCATATAAATAAATGTCTAACTTCACATATAAGGTTCAGCCTGTGCCCTTGAAATTCCGTTTCTTAGCAACATTCTCCTGCTTTATGGAATATTTTTTATACAGTAAGAAAAGCAAGGAGACAAAGCAGATGAGTAGACAAGTCAAGAACACATCATCCTTTAGCAGCGCCACAAAAATTAACATAGAACAAAATAAAACAGTAAATCCCACGGACAATGCCCTTTAAGAAACACTCTGCCAGCAACTCGTTCTCACTGGAGCCAAAGAAATCCACAAGTGTTTCTGAAGTTTGGTATTGTACCACGCTTTTTTTTTTCCTTGCCTTTTTTTTTTTTTTTAATGGCCCCATGATAAAATGTGGATCTTGGGTCATTCAGTATTTCACAGCTCAAACCCTGTTACCTTCGACTCCAGAAAGCAAAGAAGCAGATCATGACTATAAAGGCACTAGAAAAATTATTAGGATCCAAAGAGACTAGAAAAAATACTTCTGACTATAGACACCATAATGAGAAATCTCAGAGGAAACTCAGATCCGTATCTGATGAAAGCTGGCATCCACCAGCTTAAAGCTCTACCAGCAAGGCAAGCAGAGGGAAAAAACCAGAAGGACAAGACCATTTTCAAGTCCTGGCCCAAATTACTTCCCTTTCCCAGTACCTGAAGGAGGAGCCTCCCTTCCCATCTTCTTTGTATCCTTTGTAAGCTCTCTGCTTGTCTCCTCCACTTCTCTTCTCTCTGTAGCAAAAAGAATCAGCAGAAGGAGGCAGAAGACAAATTCTCTAATGCTTTCAGATACGAAGAGGCAGAAGAGTGACAGAAAAAAGGGAAGATTTCAACCTGCAAATGGACAAGGTGGTAGGAAGCTAAGGGAAGCTAAGCAATTCTTCTTAAAGAAAGAGAGAATCCACAAAGACATGACAGCAAAGCATAATCCTTCCCTCTAAAGCCTAGAACTTACTTGAAAACCTTGGAACAGTCACACAAAAGCTAGCTACGTTAGTTTTACTCTGTGTTCAGTTTAATAACTAGAAGTAAAGGTCTGAAACAGAACCTACTTTTGAAACATCACAAACAGCTGTTCCAAGTGGAATTCTTTAAAAAAGTTGTGGGAGCTAAACAGTTCCTCTGCAACTGCCTGGATCTTATTTCTAACATTCAAACACACACTTTAACATATTATCTATTATGCGATGTTTGGTAACTAACTAAATTAACTGACTGACTTAACAGAAGAATATTGGAGTTCAGGTATCTCAGCCTTGCACCAGTGGCATATTAGGTACAAAACATATCTATGATCTGCATCAAGACCGGATAAAAGAAAATAGATTCTGTACCTCAGGAGCAAAGAGCAGGTAAAGTAGAGTAAGATCAAAATGCAAACATAGGAAGATATAATGCTGAAATGCTGTACCTAAAATTTATGCTAATATAAAACATATGTAGCATAACTAAAATAATTAAATGCCTAGGTAGGGTTCTCAAATGGTGAGGCAGATGGACTAAGCTTGGTGTGGCAAGCACTGTACCAACAGCATACTCAACTCTACTGGCATGGGAACATCTGATGCTAAGTAAACTCAAGTCATACAGGCAGAAGCCATCACCACTCATGGAACACAGAGCAGAGGCAGACAAAATCCACAAAGTTTCAGTCAGTAATACAGAGTGAAGTCAGTACTAAGCAAAAAAACCCATACCACCCACGAATGTCTGCTATGTTTCTAACTTTCCATGCCAGTCACTTGTCACTTTCTTTGTTCCTACCAAGAAGACTGAATTAAGAGACAGAACCCTGCAGCAGTCTGAGGCTAAGGATTTTCTCACTAAAGTCAGGATAATGCACTGTAAGTTAGGTGATTTGCTTTTGATTCATTACTATAGACTCAGGGAAATGCTAACAAAACATCAAAGCCACAGCTGAACAGTACCAGGAATCTTTGATACAGTAACATAAGATGATTTTATCCTTGGATGCCAAAGTACAGCTCAACCTACTAAATAATCGATTTCTCCCTTGGGGTAGCAGGACAGACCTCTGCCCACATGCAATGCATTGCTAGAAAGCAACACAAAGCAGCAGTAGACTTCAATATTTCAAGTCTACTGTATGTTCAGACCTTAACAAGGGTTACTAAAATCACTGACCAACAGAATAGTTCAAGGTACAACCCAGCCACAAAGGACTAAGCAGAAAGTCTCCTGTTAAAGACTTAGAGCTATTCCAGACACATTTTAAAGACAACAACATGACTTCAACCACTTCAGGTACGTATATCTGAACCATTCAAATGTGCTCAATATATGAAATATTTAGAAGGGAGAAAATAATACATCACTGTCTACAAACATAAATAGACTGTCAGAAGAACTTTAAGTTCTTGCAAGTGAAAAAATACTGAGGAGAGCCTTACTTCCTGCTTGTATTTACCAAAGAGCTATGAGCCATGGAAGGCCACTCACCAGAGGCTGTCAAAGAGAAAAAGACAACTCGTAAGATAACTGGTTGTAATTATTGGCAATCCAATCCATGAACTAGTCCTATTCATGTCTTTTACCCGATCACATTGCAAGCTAGCTTGCTCATCTTACCATCTTCAGCAGTATCTTCATTTTCTTTTTCTTCTATTAGTTCTATTTCATCATCTTCTAACTCCTCTCTCTGTTTTAGTTCTCCCTTTGTAATTGGCTTAGATACATCAGTTTTTCTGAAGTCAGTATCTTCATCTGTTTTCTACAAGTCAAAAATCAATTTACATTTAAACTCAAATTAAGAATTAAACACAACAGCCACTGCAAGATAAGTAATATCAATGGCACATTAAAAGTGCATATTGTTGCACAGATACAAAGAGTTTTCAAATAAAGTATTAAGAATAAAACCAAATAAAAAATGTGTATTAAGTTTCTCTAACCTTTGCTGGCCAGCAGAACAACACACCTAGGCCAACAGGGAGAGCTAAAGTCAAGATGTAAAGAACCCACAGCCATGGATGGTCTTCTGCAGCAGTCACCAGTTGACTAAACATACCGGGCTATATTAAAAACAATGAAAGAATAAAAAAATTTTGCGTTTACATCCCTCTCAACACCTCAGTAAGTTTATAAAGTGTTCTGTATATATTTTAAGCTTTATGTTGCCCAAAGGAAACCCTTGTTTACCTTTGCTTTTTTAATGACTAGAACAATACTGGATTTCAACATGAATAAAGCAACAACTTGAGAGATTGCAAATAAATAGCAGGTGCTAAGTAAGAAGGAACAAACCTGGTACTCCAAACATACTAGACTGGCCACTACTCAGTTTTGTAAAGTGACATCTGGAGTCACGGCAACCTCATACTTTACACCCTTTCCACTCTATTCCACACACACTCCCTTCCCGCCCCCCCACCCCCGCCTAACTCAGCTGAACGCTCCCAAAGCATCAAGAACCTCAGAGCAGCAGCCAGCCTCCTGAAGTGCAATGTCTTGCTCCACCTGTACTACCAGGTTCTTTCCTCTGACATGCAATTATTCAGGGAGTGAATTGTTCTCCCAGCCCAGTCCTAACTTACACTGTAGAGGTAGGTAGGACGTTTGAGAGGCACAGCGGAGTGAGGGGCCTCCAGCGAATATTTTTTGCTATTGTGTGTACAAGTAGAGATGCAGGTCCAGATATAAACCCAAACATTTCAGAAAAAGGCAAGGTTCTGGGAGGAGGTGGTTCTCCTAATTGCATGGGCAGATACGCTGTTGCTACTTGCTCACCCTGTGACCAACAGCAGCTGCCAGGAACTGGTCACATTTGCCACCAACCCATCATTTCTTTCCCACAACTGCAGGCCTGCTCTTGCCACTCAATCAAAGAAAACACAGGACTGTCAAAGAAACTGTAGTCAGTAAAGGCAGCCACTAGAGGGGCTCACGATCCCGTATGTCAGGACAAGTTCATTCCACAGCTAAGGAAAGAGATCTAGAAAAAACTGTGGCGGCTGGCCAAGGGCAGTACACAAACAAAATACGGATGCACACAGGAACAGAAGAACAGATGCAGCTCCATAAACATTCGTGCACTATTTTCAGAGGTGCATAATATACATCCAAGCAGCCGAAGGCCTAAAATTATTAAACAGGAAAAAATACATTACTACTTATCCATCCCTCATGGGAAGGAAACATCTAAATGGAGTTGGCCACAAGTGAACAGAAAAAGAAAAAATGGGGTCTTTGAGTGTAAGTAACTCAGCTTACATTCGTTGACAGGTACTGAATTTTTAGTACCACCATGAACAGCAGAAGACTCATCAACTATAATGAAGCCAACTTCTCACTAGGTGTTTAGGTAAAATGTTGTACCCTTTTAATTTCAAGAGGATATTGATCTGGGAAAGGTAAAAAGCCAAACTACAAGGAAAAAAAACTATCATAGTTACTCAGCAAGATTATTAATTGCAGACAAATTAATATTCTATCATTAATTGACAGAAAATTCCTCCAACAGCACATCTTCCTCACTACTTTTGGCTATCAAGAACACAGTGAAGTTTATACCTCATTAGCACTTGCTACTAATTTCTTCAAGCCCCAGCCATCTGCTGCCCAACGATCTGCTACTTCTTTTTCTGAACATATAATGAAGTTATCAAAGTAGATATCAGATGTCATAGACCAGAGTTCTAAACCAATAGCACTAACACTGGTCATCTTGAACGGGTGAAGATCTTCAAAATAGTTTGGGTTTGGTATTTTCCGAGGGCTCCAGGTTCCCTTTTAAGGAAAAAAAGTTATATATAATCACGTTGCTTACACCTCACTAAAAAACAAACTGTGAAACAAATTTTAAAATAATTAAAGCTTCCTGATTATTTTAAATGCATTGTTTAAAAAGGACAAGCAGTAGAGTCTAACCTACATGAAAACAGAACTGGAAACCGCCTATAGGATTTTGGCAGATGGGTCTCAGTTTTCTGGCTTAGGACAGACCTCTTCATTTTTTTGTCCATACAGGGTTACAGTAATAACTGACTGTACAAAGTATCTCTGTTCTTCCTGGTACTGGTGATTCCAAGCATGGTCTTTGTAAACTTCCTAGAGTAAGCCTAGGAAACAAATTTCCTAATACTGCAGGAAAATAAGACAATGGTATTACTTCTTCCTCTAGTCTCTCCTTATATAATATATGGTTTCGGCTTTTGTTCATCAATATAGCATATACATTTTTGTAAGGGCACTAGTCAATATTTTGTGGCCAGTGATGGAATCTTCCTAGGTAAGCATTTATCATCCAGTGGCCTGAGACTGCAGGAGAACTACACCACATGATCCACACAGTCCCTTCCAGGATACGTACATATAAACTGACAGCTACTGTAACCAGAAGTGTTAGGGAAGGAAAATTCAGCCTTATAATATCTGTGAAAATTAGAGACAAATTTTGTTTACAAACGTGCTTAGGATCTTAAGTTCAGAGAAATCAGATTGAAGTACTCCCCAGCCATAATTAACACAAAGTAACTCTCTGACATCCAACTGATTACCTCTTATATCTGCAGGGGAGGAGGGGAATTTAATTATCCAAAATTGATGCTTCTGCTAAAATTGAACTAGTAAGTCAATCTGCTAACTGAAATATTTTCAATTTTTTTTTTAAATAAAAAAATTGCTCACTTAAAAGACCCACACCTGAGACCTCAATAAAAAGGAGAAATATTTCATTAAATGGTAATGTAATTCAGAATATAAGTCTACAGAGCATATTAAATAAGTGGTATCAGTGCAAAACATTGCAAAAGCAACTTTTAACAGAGAAATGGTTTTAATACAGGAAGCATTTCTATTTTCCAGCATACTCAAAGAAAAAAAACGCAGCAAATTAAATACAAAAAAGCTCAAAATGTTTAGTGAGGGTATTCAGACTCATTCTAAAAATACAAATATATTGTAAAAAAAGCCTAGATAAATATACTACTTTGACTTGCATGCTCTGTTGAACTCTGTACCTTGTAACAATGACGTACAATATTGCTATTACCTGATAGTTAGGATTATCTATCATAGGTGCTTTCCATTTTCCTTTATAGTTTGGGTTATTCTTCATGGGACGCACCCAGTGTCCACAACCAGGTGCAGTCTCACACTTTGGATTAGGGATCTGAGGGGCTTCCCACTCCCCATCCATTTCTTCATCCCTACAAGAAAAAAAGATATAAATTTACAAACAACTGATTTGAGATCGGACTGGAGTGAACACTAGCGGTCATTCTAAAGTTAGGGTCCACAGACATTTTGCTACAACAATCTCAGAATTTCAACCAGCTTATAGAACTTTACCCAATAGTATAAATACTTTTATTTTTTTTAAGGAGTGCTGTACCCCTCCCATTTTTTTTTTTCTTTTATAGGTCACATGTTCATGTTCATCTTCACCACAGCATGACTGAATACAATTTTACTCCCGCATCTGCAGACAGCTTGAAACACTTCTCCATAAGATGCTTAGAGATCCCTTTGAAAGGATTATATGATGATTTCAAGTTATCAACTTAAACTGTTTCATGGTTCAGCATGGTAGCAAATTCTTTCAAAGGGGTCCTTCATATTTCATTTTTGTTTATGTATCTTCAGAAAACAAAAGGCAACTAATACGTTCATGCTTTTCTAAAAGCAGCCCCCACAAAAACAACAAATATTGGGCCATACCTTACACATTCCAACTTACTACCTCAAAAGACAATGAGATTTGGATTGACTTCTGATCCATGACTCATCATTTGCCACAGAAAATAGACAGGCTTATCTAGAAGACATATTAACAACCTGCTCTTACGGATCAAGTTCTTACCAGTCCTTTGGTTTTCTTGCATTAGGGTCTAGAACATACTGTGGTTCATCATCAAGCCATCCCTCAGGCTTAACAGCATCAGGATCTTCTATTTTGGAAGGCTCATCTTCATCCCTTCAATTACAGACTTACGTTAGAAGATACAGCAGCCCGACATCAAGCCAATGTTCTGTTCAGAGGACTGTAACTGGCATGAAAGGGATGATTCTCAAAGGCACAACAGAATTAGACACACTGATCATCACAATTATTTCTTTCTTTAGCAGATGACCAGATCCTTGGACCCACCTCAATTATGTTTGGAACCTTTAGTGCTTTTAGTAGTGAAACATATCCTAATTGTCATTAGCAAAAACCAAAATAAACTCAGTCAAATCTTTCAAATGAATAACTGGTGTGTAAAAGGTACTGTACAGATAAAAATGTTCTCCTTACCAGTCATCTGGTTTGACAGCATTTGGATCCGATATTTTTGGTCTCTCATCCCAATCATCAGGCTTCTTATCACTAGGATCCTCTATTTCTTTGGGAGGGTTGACTGGAGGAACCACATCCTCAAGAAGACTTCCTTTACTGACAACCGATTGGTCGATTAACATTTCAAATGTATCATCGGGTTTCACCACTAAATTGAAGAAATAATGGAAGCATTCATTTCAAAAGTATCTTTAACGAAAATCTATACCATAAGCACAGACTTAGACAAATAACAGCAAACAGGACCCTCACAAGCAGAACAGGAGAGACTCCCCACCCAGGTACTGGATCTGGACACAAAACATTAAAGTTGCTATTGCGGGAATGTATGACCAGTATCAGGCCCCCAGAAATGAAACCACTTGCAAATTCAATTGCTGAAACACATCCAAGCCCATTCTAAGAGATTTTTCTAAAAGCTACCACTTGGCCAAAATTCTGCTTTACTGATTCATTTAAACACACAGACAACAAAAGACAACGCTCGGCCCCAAAAGGCATCTCTGCTACCAAACTACAGTTTCACACCTGAAAGCATCAACAGAGACACAAGAACTGGGTCACAAACACAGCTGAAGGATCATGAACAGCAGTATTTTCTCTGATTCAGATCTGACAGCCATTTCCCTTAAGTGCCAGACTGTGAATACAAAAAATTCTCTTCAAATATTCAAGTATTTTAGCAAGTGTGAGTAACTGAGAAGCCACGGTCACAGAACTGAGCAGTGTCAGACTCGGTAACAGATGTTGTATCCAGATCCATCTCTAATAACCAGTGAGCACATTTATAAGTACGTAACAAGTATATTCAAATGTCTATTCAACACAGCAAAGATTATTAATTCAAAGTAAATACTACTCCACTTCTATGACAGTTTTATAAAAATGGGCGATGGAAACCAGAGTAGTCTTACAATGACATTTTGACAATATCTAATGAAGCTCTTGCAGATTAAGTTTTCAACAATATTAAAATATCCATAATGTAAAAACAAAACCCCCATATCACTTCAGATACAATAAAAAGAATTGATTTTTAAACTATTATCAGTCTCATAATGCATTAGAATCACATAGCTCTATGGAGTCTATTTGAACAATTATAACACAATAAATGCAATCTGAGCTTAAGTATCTTTAATCACACTTTCTAATGAACAGCCTAAATACAGGAACACATGCATTCCTTTACCACAAGAACAGCGTTTTGTTTCACTTCTTCCTATCATCTAAGACTCAAAGTTTGCTATGGCACACTACAGTAATTTATTTTAAAAAACAGTAAGCTTCCCATGGCACAGCAGTTTAACATGCTTTCCATTATTATTCAGTGGAAGTTCAAAAGTGCAGTCAGTTTTGCTGGATTTGCAGTATGCCACAGATTAGCTCATTCTTCTCTGATTATTTATTCTTCCTCAGAAATTAGAAAGAGGGGGGAAAAAAGAACTAAGAAATTAAACTTTTATCTCTGCTATACTGTTCATTGGTAAGAAAGAGAGGTCGCATGAATTAAAAGCAGTATTCATTCATCTTCAGAGAACGCGGTAACATATCCGTTCATGCACACTGCTGCAGATACAGGTGTTATGGAGAACTCTTAACACGCTGCAGATTTAACTAAATTCCTGTTAACTCTGATGCCCTCCTACAGTATTATAACTGTACTTAACAAGAATATTTTTGTCACAATAAGCACTGAAAGTACTAATCAATTCTTCATGCTAAAGGCTGTCCAGGGCTGATATATTTTCTCCTGTAACTGAATATTAAACATCAGCATTTCAAAGCCACTTCTATGTCCTGCATTTAAAATCAGTCATTAAATCATTTAAGCCCATTCATTAAATCATTAAGCAACCACCCCTCAGAATTAAGAGACTATTACAAACAAAATCAGACTCATATATAAAGATTCATTGGTCAGAAACACATTTTTAATCTCTTCTTTGCAGTTTAAACTTGTGAGAATTAAACAATACCAAGAGTATACAGATGCGTCTTCTTGTCCAAATAGAATTTTTTTAAGTCTACGTCAGGACGTTTTGCATGTTTTTCATCATATTCTCCAGTTTTAGGATTCTTATGTCTGAAGATAAAGTGTAGCTTGTAATCTTCTCCACATTTATCTGGTCCAAACATAATAGTATAAGGTGTTTTGTCAAAAAAGTATTCCTGTAGAAGCAAAAAAGCTGAGCATGTGTTATACTGTACATTTTATGAAGTCATTTTGGGTACTACTTTTCCTTGATGCTGTAGCATACAGCATAGCTACCTTTTTTCTAAAAGGTAACTGGAAACTGGTAGGGTAAATCACGAAAGGAACTGAACAGTCCTCTTGAGTTGCTGGGAGCTCTCTGTTCTCAGGGAGCTGACTAACTGCAGAGATCACTTAAGCCTCTTCAAGCGAAGATGAATTTATTTATTTAGACCTTATGCCTATGTTGTGGAAATGCTTGTCACAAATCAAAACACCCAAATATCTGTAACCTTCTACAAACATTACACTAAAAGATGGAAGGGAACTAGTTACCATTCTTCATATCAATTTTGTTTTTCAATAAAGATAAAAACCTGGATTTTATTATCCTGGATTTTATCAGTCTTCTTGCTCCACATTAAATAACAACAACCATCAACCCTGAAAATATCAGATACAGTTATTCTCGATCAGAAGCTGTTTCGGTAAGTCAGTATTTTTCAACTATTTACATGATTTTTGTATTTGCAATATGCAGTAACATGCTGCCTTATGTTCTTAAGCATTTGCTAGAAGGAAGACGACCACTTGATTCCTGGAAGTTTTCTTCTTGAAAAATATACTGTGACATAAATGTGTTTGAAACGAGTCTGTATTTTTAAATTTTTTGAATGCAACATGAAAATATTTTCTCTTTATGCACTACAGAAGTGCATGTATTTTGAGTTTGGTCCCTTTTACAACATTCAACAGTCTTAGGAAAATGTCACTGCTAAGAGTTAACAATAATTAACTGACTATTCTGATAGCAATAAGCTTATATACAGCATTGAGACATGTCCTATTTTAAAGTTAAAAAAAAAAGAAGGAGAGAACATGGACTCTAAGCTACCTCATCACACAGCCAACGAAACTCCAAAAACAGTGCAGGAATGAATTGTGAGCCAGGCCATAAACAGGCAAATTTTGCATTTGGTGTCTTCTGGTTTACCTTCTAGAAGACAGATACTGGAGAATAACAGTTTCATGTGTAATTGTGCAGAATATCTGTCTCACACCTTATTTTACAATGGAAAACTTTTCAGTTTTGCTATTATTTACACATGTTTCCATTATGAAGGACGTCATGCCTCTACTTGCTTTCCTGCAGTCTGTATTTTTAATACTTATTTATTAGTACTCAAGTTACTTGAGCATAAAACACACACTGGTATACAAATTTTAGGAAAAAGGAAGAGCACTAGGAAGTTGCACTAAAGCTTTTATTAAAGCATCTCAGACATCCTTACAAGCAACTTCTTCTGCGTGTCGCCATCTCCTAGACTCTTACAGAGGTACATATTACTCCTTATATCTCATTAAGAGTTCCACTGTTACGTGGCTCTTCCTGACCACTGGCTTGCAGGTGAGGTCAAGGAATGTCTTAAGCCTGTCCTGAGCAATCTCCTCTTCACTTTGCACATACACAGGGCATCACACATCACTGCTGTTGTCCTCAGTACTTCAAAGTCAAGGTTATGGCCTCACAGCTCAAGGCAGCAGCAACAGGCACAGATGTCTCAGGGATAAAAGCACAGATGAAAAATCTTCTGCAGAGAGGAAATGCTGAACTCTGCCTGCACTCCTGCAACAAGTTTTTTCCAGACTACTCCCTATTGTTTTTTCTAGACTATTCCCCATTGTTTTTCCCATAAGCTTGCCTCTCTAGCTTACCAAACCTTGGTGAGCAAATGGTACAGCCCAATGCACCTCAAACCCAACAGCTTCTGTAGCCCATACAGGTTATAACTGTGCCTCGCAAACTTCTGTCACTATACTACCGGATGTTGGCTCAACAACAGCAATTAGCCACAAACCCGTAGCAGTTCGAGTAGTCAGCTTTTAAGTGGCCACAGCAACCTGCTTCAGGATTGGAAGTACCCTTATCACTCAATGTTCGTACTGCTGAGTCAGCACAAGTTCCTCCTAGTTCATGACGTAACATTTTGAATCCACACTGGTCATTCCAAGTCTGTCCAAACGCACAATCCTGTTCTGTAACTGCTGCTATGCACCAAAAGAACCAGCTCCCATCAAAGCAGCTGAAGCAACTGTTGTATGCATCAGCCATCCCTACTCCATCAACACAACATTTGCATTGCATGAGATCCTAGGCCACAAATCACTGCCACTTCTGAATGTAAAAAAAAAAAAAAAAAAAAAAA
>Ga0065711_1035668_pt1 | contig 21991 bp, 16 predicted proteins | sample Hoacrofraction12_FD_59098 | JGI IMG/M metagenome (GOLD analysis project Ga0065711, IMG submission 59098) | Hoatzin crop microbial communities from Cojedes, Venezuela - Epithelial fraction 12 v2 (version 2) | ecosystem: Host-associated > Birds > Digestive system > Esophagus > Crop | place... | reverse complement strand
TGTGGAGTCTCCTTCTCTGGAGATATTCAAGACCCGCCTGGACAAGGTCCTGTGCAGCCTGCTGTAGGTGACCCTGCTTCAGCAGGAGGGTTAGACTAGATGACCCACAGAGGTCCCTTCCAACCCCTACCATTCTGTGATTCTGTGATTCTGCAGGTCTGGATTGTAATTCTGTAAGAAGTCCTCATACCTAATCTGATGTGTCATTGGTTAAAAATGCTGTATAGTTTTGACTATTTATGCTATGTAATATTCTTTCAACTTCATTTGTTTCAAAACGTTGTGTTTATTTTTCTCTGCAGGCCTTTGGTTTATCTGGGTCTCAAAATATTTGCTCGCTTTGGTATCTGTGAATTCCTAAACTGTTCTGAATCAACTTTGAGGTCGTGGTTACAAGTTATTGAAGCTAACTACCATTCCTCCAACTCCTACCATAATTCTACTCATTCAGCAGATGTACTACACGCCACTGCTTATTTCTTATCTAAAGAAAGAGTAAAGGTGAGTCCACATTTATAAGAAACAGTGTAGGTGGGGAGTACAGGTGTGATCAAAGTAAGATCTCTCAAAAAAAGATGCCAAGAGCCAAATGTCTGCCTAGTGCCAACCAGTTTAGTAACTCTGAGGTTAAAGAACTGGGCTGCTTTACATGAGTTTTAGGATCTCTCTTATAGTATATGTGGAAGTATGGATGTTAATATTACAGGAATTGAGCTATTCTTGATCGGAGAATAAGAAAAGCTCCTTTCAAAACATAACTTCTTCGTAAAGTTAAACTTTCTCAGGTAGGTGAGCTAATACAATTATTTTTGTGATGGTACATGCCAAATACAGATTTAATGTAATAAATCACCATCTTTTATGCCTTGTGATGGTAATTTTGCAGAAGACTCCCAGGACAATATAGGCCATAAAATAGGTTTATTGCTTCCAAAGCTGTATCACCCACTGGACGAGATGCCCTGAGGCTTAAAGGCATTGGAGTAGAGTATTGAAAAAGATTACTTGTTGAAGTTCCTTGCATCAGAACACCCATTGGTGTATTGGAGCCACTGACAACCAGAATAAATCAGAGCAGCCTTTGTTCTCACATGCCCAGAGGGCAGACTGGAGAAGAGGAATTAAAACAGTGCTTGCATGGGTATGCAGTGGAGTGGCAGTACATATTTCCGAGTTGCATTTCTGGATAGAAATTCCTACCCTGAACTGGACAGCCTAAGGATAGTGCTAGTGATGGGCACCTGGCTGAGACATTTGTGACTGTAAACAAGCTTCTGACAGCTCATTAAAACTGTATTAAGTCCCTTAAACTGGAGCCGCAGCTCATTAGTGTGCTCTCCAGAGGCTGACTTGCAAATACTGTATGCCAAGTGGGAACAGAACTTCACTGGATATGTTCAGCCCCTGATCTGCTAGAGGTTTAGCTGGTCTTCCCAAGAATATCTATGAAAAACAGACAAGATCTGGACTCATTTCAGTGCCACAGAAGCATGACTGCCGCCTCCTTTTCCAGAACGTTATTTCCTTTCCTCTGTAGGCATAGGAAGAGCAGAAAACATTGCAGCAGAAGAAGGAGCAGAATCAAAATTCAGAATTCCCTCTATCTTTTTAAAGTTACAGCCCAGCTGCTTTTGTGTTGTCCAGAGTTGAACTTCACCTAAATACAGAAGGCCAGATTCTGTCACTCAGATTCACACTGAGAAGATATTTTTCAGTAAATTGAACTCTGTTCTTGCCTGGGAAAACTTTATGGCTCCCAAATTGAAGCAATATTCTCAGAGTCATTTCCACCTCTGTGCCACAGGACTTAAGATGACAAAGTTAGAATCCATGACCTGATGTCGGGGGTAAAAGTGCCATAAATCCCTGCAAAGTTTGTTATGTCAGACTCAGGAAATCAGCGTGAGATACACTGCTCTGGTCCTACAGGTCAAATGTTCTCCAGTTTCTGGCCGCTTCCCATCTGCACATGTCTTCCTCAGCCAGACTGAGCACTTGTCAGTGTGTCTCTCTGAGGAGAGCCTGTTCTAAAAACCTCTCTTTCCTAACTTTGTACCACAAAAATAGAATCCCATGAGCAGCAGCTGAAGGAAAGAAGGAAGAAGCTAACACACAGCAGATAGTATTTCAGACAATGCTAACTACGAATCTAGAGCAGAAATAATTCTTTGCTTTTTCTTGTTGTCCACAAGTCCCTCTTGGCAGTTCTCAATGAGTAATATCCTTGCTCCATCAAAGTCAAGTCACTGCGTTAATTTCAGGAGGTGTAAAGTAGGGTAGGGATTTTCTTTTCACCCATCAAGTCTAACCATTCTGAATGGTATTGTCAAAGCCAGCAGAGAATTTGGACCTTAAATTCAAGCTAATTGGAATGGAAATTATCTGCCCTGCTCCCAGATTCAACTGGGAACATTTCTGCTCTTGTGTTTCTTTCGTTTTTTAAAAAAATTTTAACATAATTGGTTTGTATCTGTGATCCTTCACAAAAAGCCCAGCATCAACGCAGCATAAAGGCTGGTTTCCAAATGTATACAATCCATTTCTGAGATGCTTGGTTGTTTTTCTCCTTTATCCTATTAATACAGTATTAAAACCTTAAAACTCAAATAATTTTGTATTTCGTTCTGGAGTAGGTATAATTAGACATAAAGCAATGACCAATGTAACTAGACATAAAGCATCGAGTGCAGCATGCTAAGAGAATCAGTCTGATACGACAAGTATAGAACAGTGTGTCATATAATTTTTCCATGGATGTAAACCATCAAGTATTCTTTGCAGAATTCATATTAGCTGTAGCCCCAGGACACTGGTGTTATAGAACTAGATTTATGGGAAGCATTCCTTACAAATTGTAAACCTAGCCAGGACCTAAGTGGAATGTGATTAGGACCCATTAAGTTTCCAAAAGAAACGAAGGGGTCTGATGGAAATAGAATAATTTTTAGTAGTATTGGTCTTTTTTCCAAGCCAAATACTCTAACTCCAAGTGAAGGTGGTTTCTGTGTTGTTAGAAAACACAAACTAATTTATTACTTTGCATTTGTTTAATTTGATGTTCTTTGTCCAAGGTGTGGCTAAGGCAAAATTCAAGAGGCACAAAATGACCAGAAAAGTCATGCAGTGTTCAATGAAGCTTCTAATTAATTTTCTATTGCTCTGTCTAGAACATCTGACCCTTACTGATCTGTAGAGTTCTGGCTTTTGTTCCTCAGCAACTTGGCTTAATCTTGTAGACAGAGTAGGGTTTCTAATGAGTCTGCCAGGAAAACTAAGCATCCTTCTATTTTCAGCAAACTTTGGATCCGATTGATGAGGTTGCCGCACTCATTGCTGCCACAGTCCATGACGTGGATCACCCAGGAAGAACAAATTCTTTCCTGTGCAATGCTGGCAGTGAGCTAGCAATTCTCTACAATGACACTGCAGTGCTGGAGAGCCATCATGCTGCTCTGGCTTTCCAGCTCACCACCCGGGATGACAAATGCAATATATTTAAAAACATGGAGAGGTAAGCTTAAAACCCAGGGTGCCTTGTGGATAACTGTAGCCCTTGGGAAGTTTTCTTCTAAAACAGTAGAGTGCTTCTGCCTGTCTTGCACAGATGTAGGAGTAATCCCATGGTTTCAGTTCCTCCTGTGGATAAAAAGGCAGACTCTGTCTAAGGAACTTAGTGGAAATCCTAATATTAGCAAGTCTAGAAGAATAATTTTGTATCACTGGACGTAGAGGACAAGCTATGGCTAGTGGGGAGGTGTTTGCTCGGTACAAAAAGGATACAAAGATTCATAAAGCATCAGTCAAAAATTAAATGCCTTGGGAATTTAAATGTAATGGGAAGGATAGTGAAGGACTGGTGTTCTTCTTCCAGCCCTAGAAGGGCATTTTGGGTGAGGATGTCACCATTGCCTTAGCCCTCTCAAGATACAGAAGAACAATATTGCTGAAAACTTGGCTGGAGTATGAGCCGCTGCCGAGTATGTGTGCTAAAAGCCTTGGGAACCTGCTGGTGTGGCATGTCCTGGCAGCCATCCCGAGCAGCTGGTGCCCCTGCTTCTGACCAGCTTTTTCAGTGTTTCTTCTGGAGATCCAGTCATGCCTCTAGCACACGTGTCTGCACACCAAAGGGTACTTCGTCCAGCATAAATGCAGCTGCCCAAGCCTTTATTACTGTTCTTTCTTCCCCCAGCACCTCTTCAACGGAAATGGTCTGTAGCATTTTTGTTAGACTTGTTTTAGCAAGCAGCCTTTTGTGAACTAGCCAGCATTCTTAATTGTTTCCTTCTTTAAACAGGAATGAGTATCGAACCCTTCGCCAAGCCATTATTGACATGGTCTTAGCAACAGAAATGACAAAGCACTTTGAGCATGTCAACAAGTTTGTCAACAGCATTAATAAACCCTTGGCAGCACTAGAAGAAAATGGGGTAAGCAACACTGTAAGTCCTCCTTAAAATGAGTAGGCAGGGACTGGGAAACCTTGGCAGTAGGAAATCCCCACGTGATATTCTGAGAAAGTTCATCAGAAACGTGGAGAAAGAGCAACTAGAAGTGTGTCTTTCACCTCTGGGCTTGAATGCCCTTCTGCTTAACATGGTTGTCACACATTTTGAGCATGAGTGCAACTCACTTGGATCCTATTAATATTGCAGTGCTATGATGTTGTACTTGGGACCAGATGCTTGTGTTGTATATTTTCCCGTTAAAAATCCATTTTGATGAACCCAGTCACTCGCCCCCATGGAGAGAGTGCTAGTGGCAAGACCTGGTGTTGTTGTTGGCCATTTCTGCAAAGTGGCGAAGATTTGCCTCCGAACAGAATCTGAATGACTCCCTCACTCCCAACGGGAACCGCTGGTGGTGCAGCATAAGGGCAGATATATTGACTGCCATATGGTGCATTCGCTGGAAATGAGGGGCCTCAACCTTCAGTGCTGCCTGGCAGCATTCATGAGTTTTCTGTCTACTTTCTTTTTTAATCTTTAAAATAGATCATGGTGGCATTATGTATCATATAGACATAATCAATAGCCATCTGGAACCCCATGGACACAATGAAATTGCCTGTTAAGAACTCGTTCTGAAAAACCACACCAGTTTCAATAACAGCTTCAACCAGCAGTTTTGTTGCCAGTAAGAGCAGTGTATAATTTTGTTGGAATGGTTTTTGCAAAGAGAAGATTTTCAGAAATGTTTATAAGAAAATTTTCATTGGTGGCAGTGTCCTGCAGGAGCTGTAATGGTTTTCTGTGTTTTCTTACGATGTTTTTTAGAAAGCCACATTTATGACTGTTGTGTGTAACTGGGGGAGGTGCATATTTTTGTTATCTGAAGGTGGGAGAGGAACAGGTCTTGTTCCTTCACCCATCAGAAGCAGACTGGAGCTTAATTGGAGGAGAGTACTTTTGTCCACAGAAGTACATGATAGAATTGGCTTTGTTCTTGGCACCCAGCAATGCTAATGAGAACTATGTGAATGTGAAGCCAAAGTCCCAGTAGGATACTGGTTTTACTGACTAAACTGGGAGAAAGGCTGTTAAGTGTGTGGCTATGAAGTACTTTTCCCAGACAGCCTCACAGTGCAGAATGTGGCTTAAAGTCACAGACAGACTAATACTGTTGATTTTTGTGGATGCTGTATTGAACCTTGTGTAATTATGAAGTTCACTGCCCAGGACATACCTATATGTTGTTACAAGTGCCTGTTCACTGCTGCCAGAACACAGAGAAGGCCAGAACTAGTTTGTGCACACATTTGTCCTTAGATTGATCATTTAATAGCTAAGCCATAACAAAGGCTTAGCACAGTTGGTCTCCTACCTATTACAAATAAAGGAAGGATGGTGAAAAAACAGGCTTAAATTGTAAAGCTGTCGAATGTGCCAGAACTACCACCATCTCTTCAACCTAATAACTCCATTTATGTGCATGTGTTATGGTGCCGTCAGCCCTTAACTGTATCATCAGATTCTGTTTTTCACTGACTCTGCTCTGACTTCAGAGTCCCTGCACTGCCCACTGTCTTGTCGTGCTGTTTTCACTTCCCACCCACTGTTGTGCTCCTTGGCTTCCCACTAGCTCTGCCTCTCTTCCTCCTCCATTTTCCAGCACTAGCTTCCTCACTCCACAAGTCCCTCCTTTTCAGCCTTCCTCCCCTCTTCAGTTCTCTTTGCTTGTCAGTGTCCTCTTTCCTTCACAGTTCCCAGGACTTTTGTGCCACTCCTTCTCTTCATTTTTTTTGTATTCACATCAGGCAACGACCTCCTCTTCGCCGCTGCTGTTTTTCTGCAGGTTTTACTTACTGCAAGTACAGGAGAGACAAGCTCCCGGTTCTTAGCTACAAAACCAGGACCTGGACAGTGCCTGGTCCAGCACAGCCAGGATCTACAGTCGCAGGGAGAGTCCTGTTCAGTCCCAGGCTCCAGCAATCCCTACTGAGTCTACACAAACCACAACTTTCTCCAGAATTTGTAACTTGTCCAGCAGATTTTCACACAGGTGGTGACTGGTTTACCCCAAAACCATCCCTCCAACTAAATTCCAGGTCCTCACTCATAAAGATGTAAGGGTAGTAGAAAAGAGAAAAACAGCAATAATTTTTAACATCAGCATGAAGAGCTTATTTCCCCCAACCTCATATTTAGAAGCGACCAAAACATTTTTAACTGTAGTTTTCAGGGGGGGAAAAAATCTTTGCCCGAGGCAGACACCTGGTGGGGAAACTTCAACCAAACAATTTAAATTGGCAGTCACGAACAGTATTAAAGAAAATCTTTTAATGTGAAGTGTCAGCCTGCAGGCTAGCCTACAACCGTAGCTGTAGATGATCAAGCTGTTTCATTGTAGACCTTTTTTTAACCATATATATGTATTAATTTATGATTGTGGAATTTTCCACAGAGCCAGTTTTGCTTAGAACAATTTTAAGAAATAATACACTAGTACCTTTATTTGAATGCCTGATAGACATTTTTTGTTTCAGGATATTTGAAAGAAAACACAAGGCCAGCAAAATGGATGGAAAATTGTGATGATAAACAGTTCTTTGCTCAGTTCCTTGGTTGTAACACACAAGAAAAAAAGACGGGGGAGGAGTCCTTGGTAGATTACAAGCAAGTGAGCTAGCCAGGAAAAGCCAGGGCGCTTTGTTGTCTGCGCACAACACTCTGCAGATGAAGGAGCTGCTTGATGCAGCCCAGTGCTGCCATACCGCCTCCCTGCTCACCTCCCAGCATAGTCTGGCGTGTAGGCTCACTAGAGGACCTGTTCTCTCAGTACTCTGGAGAAATGGCTTGTCTTTGTAGCTCTTGAAAATCTGCAGGGATGCAGCTGGGCAGCCCCGCTGGGTGAGCGTAGCAGCATTCAGTGTAGGAGGGGAAGAGACATGGAGGACAAACAAGGGAGCTGCTGCTGCTGGGTTGTAGTGCACCACACCGCTGACCTTGTGGGATGTGCCCTCTAGGGCACCTAGTCCTGCTGGAGGGCTCTGTACTGGCCTGGCTCAGGGCGCAGAGCCCCTCCTCCCAGCCCCAAGAATTGGGATGCAGCAGCATCCGTCTGAAGAGTCAGACTCCCCTTCCTGCCTGTTATGGAAAGCTGAACAGCTGTTGCTGCTGAAGAACAGGGCTCAGACCTCTACAGTCAGACAGTAAAAACAAATATAGTGACATACAGAAATCAAACAAAAGTTTAATTCTGCCCTTGAGCCCCAGCGGCTGCAAGGAAATAATCTGCCCCACAAAGCATTTGTGATTCACAGCAAATTCTGCCCAAGGATGGTAAGAAAGACAAAGGCTATGTAATTGTTATTGAAAACAAGAAGCAAAATGTTTCCCTTCTTTTGGTTGGGAGTTTCTCAGTTCAGCAAGTTCCTATTAAAAGGCCTGTAATGTGTGAGTGGGTAAACCGAATCATTTGCTGTGCTTGTTACTAGCAGAACAACACCGGCAGATCCTCTTTTGGGTCCAGTCGTGTATCTGGTTGCAGCGGCAGCGTGTGTTTCCTGGCCTGGTTTCCAGTCATGGCGGTGACTCAGTGTAGTGTTTGCAGGCTGAGCTGCCAACCCTGTGTTCCAAATGGGACAGTTCCACTTATTTTTTTTATTTATTATTTTTATACATACTTGTTCAAAGAGCCATGCTGAGAAGCTGCTCTGTTTGTTTCCTTTCTTCTTTTGTTTCATAAACTGAAAAAAAATCCTTTCCAGCTCCAGCATCCTTTATCCTCCCATTTCCCTTCATGATGTCACCTAAGCCTATGACAGGAAGCCAACGTCTGACATGCAAAGACACCTCTGCACTCTGAGCAGGATGCTGGGACTAAGCACAGTGAGCACATTTTATTCCCAAGACATCCGCATCCAGCAAGTAGAACTGTGCCCTTGATTTGAACAGATCACGGAAGCCAACATCCTTTCTTGATTCCTGGTGGTTTACCTACTAGGATATTCTCTCCTATCCTTAACTGAGTGATCTGTAATACTTTTCCATGCTTAATTTTGACACACTGCTCGTGTTTCTGGAGCTTCTGTCACTTTACTTTGGCTTTCTCTTACATAATTTTGCCATGCATTTGGAGATGTGTGCACCTCACTTTTGTTTCCTCTGTATTTTCCTTCCACGTATCTAGGAAGGAGGGAAAATAATTGGTGTGGGAGTCTCATTTTGGTGGGAATTGTGGAGCTGGTGTTTCTGAGCCAGTATACTACCAAACAATTTTTTTATTATTGTCAGTTTCTTCCTTCAGGAAGAACTTTCTTCTCTGCAAGAACTTTCTTCTGAAAAATATGTGCTAATAAAAGACCAAAATGTTTCTGCTGCTTTGTATCTCCCTCTTTGTACTGCAGGAACTGCTGGCACATCATTATCATTATTATTACTGTTACTTCTTCACTGCTCTGATTATAGACCAAGACCTTGTTAGGTGCCAGAGAAGTGTAGTATATTCCGTGCTTCAAAGAGTTTCTGTTCTGAGTAGACTGTGCTGTAAATTTCTGTACCTACCCTTCCCTAAAGTGTCAAGTAATAATGTTGTACTTATAGGTAACTTTTAAAGAGATTTTAATCCTCAGTCTTTGTCTTTTGGAAACTTACTTCATCAGACCTCCACAGAAAATAGCTTCTAATCTGGATCATCGGAGCCTTTACTCATATTAGGCGCGTACTGACTCCAAATATAGAGTACTGTTCATGCGCTTATATGTGCAGTCTGGGAACCAAGTAGAAGCCATGTGTGGGCTGAAAACTTTCCTGAACTCGCAGAGGAGAGATGAGGCTGTTCGGAAGCGTGTTTCCAGTATATTGCTTTAATACTGATAAACTCTCAGAAACCAAAATTCCCGGTCAGGTCTGAGACTGATGGAGCAGCACGGCTCGAGTGGAAGGGAATGAGGAGCATGCCTGGGAGGCAGTGTGGGATCTGACTCTTCTAATAGCAGCAGCGCTGTCAGAATGATTGATGCTCACGCTGATGAGGTTTGCGTGCAGAGGATGACCGTGCATCTCGGGTCAGCCCTTTTTTTTTTAAGCAGCTCTTCCACTCTTAATGTGTGAGTCCATTAATCCTTGGATTTCAGCAGAGAGTGACATTTTTCTGCCTACACAGTGTTCCTCACTATGTGCGTAGTGATGAATGGATCCTCTCCACACTTTTAAGGAGGCAGATAAGGCATAGAGGGATTAGATGACTTGCCCAAAGATGCCCAAGAGATCTGTCACAAAGGCAGTGACTGAAGCCAGAAGCTGGAATTCAGTGCTAGTTCAGAGCTGTGGCTAACATTCATAATTCCCCTGTAAATTCGGTTGGACATCAGATGTGATAGCCGGTAGCAGGACTGATCCCTGTAGGATCTGCTGAAAGCATTCCAAAGCCACAAAGCTTTTGAGTAAGTGCACAGAGACCTTGCTAATGGATTGCTTTTAATTCTTAAAATGTTACAGAATAATGGTGATGGAGAGTCAATCAAAACTGTTCTCACGTCTCCTGAAAACCGTATCCTTATCAAACGCATGTTGATAAAGTGTGCTGACATTTCCAATCCGTGCAGACCCATAGAGCAGTGCATAGAGTGGGCCGGCCGCATCTCGGAGGAGTACTTTGCACAGGTAAGGCAGCTAAAACAGGCCGCTGAGATTCCAGGTGAGCGTCTCTTTAAAAGGGAAGAGAAGGGTGCATACACTGCCAGTGTCCCAGAACATCTAAGGCTGCATTATGTAATGTGAAAAATAACAACTTTTTATTTTAAATGATGCCAATACAAGACTAGATGCCTTCAGACAGACGAAATTTGACAACTTCTACAGTGCAGTTTTTTAAAAATTTAAGCTTTTGAGTTGTTCAGTCCAGAGCTGGGCTTTTTGAGTGTTGTCTGCAAAGGTATTCCCATCACAAGAGGCAGAGGAGGGGTGCCTTCTGTCCACCCACGTGCTGGCTATGCCTTGAGAGTAGGATCAGCGGGTCCTAGTGTTAGCACGGGAACAGCACTCACTCCAAGAAATGCTGTAAGACCTTGGCACGCTGTGCTGAAGAAAGGTTTTAAGACAGGGAAAGGGAGAGGGCAGAGTCATTATTACAGATGATAGACCAAATACTGCAACTGGGACTTGGTGCCTCAAGGGGGAAAAAGGAGGATGAAAAAGATATTTTACCATCTCTGAGTTGTACAGGATATCGCTTCCATCAGAGGCTGAGAATGGTTGAGCATCTCTTAGCTCCAAAGCAGTCATAACTTTACCAGTAACATGAAGTTACTTAGGGTCAGCTTTGTGTGTAGTTGCAGAAGGTGAATGTATCCCCTTGTGGGAAACACTGGAAGGCAGTACTCATCTGCTGTTTGGCGGAAACCTGGACGACCAGGTGCTTAAGATTAAAATGCTGCTTCTTCAGATTTATTCAGGTTCCTCTGTTTATTTGGTAGTTGCATGCTTTAGCCAGTGCTAAATAATCTGCTGCTAAAAGAAGCCCATGAACAGAACGTGGCTGAGATGAATACTCACATGAATGTTTTTTGCAGACTGATGAAGAAAAGAGGCAAGGTTTACCTGTTGTGATGCCAGTTTTTGACAGAAATACTTGCAGCATCCCCAAATCCCAAATATCATTCATTGATTACTTCATCACTGATATGTTTGACGCCTGGGATGGTAAGCAAAACTCTGCTATATGTCCTGACAATAAGTATTTTGTGAACCTTTGAAACTACTGTGATATGAAATTGCTTTCTTATGGCTCCTAAAGAACAGGGAAGATTTCTGCAGTTCGAGTAAGCTTAATAACTTCATTATAGCTTAGAAGTACTTCGACAGTGCATTCTTGTGGCTTCTCTTTAATATATTAGATTCAGGCAATGTCTAACTTTCTTCATTTTAAACTTGCTTCTCTGTAAATGGAGAACAGAACATATTGATGGCTCTTCAGGCACAGTCATTTTGTCCACATTAATATCAGTTATTCTTCAAGAGAAATTTCTACGGTCTGAAAACTGCTTGGGGGACCAGTTATTTCCTTCCAAGTGGTAAAAGTGGTCAGAAATGTGACTCTGCTGAATGCCAGATCATGATGTGTGACTGAGATTTGATGAAGCAGAATAATTATAAGCATAATTAGCTATGCCCCGCCTGGAAAACAGGGTCCCTTTGCTGGGACTTGCAATACCAGTATTAAGTAGACTGAGAGAACAGTTGTCAGTGGCCTGAGTGATACATGAGTGATGAGAGCTATAAAGCCAAAACCATTTCAAGCATCAGCATGACAGATTTAAGCTTTCCTGCTTAACACAGTTGCCCAGACATTTCAAGTGATATTTAAGCAGACAGAATCATGTGACTGTTTCAATTCTGCAAACTAAATACACTCTGCCCTTTCTTCCCTAGCATTTGCAGACCTGCCAAATTTGATGCAGCATCTGGATAATAACTTTAAATACTGGAAAGGACTAGATGAGAGGAAGCTGCGGAGCCTTCGACCACCACCAGAATAGCAATTAGACCATGGTGTGTAATTTACTAACCAGATGCATATTTATTCAAGCTCACTTTTATTCATGTGATTTCAGATTTGTTTTGGTCTCTTCAGTATTACAGTAAGACTAGCCCATGCGCTTGGGGAACTCTCAAATTCAAGAGAACATGAGGTCAGCAAGCGACTTCCACAAACTACCATCTGTGGACTCCGATGAAATAAGCCTGTCAAGTGGAATTGCACTGGATTGCTGCAGTACTTGTACTGAAGGGGGTTTATTAGTGAACATGTTTTTGCGATACCTTCATACCAGTATCCAAAGCTGAAAGACCTTGAAGAATCTTCATAAAAAGGACATTCACTAGAAGATTTTGCTTAATCCTCAATCCTGCAAGTGAAAAAGAAGTATCTATTAATAGAGACTCACAGCTTTTATGAGAAAGCTACATGCTTTTTATAAGCACTTAAGACAGTTACGTAGAACAATCAGACATTTAAAATGCAACTCTGTATGAAGGAATTTTTGATCTATGAAAAATAGATGTACTCTATTTTTTCACATCACAGAAGGTGCAATCATTCACTTCTGAGCACTACTGAAAGTGAGTTCTCTTTAAGAAATTTAGTAGCAAATGTAAAAAATAACACAAGAATTTTTGAGGTTGATCGTTAGCATCTATGATTAAAATTATATGTTTTATTTATTTTGTTAGATGTTCAATATTTTCTATGAATTTATAAATACTTAAAAGCCAAAGCCAACTTTAGATGCATTACAAATTTACATGATTCATACTCATTAATATACATTTAATTGATGTACAGACCTTTTATTTTCATAATGCAAATACAAAATACTCTACAATGATACATTTTTATTGCACTGTAAGGATAGATGTGTATGTTTAAATATTGTCTGATTTATGTTAATTAAAATAAGTTTTATTGAAAAGGTCTCACTTGAGAGTAGTAGAATAAACAAGAAATGTATACTGTCTGAGCACCAGAACTGCAGTAGCTCTCCCACAAACCAGAGACGACCACCTGATCTTCCCTTGGCTACAAAAATAATAATATGTGAAATTCAGCGGGTCGCCACATCTGATCTGAGGTCACAGCCTCGATCAAAAGGACTTGGGTTCCCCAAGAGTGCTGCCGGGGAGGGGGGCTTCTGTATGCCCCACACCCCACGCACCACTGCGGGGTGGGGATTCGGCGTGGAACTTGCTGGAACTCTTTGTTTTCTCCCATGAAATTTTATGACTGAATTCCCTGTAAAAGTCTGCCTTATTTTATATAGTATTTCTACAAAGCATTCCACAGCATATATGAAGAGGTAATACTAAACATCTAATGAATTTCAACATTTTATAGCCTATGTATTTTCCTCTGCCATGAAAGAAACAGAACATAAAACCACCAACAAAAACGTTTAACTCGAGAAGTTTGTAAAGGCTGCGTACCTTCACAATTTGATTGAAACCTTCATAGCAAACACCAGAAAATAATAAAATGTATATTTTAAGAAGTGTCAAAGTCCTAGCCATTTCATTTGAAATGTATATTTACTTTGTAGTTTGCAGAGTGACAAATACATGAAATTCTTTTAAAAATAACTAAGATACCTGCTGTGTGGGGAAGGGAAGAGTTGAGGGGGTTGGACTGGCATAAGGGTGATGAAAGGTGGTACATGGCTGGCCAGCCCCTGTGTTTGTGGCCTGACCTTGGCAAGCCCATCAAACCTCTGTGTGCCCTTGGACAAGTCTCTTCACAGCTAAAAGCAGTGCCGTGCTTGCTCCCCTGAAGGACTAGAAGAGTATCCTGTCAGCCTTCCCGGTAGGCAGAAAGGCACTCCAAAAGCATTGAAGGAATTGCTGACTATTGTCAATGCAGAGGCAATTGACTTTAGAGACTTTTTGAACTATTCCTGAAGACACACAAGCAGGGGAGAGGTGGATGATGGAGCAGTTCAAGGGCTGCAGCAGTAGGAGCATTAAAGCAGGTAAGAAAGGAACAGGTGACCTCTCCAGTTGTTACCTGTTTCTGTGTTCCTCCTTCCTCTCCAAACTGATGAGACTCGTGAGCCACCACCATTTGAAGCTCACTACTGTTTATGTTTGCGTCATGCCTTTTGCCAGTGCTGCCCTTACCCTGCTCGTGTGCTCTCCCTTCCTACATAGTATCTGGGTTACGTGCTGTCAGGGCAGGGAGTTCCATAATTTCCTTTAGTTCATCAATGCGTGTATATTGCCTGACCCAGTGGGGCTCAGAGCCTGCCTCAGAGCACCCGGACCATGCCACTGTCTCAGTGGTAACAGTAGGACAGAGGGCATGGGGTCCTTGTTCATCTTCCTCGGGTTCTACAATCGATACTTAAAGAGCAGACACATTTCCACTGAAGGCTGACAAAATCCAGTATCCTATTTCCAAACGGAACATTGCAAGGAGAGGGAGAGTTGGCTGCTGGATGCGTTGTTTTCCTGGCAATACTACATTGTGTTTCCACATACATGCACCTATGGTAATAGGCTGTAATTTGCCACCTGGCATTGATCTCTTCTGTTGCATGCAGGCTCCGGTGCCTGGTTCAAGGAAAAGCTGCTCTGGCTCCATTAGAGGGAAGCTGCATCAGACCGTCAATATCTCCTTCACTCATCTGCTGCAAAAGGGACAGGAGAGGAAAAGTAACAGCATATGGGCCCAGAGGATGTCTGCAGGAAGGGGGTAAAAATATTTCTTCATAAGCATAGTTAATATTCTGGGTTATATTAATGAATGGTAAAAGCAGTTAATTTAATCTGCCATAAAAATGCCTGACGCATCATCATTGAAAAGATGTGATCAATATGATTAATTCCCTGAAATTCACACTGCATCTTTAATGCCATTACTTGGACTGTACAGCTATGCTAATCAATCCTCGGTATCTGCCAGATTTATGTCCGTAATGGTGTACAATAATTTCACTTCACATAAAGCACTGATTGCACTGATTGCCACAGATTGCAGCTCTGTTCATTCTGTTGCCCATCTAAATGTCACTGTTTCCAGGAACAGATTATAATTAAAGCCTGGAACCACCACGCCTGATCCTCACCTCAGATCTCTTCCCACCGAGGTTCTCTCTACAAGCTGCACCTCTTCAGCCTGGTGTGCAGCGTGAGGCGGTGCGGGCTCAGCGGGGCCCATTCTGGGCTGCTGCCCGTGCAGCAGGAAGGGCCTTGCTGCGGAGCAGTGATAGCTCTAGTGTGATATTCATCCCTCCAGTGTCCAAATGTCTTTGGATCCCATTGCAAATTCTTCAGCCGTTCCAGATCCCCTTCCTTTCTTCTCCAAGATTACACAGCAACAACACATGCCCTGTACTCTGGACCCTTTCCAGTTTAGTATCACTTCCCATGCTTTTTGAACTGTCACTCAGTGATGGAGCTCTGCTTGGGACAGAAACCATGGCTTTACTGATGGTCCTTCACCATGGAAGGGAGAGCCCTGGAATGAGCTGAAAGAGTATGATTGAAACTATTCCCCATTTCAGCCAGGCTGGCAGTCTTATACAGTGTCTACACTTGCATTTGTTCTTGCTTCAATGTCAATACAAGAGTAAATTCTAATGCAGACATGATGAAGGAGAGGTGCTTTGTGCTCCAGGGTTTTCATCTTACAACTTTGTGTTTCAAAACTGAATAAGGTTCAGCAATTCAGCATTAAATGACCCATTCAGAATCCTTGGCTCTATTTTCCATATTTTCAATCAGGTAATACTGCTGCTAAACCTGGGCATTTAGCAAATTGCCCTAGATGAATATCTTGGTCCCTTCAAGAGAGAGGTATAAAATTGTGGGTAACAATTGCTTATTCTTACAAAAGGAGACACCAGACAGGTGGTGTGCTTTGTCACAGGTCTGAAGATAGCTTTCATACTATGATTTTCCCTGTGGCTACATCTAAATTAAAAATCACCTGCAATTGAATGAATGCCTTGGGTTTTGTTGCAGTGCTTTTTGCTGTGGCTGTCTCTCCTTGTCTCAGTAGAGACATCATTGATACTACACTTTAAAAAATGTGTCATGAATGTGAAGGAATTGAAGCAATGACAAAGCCATTCCTACATAAAAGAGAAGAAAGGATAGTAAAATTAAGTATCTATTAATCCCTTACAGGATGCTCAGAAACAGCACAGGGAAATTGTAGTCGGTTGTGCCCTTCTGTGAGACCAGAAGGGTTTGAGTCATGACTCTGCGTGGAGCACTTTGAAATGAACTTTCAGAGCTATTCACAAGCTTCAAAACAAATAATCTCTCTGCTGACGTGTGACATCATGCCTCCAAGGTACAGTGATCCCAGGGGTGCTCATTAAGTGATAGCAGGATGGATTGCATTTCACCCTGACATGATATTTGGATGCAGAAAATGAGCTTTTAAATTACTGCCATGTCCCTGTGCAGCCTGTACTGCTGGTTCAGAACAAAGGGGATGTCCAGGTGCTTCAGCTATTTGTTGCTACGCTGAAGCTGTGGCTCTGCGGGCAAAGGACTTACATTGTAACTCCACTGAACGCTTTTTCTCGGTGCCTGCTTTGAATGTTACTAGGACAAAGTGTCTCATGTTTTCATTTTTCTCCCTTGTTTAACATCTTTAAGACTCTCTTCCCACGCAAACCTCAGTGAACTCAGCTTTGCAAACCCTGTGGAGCGATGTGTTAGCATCCTCCTTAACAAGCAAGGCAACTGAGTCAGAAAAGGCCAGAGGCCCCAGAGTCACTCAGCAAAATGCTTTCGAGGCTTCTGAACACCTCTGAGGTCCTGGACCTTCAAGCCCTGCCTGTGGTTTAACAATAAGTCTTTCTCAGGCCAGGACATGGTCTTCTGGTCTTCTGATGTAATGGCTGAAAGCCTTACACTGCTATCCACAGGCAGAAGAAGAATACAAACATAGTTAACCACAACAGCTTGTGAGCGCTGTGTTGCTACTGCCTGCAGTGTGAGTATGTCTGCAAGGTCTTTTGTATTGTACTCCCACATGCACACTGAAGTTCAGGAGTGTTTGCAGGCACCTCTGCCTGCGAGGTTACGTTAGCAAACACAAGCAGCTGTACACACTTGTTGAAATGTGAATCTCTCTTTTCTTGGCTTGCTTGCTCCCCCCCTCGAGTGGCAAGAGTCATTGCTAGAGCTAAAACTAATCTTAGCTCAGCCCATGGTAATTAACAGAAGTTACTTCATCCTTTAATCACGTACGTTTCTCTTGGGGGTAATGAATAGCACAGCAATGCATGCAGTTTCAGGGAGGAACTGAAAAACGCGATTGCCTGGTTTTGAAATGAAAGGAGGAATTTAGCCAGTGTGTAATTATTCAAGTGACAAGTTAGTCCTGTCTGTATTTAATATTCCAAAGTGGTATTTGATGTAAATCCTTCCCCAGAGTTCATTACATTAGCTCTTAGCTCAAACTGAGCACACTGAGCGCCAAGTTCAGCGTGCAGCATGTTTTATAACTGAGTAGAACGACGTCATCCTGGCGATCCTGCAGCTCCCTAGTTCTTTGGGAGGAGGTACGGCTTTGTCTTCAGCTTAAAGATGAAATGGAATATGTTTGATGAGATTCCCTTGTATTTGCAGTGTGCAATGTGTGAGGAATACTGCTTTGCACCTCCAGCAAGAACCGTCCCTTTTTGCCTAAAAAAACCCCAACGATATTACTTTGCTTGAAATATTTTTCTTTACAGAAAATGAAATTTTTCCTTTACAGATCTCTAAGTGCTTTACAAGAAGACCCACAGAGCCCTTTTGCAGGTTGGTAAAACACACTGCAGAGAAGGCAGTGGCTTGTGGGCATCCATCCTGCGGGAAACCCTGGCCCAGACCTGGGGGCTGCCAGGCTGCTGCTGAGGGCTCCGAGCTGAACCACGCTGACTTTCAAAGAACGTGGGAAGAGAAATTTAGAAAGCAGGTGCTGTCATAACGATTTGTCACTGCCGCTTTACAGATATTGGGCAGAGCATGGAGAAGCCAGAAATCGGTCCTCCCTCGCCACTTTGTCCTGACCCAGTGACACTTGCGGGAGCACCGGGTGCCATCGGCGTGTGCACACGCAGGCCCAGCGCCTGTCCCCAGCGGTGGGTGCTGCCAGCTGCTGCAGGCGCTGTTCACCGTAAGTAAGACCACAGGGATAAATCATGAATATAAGCGCTAAGAAACAGGCAAGGTGCCCAGCCCCCGCACTGAGACTGGGCTGGGAATGGCATGTATAACATCAGGCACAGTTTTTGGGGATAGTTAGGGAGAAAGACTCCAATTGCAGGAGTAGACAGTTTTCAGGACATCAAGAGAGCAGAATGAAATTCTCCTCACCATACAACCAAGCCCTAAGAGGGAGCAGCCTCTCCCAGCCCCTGAAAATCCACGCTGGCAGACACAGTGCAAATATGCTGTCCCCTGTTATGACAAAGCTCTGACAAGCCAAGGTTGGAGAGCAGAAAGCTTCAGCTGCTCTATCATGCCAGGAACAAAAAAAAAAAAGAAAGAAAACAAAAAGCCTTGTTTTAAAATAAGCTGTTTTAAATAAACAAGTGTTCTTTGAACTACATCAGAGTACATACCTAACAATATTTGTTAAGTAAATATCAGTGACATGTTGAAGTCTGGCTCAGTATGTAGTATCACAGCTGCATTTGTGTTGCTTTTGTTGTAACAAGAGCCCATAGTGTTTCTAGAAGGTGGTCTGAAAAAAGGAAAAAAAGGGGTTTTTTTCCCACTTAGCATCCCACAGGGAAAAAACTGCCCACCAGTAGCCCCACCTCAGGACTTTCAAGTAAAAAACCTGCCCAACTCCCTGATTTTGGTGAAATTATACTTCACTTTCATTGGCTGAGTTCAGTTCATAATCTGTCTCTTAGGTGTTATTTTTCACCCACGGATAAATGATCCACGGATACCCTTGGATCATTTTGGCTTTCCGAAGGAAGTCAGCCCCCGAATTGGTTGCAAACACACAGTCACATTATCAGAGCCTGTACCTGAAATCCTGCGGTGCAGGGCTGAGCAAAGTTCAGCCCTCTTCCCACCTCTTCTGACCAGCTGCTCCCCCAGCTTAGATTTTCTCCAGCTTGGTACTACCACTGTAAGCATAGAGAGCCCCGTGCATAGGTCTCCTCCTCAGAGCTCCGCGACAGAGCTGACCCTGTGTCAGCCAAGATACATTAGCAATGTGCAGAGAGCCACCGAGGGACCAAGAGGGCACCACACAGCCTAAAAGCCAATGTTAAAAAAGTAGTATCAGTTTCTAATTTAAGCAGATCTTTTCTCTATGTATTTGTATTTTTGTTTGTCTACAATATTAGAGATACTGACTCTAGGGTTAGTGCACAGACAGATGAACGCAAAGCACGAGAACAGGTTGTAACAGCGATGGTGCTGAATTTGAGATTCTCCACCGGGAGCAAAGGTTTTCTCTCACATCTGACGGGCTGTGAGGAAGTCGGACTGCTTCTTAAGTGTCCTTTCCTGTATGTCAATACAAGCCATCTCTGAGGGCATGCTCATAAATTTTGGGCTTAATAAATCACCACTGTAGACCGCGTGCTTCCACGTATGGGAAGCACCATGACCTTCTTCTCCCAGCCTTTGCGGGGTGTTGGAGAGGAGGAAAGGTCATGCACTGTGGGACCCAAGGGGGGAAAACTGCAGTTCATAAACCAGGCTTGAGCCACCCAAAAGTCAGGCCGTTGAAGTCACAGTGAGGCTCTGCAGGCAAAAATGACAGCTAGGCTTTTATCTGTATGCCATGGCATCACAGGTCGATACTATGACTTCTTTCTTTTCTTTAAAGCTTTCATGTCGGAGGAATCAAAGCCCCCTACCTCCTCTTCCCAAATTGCCTCCAGTTAATGACAGCATGAACAGTAGTTAGCCCAGGTTTGAAAGAGGCTTTGATGAGATATCGCTCTTTGATAAGCCATTTCAAGGGCAGGAGGCAAAGTGTTTACTTTGCTTGGAAGAGGAGTCTGATGAGCAATTTGCTTTTCTTTTGCCGAGGCCAGACAGAGCTTTGTTGCCTCCAGAACAGGGAGACTGCAGAGGTGGTTTATGGCTACTGCTCTCTACCTCTGGCTACTTCTTTGTGTTGTGCAAGAATAAAAAGTTATGAATTAAGCCCTGCAGCCTGTCCCTACCTGCGACAGCTGCCCCCACGCTGAGGCGCAGCAACCACCCACTCCCCAGCGTTCCCTCCCATGGCTGCTTTCCTGCCTTTGGCTGTCCGGAGGCCCTGTGGAATGAGGGGTGCAGCGAAATCCGGGAGCGGAGCTGGCCCAGAGGAGAGAGCGAGCTGCAGCTTCATGAACAGCTGACCCCTCCTAACCATGCGCTGCGCCCAGAAGGGCCAGGCGTGCACATAAGGCTCGGGGTTGGGCTGGCCAGCCTGCCTGGTGGTGGGCCAACCCACAAAGCATGACACGATTTATCCTGCGGATACTGAAGCTCTCCCAAAGCCTAAGCCCATGCTAAACGCACCAGGTGCTCTCCCGGAGGCGGGATAAGCCACGCCAAAGGAGTGAAAGCAAGCAGGGCTCTCGCTACAAGAAAGCTGTACAAACTCAGATTATAAATGGGGAGGCTATTCAATGTTCATATTGATACCTGTGAATGCAACAAATGTAACATGCAGGGGATGTTGTCACTTCAGGTGGTCAGAATCACTGCACCACCAAAGCAAGTCTTGGCTCTGTGAATAATTGGGACGTTGTAAAATAAGAGACTCCTGAATACTCCCTTTAGGCTCGGCCTTGGGAGAACAGATATGCAAACTACAGAGATAAGGGGGCTGCAAGATGATCTCAAGACCCCCAACGATTGAAGGACATTACCATACACTAATGAGTTCTCGGAAAAATCATTACTATAATAAGCATTTCTTGGAAATGTAATTCATATGTATATTAACATAGCATAAATACCTAGTAACTGTGTCTGTTTGGTGCAGACGTTTGGAGGAGAGATCCCAGGTATGCCTGGCACTGTAATAAAGAATACCTACTCAATAGCCTTCTGACTATGGAGTCTTCAACTCCGGCTTCTCACGGCGTAATTTCTGGCACCCCAGATGGGACCCACTCTACTCGGCTGCTGGACGTGCTGAGAACAGGACTCCCTAGGGTACCCCTGGGATTTACTCCTCGCCTCACTTGGATCACTGTGGGAAGCAGACAAGGACCATCTAAAGGAGTAAAGATATCCTTTAATTTTTTTTTCCTTCCCTTTCTTTCTCTGTTTTGAAATCTGAGACCGGTATCATCAAGCATTAATTGGAGGCCGTGAAATATACCCGACTCTCCCTGCAGAGGCACAATAAATCGGTTTACTACAGCAGCTTTCAGGTCAGCAGGGGAGTAGGATGGGGCAGGAGGTGCTGGGGTGGCTCCAGGCATTTCCTGACCGTGCGCTTTCCAACACCGCAGACGGAACATAAGGAATTTTGTTTAGAGATTGGGAGAAAACTTGAATGTGTCCAACGGGCCGCGAAACACCTCCAGACAGAGGGGCTCTACGTGATGCTTCTGGCTAGCCCGGCCCGGGCGGTGAGTGTGCAGACGGGCGGACTGGGGAGCCCTCCCGACGCCCCGCACCCGCTGGTGGAAGCCCAGCCGCTGCGGAGAGCTGGCGGCTCCCGTTCAGCTGTGCCCGGAGCAGGGCTCGGGGGGAAACACCGCCCGCCCGAGCCCGCAGCGCGATGTCCTTCACCTCCTCAGAGCCGCGGGACACGGACGAGATGAGCAGGAGGCGGACAAGATGGCGGCGCTTGGGAGAAAACCGCGAGGGGCACCAGGCGATGGAGGCCGGGCCGGCGAGGCGCAGCCACACCCGCGGTAACACGCGAGGCCTCTCGCCGCGGCGGCGGGAGGGCAGCGCCGGCCCGGCGCCCGGCCCTGAGGTCATGTTTATTCAGGCCCGGGGAGAGCCCCGCCCGGGCAGGAAGCGGCCGCCGGGGCGGGGGCTCGGCCCGCAGGAAATGGCGGCGGCACGAGGTGAGCCCTGAT
>Ga0065711_1035667_pt1 | contig 21992 bp, 8 predicted proteins | sample Hoacrofraction12_FD_59098 | JGI IMG/M metagenome (GOLD analysis project Ga0065711, IMG submission 59098) | Hoatzin crop microbial communities from Cojedes, Venezuela - Epithelial fraction 12 v2 (version 2) | ecosystem: Host-associated > Birds > Digestive system > Esophagus > Crop | place... | reverse complement strand
GGGAGTGTTGGTCTGCCTGAGAGCAGAAAGGTTCTGCAGAGGGATCTGGACAGGCTGGATCGATGGGCCAACGCCAACTGTATGAGGTTCAACAAGGCCAAATGCCAGGTCTTGCACTTCGGTCTCAACGACCCCATGCAATGCAACAGGCTTGGGGAGGAGTGGCTGGAAAGCTGCCTGGCAGAAAAGAACCTTGGGGTGCTGGTTGACAGCGGGCTGAACATGAGCCAGCAGTGTGCCCAGGTGGCCAAGAAGGCCAAGGGCATCCTGGCTTGTATCAGGAATACTGTGGCCAGCAGGAGTAGGGAGGCGATCGTGCCCCTGTGCTCGGCACTGGTGAGGCCACACCTTGAGTACTGTGTTCATTTTTGCACCCGTTGCTACAAAAGAGACATGGAGGTGCTGGAGCTCATCCAAGGAAGAGTAACGAAGCGGGTGAAGCCACAAATCTTACGAGGAGTGGCTGAGGGAGCTGGGATTATTTAGTCTGGAGAAGAGAAGTCTAAGGGGAGACCTTATTGTTCTCTACAACTACCTGAAAGGAGCTGTAGTGAGGCAGGTGTTGGTCTCTTCTCCCAAGTAACTAGCAATAGGATGAGAGGCAACGGCCTCAAGTTGCATCAGGGGAGGTTTAGATTAGATATTAGGAAAAATTTCTTTACTGGAAGAGAGGTCAGACATTGGAATAGGCTGCCCAGGGAAGCAGTTGAGTCACTGTCCCTGGAGCTGTTCAAAAAATGTGTATACATGGCACTTCAGGACATGGTTTAGTAGGCATGGTGGTGTTGGGTTGACGGTTGGACTCAATGATCTTAGAGGTTTTTTTCAACCTACGATTCTATGATTCTATGATTCTCTGAAGAGAGTGAAATACTCCACAGAGATGGTCAGGAATTGTTAACCTCTGTCGTTAGCATTCCTTAGTTATCAGCAGCAAGCATTTTCCCCAGAAGTCAGAGCACATTTTACTGTATCACAGCAAAGTATCATTGTAAATTTTATTTAAGTTTCAGCTAATAAAAGAAACAAGCTCAGCTTCCAAGAGGGAGGAGAGGAAGCTCAACTTTCACAAATGACACAACGCTAAATTTTTAAAAAGAAGACAATCTGCTCCATCTCCTGATATATAATGTGCACCACAAAAGTACAAAAAAGGGGCTAGTCCGAACTACTTGCATAACCTGATATTAACTAGTAGATTTCCATTTTTTGAGATGCAATATTCTGTCTTACAAGTCCATGATTTTTCACCACTCTCTTAATTTTGTGCCTGTAGGACATGAAGAATCAGATAAATCATTTTCTTATGTGCTTCACTACATTTTCCCCTTCAGTAGCATTCTTTTAATTTCTTTACAGTTCCTCGATAAGTAAAAGAAACTTTAATCTTATTAAAACATTTAAAACTTTGCATTTTTACAATAGTGCTTCCCTTTATTTATCTGAAACAATATTCTATTTTCAGTCAAATATCATTATCAGAAACGTAGGTATGATGCACACACTTCTGAGCTGAGCTAATGATGAGAAAATTCTTTCACATATACCTTTACCCTGGCAGTATTCAAATCAGCAGTCCTGCAATTTAGCAGCCTCAGAAGTAAACCAAATAATGAAGATAGGCTTAGAAAATACATGAATTTTTACATTCAAGAAAAGATCCTCCAAGCATTCTAGGCTTCCTCTTTCATGTTACAATCACAGTACCTGCCTGTTTTGAAGGACCATCTTCCATATTTAACATCTTTCGGGGATATAGCAAGAAAGAGAAAAGGTATATATTTATTGAGAGTGAAGGAATTACACATATGCTTTATACTTTTACCTATAGGCCTGATATAAGTCTTTCTGGAGCCAGTATGAGACTTTCAGTTGACTTGATGGCAACTGCATTAATAGTAACCCTAAAAACCCAGCCTTTAAAAACCACTGATGTCACTACCAAGGTTGAAGCTGTATGTATAAGACAATAAATCTTTCAACCAGTCTATTTTCTCTGTGTCAAGCTGTGACTAAATGAAAAGTTCGCTTGTATCAGCAGAATGAGGGTAGCTGTCTATGTTCACTTCTGTGGTAGTCATGAGATAATTTGATTTAGTTAAAATTTTCCAAAGCCTGAATTAAACCCAGAACTGTTAGAAAAGTTATTAGACAAAATCACAATCACATATCAGATTATGTGAAAAAAAGATCATCAGCCTTATATTGATTTTCCTCCATCCTTTTGCATGAACTTGACCAAAGGGAAAACAAAAGAGTGGGGAAATAAGAAGTAGACTGGTCACTCAAGATAATCTGGTGTGTGCTAATTATATTTGAATGTTTGCAGAGAAAAAGTTAATTCAAGCACTCTTTTGTAGAGCTAAATTTTAAAATTATAGCATCCTAGTTCTGGAGATTCAGACGACATACCCCCTTTTTAAAATTAATGAGTAACGAAAAGATGGGGAAACTGGACAACACTGTAGAGTGAAATTTCTCTTTCCTAAAGCCTATACAGGAAAATGGAGTTGTGAGCGCAACACAGTGCAGCATTCTCATGCTAACTTTATTCTTACTATTAAAACATAATGAAAGAAGGCAGTTAAGGACAGATGACTTGAATTCTTGTGCCAAAAGCTTAGATGTCTTCCTCCAGTGTAAATGCTACCTCCATTAGCTAAAGTAAAGAGATTCTGCATAGACACATCCACTGAGCCTCAGAAAAATGGAAACTGGACAGCACTAGGTTTGTGTAGTTTTGTGATAATGACAGCAGACACAGTGAAAAGGTGCAAGGAAGATGCTCAGAGTTAGTTCTTGGAAGTAACGGTGGCATGAAAATGCTACTGTGCAGCTGGTGGCGTTCTCATTGGTGATGTGTTCCTGACTTGTTTTTAGGTTGTGACCAGATGTATTCAAATGGGTAGAGCTGAATAAAGAGAGGATAAGAGGGTAAGGTAATCACAAAAATATGGAATACAGGTATATACTAAGTTTCATTAAGAATGCAAAATCCAGTAATAATATAATTGTCCCAAACAGGAAACAAAGTGATGACCAAAATAGATGAACTATATAGAGAAGGGGACTGTGATGGATAGAAGCAAAAAGAGGATATAAAAAAATGTCCACCAACAAAACTGAAGTGCTTAAGTGGGTGTCAATGAAATTCAGAAAATGATGTTCAACAAATGTAATTCTTTACCTTCACTCATGGTGAATGCTTTGGATTTCATATGTTGGCTGATACCAATTTAACAAAATACAAGATGAAGCTGTTACAAAGTGGAGGATCTTGCTGGGGACATTGATTAAGAGGGAGTTAACCTGCATGAATTTGAAATGAGAGAAACTCCAAAGGAAAGCAAGAGATTGGAGATCTGGAAATAAACTGCAAGGAAAAATTGAAGGACTGGTATTGTTTTATAAGAAGGCTGGAAGGGTGGCCTTATAACTGTGTGCAAATACGAAAATGAGAAAAAGGCACAGAGGAAGGGTAACACACTATTTTCCATGTGTACTGGGTTAGGGCAAGCAATACTGGGCTTGTATTTCTAGCAAGTGAGTTTTAGGTAAATGAGAACAGTGGGGATACGGAGTTTGTGGTGTGTCCTTCAGGAGACTTCTAAAGAAGAGATAAGACAAAATCTCACAGGAATACTTCCTCCTGGGGCAAGGAGGTGGACTGAATAACTCTCTGAGATCCCCTCAGCTCCATTTGTAGAACATAGAGTCAAGGAGAGCCTGGAGAACAGGATCCTCAAGGTTTGCATTCTCTACCTGTCACGCAGTTCACATATGCAAACTGGATGTAATCTGAAACTCAGGAGGCTGCTGCTGTTACTATGTCCTTGAACAACTGTAAACTTCTATACAAACTTCCACAGAAGATGTTACATCCAGCAAAATCCTCTCTGAAACTCATTGCTAATAGAGGAAATGCTTTTGGCTCTGCAACACAATTGCTGTACGTTCATGAAGAAATCAGTTCATATGCCGATATCTGTGAAACAAGGAATGTCCCATTTACCTCATTCATACAATAGATGGGAGAGGGTTATGAATCTTATTCAGATTCCTAAGTAGTCTGAGATCATTAGACAGATGGCAAAACACACATGCAAGGTGTCATTGTTCTGGGCGTAAAAGCACGTGGGCATTGTTGGAAGACTAATCTTTAGTACGGACACAGCCATGAGAATGGTTTGCACATTTAAAAGCCAAACTGTAATGCAACACTGCATGTTGGTTTCCTGTGCTTAAGATTTGAGTTTCATGAATATGTAAATTTCATTAACCACTATTCAGACCACAGAATTTTGGGGGCAGGGAGGGGAGAGAGGGGAGAGAGAGAGGAGCACGATGTGTAAAACTTCCAGCTGCCCTGCAGGGTGCACAGACGTGATATGAGGTCAGTGATTATTTACAAAAGAATAAAAAATGGAGGAAATACTGGATCAGCAGGTGATTAAAGGACACAAAGAAAAACAGGATAACAGCACTAGAACCATTGTACACGTGTCAATAGCAAATTATGACTGCGGAGAAAAAGCCAAAACTTTTATCCTGAATTAAACCCAACCAGAGTGAGGTTTAGATTAAACAGTGAAATCTGCTCTTTTCAAAAGAGATTTTAAAACAATAACTTCACATGGAAATCAAGAAAGGGTCTCCTCCCTTGCCTGGTCAACCTATTACCGTAAAGCTGTTCTCGTGAATTCAGGATTAAAATTTCTTTTATCTTTGCCCAGATCTCATCTGCAGTACATTTAACAGAATCAGACATTAGAAGTGACTCACTAACAATTAAGCTTCTGTTTCTGAAGAGAGAACTCTTTGAATGTGCATGCAGCAAGGAACGTTTTGGGGATGCTCTTTCCTGTGAGATGAAATTTTTAAAGAAATATTTCTCCAAAGGAAAACGCAAGAAAAACATTCGGGTGGTAGAAAAAGATGTTTAAACTTCAACTTCAACTGTACAGAGGGAAGATGATGTTCTCTACAGAATGTCAAAAGCAGCATCCTTGCAAAATTAGATTGGAACAGTGAATTGTACACAACCTAATTATATTAACAACGTTACAAAAATCCAGAAGTATAACAGCTGTTTCGTAGCTGAGCTGTGGTAAACAGAGCCTCAGTAATCTCTGCCTGAACCATTCAAACAGCAGACAAAATTCAAAACTGCTTCAGATGTGTATATGGTAAATACACCAAGAAAGTAAAAAATACAGATCCATTTGGCCCCTCTTCCCTACCTCGTTAAATATAAAGTAAAAAAGAAATGCTTGTGCCCTATTTCTGATTCTCCACTTCTCATCAACAGAAATATCTCCACTTGCACCCAGAGCGCTATGCTGATGCCAGCCACAGGCACTTACAATAAACAGGGGCTAGTAGCAGCTAGCCTGGGATTCAAAGCAGCAAGGAGTGCAGAGCCAGCCCGCACCAGCCTGACTAGCACAGCATTTCTCCTCCAGGCCAGTGCTGCCACCAGGATTAGCTACATGGTTACCCAGCCACACTGGGAGAAGCCGTGGCACAGTGGTGCTTCCGGATATTTACCAAACATACTCAAAAGTTTACCATGCTGAGAGTAAATATTTGCTCAGAGAAAGTTTCCAAATATTCCATGAAAAAAACAGGAGCCCCCATCTCCTCCTTCAACCCCCTGTTAAATTCAGTTCTGTAGAAAGTTACAAAGGAATTATGTGTTGAAGTATTTCAGTTCCCCAGCTTCCTAAGGGAAATACTTACTCAAGAGCGTCGAAGTTCTCCATTACCTGCCAGTATGGGTGAACGAGAGCTCGAAATGTGGGAGCAGTGATGGCGACAAGGACGTCCGCCTTGGGTTCAGGTGCGACCAAGGTTGCAGGGCAGCACGCTGCCGGACTCAGAGCTTGGAGAGGAAGATTCCCCAGCTTTCCCAAGAGAGCTCCATTCTCCGATTCACCTGCCTACCCACCTCCAGAAATTTAGATGATTACAGAAATCCGGAAATGATTACACAGAACTCCCGTGCTGAATTGCTACAACTGCTCACGGACAAATCATTTTTTGTTCCTGAGGTTACCAATTTGATCCTATGTATTTCTTTAACCACTGGGAAAAATAGAAGGCCCATAATTAATAAAAGAGGATTCAATAGTATGATATTCCCTTTCCTTTGTGAATTTTATGTATACCCATACTCCAACTAAACATCTACTCAATTTTTCAACTGTATTGATAAAGCTTCTTTTCCTTTACTGATTTATATACATAAAATCCCTTGCCCTGCTTCTTTACTCCTCTGGTTTTCCCACTTCCTATCAGTCTAATCTATATCTCTTCCTTGAGCTGAAAGCTCAAGCGAAAAAAAGAGCTTGTCTTTCACAAATATGTTTTGATGCCTAATAAACATTTTTATTCCTGTTCTATAGCTGTTGGTAAATACAGTGCCCAACTAAAAATTACACTGTTTTTAAGTTTTCCACTGACTAATTTTTACAACTTGCAAAAGCAAGTTTAATCTTGATTAAATGCAGTGTGCTTAAGTACAGTTGAGATGCAATCACCTAAGACTGGCTGACTGATTAGGTGAGAAAAAACAGGGAGAGGAGGGGCTGGTTCAATTTTAATCTTTTTTTTTTTTTTATTAAGAATACTTTCAATACTTTATAAACACCTAAATTTTCACAGAAATCAGAAAACAGAAAACGAACCCTACTCAACATAAAACCCAGTCTGGGTTTCTAGTAAACATGACAGGTGGTTAAAAGAAGTTTAAGTCTCCATTATATGCACAGAACAAATGTTCTTGAACAAAGATGCCAACATCTTATCCACAAAAATTGGCAGTTCCACCATCCATTTGCGGTGACAGCCTTGAGCTTACCTGTAATTAATATAAATCAGGTACATTCTTAATGCTTTTTCCCAGGCATCATTCATTGCTTATCATACATTACTTGCTCCCCTGTGACTGCTTAGGTTCGGCCCTGTGCCCTAGTCCTGTGGCATGCCAAGAACAGACACTGACAAGCAGTGATCACTGCAAATTATCATTCCTCAGCCACAGTCTGCTCTTAAATTGGCCTAGCACTCTCCTAACCTCTGGAGATCTCAAAGAGCTGTACTGGAGTCCTGGACACAGCAGACATGTTGTGAGGCCCACACTAAAGCTTCCTCGGGTGCAAAGGAATTGAACACCTTTGTGTGTATCAATACTAGAAAAGAGGAAAGACATCCATGCACAGAAAGCAAATGCTTACAGCATGTTTGCACAGTTATAAAAACCGGTGATCACAAATGAAAAAGAAACACCCTACATACATTATAGCCACTTGATAGTGAGATTAGATCCAAAGCTTTTCCTCCCTTCCAGTACTTTACTGACAAGCTCATGCAGACATTTCATACACTCAGGGTTGGAGATCCAGTTCTCCAAGATCCTACACCACTAGGTTACATGCAGAGTTGATAAGCTGGATATTCATCTTTCTCTTTATATCCCAAAATATTTGGGGAAGGCTATTTCCAACCAAGGGTCTCCTTTTCCATTCTTACACAAATTTCCCAGTCCAAAAACTACATAGAACTAATTTTAACTAGTCATAGCTGTCTTTGTTTAGTGTCAGGGCAGGTGATACCACTTATGCTGGTATTGACATTTCCAAAACAAGACAACCAAGTCAATAATTTGGAGGCCTAATGAAATAACTACTCCTGCCCCCTTGTGTATTGACTTTCTCCTATTGCTTTGGAAATGCTACTATCTCTTGAGCATGGACCATGACAACCATCACCTACCCAGACAGTAATCAGATGTTGCCAGTGACTCCTGCGATACCTGGGTAAGTCTGAAATAAATTGCTAAACCATGGCAAGACAGAGTGCTCCTTACTACAAGAAATACAGCATTGAATCCATCTGAAGCTTTTTTACACAGTAAACCCCACAGTCTACAGAACAATGTAATGTGATTTCACACTTCATGCAATGGCATAACTGAGATTCAAATACACAGTTCCCAACTGGCTCTTGCATATGAAAAGAAACAATCACCTGGAGTGATGACTGGTTTTGGGACAACCATCCCCACTCATTGTCTCTGAGGGCTATTATGGTATAATTGTTATACCACACTCATAACAGTGTTGCAACTCTATGAGTAGGAGCGTTGCTTTTGCAGGGCTAGAAGAGACTCATCGTATGTATAAAAGGTACAGAACTTAAAATACACTTAAGTAATAAGCACACATACTCAAGCAGGTCAGAGAAAGAAATGCATACCAGAAAGTTTTCCTACTAACCAATATGTATTTTAAAAAAATCAAGTGTCTGCTCCAGCTCAGACAAATATTTGTGGTGTTTCCAGATGGAATGGCTGGCTTATATATTCACATTTTTCCAGAGATGTTTTTGTGCCTTTATTTGTAAACGTTTCTGAACAAATTTGCGAAGTGGTAAATAGAAATAAATGATTAGTACATTACCCAAAGCATCTTCATGGCAAAAAGAAAATGCACACAGTCTTTCCTCTACTACTGTTTCAAGTGATCTCAAGGTTTGCCTAGACACTGCAGGAAAGTAATGTCTTCTGACTTCTGCATGCTCTCAGGACATCTGTTGTGCTACAGACAAGAGATGCTTTTTCTAGTGAGCATTTTCAGTGTCAAATCACTGATACAGCCAGACAGTTGATAGTGCAGCACTTTGAAAGCACATTCTTTCCCATCATTTAAAATATACATTAATTAGTGATTATTAGTATTAATTACAGTACATTACAGACTGTTATTTTAGATTATGGTTAGTATCAACATTACATTCTTTCTGGTTTGTTCTTTTTAATTATTACTGTTGCAGTTTCAGAATTAGATGGTGCCCTTAGACACTGCACTGAGTGAAGGGTGATGTATAAACTGTGTTACTCCATAAGCAGCCCTCAGAGGAGCTATCACCCGGGAAACGCTCACTTTCCCCCTGTAAAAGGCTGTTAGAGCAAGGGAGCTGCCTGGGGCAGCAGACGAGAGGACAGCTTCCTTGCCTCCAAACATCCTGCTAGTCCCATTGGTTTGGATTGGGGTTCACGTGCACAGTGGAAAGGGTACCATTTTTTCCTCCTTTAAGTTTCCCTCTGAATACTTTCTTGTCAGCAGTTCTGTGACTCCCACCCACTAAGCAGGATTTATTCTTATGCTATATGGCTATGCAGATTCTAGGAAGAAACTTTACTCCTCCATCTAGCCTGCATGCCTGAGCTAGGCACGAGACATATCAACCCTAACTTAACCAGCTATTATTATTAAGAAGAGCTTACTATGTTCCCTTTTCCAGAGTGAATACCAGCAACGTGAACTGTACCATGAGACATATTTGTACAGAGCCTAGTGTAACAGTACAACAGTGAATCACATCTGCTGGGAGCTCTCCTGGTGACCAGCAGAACAGTAGCATCAGACACAGGAGTACAGCTTACAGGCACAGACTACACCCTGTTCCAGTACCTGCTGTTTGGGCTACAGTACTTTAAATATAAACCAGTTTTCTTCACACAGTTTAAAGATCACATCTAAAATAAGATTTCCATTTCACATTTAAAGTAAATTTCTAGATGCTTTCCAGAATCTCACAAAAACAATTACATACATAATTCTGAAATATCCACTGTTCCAGAACACAAAAGTGAAAGCATCCCAAAATTGCTTCTATCCCACAGCATCAGTAAAGGTGAAGAACACACAGGACAACTTGTAACATTTCTGTTTTAGCTTTCCATATAGTTGTCTACATGGCCAAAACCTTGTCACAAACCTGACTTTTTTAAGAAATTCTTGGCTGTATGTGAATTTAATAAGTAATGTAAATTGGGCAGGCAGGTGACCTTGAGCCAAGTTCCTCTGAGAGAAGTTATAGCAGTGGTATATAGGAAGAAAAATTGTTCTCATTCTAGGAGAAAGTACAAATAATTTACAAGAAAATGGTGCATTTGGAGCTGCTGTGAATGGGACCGGATGTGACTGATCCAGTAAGATCCAGCTAATCCAGTAGCTTATTAGCAATGACAAGAATTCACAGAAATATCAAAAAACTTATTATCACTAAACCCAAATGACCTGTGGAAGCAGAAAGTTTAATCAGCACGACTGATTGCCAGATAAAAGACACTAGCCTTTTATGTGGGTTCTCTCTTGTCCTTCTGGTTGTTTGAGTTGCTGATGAATTGTGACCCCAAAAGATATGCCTCATACCTGCAGTGTCCAGAGGTGTCCCAGCGGTCTCTTGGATTTAGCTGACCTTTCAAAGTTCCTGAAAAAAAAGAATAGAAAAAAAAAATCTAAAAATGAACTGGAACATGATTCTGAAAAAAGGCTGAGCAGTTGGGCTCAGGGCATCCCACATGGTCTGTGATAAGAGGAGGAAAAAAAAGTGCTTTTTTTATGTGACCTCTTCAACAATCCTTCCTCCAGCAGGCAAGGATAGTCAGCAATATCATTAAGAAGCAGGAAGACAGCAGAGCAACATCACAGGCCATATCAAGTATTTTCCATTTCAGCCCACAAAATAAGTATAGGACCAACTTCAATCCAAAATTCATTGTGTTGTAGCTATGTCACAGGCCATTTAGACAGTAGTGTCAGAACAGTAAGATTTCTTGCTTGATCTTCTCCATTAGTGCTATGGGGTCAGGTAAGATTCCAAGATCTAGTCTGAATATAACAACTGGGCTAACAGCAGCCAAGGACTATGTTTCAGCGGGCTGTGCGAGATTTCCTGTTTTTAACCAAGATTGTCTTAATCAGTGGAGTAAGAGGAACTCAGTATTTTTCACCTGGTTACCAGTTCTCACTGACAGATCTTGTGGTTGCAGTATTGATGATGTATCGCACACTTGTACCATGACATCCCAACGATGGTCACTTAAGTCATTATTAGGTCTCACAGAAAATAGTTTCTCTCCGAGTGACATTTCCTTCTTAGAGACTCTCACCCTTAGGGGAGTTTCTATCACTAGTACTATTAACAGCGACTTGGATCTAAATACTGTACTGTATTATCCAGATGGCATAAAAATGGAAATTTCTATAAGATTCAGTCTTGACCTTTGGATGAAAACCATTCTTTCCCCAGTTATTGCCTGAGGTACTAAGAGGTGTTTCTTTTCAAGCATAAATACAAAATGGTGATTTATGATTAGCATAAGAGAAAAAAAGCTTGCCCACAAGTTTATAACAGGGTAAGTCTATTTCTGTGCCATTATTCTAATAAATCACGATGTTGCTACATACTCCTCCTTTCATGGGTAACATATCTGGGTGTTACTCCTACACTCATGTTCTCATGTTTCATTCTCCTCTCCCTAATTTTTCTTTACATATATATATATATATATAAAGTGAATAATGCATTTTTCACATAAAACATTATGTATATTCTACAATTCTAAAATGCATATGCAGTGGTAAAGCTAACCCCTTTGTGGTTAAAATATTTTATCTTTGATTTAGAGGTGAAGCTTCTGTTGCATATTTAGAACAATTCGCTAGGAAGGTAAAACTCATCCTTCTTTGAAATGACAGCACAAAGCATACATGTCACTTCATTACTACTTCAATACCCTTTTTTGAGGGCTAAAGAGTAGCACAGCTTTTACAACAGTTCTCTGCACAAGGTAAAACTGGCAAGAACCTCTTATGAATGCAGGTACGCCTTTCTTGTACCCCCCAGTCTTGCTGTCTCAGGCTGTGCTTTAATTTCCCTAGTGGGCTGAGTTGCAAGTGAATTTGGCTTGAAGGAGTGACTAAGAGAATATAAATATGAATAAGGTTGTATTCTTTTGGTAAGTGGAGCCATCTGTTGCCACTTCTAGAAAAATACGTGTTTGTATGGAAATCTGTTGATAATGTTACAAAACATCATCTCATCCACTTCTTTTGGTGACACACGATACTACAATTCAAGTTTAATACATTCTTTGTCTGGACTGGATTTGAAGGGGATAGGGTTTTTTTTTTTGAGGGGAGAGAGGGGTATCCCCAAATATTGCTGTGCATTATGAGCTTGTTCCAGCTCCCACTGAAATTTCTATAAGACTTCATAGGTTCCAGCATCTGTACTTCAGTCTAAATTAGGGTTGCATGAATGAATGAAATTGCATTCCATTATAAGCAGAACTCCTATCCAATGTATTAAATAGGAGTTTTACTTGCAAGAATACTAGGGCCAGTCTTACGCTGGTGTTGCCACTGTTGTACCTATACCACAGTTATGCATATGCCATTAGTCATATCTGCAGGCACCGTACAAGACTCAGTAAGCACTACTGTACACTAGCTGTACAGCAAAATAATAAAACATATGCTAAAATCACAAAGCCTGCTCTTATAGTTAAATAATTAATTTTGCCTTGTTGGATAAAATGTGCATACTTCAATAATTTGTTGAAGTCACAGACGTGGAGACAAAGATCATCTAACTAAAGTAACATGTTTTTATTATTGCAGATACCTTGCACATATAACTGCATATGAAGTCTTAATAACAACCACTGTATGATGAAATCACGTTTTTTTTGTTTTGCAGACATTATAAAACTCCATATACCAAAGAAAATTTAAATCCATAAAAACATGACCTGTTATGTTTGAAATACGTCCATTGTATGATAGTTCATGCTTGCTGTTTTCTGTCCATTATATTCATTTAGGTCCAAGCCAGTTATAACTCAGTTAATTTTCTCACTAATGAATTTTCCTAAATATCATCTTCCATTTGGTATCATCAAGACTCTGTGATTATCTAGCAGTAAAAAAAAAAAAAATTTGGTTAATCGTTGTAGATAAGAGAAACATATTCAAATGCAAGTTTTTTCTGACATCCCTTCATTTTATTGAAGAGAAGCATATGAATTCAATTAAATGTATTTAGGCCATTTATCTATCTAATGTGATTCTCAAAGATCATTTGGTGTTTGTGATAATATATAATCAATACAGCCTGCAAGAGCCAGTCAAAGCTCTATAGAACACAGTCCAGGAGGCCACAGGGATATGCAAGTGTTCATTAATTTGGTTTAGCTTTTAATGATGTACATCAGTACACCAGCACAGAGTTATCTTGAAGTCGACTTCACCAGAAAATGTTCTTTTCAGAGCACTGAAAATAACATTGATGACTTCTGTTAGGTTCAGGATTTGCTGTGTTTAAGTAAATCTTGATTTAATTAGAAATTTGGATAACAAATTGAGACAAACTACATCCTTACTAGTAACTATGTATAATATTTAGTACGCAACTTTTCAAAAACCTAGATGCAACAGAGTTTGAAAAGACTGAAAGGAATTCTTGTCTCCTTTTTCAGAAATAGGGCAGGTTGCATTAAGAGAGTTTATACCAGCTCTTTCAACCTTGTATGAAGAGTTAATAACCTGGAGATTTACCACCAAAATCAGGACTATGGTATCTACTAAGTGATTCTTGCAAGAGCTAGCCGATTGTCCCCAGCAGGTCTGCAGATTTACAATGGGTTACTTAGCTGGCCTGTTTAAACACACCAGCCTTGCTCCTTTTCTCTTCTTTAATTTCATGGTATCATTTTAGATCCTCACTCTACCCCAGTGCTCAAAAAAAACCATGCCTGTTGTGAAGCCAAATTTTTGTTAGAACAGAAATTTGTCGTAAATGAAATACCTGCCAGATTACAAGTTTGGATAAGACATTCTGCTGGACCACATTAAATAAAGACATTTGCCATAAGGGTGGAGTAGACTGATGTAGTGTCAAGCTCATTAACGTTGGAGTAGCACTGAAGATGGATATTGTCACATTCAACCTTGTATTAGCAGCATCCATTATTCAATAAATTATTAAATTAATAGACAGATGGTAACAATGGGCGTATGTCCTCATTTAATTAATTAATGAGAAGGAACGCAACTTATGGTCATCTTATGTCTATAGATTTAATAATTTATAGAATAATAATTTATTGATTCCCCACTATTTCTACAGGAGATAGAATTCTATTTTAATAACCATCCATTCTTGTCGGAAGGTGTTATTACCAGGTACTCTGGTGGCTATATATGCACTAACTGCGAGATGGACTAATCCTTCTGCAACTCCATTCTAAATGATGGAACAGGAACACATTACATAATAACCCAAAAAACCCAATACTGAAATAGCCTTAGAGCAGCACGGTTACAAAACTGACCGCTAAAGAAATGAATGGATGAAGGGAGTAAATGGTGTTATGTTTCATTAGTTTGAACAGAACTCATTTGGCTCTTGTTGATTAATTGAGCTTTTCTAATTGAATAAAGTGCAGATTTTAAAAAAATATATTTTTGATAGGCATTATCAAAAGTGGAATAAAAGCTCTTTTCTAATTAAAAATATTCTTTTTATATTCAATCCTGTGGCTTACATTGTAATATATTTTGATATGGCATCAAAAACGCAAATTGGGAAATACTCAGTGCAATTATTCATATATAATAGCCTTTTTCCTACTTCTGAATTTTATTATTCAAGTTATGATAAGTTCTCTGAAGACAGATGACACCTCTCCCATCTTTCACTTTGCAGGGAAATCTGAAAAGCTAGTTAAAACTTATGATGATTTTGATTTAATTATATATTTTGGCTGAACTATTTTGGGGTGTATAAAGTGACAAGATTTTTCTGGTTGCCAGTTTCAGGCTACTTATATGAATCTGCAGGGACACGAGGGGCTGGAGAAGCGAATGAAAAAGTTGTTTTTTCATCCAGAGATACAGTGCATCCAGAAATAACATTCAAAACATGACTCTCAAATGAAATTTCATCAGAAAGAGCATCCCAACTCATTCTGAAACTTTCAGAAAAGAAAAACATGTGTCTCCAAAGAAAGAACGAAGGGTGGATCAGTGCCGTGTATTATCTGGGGGACAGGTGTAGGACTAACAAAGGAAGAGAAGCATGGCGTGGCTAAGGGATACTGAACGAGACATTGTAGTTTAGACGGACTCTGCCTATTATTTCCCTTGAGGTGATTAATGAAAACTTTGGTGGATTTTATAATGAACTTAGGTCCTGGCCTAAATAATCTGAAGTGTAGTCAATAGTGTGAAGCAGGCAAACAGGTGATAGGCGATGCAGGCTACTTAGAAAGAAGCCAACGATAGAATAAGGAGCCTTATTATGTTTCTCTTCACTGCAACTCATTCCTCAACAAATGCTGTTACAGCTGAAGTAAGCCACGGAAAACTGTACAGATAGAGCAGTTAAAAGCTCAACAGTAGAACTGAAACTCTCCAGAAGCATTGAATGGAAGTGAAAAAGACTTAAATGTTGCTCCTCTCTTTGTCTGCAAGCAGTGGGTGAAAACAGAAGAGGGAGTGGCTTTATTTCTGACAGTAGTTGACTCTGCAGCAGTTGATGATTTTAATAGTTTTGAGTTAACTTCGCAGACGCAGCTGAACAGAAACTGTATTGCAGAAATTTGAAGAGAAAGACATTCCACATAAAAGGAAAGGTGAGAGACATATGATTTTAAATGGAAAATTCAAAAAGTACAGAAGCCTATCTTATAATTTTGCAGGTGTTAACTGAGTTCTTTATAAGAAACTCAGTTGCTGATGGGATGGATCTGGGCTAAAACCACTCAGATGTGCTGGAAGACCCAGAATCAGGTTTTGGCACAGCCAAATGAAATTAGCTTTGTAACAGCTGTCATTTAAAATTAAATTTAAATTTCTGTTTTTGTCTAGTCACAGTGCTCTGGCACAACGTTTTGACACTGTCACAGTGATGGAGAACTCAAAATAGTACAGGAAAACATCCTGACGAAGAAAGACTGAGAGCTTTTGCCAAAAAGTCAGCTTTTGCCAAAAAATCTCCTTCCCACAGTCTATGAATGGCAATCAGTGGCAAATAACAGAAGCCAAGGCAATACTACACATTTAGGAAAAAAAAAACAAAACATGCAACAACCTCAATAAATAACAAAGCTTTTCAAATGGTGAAGAAATAGCACAGTGCACAAATGATGGGCCAACTGGACAAGATAACTGGAAATCACACAAGAGCTGTTCACAGGAGCAAAGACTATGGTTCAGTAGAAGATGAATAAGCATTAAGACCTCTATTAATTCCAAATCAAGAAAGGTTTCCAATGCAATTCATGTGGCAAATTAAAAAGGGTTTGTAAAGGCTACAGGTAGGAAGGAATGAGAATGTAAAAGAGGGAGGTGATCTTACCTCCATGAATCAGCAGGTGAACAAAGCAGAAGGGCATAGAAGAAGCACCATCCCACTCCCCTAGACAAAACCAGAAGTGAATATATGCAATATTTGGCTAAACAGGAGCATGTCTTCCATCTCAGCAGGAAAGTTAAGCATTGTTGGGAGGGCTAGCCAAAACCCATGAGAATTTTAAGGTGCTATTTCCCCTAAATGGGAAGCCCTCTGCAGAACAGTGGACAGAGATGGAAATGCTCAGCTTTCCAGGTCTCCAGGAGAATTCATTTATATTGAAAATCCTAAATAAGGGGAAAAGTAATCAAAAATTTGATCACATGGCGGCTTGAAAGTTTCCTCCTCAGACTTCTTCAACAATGTCAGTGCTTTTTATTTAGTAGGTTTGATTTTATTGAGGGGCAACTAACTTTTATTGAAAGGTATACTGGAGCAAAAATGCTAAGTTTAGAAGGATATGAAATGAATTTGCAAGGATCTTGTGTTAAGCAAAAGATCACTAAGACTGGTAGCAAAAAAAAGAATGAAATGAAGAAAAAATGAACAGAAGTATGTGTAGATTTGTTGCTAGCATTGACTGAGGAAAAAATCCCAACCCCCCTGCCCCGCTCCAAACACCTCCATCCTCAAAGGAAAAAAACGCAGCAAAACCAAGCAACAGATGAAGGGGAAAAAAATGCTCAATCAGCTACTCAAATAAACAGCTCAAGAGTTTCCCTGGAGTAATATTGTCCCTCTCTGAAAAGAGGTAGATGCTACAGGTAAAGAAATAATTGTGCATCTCAAATCTACTTTCACTATTATTGTATCTCCACAATATCTGATCACATCATACAGTTTAATGGGCATGAATTTAAGCAGAATGAAGGTTTAGACATGTAATCACAGGTATCCACGATTATGCATCTGAAGTATTGACAGAAAACAGTTTCAAAAAGTATGAGAGTTTTGTAAAAAGGCTGCAGAGGTAAACTAGCATATATTTAGGTCACACAATTGCAGCGCAACAATAAAGTGTGGGTTGGCCTCTGCTGACATTCTGTTCCCCAAAATGGCTTGTGTTAGATGTTCATATCACAGTCCCTAAAGAAATGAAACAGAAAATACCTAGGGAAAAAACCAGTTGGATTCGAGGTCCCAGAAACGGCCACAGTTTTCTCAGCAACACTATATAGAGTAATGGTCAGAAACACAAGCGGAAGTAAAAGAGAAAGGCTGTGGGAGTTCTGAGATTTTCATCCCAGCCCTACAAATGAAAATGGGCAAAGACCTGACTTGTCCTGGGCAAACAGCAACCACAGAAGTCTGGGCCAGCTGATTCCCTGGACACATCACACTGTAAAAGGACAGTCTTAATGCTTCTTGACAGTACAGTAGGTAGTGTATTTTAAGGGAGATTTACAAGCCTGCAAAAGCACACAGAATCCCAGAAAATAATCAAACTTTCATCATGAGTTTGACGAATACAGAGGTTACAAAAATTAGAAATTCTGATCATGTTGTGTTTGGTTGAGAAAGGAAAAGTCACATTTTTAGAATATGCAGGTGAGAAAGACTGATGTGCAGACCCAGGTGACACCACAAAGTATGGTGAGAAAGCTGATCTGAATTAAGCTGGCTTCTATGAGAGGCACCAGCAGAGCTCTGGGCTCCATTTCAGGAAAATAAAGTACTTCAGTTTACCTTTGTGAAGGAACCATTAAAAAAAGCTCTTAATAATAAGTGATTAGTCCAAATAACTTCAAATCAGCTTAAAGCAAAACTTAAATAATTCCTGGCTGAAGAAGAGGAAAAAACCTATTAAAAATCTATATATGCTCATAAGCACCACAACATTTCAAGTAGCAGAGTAACAGCACCTCAATTTGTCTTATTTCTTGGTGTCTCACTCCCTTTAACAGTTGTAAATGTACATGCTAATTGCTAGAGGTGATTATTTTCACTTCTTTATCTTTTTTGTGTTTTTGTTTTGTTTTTGTTGTTTTGAGTGTCCATATCACTATTGGACACACAAATTAAGAGCTTTAAGGAAAACGAAACATTCTCAGAACTGCTTAAAGGACTTTTAAATTAGGTTTAAGTGTGTAATACTTTAATCCTTACAAAATTAAAACCTTGTTACTTAAAGCTGTTAGCAATAACATGAAATAAACATACACAAGTTATGAAGTATTCAGCAAGGTCTTTTAAGGAAAAAAAAACTAATATAAAAAGCAGATTAATTAACTTTCCTTGGAAGTAGTAGTGTACATCCTGCATTATTAAGTATGCAATTACTGTTCAATGCAGCACAGCTGTAATATATTTGTACTGTTTTTTGCTAATTTAGTTTGTCAAAACTACTAGATTTCTGATAATTCTAGTATTGTTAACATGATAGGGTAATTCTTCGACAGACATTTGGAAAAGACCACGATAAAATTATCAGAAATTTTTCTTCTCTTCATGAAGAGAAGAGTGAAATTTCCAAAAGGCCTGTAGTACTTAGAAGTATAAATCCTACTTTGAAAGTTAACTTCTAATAAACTTTAGTTATGCTGATGCTCAAAAGCTTCCTTCGTGACCAACAAATCCATTTAACATTTTCTCTCAACTCCCTTGCCATGTGTCAGTGTTCAACCCCTTCTGCATGTCTCAAGTAACAGTTTCTACAGCAGATTCATCAGAGAAGCCCATGCACGCAAGCCTCAGCTGCTCCTGTGATCTCATCCATTTGAGCGTCAGCTTGACTTTCAGTCTTTGTTTAAGCCAAGAAGCCACCAAACAAAGCAGCATACACCCCTTGCTCTAACTATATGGGGCACTGACCTGCATCAGAGGAGGGCCAACAAGTAGCTGGAGGGCAGTAATGACTTAAACAGCCATAGCAAGGTTTACTCTAAGTTTCTGCATGGCTTTCACAATGCCAAGATTCCTTTACCAGCAAAAGAACCCAAATAGATGTTCTTGGTGTGGATGCCTGTTGAGTGACCAGTCCATGTATTACAGTGACATTCCCTCCAGTAGAATGAAACAAGTCGTCCAGATTTTGCCGGTGTGAAGTTACTTACATACTTTTATTTTAACTTGATATTTCTGCTATCACCAGTGTGCGAGTGGAGGAGATGCAGTTCTCCTCCCTTCTGGTAGCTACAGCTATTCCAGAAGAATAGTGCAGTGCAAATATTGCCAGACCAGGATGAAGAGATATACAGCCTGTCCTGTGGGTGTAAACAGGAGGAACAAGTTCTTGCTGAACACCACACCTTCCTATCAGTGCAAGGGCATACACATTGGGTAAAAGAAGGGCTCAACTCCAGTGATTTTGAATACTGATCCTTAGTTGCTTCATACAAAGTTGAAAGACAGAATCTTTCCACAAGCTGCACTGAATATACTCTGAGAGCTGCTTCTCAGACAAAATCTAGCAGAAGACACGAATAACTTTTGCTAAACAAGAAATGTTTTTAACAGAAATTTTTCAAGCAGAGGTGGCAAATAACTGAACATTCACTGGAAACTTTGTTTACAGATCAACTCTTATCCCAGCGTTATAATCCAGCTCCCAGTTCAAAAAAGCTGTGGAATAAAGACAAGAAAGATTATAACAAAAATGAGTACAAATGTCAGAGACATATAGTGGAACTTACTCAGAACTAGGAGCACAAATCTCCACAGAGATGCAAACTACCTGCATGCAAAATGAGGTGTTCCTACATGAGCTGCATGGTGTAGAGCGAACATACTTCATGTAAGAGCTACAAAAGGAAGCCAAGAAAGGAAAAAAATCAGATATTGCTCATTAATGGCCCCTCCAGCAACCTGGGGAACATTCATACTCTTTAAACTGATTCGCATTTAGTCATTCAAGAAAATACATAGTAGTGACCCTGTAATAACCTGAGGATGGAGGAAGAAGACACGGAGGACCAAAATGTGTCAAGAACATAACAAAGGTGATAGGAACTGTGAAAGGATCTTCTAGACTTCTTGTAGAGTACAGAACACCTCAGAGATAAATATATCTAAGCAGAATTTGAATCTTTTTTAGTTTCTCTGCATCTATAAACTACAAAATTTGGAGAGAAAACTCTTTCTTCTCATACACTGGACATTTCATGCAATTGATAGCTCTTGGTGACATCTAATCAGGATCAGCGAATTAAGCAGACTATCTTCCTACTCACACAGCAAGTCAACAGCACTGTCAACAATTCAGGCTGCTCCAGGATGAAAAAAACAAACAAAAAAACTCCCACCATTTTAAAGAAACAAAGAATAATTAATTTTGTTTCAAATTCAAGAAGAAAGAGGAGGTTTTGGTCAACTTCCCATTCTTTCACTCTACAAACCAAATGTACCCTGTATTTGCTACATACAACACAAACAATACATATGTAAAGTAAATTCTGGATGACCAAGACATACAACCAGATGCAGCATACCATGACATGCTTTTGCCAAAACATGGAAAAGGCCTTTGTACAGAAAACCATGATTAAAGAAAATGAGTCACCTGAGGAAAGCTTCCCACAGAACGGTTTAAGACTGGCATTTGATAACTGTTGAAATCTGTCCACAAATAATTATGAAGGATTAGCTACAGATTGTTATTCTGTTTGCAGGCAAATGTTTCAGGCTTTGGAGACACCAGGACTTGCACAATGTATTATTATCCCAGCAATATAACTACTACATTCAAATGACATATTGCTGTTACTGGGAAATACGATTTAGATTTAGTGTAGTTTATTGCTATATATTCAGTCTGGAAACAAGTAAGCAACTGAGCATTTGTTAGCGGGTAGGGGCACAAAGACTATGAATAAAACTGTGATATTTGGTTTGGATAGGCTTTTCTCAATGGATGTGTGTGCAGACTGTTTATTAAATCCTATTTTATTTAAATATATGTATGTGTGTACATACACACAAGCACAGGATAGTATCAGGAGCAACTGAATGATTGAGAAAGAACTGTGAAGATATAGCTCTGAAATTCTTGAAGAAAGCCAGTCCTTACTTAGAGATCCCATTCAGTCCCCATGCCTTCCCTTTCCGTTCTCCAAGCATCTATCTGAATTCCAGTTACCTGTGGTCTCACATATGAAGGTGAGAAGCAGATAGCCGAATTTCCAAATCTTGACTTATCCACCCACTCTATCCCATTTCTTCCTCTTCAGTATCCACCTTGGTCATCCTCCAGGCCCTGTTACTTTGAATACACCTCAGATACAAAGCTACCAAGGTTTAAGAATTATCCCTTCACTGCTCTACTCATGGAGATATGGTGCCTTAAGCTAATTTACACCAACTACTGAAAAAATTTTTACTTTGCATGCAAAAGGAAGAATATCAACAATGCTAGTGACTGCCTCTTGGACCATGTGCACTATGTCCTCAAAATGTCTTTGCCTGGTTTTTGATGACAGAAATGTTTCACATCATCAGCACAAGATGCTGTAACTAGCTACAAAAAGAAAGAGAGAATGAAGGTTGGGTATTTCTAGGTCTGAGATTCCCTTGGACTACTATCTCCAAAACAGGGGAAGGGAGGGCTGTGGAGTTGAGGCAGGATTTTGCTGTGCCTCTTCTTAATATTGTTAATGGGACTACTGTTCACAGAATCACAGAATCACAGAATGGCAGGGGTTGGAAGGGACCTCTGTGGGTCATCTAGTCCAACCCACTCTGCCAAAGCAGGGTCACCTACAGCAGGCTGCACAGGAACTTGTCCAGGTGGGTCTTGAATATCTCCAGAGAAGGAGACTCCACAACCTCCCTGGGCAGCCTGTTCCAGTGCTCCG
>Ga0065711_1035665_pt1 | contig 21993 bp, 12 predicted proteins | sample Hoacrofraction12_FD_59098 | JGI IMG/M metagenome (GOLD analysis project Ga0065711, IMG submission 59098) | Hoatzin crop microbial communities from Cojedes, Venezuela - Epithelial fraction 12 v2 (version 2) | ecosystem: Host-associated > Birds > Digestive system > Esophagus > Crop | place... | reverse complement strand
GGGGGCTGAGCCCCGCATACCCCGGGGAAGGAGCGGAGTGCCTCCGAGGGCCGGGCAGCCCTGCCCCGCACCGTGCCCCGCCGCGGGGTCCGGTGCCAGCCCCAGCGCTCCGCCCGCCCGAACGGGTCAGCGGCCGCGGGGCTCGGCATTAGAGCCAAGAGGGCTCGCAGCCCCGACCCGCAGCCCAGCAGGGCGGGAGGCTCGGCTCGGCCCCAGCCTCTGCCCGCGGGGGAAGTTTGGATCCAGCCCGCGACACAGACGCGGGGGCTTTGCTAGGGCACGTCATGAAAGGATATAAAAATGAAGGACTTTGCACCTGAAAAGCCGATTACTTCATGTCTTTGTAATCAAACACAGGTAATTAAGTGGCAACAGGTCGTTCAATAATGATGTTCTGTTTAAAACCAGTGAAAGATAATGGTGTCAGATCATACAGATGTTCCCGATGAGGAAAGGACCCGGTTCCTTCTTGCTCATCTTCAGACAGCGGTTGTGCCTCACCGCCAGGCTCAGATACCTCAGCGGTTTATGTACCCAGCAAGACGAAGGTGTGATTACCACATAATAAGCTTACTCACGCTAGCTCTGCTCTTGCTGGCACATGCACAGCAGTCACTATGTGATGACACAGCCTTCCCTGCAACAACCCAAGTGCAACTTCTCTTGGCAGCCTGGGGTCCCGTTGCAGCCTGTGCTGCTCTGCCCTCGCCGCTGCAGTCACGCGTTGCCGGTCAGGGCAAAGCCGCCACGGAGAGAGAACTACGCTGTGGCCCTGGCTCGGTGTGCTCTGTCCCCTCAGACGCGCTATCGGCACCAGATGCGCAGCAGCCGTGCGCAGTCCCTGGGCAAGGTGCCCTCCGTCCATTCTTAGGATGGTGGAGAGGAGAGGCTGGTCCCTCCGCTCCTTTTCCCGCTTCAGATGCTTGGCAGCAGCCGTTGCAGTGGCCAAATGGGCTGTTGGAGGGGTTTGCGGTGGGGATATTTGTCGAGCAGCAATTTCTCATTCATTCATACCTGCAGTGTCGTTTCAGCTCCTAATTACAGCCAAGGTAATTTTTGGAGGTTTTGTTTGATTTGTTTGGGTTTTTTTAAACAGGCTGCTCCTGTTTGATATCAGCAGTGCAGAACAGCTACTCGTGGCTGGATAAACACGAGCCCTGGCTTTCCCAACTGCAGCTGCCTTGCTGGAGCTGTGGCTGCTACAGGGGTCCTTCTGCCAGGAAGCTCAGAGGTAGCAGGAGGCTGAAATGAGCATTTCTCAATACCTCTCTGTCCTGAGGAAATGAATTCCATTAGGATGCAACATTGCTTCTAGAGAAGCTGCCATTTCTGGAGTCGCAGCTGGTGCCGACGAGGCATTGCTGTGAGGAAGTTCACACAGATAACATTATTCCTGTCCAGCCTGACTAACACTGCCCTCACCCTCCCCGGGGTCTTCCAAGCTACTCCTGAGGACTGTGGTGACACGGCTGTCTACAGGTGGGTTGTAGCTCCTTGCCTCAATCAATGGAGCATTGCAGAATCTGGAGCAGATGCCTCATTAGTGAGAAGGGACTCACTAGTGCAGGTGTGATTCATCACTTTGGAGAGCACTTCAGGGATCAGGGCAAGAAAGGCTTGACTAACAGAGGCAGCAACAATGCAGGCAGGGGCCATGTTACAGAACCAAGCAACAAAACAGCAGCAGCAGCTGAAAAAACTACAAAATGGGACAGAGTGAGAGCACAAACCAGAAATCTGGGTGGCCACAGCACCTGTATTTGGGTTTCAGCTGGGAACAAACCCTGGCTATTCAGAAAATCTGGAGCACGTTCTCCTCACAAATTCATTTTGGAATTTTTTTGTATATTTCCTTTTCTAGACAAATTAATCTTGGGATCACAGTGGCTGCGTAGCATCCACTGCATACTAAAGAGCTAGCTATTCTGGAGCCGAATGCCAGGGAACAACAGTGCCCGGCTGCAGAGAGAAGCACATAATTCCAGCACGGCTGAGCGGCGAGATGCACGGGGACATCTCTCTGGAGAGCGCATGGCTCCTCTTCCATCTGGCAGCACAAAAGAGGACAGGCCTGAATCCTCAAGACACGAAGATTATATTATGTAATGTGCACGCTCGCCGCTTCTGGAGACGAAGCTCTGTCAAAACTAGCCGTGTGATGCAGTCAGAGGCCAGGCCAGAGGGGAGCTGCACTTCCCTCCCCAGACCTGGGGGATCCTGGAGCGAGCGAGTAGCCTGGGGGGGGAAGGTGGATCTGATTCCAGCTTGCAATGACAAATGTGGCACTGCCTGCAAGTGTAAAATCCTGTCTTTCCTTAAAAGTGCTATCAAAAAGCATGCACGTGAACAAATGCGTGAGCGTTCTTGGGGGAAGGGTTTGTTCGATTCTTTTTTGGCTTAACTTGTGTAGAGAAAATTTTTTGAAAAAATTGAGGACATTGCTCAGACAAACAGGGCCTGTGTTGCCTGCCTTGGACTTGGAAGAGCGTATTTCAATCTCAGTTAAAGACAACAGCCCTGAAAAGGAGTTTGAGAGTGAAATGAGTGAGAGCTGCCCATGAAAAATGTCGCCAGCAAGCTCTTGACAGGAACACACAAAGAGCCTGTAACGTTTTGGAGCGGTTTGCTTGGTGTTGGTTTCTTGGTCCTTATTATTTCTCCCACCTGCATTTGCAAGAACATCATCATCTGGGGTAAGTATGACATTGTACGCACAATCTGCCAAAGCACAGTAAAACCTAAACTGGGATGGGCTGAGAATCAGGATACTGATGAGGAATCTGTCTTGTAACAGAAGATGAACTGTCTAGCCTTCATTTATGGCCTTACCTTTCCCTTCACTATCTTTCCATTGCTTTTAAAGGGTTTCAGAAGCATGGCATGTTTCAGTAGTTGTAAAGATGCCAAGTATCGGTTTTCCGGCATATTGTATTTGGACAGACATGTGTCTGCCTCCAGAGGAAGCAAAAGCAACTCACAGCTGGAGATTCTGTTTGCTTGAAGACTTGGTATTGCTCTTCAGGTTTTACTCCATGGGAGAGGAATAATCCCGACAGCATTACATCCCGACAGCATTACAAAGGCATTATTGTTCTGGCCGTAATCCCCGTGCTCCAGTCCACCCTGGTTGCTTGCATCCTGATTGCAAATGGAGAACTTCCCTTTGTATCTGTCAGGACGAGACTGGCAGATGGATTGGAAGTCATGTTTTCTACAGTCAAACAGCATCGAAGAGAGGAATGGCTGCAGTGTGATTCTGTAATAAGCCTACAGGAATGGGAAAGGAGGGTGAAGAGCAATGGAACAAAAATAACGGTCCACAAGAGGAACGGATGAACCACGGGAAAAACACAGCTGGAGAAAAGCAAGATGACAGAGAGATAAAGGGGAGAAGAAAATGTGTAGGGACAAAAGTGAAGCTCCCTATACATTATAATGTAAATACACAGGGCTCGCCAGAGGGCCCGGCTGTGTCCACGTAGCTGGCAGCGGGAAAACTAGGTAAGAGCAATCATAGGTGTGGAAGAGGGGATGGTTTCCAAGGGGAAGCAACGAACCTTTTCAAAATGATGCTCTGTGAGGGCACAGACCTTGGCTTGACTCTACAGCTCCATGTTGTTGGCACGTGAGAGGCCAGTCAGAGCAGGAGACCACACTGGACACAGAGATGATGCCCCGACCCTTTCTTAGCTTGTTAAACCAAGTAACATGAAACAAGATGCAATGAAAACTCTGTTGCTCAATGTGACAGATATGGCTGAGCTCCCTGAGCTAGTACGCGTGGTCTAACTTTAGCCAGACTCCAGAGAAGAGGCCCAACCAGCCCTACTCCAGGTATGTAAAACAAACAAAAAAACCCAATAAATAATTTTCCTGGAATTACTCTTCATGCTACCTCCTTCCCACACACCCTTTCTGAGACTCATAGTCTTCCAGTTCACACAGTAGTCAGGAATCGGATTAATTAAGCTGATATAGCTGGCTCAGCTTTGCAGTTTTAGAGCCCACAGCTGGCAAATGTCACCTCTTTTGTATCGGACATCTCTGCTGCCAAACTACAATCAACTTCACAGCCACATCTATGTAGAAGGCACTGCTGTGCAAGTGGAGGTGAATCACAGGGCAGGCTGGAAGCACGTTAAAGTGGAGGTCTGAGCATGGGTTTTATGAAAAAAACATCGCTTTGAAAATCACTGAAGCAAGACTGACGTGGTTTTAACAGTGACGGTGGTACCTCGCTCTGTTTGACACAGTCTCAAGGCACAAAATGGTAATATGCCAAAGAGTAAATAGCAAAGGAATGCTCAGTTGGTTGGCTGGTCTTTGGCTTGCATTGAGAGCAGCAATTAATATAAGAAGGAAAGAATTAAATCACTTCATAATTTTCCACTTTCAGATGACCTGAGCTCTCCCAGATAAAAGCAAAGCTTTTCACGAGCCCATGCAGATGTTTTACAACCGCAATAAACTACGTATATGATGGAGTGATCTCTTTCTGAAATATGATCTGGACCACAGGATTACGACTGCTTTTCAGAGAGACAGGTGGACTCTTCAGCTGCATTAAAAAGGATCCCTGATTATCAGGTAAAAAGCCTGCATTTTTTTTCAGAGCAGAAACATTTAATCTTTGCCTTTTTTTTTGTTTGTTTTTTAAAAAAAAGGTTATTTATCAACTGCCAAAAGAATTAGTTCAGCAAATGGGAGGGAAAGAGCAGCACTGAAAGCCAGGCACTTGAGGTCTGGGTTGGAGCTAGTTTGGGGACAAGGCTGAATAAATTGCTAGTGTTTGCTCATTGCCTGGCAGCCTGATCTCTGGCCAGTCTCCTGGCAAAGAATCTTGTGTTTATTGTAGGAGAGGCTTACTTTGCGATGGGAAGAGTATTAAGATGTATGAAGATTACGATAGATCAGTCCTCATATTTCATTCTGCCACTACTGATGCACCTGGGAAATCAGAATAAAAGTAGTTTCTGCTTTTCATCCTTTGACCCTTTCGCTACCACCAACTAAAATATGAGCTACTGTCACAAGACAACTCAGTTATACAACATAAACTCAGTTATACAACACACAGGCGAGAGAATGAAATAACTACAGTGAGTTCAAATTCATTTGGGATTGGCTGGAGTGAATCGCTCATTATCTCCAAGGCAGCTGCTCTCTCTCCGTAGAGCTGCTCTCTCTCAAATATTTTATTTAATGAACACAGATACCAGCACATAACCAGCACAGTTATAGTAGAAGATAGCTCCAGGGAGAGACAGGGTTTGGCACATTTGGCTTGTAACCAGAAAGGAAGCTGTATGAGCTGCAAAAAGTGGCCAGGTTTCTATTAGCAGCCAGTAGTCCCTTTCAGATAAAAAATTATAGCCCTAGCACTGACTTGTACAAGAGAAGAGGGTCAGCAGCATGTGCCCAGTAGAGGCAGGACACCTTGTCTCAGTAGCAGTCGCTCAAAACTCCTGTGCAAGCATGCCCACCTCCCTGCCGAGTCAGCAGGCTAGTAGAGGGAGAAGGGGACAACATGCTGCTACCAGCATCATTGGCACGAGAAACTAAACAAAGGCACTGAGAATTCATAATCTTGGAGGTACAAATTCTTTTTCCCCAAGAATTTAATAAAAGACCTGAGGTTCTGAACAAATTACAGCTTAGGTAGTTACATTCTGCCTAAATTACCCTTCAATTTCAGAGAGTCATTTGTCAATTCTACAAATAAGTTGGCTGCAAAATGCTTTTCATGCTTCATTTCAGAGGGGCGCTACATTTTAGTAGTTGATCTAACAACATCTCATTAGTACAATTATCAAGTTATATTGAATAATGTAGGTTTTTAGTAATTTCCAACAAATCCTGTTAAACATCTAGAGAAGCATTTCTATCTCATAGTTATTAAAGGATCAAATTAACTCATACAGAATGAGTAGTTTTATCTCGTGCAGCAGCAAAAATCAGCTTTGCAGTTTCCAGGCAGGCAGCATACACTAGTGGGTAAGCAGGCAGCTGGGTGTCCAAGGGAGAGGTAACGACCACTGTGACTGCCCGTGCTTTTGTCTGAACTGCTGAACGCTAAATTCTGACATCTTCCCCCACAGTGAAGAGCACCTACGGGGATTTGAGCTTTTTGCATTATGCCTTCGCTTCTTTCCATGGGAAGCACAGACAGTAGCGCCTGCTTTCCAAAGGTGTGCTCAGCTCTTTGGATTTAAGAATTTCTGTTCAGATACAAAGTGACAGTGTTGCGGGCTTCTAAAAATCATTTAACGCAGCATGTGCAGAAGCTGGAGAAAACAGAAATCTTCTGCTTCTGGATGTGACTTCTGAATGTAAACTGCGGACATGTGCTGGTACATTCTTTATCTTTTGAAGTGGGATTTAAGGAGAGGTTCGTATTTGCTGTCTGAAGCTCAAGTCCACATCTCTCATTTATCTGCTTATTAATAAACCTGAACTCTATTCAAACTGTTTGTTTCCTGCATTAGTTTACCGGGAAGGCTCTCTGTTTACTCTTTGGGCTTTGTACAGTCTGAACAATATGTGTCTGAGCTGAATTGATCTGAAGAAAATATCCTTATGACAAGTAAGCGTGAAGGTTCATATTCTAAACATGCCAGTTTGTTAGTTTTAAGGCTCACTCCTAGTCTTTACTAAAATGTATAGATGTTGGGAAAAGCTGGCAATTACCTGAAACAGCTGAAGCAGTATAAGAGGAAAAGAGATGATCATCTGCAATGAATTAGAATCTTAAGAACCATACTTCGTAAAGACTTCTTACTGGTTAGCAAAAATGCCTCTCCTTTCTTCCTTTTCAGTGACTTTCTGGGATATTCATAGTGAGGATACAAGTAGTTCCCAGTTTCCAAGTGCTCTCATCTATTTACTCAGCTCAAAAAAAGCTAATGTGTAGTAGGGTCTTAGCAGCACTGGCACTTTACAAAATATCTTAGTTCTCTCCATTTCCGATAGCTTCTTTCACTTTCCAGATAATTTAGAGCTGCAAACAGGGCTCCTAGAAGACTTTATATATAGAGACTTTGCTAACTACATCACTTAAATCTGTACAAGACAGCAAGTCATATTATTTCTAATAATACAAAATATTTAAAAATACACATTGACTGAGCTTAGACATTTGAAACATATTGTTAATTCCTAATGGGTTTGTGCATTAAAGGCACGGGGACTAATGACAGACTAGGCAGATCAAACAGAGGTTTTTCCTGACACTCCAGCTCTGAAGGACTCAAGTGTGGATAAGGCTGTTATGTAAGACAGGCTTTTGGATATCACTGAAGTGCTTTACAATTAAGATGGAATATTAATAAAAGACTTAAACTGAAAACCTCCAGCTATTAGAAGGATTAGGACTTTGCAGTGGGCTAGGGGAATACATACAATGTCAAGCCATCTTCTTGGCTGTGATCAAAGGTAGAAAAGGCTCCAGCAGAAACAGCATCTTGGAGGGAGGGAAAGAGATCTGCAGCATCACATCACAATAAATGATAATAATAATAATAATAGCAGCAACAACAACTCATGCAGAGATTGCAATCCACAGCAGCAAAAGACAACAAGCTGGGGGTGCAGCTTAGCGCTTCTCTCACTCAGCCACGTGCCCTCTGACAGCAGTGACCCCTCAAACGGGGGAAAGCATGTGCTCATTTACACCCATGCGGCTGTACTGGTTTTCCTGGGAAGAGCGTGCGAGAACAGAATTCGCACTCGCTGTGTTTGTTGTTCAGCAGTGACGTCAGCTCCTTACACCTTGTGCAGTGGCCAAGACGAATTCGCACCAAAGCTCAATGCTACGTAAACAAACTGGGTTTTATCAGATTTGTTTTCTGGAGATTGACTCTTTTTTTAAAAACCAGTCTCTTCAAGGAAGTGCCCTGAAGGGTATTTCCTTCAAGAGCCCAGGCGATTTCCCCGTGATTCTGGTGGGAACAATTACCCTGTTTAAGAGTTTCATTCTGTTCTACAGAAATATCATTTTGTAATATACTGTAATCAGGCAAATAGTATTGATTGCATTCTGAATGTACCTCTCATGAGGTAGCCTCCTTTTGGAAGAACCTGAGGACTGACCTGCTCTGCTGATACACCATTCCCCCACCACAGCTTCTACTGCAGGGACTGTGCCTGGAGTGTGTTCCCTCCCAAGCCACAGCCCTGGCAACAGCAGCTATCTAAATAAAAGGGGTTTAGCTGCCCAGGGTCAGGAACAGAGACATGGTAAAAGCCTTCATTCTAAGCAGAGACAGCTGGAAATGTGTCATTAATAAGGAATAACTTATAAAGCAGTTTGGGTGCAGAGGGATTAAGGAATGCCATATGGTATCAGGAGTAAAAAGATGCCAAGGAGTGCAACTTGAACACAAAAGAAGCAGCTACCAAGATGCCCAGAAGAGCCGAAAGTCTGGAAATGCAGAAGGCAATTGGAAAAATACTAAATTGCATGTGTATCTGCTAGAAATCCTTGTTTATCTAAAAGCCATATATGTCAGTAAAGAGGAAGACAATCAAAAGCTTCAGTTTTTTAATACTCAATTTTGATGCATTTGAAATGTTTAAGAGGTTCCAGTCAATTCTGGCAGTGAAAACCCCTTAGAAATCCATACACATTATGAGATACTGCATTTCATGTAAAAATGAAGTGTAAAAGGTGTTTTTCTAGGAAAATACAAAAAAGGAAAGGGAAACTGAAGAAATGCATGTGCCTGGCTGATTCCTACCTTTCCAAAGATTACTAAGGGGTGTTTCTCCGGAGATTTTTGCTGAAAATTCAAATTACAGTCTGGCCTCTTATTAGGGAATTGGTTATCCCTCAAAACTTTCAAGACTGATAGACAGTCAAAGAACAAATCAGTGGCAATCATCCAGTCCAGAATTAAGTGAAGTCAAATTTAAACACAATGAAAACACAAAATACACCAGGCAAGCGATCTGAGAAAGAAAAGCATATTAAATTCAGAGATAAAATCATGTAGAATCACACACGCGCTATGACAACCAGGACAGACCAAGAAAATATTTGGCATATGGGAGAAGATGCAAGAAATGTCACGGATCAGACAGGTTCACAAATTTTGCAAGCAGCAGCAGAGCATTGCTACCTCAGGCAAACTGTTCATAAAAGGAAAGTTCAGTGTTGCAGTGATAAATGAATATGCTATCGGCTTGAAAGGAAATAGGAAATGAAACATTTATTAAACTGGAAAATGGCACACAAGTGAATATGATGCTAGAAGCAGTCTTATGTCCGATTAAAAAAAAACAAACAGAGAGAGCAAGGGGTATCCAGGTACAATTCAGAGATTACACTGATAAGCCTGTCACCATTAAAGGATTATAGAGACTAGATATATGAGTAAATAGGAGACTGAAAAACATTTAAGGGTAGTGGCTAAGTGTATTGTTTACCATGCCAAATGCACGGCAAGCCTAGACTTGAGCAACTGGCAGCACACGTGGGAAGGTTAGTACAACATGGAATGTAAAGGAAAGCTTGAGAATGATTTTCCAGCTGAAAGACGCCAGCCATATGCAGGAAAGGCTTATTGGTCTCAGAGTCACCAACTAAGTAAAACAGACAATAAGTGAAACAAAAAACCCAGCAATGCTTTCCCAGTGGTACTGACGCTGTATTCTGTCCCTATGGGTGACTTCTAGTCTCCATTATCCTCTCTCCAACAATGTGGTGGAAACCGCTATTAAAATAAGTTATCAGTTATTGGCAAATGCTGTTGATAAAACTAGTGCAGTCAGATGCTAATACATATTTAATATTAGATAATTTGATCTGCAGCAAGTAAATCCAATGGGTATCCAGCTGGATTCACAACTCGCGCCTTTGGCAAAAGAACAGTGGTGACTTGGGAAATGTTCAACCAAAATATTAAAAAACACTATTAATAGCACGCAAGCAATTCAGAACATTGGCTGAAACAAGAGAGTATTTAAAAATCACATTTTCCAAATATTTGTCTACATCCTTTCTGTGGTGACAAAACACAAGGTTAATCAATCAGTTATTTCTGCAGTAAAATCTCCACATTTTCCAGCAGAAAGACAAGACGGAAATTTAAGAACTCCCTTTTTACTCACATTTAGTTCAAGTTCTTATTGATCCTTCAGAATATGTCAATTAGATATAATGTTTTACAATCTGAATGTATGTAAAGAGACTTGCCTATATTGCTGCTGCAATAAGTAGCTGAAGGTTTAACGCTAGACAGTATCTACTGGTTCATAAATTAGTGTCCTCTTCTACCTAACAGGCTTGGCATGATTTTATTAATGAAGTTCCAAAGTTCATCAACACTTCAACTTACTGTCCCTGGCTCGAAAGCTTGGAGATTATTGTCAATGTTGAAATAAACATACAATTACAAGCAGGAATATATCAACTAGATAAAGTAAATAATTCCGGAACTGCTGTTACCGTATTTACAACTAAAACATATGCTTTCTGTATAATTTTGAGTATTTCTAATGCAAGCTAATAGTCTCTGACATAACATATTAGAAAACCCCCTTAATAAAATAGGCCTTCTCACTTGTAGACTACGCATTTAACAAAACAAAAAATGAGAATTAGAATACTTACTCTGAAAAAAGCTGAAGTTAGAGGAACTGAGGTTTTGCAATAATGTAGAGAGATAGATAAAACGGGACAAACTTGCAAGCTACACCTTGTAGTCCCTGGATCCACCAGCTTTATAAGCATGACGCTGTACACATTTCGGATGAAAATCAATAGCTCTAAACAAATATCCACAGGAGGCTGTGGACATGGGAGATTTTCCTAGAAGACGGCATATGCTGAAGAGCAACACATAACACATTTCCAACTCCAGGAACAAGATTTTTCCTTGCCTGACCAAGTGATAACTTGGTAGCAATTATAGTAAGTTGAAACAACCTAATCTAGATATGGTATCAGCAAGCGGGTTTAGCACACCCTAACAACAGTAGTTTTATACATTGAGAGATAGTCAACTTTGTGCAACACTCTAAACGCTTCAGAGAATAATGAGGATCTTTCGCATGCTGGTTGTAAGTATTTATTAGAGCCATGTATCGTAGAATGATTGCTTTGTTCATTTTTATTATCATAGAATCATAGAATGCTTTGGGTTGGAAGGGATGTTTAGAGGCCATCTAGTCTAAACCCCCTGCAGTGAGCAGGGGCATCTTCAACCAGACCAGGTTGCTCAGAGCCCCGTCCAGCCTGGCCTTGAATGTTTCCAGGGATGGGGCCTCCACTACTTCTCTGGGCAACCCGTTCCCGTGCTTCACCACCCTCATTGTAAAAAATTTCTTCCTTGTATCCAGTCTAGATCTACCCTCCCTTAGTTTAAAGCCATCACTCCTTGTCCTGTCACAACAGGCCTTGCTAAAAAGATTTTTCCCGTTTTTCCTACAGGCCCCCTTTAAGTACTGGCAGCTGCTCTGAGGTCTCCCCGCAGCCTTCTCTTCTTCAGGCTGAACAGCCCCAACTCTCTCAGCCTTTCCTTGCAGGAGAGGTGCTCCACCCTGGGATTATTTTTGTCGCCCTCCTCTGGACCCGCTCCAACAGGTCCATGTCCTTCTTGTGCTTATGATCAAGATTTGGCTTGGGTGAGATATCAAGAATTTAAATAGTTTAGCCTCCCAGACACGGGAACTCTGTGGAAAGAAGCCCAGTGGAAACATGTAGTGGCTGAGCAGCTGAAATTCTGACTGATTACTGAATATTATGCAAGCAGAGCCCTTGCACAGTTCCCTACAGTGATTTCTGCTGGCAGGTGAGGCTAGGAATTCTAATAAAAAGCAATACTTGTCCATTGCAATAGCAGTATGGTGAATTGTACACATGTTCAAACAAGATGTCTATGGTAAAGACTGCTGATTACCCAGACAACGCTTCAGTCACTAACCCCATCTCTCAGCCTGTGGTGTTGTCTCACTCCCAGCTAGAGCTGGGGAATATGAACGTTTTCCCACAGTTATTCACCCCAATCCAGCGCTATTCCTGGAAGTACAGTCTGGTCCTATTATTTGAATCCCCACTTGCAGCAGAAACACTGATCTGGAATGCTGCATCCTGCATCCCTTGGAACAGCAAATCTTTTGCGGGTGCTCCTGTGACCCAAGAGCCAGGACAACGGCATGGGAGGAATCATCAGCAAGAAAGCACGAAATGAAGAAATGAAATACATTTCCCTTGGAGAGGAGGCTTACTGGAGTGTAACAAAAACAAGCCCCATCCCTCCTCCCCTGTGCACACACGCACACAAACCCTAGAGGCTTTTGCAAAGCCACAGGAACGGAAATAATTTCGTTTGAATCCATCAAGCATTAAAATCCGTTCGCTTAGGGATTGAAGTGAAAAATGAGCTGGAGACAGGAATTAGAAGCTCACCGCCTGGGCTGTCAAAAGGGATTTTCCCCAGATAGAAAACAAGCAATTGGAAATGCAGGGAGGTAAATCCTTTCAGTCTCTGACACGTATGCACACTCTTGGTTTCCCCTCCTGGCCCTCTCAGTTCTGAGTTCATGGAGCCAAACCTGGGCACATCTCCTTGTGCGCTCTCTGGCCATAGTGCCCATCCTTGGGATCCCCTTCCAGGGGTCTGCTCAAGAAGGTTGCAAGCCTCGGGCAAAGGGGAGGTGGTGAGACATGCAAAGGAGCTGCCTGCACTGTGTACAGGTACTCACAGGTGCCCAAGGTGCCAAAGGGAAGGCAAGGCAGCTGCTGAAAGGATAAACCAACAGCTCTAAGAACCATTTTACCTACCGTGTAAATTTTGCTGAAAAAGACAAGAAGCAAAGTTGACATAGTTATAATCACTGCACATATTAGTTCACCACTCATAAAAAAATAAACCCAACACTCCATGTCCCTAAAATACAGTCTCTTCCTCTCAAGACCAATGCAAATATCTCTGCACCAGCTACATTTTGTTGACGTTTCAGAAGCTTATTTGCAACCATAAGAGCCAGAGGTCTACTTTTTCCAAAACAAAACTGAGATTCGGGAAAATAATGTGGCAGCTGGGGAGACTTGGGGCTTCTGTGCAGAGGCCACCTCCAGTCCAGATTATGAGCTGAAGCATATAAGGTACATCTCACATTCACAAATCTCCACAGTCTTATAACTTGGCTTTGAGAAAAAAATGTTCATTGCAGCACTGTTCAGTTTATGCAGGGTAGAATTCCCCTTTAGTTGGTTGCCAAAACTGAAGGCGCAAATTATTTATAGTACAGCTTCTGTATGAAGATAATAAATACTGTAAAAAAGGCCAGTATCCCTCTGGGGCCATAGCACAGTGAGGCAGGACAGCCAAAAGAGAGAACACCAAAAAAACCTATGGATCTACCAAACGGTCTTCATAATGTGCTGAGACTTTATGCTCATCTAACTGTACACCGGTTGTATACTGTGGAGCCAGTTGTCTATTTAGTGAAGAAGAGTTAGGAAGAGAGAAGTAGAGAGAAGAGATGAATAGGCAAATATGAAGCATTTAAGCTATGGGAAGAAGCTTACGGAATGACAGGAACCAAAGAGCCATCCAACCTCAGCCCAGTTCCTGACATGCAAATTGGTTTAAGAACAGAGCAGAGTGAGAACAAGAACAAGGTAAGCTTTCAGGCAACAGGATCCCTGGTGCTCTGTGGCTTTGAATTCAAAAGACAGTTAAGAGAACAGAAAACTTGAAGAAGTTCAGCTTAACATAAAATTCAATAGTTCTAATGTATGCTAATATGCTTCAAGATAAAGGCCACAGTTACCTAGATACAGAGACCTACGTGTTCATAGTAAATATTTGCTTTAACACATGCTGTCCCCTACTGTTGTGCAATATGCTTGCCTATTGTTCTGTGACTCTCTCTGGTAATAATACTACCACTTAGGTGGTGTTTCATAGCTACAGATCACACTGTGCTTAACCCAGGGGGTATCATTATCTCTGTTTCACATATGGAGACACGGAAGCACCTAAAGATGAAATGAGTCCACAGCAAGATCGGAAAAACAACTACAGTTTTATAAACTAAAGTGTTAGCTTGTATATAGCAGGAACCTCAGGAGGTTTAAATGGGATTTGCTGACAGCATAGACTCTTTGAAAACACCCATGAAAAGAGGTCATCTTAATGGAAAGCCAGGGATAAACATGGACAGAGACAAAGGAAAGATAAAGTGATAATGCTATGGCAATGGGTCAGAAAGAATCAGCCAGAGTCAGCTTAGCATCCACAGTAGAAAGAGTTTGTGTTTTGTTCACACTGATGATATTCACACTTGTCTCCCTGCTCTTTGAGGAGCTGATGAGTTATCAGCAGAATCTTACACCAGGAGCAGAGCACCCAGACAGCTGATTAAAAGGCTTGGAAAAAAGGGCTGGCTGAAGTCAGCGGGGGACTACAATAGTGGGGTGTGGGTTGATCTGTATCTGAAAAGTCTTACATGCCATCCCCATGCTGTCCCCCTCCTCCTGCTGAAGATGCTGCTGCGCTGAACCTGAAAGGTCTGGTTATAAATAGCTTCTCCCTGCAGCTCCTCAATGAGCCACTGAGGCGGAATGAGTCATCTCTGCCGGCTCCGTGGCCCCCCCAGACTGACTGCGTCAGGTTGGGAGCATGGCTGCCAACAGCAGTGGTACACGCTGTTCTCTCTCAAAGGGCAGTGGCCTTTGGGGGACAGGGACACTAAACAAACCAGCTCTCCTTATTACTCATAAGCACCAGAAACCACATCACTTTGTGAGTAAGAATAATGTAAAATCCATCAAGAGTGCTTAGAAACCGACACTGGCCCTTCAGCCCCCCCTGTCCACACCATTATCCATGCCACCCTGGTTTTCCACTGGAGCTTCTAACCAATTAATCGATTTGTTATGGAAACGATTGAGCACATCTCTGAAAGTGAAGATCTCTCATTCTACTTATAAAGAACTTCTCCTTACCAAGACTTGGTGACGTTGTTCAGTGAACGGACACAGCAACAAGTAGGTGACCTGACAAAGCCTCACCTCTAGGTGAGGTGTGATACTAGGCACACCTCTGTATTTCCTATCAGGAAAGAAGACAAGAATTTTAACAAGAAAAGCCACACTTAGATTTGCTTATTCCACTGTGAGAGAAATTCACCCAGGCCCCACATCCTCTTCTAAACAAGGCAACGCACAGAGCTGATAGACAGCTATAGCTCTTCTAGTCCTGTTGCAGGAAAGCAGAGTGTTCCCCTGTGTAATTTCCTGAACTTGCATAGGACGTCAGGCACCCAGAGCAAAGGAATTCTATATCGCAAAGCAATTATTTGCTTTGTTCATGTGGGCCTTATTCAGAGGCAAATGGAGCTCTCCTGAAACATGTCCTTTCTCAAGCCTAAGACAACATAGATAGCTGTTTCGTGAGCTTTAGGATAAACATCTATGTAAGTAAGAAAAGCACAAGCCCTAGCCAAGATAAACATACCAAATTTGCTGTGATTAGCAGAGATTGGAGGGGTTGGGAGTGAGTACTTATGGTAGGAGAAATAATTTAAACCATTACTGGGTTAAAAAGATGGAAAATAGTATCAGGTAGGGACAATAATGCAAAGTGGGTGCCACAGAAGAACACAAGCAGAGTCTGGAAGCCAGTACTACTGTTATGAAAAAAAAGAAAGATTTGGAGATAAGAAGCGAGGAAATCTCCTAGTGCTACATTTCTTTCAAATGGAGAGTTTGATTTTGGTTTGTCTTCCATAAACTGAGTTTAATGGCTGTGACCCAAGGCTCACTCAAGTGTTATGTGAGAAAGCAAGCTCAGGCCAACAGTGAGCAAGGACAACAGGACAGGCAATCAAGAATATTTTATGGCTCAGCTGAAGCCAAACCTTTGCAAGTAGAATCTTGAAAAATAAAATTCACACATAGCTATTATTGGAACCGAAAACTGGTAAGGTTGATGAAGACCCACACAAACACAATAAACAGAGAAACATATTTCAGTTCTCTCGGTTTGTCAGCATTCAGTAGCGCTGACAAGAGCAATATTCCCCAGCTATATGGCCCCTGTAGTTCTGCAAGTGATCCCCAGCACTGTACTGTGTGACAGCAGAGGGTATGTTTGCTTTTGGGTCACACTGTGATGCAAAACGATGACAAAGCCTGACAGATTTTTTGCTACCAGCAAAGGTGATACAGTGTTGTCTCAATGGAGGCAGAGGATGATGCAGCTTTGCATGAGCTGCCTTTTCATCCTCCCTCCAGTTTTTAATTCATCATCAAATCAACAAAGTACATTCTGTTAAAAGTTAATGACTTTGTTCTGACAGAGTTTTAAACTGACCTACTTCAGAATTTTGTAAGTTCATCATGTGCAGCCTCATCATTTCTATATTCATGTTGTCTGAGAATGTTTTACCTTTGTTGATTTTTTTTTTCTAAACAGAAGGGTCTTACTCCATAGAAGAACCCAAACCTTAAAAAGATCCCTGTCCTGCTTTCTTCCTTCTTCTCAGCACTTAGAAAGTTATTTACTAGTACCTGGCACTCAGAAAGGACATTTTTCCTTTCTTCTATCACCTTTAATCTCTCCTCCTTTTCCTCATTATTACCTCTTCTCTCTCTCCTAACAAGGATACAAAGCAGAATATCTGTTCTCTCTTGCAATGTTCTCGTATCAGTGAGTAACAGAAGATACTCACCTCCTTACTTTTCACCGTGCAGAAAAGACAGGCAGACCACCTCTTCTCTTATCTGTAAATTTTGCAGTTAGAAAAGATCTAGCCACATTGCTATTGATAGCTATATTCCTCAGCCTCTCTGTGGAATCCAAGCTTTACAAAGGTTGTGCAACTGCCGACTAACTGTGTCTCAGGGATGTGTCTGGGCTGTACCTGAGGGCTGTCCCCAGCTCCTGCGTTGTACGATGGCAAGAAAGAAAATTGCAAAGGTCAGCCCGTTGTCAAACCCCTGTCTTCCTTTAATGATGGGAAAAGGATAGAATAGGTGAACTCCTGGAATTTCATTAATTTCTTAGCACTCTAGGATTTTTAGTCTCACTAATAAATGTATTTATCAATTCAGAAAATTAACACTTTGGTCCTTTGTTGTGTTTGAATCTCAATGCAGATTATTTTACCCATAGCTGTAGTCCTGTTACTTGCCACTTGGATGCAGACATAGTAGCCAATACAAGATAAAGGACATAGAGAGATATCTCAATACATAAGAAAGCAAATTCTTTGCTCATTTGCAAATATACAGTTCCAATTACTTCAAGAGATACGGCCAGTGTACCCAGAGGGAGCATCTGTCCTAGTAAGTGAAAGGAATGCCAATGACAAAGGCTACTGTGATTACTCCCCAACAGAGACCATGGCGGTTCCCATACTTATGAAGTACAATATGTATATTTTTATTAATGAACAAGAAAATAGTTAGTAAAAAGAAAATGAGGTATTTGGGAAGCAAGATCCTTAGTGGGGGTTGAGATTCTGATGGAAGCAGGGGAAATAATGCATGAGATACAATTTCTTGCTTTAAATATTTGTAAAGACCAACACATCCCAAAGCAGCCTTTCAGCACCTGAAAAAAACCCATGAACAGGAGTCCTAATTGTCCCAAGATTGTAAGGCATCCTTTTATTATTGCACACAGCGAACTTGGAAATGAAAGACACTGAAACCAATGCAAATGAAATAGCTACTGCCAGGAAAGGATGAGAACTTTGACAGAGCAGCTGAAGATATATAGCAGCTACTACCTGGAAAGGCCTGCCATTAGCAATCGTCGAAGAAGAAATGAGAGAAAGTACCTCTGACAGCAGTTCCTTCTGTTAAACTGGTGTTTGCAGGATCCTGTCTATATCCTTTCTCACCTGAGATCAGGTACCTCTCCAATGTCCAGGTCTGTTTCTTCCTCATCTATGTCATTCTTTGGATAGTCTGAGCACAGGGAATTCCAGCTCCTAAAGATCAAAAGTGAAAAAGCAATTAGACCAAATGCATCCTCAGTATCAACTACAATTTCAGGTGGGTTCTCTGTCTTTTAGACTAGGATTATTCGAAGTGTTCTACTCACTCCCTAGAAAAGCAGAACTTTTTAAGGCCCTAGAGGCTTCCTGCCAAGCTCACTAGAAATGTATACAGACTTCCCTTAAACATCCCAAGGGAGGAAGTTTTCTGAGGGCTTACACTTCTCTCTCAGGTTGTGTACTTTCCCAGGTCATCCCATGAAGACCATAGCATGCGGAAGTGAACAGAGATAATCAGATGTTTTTCATAAGTAACATCCCCTTGCAACAGACAAAAGTTCATGCTACTCAAGTTCCAAACTGGACACTGCACTTGAAAACTGATGTAGGAAATATTTTAAATGAAACTTCAAGAACTAAGGGAAACAGGTCAAAAAAAGGCAAATCAACCCAAAGTAGCTTCAGGTAAGAATAATGCAGGACTCATAATTCAACTCTATTTTCTTTTCTCCATCCTTCTACCATCATATTTTTTCTCCTTTCTGATCCACTGGATCCACTTCTCTTTCCCTTCTGCCTATTCTACTGCATTAAGCAGAGATGTAGTGATTATGCAATGAGATTTTTCTTCAGTTGCTAAGTGGCATGATTAAATTGTGTGTATGAATAGAAGAAAAATTCTCCTGATGGAACTAAAAAGTCAAGCACGGGTAGTCAGCTGCTGATGCCCAATGCACATCCAGTCGCTTGGGCATGCTGATCGGGAAAAGCCATGGTTGAGGTGCGCTGTCATCCCACCCAGTTACAAGCAGGATTTTAGCTAACGACGGGGACACAAGCATTCACATCTTCTGTCATCGTTGCTTAGCAGAAAAAAATTATTCCTCTTGGGCTGTCCAGACGTTTCAGTTTCTCTTAGGATCCAGTTTAAGAAAAAAATTGAAAGAAACTGATTATTCCACTGTGGACAGGAATATGGAGGAGGTCACCATATGCGTAGGATAAATATCCTCCTGTTGCAAATTTGTATCAGTCAGTCACCATCATCTGGTCTCTGGGATAAAAAGTCTCAGATACTGTGCACTCAGACACCAGAATTGCCCATCTCATTTACAGCGCTTACTGCTGTTCAGCAGGATCAGCCACGAAGTATAAGGTGATTTCTTCTTCAGCCAATTGCCCTTTCCTTTCTTTTGTTTTTCTTTTTTTTCCTTTGCTATTGAAACTTTGCCTCCTCCCTTTCCCCAGTGTTAAAGGTAAAAAAAAACTGAAGTGACAATGACAGAGTAGTGGAATTGCAAAAGAACGTCGTGCTCATGTTCGGAAATTTGATTGCTCTGCAGAACTTTCAGCAGATCCTCTCCAATATTGCTTTTATACTTGCCTTTCACTGATTACGTTATACAGTATCAAAAAGACATAGCAGACACACATCTGAATCTAGTGCCAATGTACCTGACAAAAGTTGCTCTGACCCAAGGGAGAGAAAAAGGAGTGGGTAAAAAAGAGAAATGAGAAAAAGAGAGAGGAGCACAGGGAAAAAAAGAAAGACCAAGCAATAGCTGAAAAGAAAAAATCCTTTCTTGTTGCTCTACGTGGATTATCTTGTTTCTTTCTCGCACTCAAGTTCCCCCCTGTCCTCTCCCCCACGTAGTGGGATAAACTGGTCTGCAGTATTGTGCATTAACAGCGGCTTTAAACTGAAACTGAGTCCAAACCTGACTTTTCGATTTTTAGACCTCTCGAACAGAATGGGCAGGAGGTAAGAGCATTCCTGAGGAAGCAACGCTTCTCTGGCAGAGCTGCTGCAGCAGCAAAGCTATTAATAAATGTTTGCAATCTTTTAATCGTTCTGCTAAATTGCCATCGTGTTCTTGCAAACCCCATAGTGTGTCAGTGCGGCTGCCTCCTCCCGCCTGCCTCCCCGTGTTCACGCATGTGAGTGAGGGGGAACATCAGGAACATGCTCAGATCTGAGGGCTGCTGCAGCGTTAGAAGGAAAATGATTTTGACAGGTGACTCTTTAAATCTTCCCCATTCCAAAGAAAGCTGCCCTGTTAGTTACATCTATAAACCATACTTTCAGCTAGTTTTCCTTCTCCAGCAGATCCTGCCTGCTCAGTCCAGACACTGAACTTTCCTTCATTGAAGTACTACATCTGATCTGTCATGGCTTGGGACCCTCCACCCGAGAGGCCACCTCTCTCGCGATGTGATAGCACTGTAGTCACGATCAGCTAGCAGTCACTCTGGCTTAAACAATGATATTCTCAGCAACAAAACATTTTTGTCTGCTTTATCTGACCCACCATGGAGTTCATAGTCATCAGGATAAAACGCAAACACACATTGCTTTTCAGATTTTTTCTGCAGGGTCAGTTAGTCAGAATATAAGTGGACTGGAAAGCTGTGATCCTATTTATGGCAAGAGATAACATTTCAGAACGAAAAGGATTAATACTTTTAAATAAATTGTCTATTTGCCTCTTCATGTGCCTAAAGCTTGTCCATTATTGTCCAAACTAGGATATAACAGACAAAGCCACCTTCTAACGTCATGGTGGAGATCAGCTTAATCCTTTGCCTGTTCCCGCCCCCCGCTCAAACTCCCATCTTCGTCCTAATAATAATAGCATTTGAAATTATCATGGTTTAAAAAAAGATGTCAGCTTATATAATATTCTTATTGCTTATTAATGATTTCAGAAGGGAGAGCAAGTCACCTTGCATTCTGGGAATTATGCAAACTAAGGCTGAGCCATACCTTGCTGGGCTCCACCAGTTTCTTAGTCGGAAGCCTGATGCACGAGGATTACCATGTAATAACAGATGTTAAGGCCTTTAGTGAATGACAGGCCTGCCGCACATACTCGAACAAGAAGACATGACAGGCATCACATTTCACAGTGATTAGCCTTGGGCACTTTTCAGAGGCAGAAGACTCGAGGCGAAGTGACTTTAACCGCCCTGCAAGTGTGATAATCCCCAGGACGGCACAGCCTGAAGAGTTTGATTGCTGTTCGGCAGGGAAGCTTATGAATAATAATAAAGAAAACATCAGACTGGATACCGGTGACACGGTTACACAGCACTGACAGCCAGAAAGACAGCCTGCTTCAGTATGAAGTCCTTAAGTCCATTACTTAATCAAAAGTTACTTATACCCTGTCCTCTAAACATCACCTCCTCTATAAAGCTATACTGTGTGAAAGACACTAAAGAACTGAACTTGAGATGTAGTACGTGTCCTGCAATTTTCTATGTTTGTCACTGCGGTATCTTTCTGTCGGAGGATCTGGGGTTGAGTAGGAGGGAACATGAATGGGAGCGGGAGCTCTGTATCCACGTTCTAAACTGCTGCAGTTTTATTGAAAAATGAGTTTCAATATAAGGTGACACCATCTGTCTCTGACACTAAGAGACTATTAAAAGACTAATGGAGCTGCTTGCCCCCACGCTTAGAGAGGAACACCTGCACCCTGCAAGTCCCCAAAATAAAAGAGCTCCGTAGGTATAATTTAAGTAAATTAATTAAATAAAATTATTTTTAAATTATTTTGTTAATGTCTGTGATCTGACTCACAGATGTTGATCTTGCAATACTGGGTAATATTATAATAATAGAGAAATAATAGAGAGTATATATGCTTTTTCAAGCAATAGGTTTAGCTATGTAGCAATATACATAAAAATATTGAGAGCTGAAGCTGAATGTATGTTTTAGGGGAATCTAATAAACACTAAAAATCATAATCTTATGCTTTTTTAAAATCCTAAGTCTAACAAAAAAGAGCTTCATAATTATTGCTTAAATAGCTGTCCCTCTGTGTGCCACAAAGATGAGGGAGTTTGGTTTTGGACAAGTGGCTTAGGTGGGGACAGGAATGAAGAGGTAGAACAAGTTAAAAGAATCAAACCATCTCCTGGAGACAAACCATCACATGTAGAAGATTTCCAATATCAGCATAGAATCACAGAATCATAGAATGCTTTGGGTTGGAAGGGACCTTTAGAGGCCATCTAGCCCAACCCCCCTGCAGT
>Ga0065711_1004896_pt1 | contig 21994 bp, 13 predicted proteins | sample Hoacrofraction12_FD_59098 | JGI IMG/M metagenome (GOLD analysis project Ga0065711, IMG submission 59098) | Hoatzin crop microbial communities from Cojedes, Venezuela - Epithelial fraction 12 v2 (version 2) | ecosystem: Host-associated > Birds > Digestive system > Esophagus > Crop | place... | reverse complement strand
CTGGGCAGCCTGTTCCAGGGCTCCGTCACCCTCAGAGGGAAGAAATTCTTCCTCATGTTCAGACGGAACTTCCTGTGCTTCAGTTTGTGCCCATTGCCCCTTGTCCTGTCACTGGGCACTACTGAAAAGAGTTTGGCCCCATCCTCCTGACACTCACCCTTCAGATATTTGTAGGCATTTATAAGATCCCCTCTCAGCCTTCTCTTCTTCAGGCTGAACAAGCCCAGCTCCCTCAGCCTCTCCTCATAGGAGAGATGCTCCAGTCCCCTCACCATCCTCGTAGTCCTCCACTGGACTCTCTCCAGTAGTTCCTCATCTTTCTTGAACTGCAGAGCCCAGAACTGGACACAGTACTCCAGATGGCGCCTCACTAGGGCAGAGTAGAGGGGAAGGAGAACCTCCCTCGACCTACCGGTCACACTCTTCTTAAAGCACCCCAGGATACCCTTGGCCTTCCTGGCAACAAGGCCACACTGCTGGTTCATGGTCAACCTGTCATCCACCAGCACTCCCAGGTCCCTCTCCGCAGAGCTGCTCTCCAGCAGGTCCACCCCAAGCCTGTACTGATGCATGGGGTTGCTCCTCCCCAGGTGCAGGACCCTGCATTTGCCTTTGTTGAACCTCATCAGGTTCCTCTGCGCCCAACTCTCCAGCCTGTCCAGGTCACGCTGAATGGCAGCACAGCCTTCTGGTGTGTCTACCACTCCTCCCAGTTTTGTGTCATCAGCAAACTTGCTGAGGGTGCACTCTGTCCCTTCATCCAGGTTGTTGATGAATAAGTAGAACAATTCTGGGCGAGTACTGACCTCTGGGGAACACCACTAGCTACAGGCCTCCAAGTAGACTCAGCACTGCTGATCACAACCCTTTGGGCTCTGCCATTCAGCCAGTTCTCAATCCACTTCACTGTCCACTCATCCAGCCCACACTTCCTGAGCTTCCCTAGGAAGATGTTATGGAAGACAGTGTCAAAAGCCTTGCTCAAGTCAAGGCAGACAACATCCACTGTAGTCCCCTCATCTACCCAGCCAGTCACGCCGCCATAGAAAGCTATCAGATTATCAGATTTTGCCCTGTAAGTACTTATCCTATGACTTGAGTGCCTTTCACGAGGAAGTCTGTAAAAATTTTTCTAAATGTCTAAATTGTACCATTCTGTTCACTCACTACTTTAGGGGCATTTCCAAAGAATTCCTTTAAACTGGAGAGTTCAGTTTTCCTTTCCAGGAAACATGGTGATTTGGCTTACAGCTATGTTGGCTTAGGCATTATAGAAAATCATTCAGATGACTCCATCCAGACTTAGTATTGTAATTAATTCAGTATCTGAGTGCAGGCACTTGGACTTACCATCAGTAACTCCAGATACTCAGTATGTCTTCTGCAAGATACCCTTTCTAAAGAAAAAAGCAGCTCAAAGGCAATGCTTTAAAGGGGCTATGGGCACAAAAATGCTTTTTCACTTAGCTGGCTCCATCTGTTTGACAAGTTATGAACAGATGCTCCATATCTTTCCAAATGCATTTTACCTGTGACCAGAAAAGTTAATTTTTCAGCAGACAAAACATCAGCATCCAGAAGCGGGGACCAACCACTTTCAGAACTGTTCCCCTTTGAACTGGAACAGTTTGTACAAAAACAGGTGTAATGTTCACAGACAGAAATATGGACCATTAAAATAAATGGAGGCTATTTTTCTTTAATCTGGAGAAGTTAGAAAGGAAACGACACAGAACTGAGAAAGAAACATGAAAAAATCAGAAAGCACCTTTAGGAGAAAAGGGGCCAAGGCATTCATCATTCAGTCATGGAGCAAAATGGAGTTGTGGTTATCAGCTATACTCTGCTTGCTGGCTCAGCATTTGGGCCTAGTTTGCCTCATTTTGGGTCTATGTGAAACAGCCCCCATCGGGTCACCATTTCTCTACTCCTACAAACAAAGAAGCAAAGGAGAATGACCATGTCCATTTAACAATAAACACATTCAGAGTGCATGTCTCTATCAACACCTCCATCTTGCACATCTCTTCTTAAAGCAAAAATGAGCCCTCGCTTCTGCTGCTCCCCCTGCCAAACAGCTCCGCAGTCAAGCAATTACTTTTCCGAACCAAGTGTCCACCGATAGGAAAACAAAAAAAATCCTAAGAACTTTATGAGGATATGTTCTTAACTTGCTGTCCAGCGGTCAAAATGCACGTGTGCTGCTCAGTCCTTTTGGCCAAGCTTGCTGCTTGATTTGCCTTGGTCCCAGAGCCCAGATGGGCTGTGCCAAGGATTTGCTAGAGGAATATCCCACACCCACAGGTGACTGCTTCTCACCTGCTCCACAGGTGAGGCATGCCAGCACAGTTGAAAGGTCCCAGAGGAAGCTGTCAGTGGCCCCAGCAGGGCTATCTCTGGAGGGGATGAGGAGCAAGCTTCCCATTGTATGGAGTCAGGGTATAAGGACAGTCTGATACCACACACTATTAACCACCTTGTTAGCTGGCAGGTGTTAACAGCTACCAAATATTTAGTTAACAAAGATAGGTAAATTCTACATTCAGGGTCCAGACCAACCAGAATTCATGGGTATTAAAAAATAGCAGTGATTTTTTACCATTATCATCTTCTAACTGTGAACAACAAACTCAAGTTAAACCTAGCAAGATTATACTTGAAGTCTCTTTTCTGGGTTTTCTGCTATGGCAAAGAAACTCTCCATGTGTCCCATCAGAGAAACTATAAAACACAGTTCAAGGTTAAGAAAGAAAAGGCACAGTGAAGAGAAGACCACAGCAATTTAAGCGATATTTCCTCTGGACCTCAAAAGGTTAGGAAAATGGCAAAAATATTGCTAAGTCCAATTCAGCATTACCTCTCAGCAGTGGATGCTGCCTTTTCCAGCGCCAATTATTATCCCCCACAGAGAAGACCCATATGCACAGAAGAGATTTTTAGAGAGGGCAGATTTACAAGTGCGGCCTCTCAGGGTAGTCACGGTCCCAGCAGGAACAGGTAGAGGTAACTGTAGTCATGACTGAGGCTGCGAAGGTTCTTCTTCATTATGCTGAGTGAGACACCAGTCCCAGTCTCGTAACAGAACCAGAGTATTATGAAGTCTCTTTGTGCTTATTGCTCTGCCCCACCTTGCAGTATAATCTTTTCTTCGGTAATAGTGAGTTTCCAGGAGAATACGTTATCTGACAGGTTCTTTAAAAATTTGATAGGAGAAAAAGCGAGAGACTGAAGATGGTAGCAGAGAAGACACAGGTTAGGTAAACTCCTAATACTTCCCAATGTTAGTTCAACAGAAAGTTCTACTGTTAACGTGAAGCAAGATTTCAAAGGACAGACAGACAGGGTGAGACATATCTGGCTTAACAGAGGGTAGTCCTTGGCCTCCAAACGAAATTGTCTTTAGTCACTTTTACTGCATTAATATCTTCCATTGCAAATTTCATTTTGGAGACTTTCCCAGTTCTCACCATGAACCACGAGCCAAATTATTCACATTTACAGGCTACTGCAATAACTGGCATCCCACAGAATATCAAACCCTGCAATTATTAACGACATCTGTTGCTCTAGCCCCAATGTCCAAACTCAGAGTTAAGGAGGCAGTCAGTAAGCCATTCCTATTAGTGTCTGAAATTGAAAAAATATTTTCTTAAAAACGTAACTTTTATCCTACTGTACTCTGAAAGCCAAAGCAAATGTGAGAGGACAAGGAAGAAAATAATGTTCAAGCTATGACCAGTAGAGACAGAACTTTGATCAGTGGTTTGAAACAACTTTCTGTGGTTACTGCACGTGTAGCCACAGCAAACACAACAGTGGCTGAGGTTTCTAGTGGTCAAAAGCAAAATACAACCAACGACAAGAATTTTCACATGGAGGCTGCGCATGAAACTACTGGTGCTTGGTAGCAGCCACATGACAGTTTAGGTTCGTTAAAAAAAGTCTGCCATTAAACTGAAGAAACAGTCAAGCTGTAAGACTTGCATCTTACTTGTTGTATTTTTTAAATTATTTTATTATAAAGCTTGTGAAACTTCCAAAATGCAACATTTCTTTATTTATGTTGTGCAACTGGCTCCTCTACACACAATACTGTTACTGTGAGGTTCACACAAAATTAAATCACAAAAGCAAAGCGTTGTGCCTTCTGCCTCCAGAAAGCCCAGCTGCAATGTACCCTTGGTCTGATTTGATATGAGGAAAAAGACTCAATATTAAGTTTTCTTGTCCATACTCTGCAGCATGGAGCAGGACCAGAGAAAGAATTTAATAAGCCCTCTTCTAATCCCTAATTCAGATAAGGCAGACAGACAAATTGTTTGTACCTGCATCTTCAGGTACCTGGTTCTCTGCCACTCCCCTTCTCCCATACCTGCTCGTTGTTCAGTCAGTGTGAAAAGCAAGGTATGCAGCCTTGCTGAAGAGTGAAAGCCATTACCTGTCCACAACCAAGTGCAATGCATATTTGAACAGGGCCACAAGGGACTACTCAATACATTAAAAAAATCTTAAGTATCATCTCTATCTAAATCATCTTACTTGTAATCGACTTAACTGGAAACTAAAAACCTGCTGACAAGGAATTTAGTCAGATCTGCTACGAAGATGTTACAGTAATACAACTGTCAGTCAGTGACTTTTATGTCCTGTTTCCCAAGGTTTTCTGCATAAACTCCGGAGACTGTACTCTGGGGGATTATGCAATATATACAGCTGTGATGAGACCTCCCAGCTTGGCTTGAAGATTTTAATTCTGAGATTCAAAATCGTTTAACGAAGACGAAATACAAATCACATCTTTTAATAAGCCTTTAGAAAGTACAACGTAATCACAGCCTGCAAGCCTGTTGGTCAGTGACCTCACTAAGCAACAGATAACTTTTGTGTTGATTTAATTCTGCAAACACCACTCGTAATAGTTTTACACGGAAAATTTTACAGCCTTGAAGGGGTCGTTAGAAAGGTTGCTCTGCAATCAGAAAACACTGAGGGCTCCAGCTATGCTGAGCTCTGAAGGAAGGGGTGTGATTCCCATCTGATCAGACAGCAGGTTCAGTGATACACTGGCCTCCCCCTGTGCAAGCCAGGTGCCAAAGTTAATTCTATTGAGTCAATGTAGTGATATTGATAAAGAATGGGCCCTAAAATTTCCAGTAAAAAACTACTTCCATGTAATACAGGAGATGTGGCTGTACAACTGACATAGTGGTTACTTAACATCATGCATTAAGCAGACCGGTGGTCTATTTCGTAATGTACCCAATATGTTGCTAGTAACTGGTTTTCTAAAGAAGTAAAACATCTTTGTTAAACAATCACAATATAACCTCACTGGAAGAGAGCTAATTTCCTCTTCACACCAGACTCTTTGCAATGGATTTACATCAATTAGCCTTCTTATTTCATGTTCATTCTGTAGAGAGGAATGGTGTAGGGGGGAAGTTTTCCCTTTCCCATTAAATACAAAATACGCAGAGAGAGGCCAAACACCAAACATCTGGCACAGTGCAGGAAAAGAAATGCCACCTGACTGCAGTAAAAACAAAAGTTGTGTAAAAAACACATCATGAGAAAGGCACAGCAGAAGTACACATGTTCCTGAGTACTCCTTGAATCCCAGTTCTGAGTATCACAGAATCACAGAATGGTAAGGGTTGGAAGGGACCTTAAAGATTATCTGGTTACAACCCCCCTGCCATAAGCAGGGACATCTTCCACTAGACCAGGTTGCTCAGAGCTCCATCCAGCCTGGCCTTGAACACTTCCAGGGAGGGGGCATTCACAATTTCTCTGGGCAACCCGTTCCAGTGTTTCACCACCCTCATGGTGAAGAATTTCTTCCTAATATCTAATCTAAATCTGCCCTTTTTAGTTTAGAGCCGTTCCTCCTTGTCCTATCACTACACACCCTTGTGAAAAGTCCAAGTCCCTCTCCATTCTTCCTGTAGGCCCCTTCAGGTACTGGAAGGCTGCTATAAGGTCACCCCAGAGCCTTCTCTTCTCAACAGCGGTTTTTTGGAAGCACAGAGAGGCTTTAGTACATCTATCGGTTCACTGGCTCTGTTACAGAAAAATCCAATCATATTCTTATAAAAATAATGCCCCAACTGGACTGATAATCTTGATTTTACAGAAGACCAAACACTACAACAATTATTCATTGAAATCATTATGAGGCAGAAATACTTCACAGCATGCAGACAGTCCTCCTTGTGACCATGGCAACATATGCTCTAGGATAGCATTCACACAGTCTTTAAGCACCTAAATTTGGGTGCTATGCACCTACTTTCTCTATGAAATGGGTTTAGAGATACAGACTTCTGCTCCGAGTTGTTCTGCAAAAGCACCCTTTAACTTACTGGCTCCACAGGACACCTGCTCTCCCAGCTTAACTCCAAGATTCAGCTCCATGACAAAGTCTGAACACCCCTTCCTGACTGACTTTTGCCTTGCCTGGCATTCCAGTTTGAAAGAACTATTGCATTTGCTTTACAGCCTGTAACTGATTATCGACGCGTACTTGGCAGAAACACAAGCTGCTAAAGTTTTAGAAAGATTCACTCTGGTAATTTCAACATTTTTATCTGAATCAATGGTATCGTGTACATCAGTTTATCTCTCCTCACTTTGACAGCCCATCCAACAAGATGCTGAGTGCCCCAAACACCCACTGAAATCAATTCTGCAAATTCTGAAACCAATAATTGCTGTAGACATGCTGCTGCTGTAGAGACTGCTAACGGTGGTTACCCCTTTTCTCTTTGCTAACAACCCTGTTTTATTTGACTAACTACTTTGTCAGAAGCCTAGTGTAAGAAGCCTCAAATGTGTAACTATGAAGTGACTTCTAAGACGGAATAGGATCACAAGAGCAAATTTTCTGAGATCTGGAAGACCTCTACCCACCACCGATACCCAGCGCGCTCTGAGGTCTAGTCTTACAGGAGTGCCCCGGGTGTGCAGGGGACTCCCCTTCTCACACCCTTCCCTGGCCTGCCTTTAGACCCCATCAAGATGAAGAGAAGCAGAGAGCAGCCATTAACAAGAAAGAAGCTTCTTTATCCCAATTACTACTGCTATCCCTCTTTTGTCAGCAGCTTAACAAGGCCAGGGAATACCTGCATTCCCACCTCTAATACCGAAGCTGGGCCTCTTGAAGTCAGTGCAGTTTGCAGAGACCAAAGCTTTTTTTAACAACTGAAACTGGAAGAAAATAATACTCAGAATTACAGTACCTTGCTGAACATACCTCCTCCCGCAGTCCTAAAATTTTAATCTGAATCTTTCTCCTTGGCAACAAAGACACACTCAGGCTGTAGATGGTGAACACATTTGACAAAACCTCTTTCGTCAGTCACATTTAACTAGTATATTGCCACTTCTTTAAGAGCCAAGGGATGCATTAGTGTCATTAAAAATGTTTTCCATTCACTTTATTCAGAAACTATTCAAACTGATGAAAAAGATACAGAAACCTACAGATAAGGCTCTATTTTTTCTTTCAGTCAAGGCCCAAGTTTCTTTGATAGCATAACAGAATATTTTTTGGTTATCTGCACTTCAGCTCCATCAGCCCAAAGGATAAAGTATAAGCTCCATTCTTTTATTTGAAGGCAGCAATAAAAAAGGTCATGCAGAACGAAGCTTGTACATTTTTAAAAGAATGCTCAATGCTTAGACAACCCTCTGCTATTTCCCTCTCACAAAGTTTAATGCCCCTTGTTAATCTATATATGCTTTTATGTTTGTTCATTACCGTGGAACCTGAACATTGTATTAAATCAAAGACATAAATAGTGCAGCTTCCTGTGGTGTAGCTAGCCCTTGCTTGAGTTGGTGAGGAAAGCCACTGAATTAAAGCTATAATCTGCTTATTTCTGTGAGCTATTTTGCTCAGCTATGAGCAAAATTATTTTACTGCCTGTATTACAGAAACCCCTAAGCAGACTTGCCTAGTGTCATACAGCCTCACACTGTACGTCATCTTGCAGGTTTCAACCTCACTTCATGAGGTTCTCATTTTCATGCTGAAGTTTGTAGCAGGATGCTACCAACATCCCACCTCCCAGTCTGGGTATCTCTCACCAGGTAGGACTCCTGCACAAAAGGGGGATTAGGAGCACTGCACATACTAGACAGGCAACCACACTTACCTCTCTACTTTCACCCTCTGCAGTGTCAGCTTCCCAGCTTCCCTTCCCTTCTGTCTTTTACTGCATAACAGTGCCAAAGCCTAGATAGTACCAAAGGAAAAGCCACTGTTTTTCCACTTGCCAACTCCACTTTTTCTCAGAGTAGTCAAAGACTCGTCACAGAAGGAAATCATCCTGCAGAAAGTGAGCTTCCTCTATAAGCCATCCGATCTGATCCAGTTTCACTGAGACTACTGATATCACAAATCTTGTAACAAGTCATAACTACAGTACAAATCCTCTTTGCTCTAGGGATGAGACTTGCATAAACGGTATTACAGATGTCACATGAATTTGCAAATGTCCCTAGAGGAAACTAAGACCCAATTTCCAGAATTTATTTTAAAGAATTTTTTTCCATCTGTACCGTTCAGAGTATCATCTAAATTTACCTACCATCATGAAGGCAGTCAAAACCACGTTTCCTATGATAGAAAAATAAGTCCTAGCATATGAACAGTGAAACAGACTGAACAATCACCTCCAAAGAAAGTCCGTTTACGTAACGATCTGGATTACTTAAAGGACTTGGGAATCTGTGAAAGGATGATGGTTACAAATACTGAAGAAAGTCCTGAAGCAAGGATTTTTATCAGTCTGAAATACAAAGGCATAAATTAATTGGCAGTCTGCCAACCAGCCCTGAAGTTGATGTGCTAGTAAATGCAGCCATGAGGATTTGGTTTTTCAATTCAATGTATCTGTACTTCCATATGTTTCCAAGCATGGTATCATATAATTAACCTAGATGTTAAAAGTTTTATTTAACTTTAACTCTTCAAGTTAGCTGATACTTTTCCTCATGGAAAAGCCAGGCATTGGAACAGGCTGCCCAGGGAAGTGGTTAAGTCACCATCCCTGGAGGTGTTCAAAAAACGTGTAGATGTGGCACTTTGGGACATGGTTTAGTAAGCGTGGTGATGTTGGGGTGACGGTTGGACTTGATGATCTTAGAGGTCTTTTCCAACCTATGATTCTATGATTTTACAACCACCAGTTTCCCCTACCTGATTCTTTTTAAAATCAGATTAACTGCTAGAAATGCATCTTTATCAACCCATCTTCTTCATTCTCTATTGTGTTCTCTGTCATTCCTACCCTGTCTCACTTTTTAATAAACCACTACAGTAAAATTATTATGCAACTGGCTAATTCACTTGTCACAATGCTACAACTTTCCCAGTTCAAGGCTGGAGCTAAAACAGTCACAAAGCAATGGAAAAAGAAAATCAGTCTGAGACAAATTCAGAGCAGAAAATTTTTTGCTAAGTTTTGTGAATTTTAGTGTTCACATGCTTCTATTTGTAAGTAACACTTAAAAAAACTAAAACTCTCTATGAACAACCTACAGGGGCAGTGCAGCAAGAGGACTAATCGCACTTGTTCAGACAAGAGCAAAAAGAAAAAGAGTGGACCAAGAGTCATGTGGAGGTTTGGGTTTAAAGCATGTTCTTTTCAATCTGCCAGTTTTCTTTTTAACCAAGAAACTCAACTCCTTGTCTTTTGCATTCAGCATGCATATTTCTCAAAATACTGACCGATCAGAAAGATTTTGTCTGCTGTTTACAATACCTGGTCTTCATAGCCGCTGTGTGTCCCCAGAAAGAAGGGGATGGGAGAGACGGGTACCAGTGTCAGGAAACCCTGATGCATGTGGTTCAGCTCATACAACGGCAACTTCGATGGCATACCTACTTCTTGCCGAACCCAGGGCTGCTCTTTTTCTGACAAAAATGTAGGAGAGGAGTCTCAGCAGGGAATACTTGCAGATGGCTTATACATATAGTTATTTCCAGGGTGATACCGGTACCAGCACAACTCAAAGCTACGCTGATTTCCCACTGCTCACTGGGTGAGCAGCATGCCACACACCACCTCTGACAGGAGAACATCATTCAGAGAAGAATGTTGCAGGTGAGTCTCTCTTACACCTACATTAGCTCCATGCTCAGAGTTAATGTGTTTACGTGCATTTTACCAAGAGGTCTACCATGTGGCAATTCTTAAACTGTACTGATCAAATAAATGTTTGATCTGTCTCTATTTCCTTAATAAACGTGGCTTGATCTTTTCAGCCTGCAAAGTTACCAAGTACTAAGATACCATGGTGATGGAAAAAACAGAAAACACCGAAACAGACAGATTCTCTTCTCTTTAACTGAAATGCAAATTCCTTGTTTCGCACACAAACTTTTAGTCAGAACAACTGCATAGACACAAATCTTCCCAAAGGTGAGTTTTGTGAATCAATAGTTAACGTAAGGTAAAGTCAAGCTTTTTCCCCGCAGATGCAAACTTGGAACAAAGAAAGAAAATAGCAGTAGAAAAAAAAATCTACGTAAAACTAAAATAACCTGGGATACAGTCATATTAATCTATACAAATGAATAATGAAATAGACATACAAAGTGTTCAGAAAATTACTGTTGCAGAACCATCGCAGATTGTATTCAGTGAATAATTTCTTTCTCCAAAACTGCTGGAGGTCAGGCCTATTGGTAACTTTCATGAGCATGCTACAGGACTCGCAAAGCAAGCAACATGCTAGTCCTCAAACATCTGCCTTTAAAGTGACACAGCTATAACGCAAGCAGAAAAAGCACCATGCAGACAAATCAAGTGTAGTTACTGTGGAGCAAGTTTGAAAATCAATTCAGTATTGCTTCATCTGTGGGATTTTCAAAATGTCTGGGCTCCAGACAGTTACATGGAAATTTCAGCTTTCAGTTGTACATTCTTTTTTTAAGTTTCTACCCTTCAAGCCACTGCCAGGAAGACCAAAGCTTGAAAATATGAAACATGGGAGTCTTAAAAACTAGAAAACAGACAAAGCCTCTCATAATTATTAAATACTTACAATCTTTAAGACTAACTGCATTTTCTTTGCAGTCTTGACTTACAATTTTACAGCAGAGACTACAAGTAATATTAGCAGTAACTAACACAATGCACAGAAGTGCAAGCAAAATTGAGTGTCAGCCTTCACGACACAATATTCAACCAGCAACTATATATATGACCTTCACTAGATATAGCAGCCAAATCTCATTCTTTACGTATCACCTGAGCAAATGAGCAGTTGGAGGAAGCAAAGACAACAGGCCATAAGACAAAAGAACTGTCATTGCAAATTACTGAAAGCCCAGAGCTGCAGGAGCCTCTGGTACCATTATCCTCCTTTGTATGGAAAACTTACTCGAATCATTCAAATCTGGTGCTATTACTACCCTCTAACCCAAAGTCTCTCGCACTCATGTTTTGCATACCAGCTCAGCATCTCTGTAAATAGCACCACAAACAAAAGAACTGAGCCATCTCATACCCTGTAGGTGGCAAATTATTAGGAACTTAAACATATTGCAAGTCATGTCCAATATCGGTTTACACTCAACTTAGCCACGCAGCTGTCAGCACACAAACCACTACATTTGTACCTCTGTTTCTGCAATCGTAACTGTGTCAAGCAGCATCTGCTAACAAGTTGAGTCCCCTTAAGAAGGATTTAAAATATTTTATCACATGAATTGAACATTTTATCATGTGGATTTCCAAGTAATAGTCCTTTTGATTTGCACACAGCTTGAAAACATGTCAGACATTTCTTTCAAAATCTCTTGCCAACAAGCTATGGAAAATGGATTTTATTTCAGGCATTCTGGACTGTTATTGACAACAGAACAGTTCTTCAGCTTGCTATACAAGTTTCCAGGATCCCAGATTTATCTCTCCATCTCCTCGCTCCTTGTTCCCTAGCAGCTTGTGTAACTTACCAGTGATACATTCCTCAGCATAGGCTGTCAGCTCTGTACCCATCTGCAGCGATGTTTTTAAGTCACTAACAAGATGACCTAATCAGCATCTGTTCTTGCTATGCCCATGTGCTGCCATGACATGTATTTCTTTTTACCATGAACTATCTCAGCAGGGTAAGCACTTGTTTTAAGGCTGATCCTTTATTTTTATCCCTTGTTTTTTAGGAGAAGCTCTGCTGTATATCATGCTACTACATGTGGTTTTCCTATCTTATTATGAGCAATTTTGGACATATTTGCACCTCTAGCTCAGCTGTACACTGAGTCAAAATTAATGGCACATTACTTTAAATTTATGGGATTTATTTTTCTTTCCATAAAGCTTAAGATAATTGTTGATATGCATTTTATTTCCAGGATGAACTGCGCATGCTGAAGATAGAAAGCAAAAGACAGACAATGTTTCCAAGAAGCCATGAAGATTCTGACATGTGAGATGTAGGAGGAATAAACTCAGGGGAACACTATGAGAGAGCATAGATGATGGTATGCCAACAGATACACGAAAGGCAAATCTTACACAGTATTTACAAGTGTCCGCTGAAAACAACTATCACTGCAAATGTACAGAAGAAGACAGCAGACCAAAGCCTGCACCAAGGAAGGGGCAGGAAAAGGTACCAGATTGCACATCACCGTAGGCATGGCTAGCCTTTCAACAGTACAGCATGATCTCCCCTGCGTCACTGTGGCCCACTAGCTGGTATCGAAGGGGAGGAAGAGGAAGATAACAACCCACCAACCACCTGTCCCCTCTGAAGCATCTGGTGCCAGTATTTGTAAGAGAGAGCCTTAATTATCAACCCCCAAAACATACAGACAGATTGTCTCCTTACTCTCATCCACCCTTTCAGAACTACCTCTGCCTTTGTTCACATCTTTTGGACTAAGTCTGGTAGCAGGGACTCAGGTAAGTCAGAAACAATACATCTTCTTCTTTGCCCCAGAGGAGGTACGTACAATCTTGCATCATGAGAATACATACCAAAATGTTCTCTTTTGGTTGTACCCAGCAAACAAAGCCCCCCTTTAGCCTACTCATATAATGATTAGTGCACTGTACACTCATGAGACAGACAAATAAAAGTTACAGTTGAGTATACAGAGCAACTTTATCTCATTAAGCACTGAAAGCAAGAGCACACTCCATAACCTCAGCGCTGTAACCATATATTCCTATAACCAGCAGAGCACAGCAATCAGCTCAAATCCTTGCAATGCAGTTGTATCATGATATATTTGCATTGAATGTCATGTTCCAAATTGGAACTGGCAAGCATCTTAGCCTCACACAACAATGCCATATGGAGTTACATCTGATACTGCTCGAGAAGAACTCCCTTCCTATCCAGAATACATCAAACAGTGCCACAGATATGCTATGGCATTTAAATAGTAATAATGCGGATGCGAGGGCTAAATTAAAAATGTGTTATATATTAGAAACAATTTGCTCACTAGGATAAAAAAAGGGATTCGCTCGCTTTTGGCAGCAGAACTTACAGATACGTTAAAAAAAACATTTTAATTACCTATATGTCAACTTTTCTAGTGGAACTGTTATAGGACTAAAGGCACAGCAAAATTATTAGCACAGAGAGGAAAGCTCAGCTAGCAACAAGAAAGATTTTGTTGCAAGCAGATAAAAAAGGAGCTGAGCATTTAGAAGTTGTGCATCCAGCCAGAACAGGGCACAGGGTGCAGGGCTGGGCTGGCTGTCAGAAATGGCAGCTCCACTTCAGTTGCTGCTTTAAAACTCCACAGACGTGCGTTTTGCGCTTGTGCAAATCAGGTTCATGTTTTCCACTCGCACAACAACCAGCTGAGACGCGTGTGTTCCCTCACCACCACGCCGCCGCTCTGGCGAACCAGGGCCACTTGAAGAGAAAGAAAAGTAGTTCAAATCTCTGATTTTACTACTTCTACAGAACCCATACTTCATACAGTTGCAGTATGCTGTCGCTCTCAGCACAATTCAACTGCTTGCTGTCAAGAAAATTAAAAGATTATCAGAATTTTTCTCTTTCTAACAGCAGACCACTTGCTCAATTCATGCCTAGACCAGCCAGCCATCAAACAGAGCCACTCACTACAGTCGACATCAGGATTTGAGAGCTATCATGTCACTGGAGTCCTGTTACCAATTGACCAGGCTGCCCATCATCTCTTGGGAAATCTGTTCTTCAGTGGAGGTGACTATTCAAGGCTCCGGTGCTGGACAATAGAACCAAAACGCACGGTCTCCCATAATAATGATACCATTACTTTTCTGAAGGAGCAGATTATTCCAGAAAGCCAGACCAAGAAGGTTTTGTCCCAGGATCATTTAAACAACTGTTTGGATTTTTTTCAAATTAGTATGTGGCACGCTAAACACTTCAAAAACACTAAAACGACTACGTATCTGATGGGTCAAATCCCGGAGGCTTTTCTTCAGCTCAGACAGACTCACTAATGACTCCACTGGGAATGCAGGTTGAGTGAAGACAACAGGATTCCTTGAATAGTTTTCACTTCCTGGAGCACACAGCTAACTAGTATTTGCAGCCTGTTTTCTGAAGGTCCTCAAAGGTCAGAGCACTTCCAAGATGTCCTCTTCTACCAACACAGAAATAGGCCTTACTCAGCCCTTGAACAAGGTGACCACCTGCCCTACCCTCTACCTGCTCTGCAGGAACGCTGGCCTTCCAGTAGAGCATAGCAAAACTGATCCTGACACGCATTTTCAGAGATCCCAAGTTAAAGCATTTATAAGACAACTGTGCTAAGATAAGCTTTCCACAGCTCCAAAGAAAAAAAAAATACTCTTCAAGTCACTTCGTAATTGTTATTAATGGTATAGCTTCAGGTATTCCAACCATTCAGAGCATCCAGAAAACAGTATTATATTTTGCATAGCATAGCATGCCCATGCCTGCCAAGTCCTGACCTCGCTCAGCGAAGCACAGAAACTGGCTGCTCTGAGGCACGCTCCCAGGGACCAACCAACCAAACCCATGAGACCCAACAAGGCAGCAAAACAACTGTCAAACTACAATAGCCCACTACCTTTCTAGTAACTTCACCCATGTCATCAAAGCCACTGAGCATCTGGGTAGCTTCTGAGCAGCGACTCAGGGATGGCAGTCAACCTAGTTCAGACGCGCTTTCGCCACGCTTCTCGCCGGTGCTGGGATCAGTGCAGACACCCCTCGAGACAAGCCAACAAGAAGATAAGCCTTAAATGTCCCAGAATGCAGAACTCTCACAGCTCCTTTCCCACACGCTCTGTCACTACAGTTGGTTTCTGACAGAAATGTCCTGCTGCCTGTCATCAGGCTTGCATTTTTGAGGGCAGCCAAGCCACTCCGCTGCGCCTGGGGAGTACCTGCAGTGGAGGCAGCCCCTTACCTGGGGATTCAAGGAGATGGCAGTTCTCTAGACTTGTGCTGCTTGGTGACAACTTCTCATTTTTAAACAGTTTTAATCACATGCATCCAGACAACAAAAAAAGAGTGCAATATTAAAAACCAGCTTTCCAAGGGTGTTATTCTGACTTTGAATAGCGGCAGCGATACCTTCTGCGTATGAGGATAGTTCATTATAAACTATGGGTATGTTCAAGATTTAAAAAGCTTTAAGACCTAATTTGTGTAAGAACTTTCAGCAAGAAAGGATTCCAGGAGCTGGTAACTTCCTGTGAAGCAAAACAGTGGAATGAAAGAAACTCCAATTTCTACGGGAACATGAGTTAGGCTTTAAAACAAAAACATGCGAAGTACAAGAAGATGTCAGTGTATAACGTTTATCAGGTGATCGTTTTCACACATTTTGGAACTAATTGCATCACAAAACATGTATTAAATATAACTTGCCTGTGCATGGAATCCTTCTGACATTTTGACATCCTTTGGTTTATCATTGAACCATACCTCCTTGTACAAATTTTAACCTAACTTCACTTATGTGTAAGAGTTCTATGAAAGCCAATGCAGTTCATCAATCTCACGAAGTTTTGCCTTAAAATATCCAGCCTTTTCTGCTGAATTGCTTTAGACTAGACCCGACAACTCCAATTTTGCTGACACAAAAACCAGATAGCTGTATTCAAAACCAACAAAATTATATTAAAGTATGTTTGTGTGCAGTTATTGCTACATGAAAATACAAGATTTATGCTTGCTAGTTATAAATAACCAGACATTTTCTAACCTTCAGCTGGAGCTAGGTCAAAGCTATAGAGCTCTGGCACTGACAGCAGTATGTACGAACTGAGAAAAACAGAACAAGGACCTAATGGTCAAATTCTAACTTGTAACTCAGTGTATTAGAAGCAAGTAACAGCAAGTCTGGAGCTTTACGTGTGATGTAAAACCATATTATCCTCAGGGAAGCAGGGAAAGCTTTTCAAAAGCAGTTAATGGGTTTGGATGGCTCATATATTGGGAGTCTACAGGAGGAACTGAAATGGGCTCGATTTTCAGAATATGAATACTTACAATGTCCTGAAAGATGTCCCAATTTGCCAGTCAAAATTTGGTCTACCAGTCACAAATTCCTGCAGTTCAGCAACGGAGCAGTTAGGTAATCATTACCACTCTCAGCCTCGGAAATCACATGTCTTACATACACATATCCAGAAGAGTGTTTGACCCCAGACAAGATTTCCCCCCCTTCCCCAGTGGTTTCAGAGGACTCAAAACTCCCTAGCAAGATTCCTGTGTGAAATTTTAAAAACAGATGAACTAGCATTAGCTACATTGGGAATCATGGTCCAGAAACAACGCCAATAATCAATACTTTTCAGCGCAGCTCTCGTTTATGTCTCAAATTAAACCATAAACTTTCCTAAATCTAGAATTTAAGTCACATAAACTTCAGTAACTGCCTAAACTTTCCATCCATTGGTCATCTTCATTCTTCTTTCAAGCAATACATCACTGACAGCAAGATTTATAAACAAGGGAAAACAAAGTCAAATTATTTAAAGTCATCAAGAGCCAATTCTCTTTTAGCAGATACAATTTATAAACTTGCAAAGGTTTTAGCTTTATATATATCATTAGAACATGTAATAAACTTACCTTGGAATCTAAAAGTACTGATTTCACTTTCTTCTGTTGCATTTTTTAACTCCAGCTGCTATGTTACCAGTATATTGACCCATATTTATAAACCAATTAAATTTTCAAGAATGCTGAAGTGATTTAGACGTCTTATGTTCCATTTTCAAAAAGAAACAACTAGAGTAACCAGGACATGTGTATCCCTAGATGATGAACCGCTCTTGCAGATCTTACCCACAATTATTTTAAAAAGTTTTTGTTCTCCTCTCAGTCTTGTTCCTGTTTCCATACATGCTACGTAACTTTTTCCCTCCATTCCTTATTCTTTCATTAGTAGGCTATTTGTAGTACTGTTTGACCTAGAGGCTCAAATCAAGTGTGAGAGCTTCATTAGACTGCGTATGTGTTTGTACAGAGCTTAGAAAGAGACACAGGAAGCCATACTCTCTGTTAAACACTGAGGCACACAGAAACTAGGACCAAAAAACTATAAAATTAAATAGGCAAGGTGCATTTGAGAATATGGGTTTACTTTACTTCCTAAAATTATAAAAGTTATCTCTGGAAGTTGCAGAAATTAAACTCAAGTTGCTGGTTTCCCAACCCACTGTCGTAAGTATTTTTAATAGCTGTTCTTATGTACTATTTTCACTTCAACATGCATAAATCTCTTTTGTCTTGGCAAAAGCCCTCAGCATAATAACGACGTGGTATGCTGCCTCCAAAGAGCAGAGGTATGGGTGAAAGGATGTCTGCCCAGAGGGCAAACCCTCTGCATCTTCCCCTGCAACCTGCATATCCTTAAAGAGAGAAGACAATCTCACTGTTATCAAATATACTTGCCCAAGGAAAACCTGAACGGAAAATTAAAAAAAAAAAAACAAAACCCAAAAAAAAACCAACATAGCATCACACCTACTTCGTCTATTCCTCCCTTACTAAGCAACATCTGTTCCTCTTTGTTCTGAGTTTACATAAACTAAAAGAGAAATACTAAAAACTGCATCTAACTATGATTGGTTTAGTATCAGCACATGCATCCACAACACTTTACAGAAGACGGCTAAAGCCCGGGCCTCATTCCCGAATGAAAAGTAAAACCATTTGAATGGAAGATTCTCTACAAACAAAAGGTAGCTGCTAGTTGCTTATTAGGAAGATAATGACTAACAAGCAGGTAGGATTAAGCTGTGCAGAATGTGTTGTTCTATTTTTAGAGTCTGCAGCCCCAGGCTGAGTGCTGAGGTACTCTGAATTACGTGAATTATGCTAACATGTGCCACAGTTGCTTACTAGGCATGCTTCTTATTATCTAGACAGGATAAGAGTCTAAAGAACATCTGTACGGACGGAATGCGAGCCAAGACCTCAGTGGATGATCCCGCTAACATCAACTTTTTGTTGAAATTATCTGGACTAGACATGCTGTAAGAAAACTAACAATTTGGGGGATGTTTCTTCCCAAAAGAAATTATTTTAAAAGATAGTTTCAAAATGCCAAATAAACAAACAAATGGCATTCTGTTCACTTTTGACAGGATGTAAAAGATAAATAATCTGATCATGTGGCAAAGGAGCTGACTTCCAGTATAAATACATATTCTAATCTCTTTGTGTTATAAAAAGAGAAAACGAATAGGATTTAGGTCATATCCTCCGCACTGCAGAGAACACTGAGAGATCGGCCCCGCATCTGACTTCCAGCACAGCCTCTCTCCACGCGACTATAAATGGGCCCTCAGTCACTTCACATCTCCACTTTTTTCCCCTGAGTCGCAGTGTAAGGCTGATGATGTTGCCATTAGCTCTCCCATGGATGCCTTTTCATTTCACAGTTCAGATCAATGCTAATCACCGGGCAACTCTAATCAGATCGCCCAGGATACATCTTGCTACACCTCATGTTACAACGCAGAGTGGAAGAAGCAGGTAGCTCCTGAAAAAACCTTTGGAACCCAGTGGGGCTTGTAAAAACTCTGGCAGGAGAGAGGAAATGCAGTTCAGCAGGACCTACAAACAGCCTTGGAAGAATCAAGAGACCGCTTACACCAAGATGAGCAAAAAAACACCTTGCTGACAACGAGGACTAGGAAAGCATCTATCATCTCTACCATACAGGCATACGAGAAAAATACAGTACAAAAAACACGAGCAGAGAAAAGAACCTTTCACCTTAAACAACCATCACGTTACACAAGGGAACAGACAAGTCTGCTGAGCTGAATGAAGTTCATCAGATTCTCAGTGAATCACCATCGCTACCTGCAAGTGCAGAAAAAAGTAAAACCATTCTTTACTTCCATGGTGACTTCACAATATAACTTATTCATATGAAAGTCATAAACACCACAGATGCTTTTTTTCATCTGTTGCTCATTGGAGCTCCTCCAAAAATACAAGCAAGTTCCTCTGAGTAACTTCACACCCTTATCCAACATTGCAAATGACACAGTTGATCCAAGACTTAAATTTCTAATATTGTAAAGCTAACTCTTCACTGAGCTGGATTTACAGCAAATCCTTTACACCCAGAGGTAGAAGTTCAGGACAGACAACATTTTGTAACATTTGGAACTTGGAATCATGTTCATAACATCTATATCCAATGCTTACATTAATATCCATCTGTTCCGATGGCATGGTGCCTACTTTGAAGCCAGCTGAACCTGGTGTCCAGGGCACGGATGCCAAGAAGTTACACATGATTTTCACGGCAACGCTGTGGAGACCGTACATACTGCAGAAAAGCCTTTTCTCCTTCTCATTTACATGGAAGCACTGTCGTTAGAGAAGCTCAACTGCACTTCTTCAACAGACAGAAAAATTTTCAACAATGAGCGAAAGGTGACAGAAAGACGAACTTCATGGGGTTTCTGGCTGCCAATTAGACTGTGTTGCTGCAGCGATAATGAAAACGTTGTACAATACAAAATAAAAAAAATACCAGTTGCTGTCCCCCTTGGTCTGCAAGTGGGCATACGGGAGAGACAAGACATAGAGGCAGAGAAAAATGGCTCACTAGCTATTACAGAAAAAGACAGCTGACAGCACTCTGAACATGCACCAAAGCACTAGCTCCAAGGAAACTTCAAAAGAAGTGCACTTCACAGGACCTATTACGTCTGGTATGGCTTCTTGTAATCTGTTAACAAACATGGTACATGGGAAAAACACGCACACATATGAGGGATTGCTTTTCAAGACAAATTTTCAACTTCTGAATATGGGAAATTCTTAGCAAAGTGAAATGAAAATATGACCATGGTATCCACATGACAACAGCCAATCCAAGTTAGAGGCAGCAGCAATCTGAAACCCCCGACGTGAGGAATACTGAATGCAAACGCACATGGTGGTTCACAGTACAGGCTGCTGAGCAAGCTAAGGGAAGTTCTGCTCGGAAGCAAAGATCTCGGCATAGCAATGTCTGAATTCTGCACCACACTGAAAAAAAGTAGTAAAATCAGTTAAATATTAAGGACATGCTTCATGTAGGACGTTTAACAGTGAACAGAAGAAAAACATGTCTCTGCTGCATGAAATTCATAGGTCTTGTCAGATACACACAACAATAACATCTGTGTGGCAGCCTGTGAAATCACTCCTTCTAAATGCCATTCTGCAGATGAAACACACTTTTTTGGCTACAGACTCCTGTAGTTCTGAACCAAACTTCATATCTACTCATATCTACACAGACACAAAAGACTGACTAAAGCACCAACTGAATTTCATGCAATATGTGCGTCAAATTAAAAACAAAACCCAGAAAAATCCATCTGTGACTACATGTTCATAACAACATAAAGGTATTTTTCATTTCTTAACAAAATAGAAGTCTTATTGTAAGTATCTGTGCGTCCATAATTCAAAATACCACTTATCATCAACTATTACAACACTTAACTACATTAGCATTTAACATTTAAGTTACTGTTAACACAAAATGATACACCATATTTCCATCAGTTTGGATTATTTTTATGTGTCGAAGGGAAACACCTCATTATCCACCACAGTCAGGTCTGGCAGAAGAGCCCTTCTGCCCACCAATGTGAGTCTGGTTCTCCCTCTCCACAGTCCATCCTCTCCGGGGTCTTGGTGTAAAGACATTTTGGTAAGCAGACAACATTTTTTCCGTTTGTATACAACCTTCCTACTAGACTGTGCTGTACCCTCACCATTATCTCTCCACTACACATCTCACAGTTGCATCTCTCACCTCAGCACCACCTATTCAAACCTCTCCTTAGAAGGAGCCCTTCCAGAACCCACTACCTCTGGGACCACCACCTCACAGCAAGAGTTGCTATCCAGTTAGTTAATCATGTCTGGGAGAAGTAGTGGGTCCTTCTGCCAATGGACTACACCACAGTATGCACAAATTGACTAACACCCACATGTGGGAGCTGCAGGTGTGCGGCAACTTCGAAAATTGCATCAGGATTCTCCAAAAATTAGATGAAAATGCAAAGGAGAGGACTTTGGGGTGCCTCCTAGTGAAGGGCACAGTTTCAGCAGTTCACTCTGCAGTCTAGATGAACTCAACAACTATGCAGAGACGTACTGACACTAGGGTAACAGCAGAGATGAGACGGTATACAGAATCACAGAATGGTAGGGGTTGGAAGGGACCTCTGTGGGTCATCTGGTCCAACCCTCCTGACGAAGCAGGGTCACCTACAGTAGGCTGCACAGGACCTTGTCCAGGCGCGTCTTGAATATCTCCAGAGAAGCAGACTCCACAACCTCCCTGGGTAGCCTGTTCCAGTGCTCCGTCACCCTCAGAGGGAAGAAGTTCTTCCTCATCTTCAGACGGAACTTCCTGTGCTTCAGTTTGTGCCCATTGCCCCTTGTCCTGTCGCTGGGCACTACTGAAAAGAGCTTGGCCCCATCCTCCTGACACCCACCCTTCAGATACTTGTAAGTATATATTAGGTCC
>Ga0065711_1035666_pt1 | contig 21995 bp, 14 predicted proteins | sample Hoacrofraction12_FD_59098 | JGI IMG/M metagenome (GOLD analysis project Ga0065711, IMG submission 59098) | Hoatzin crop microbial communities from Cojedes, Venezuela - Epithelial fraction 12 v2 (version 2) | ecosystem: Host-associated > Birds > Digestive system > Esophagus > Crop | place... | reverse complement strand
TCCTGTGCAGCCTGCTGTAGGTGACCCTGCTTCGGCAGGAGGGTTGGACTAGATGACCCACAGAGGTCCCTTCCAACCCCTACTATTCTGTGATTCTGTGATTCTGTGAGCAGGCTCTAGCCCCATGCTCTTCTTTGTGTGGAGGATGTGAGTGAAAACTCATACGTGCTTCAGAGTGCCTTCCCAAAATTCACTAGGCACTGTTCCCAGGCCTTCTGCTTGTTCGTTTCTCACTCACCACCTGTGCATTCAGGTCTGTCTGCTGGCTCATAAACCGATTATATAAAGTTCTTAATTCCCAAAAGCCTACACCATTTCTGTTATGTGTAGGTCTCACACAGACCATCCTAAAAGATGCCTACAACAGGGACTAGGTGGTCAGAGCAACACATAAAAGTTAAATTCTAGTATGATTTCAGTAAAAAAGTGTGCTTTTCTGAATTTCCTCTCAACATTCCCAGTGATCCCAGTAGAAGGAAGAAAACTTCTAAATATATACTCACCCTTCTTTCTTTCTTCCCTTGAACTAATTATCTGAATTCTGAATTCAGTCTCTAGGACATCTCCCTAAAATGAGTTCCAGCTGCTGCAAGCTGATGCCTGTGTGTCCAAATGCTACTTTGGGTGGACATCTTGTCTTCCCTTTGTCTCCACAGGTACAGATTTTTAGATAACTTCAGCAGTGACCCTGCCCCCCTATCCCTCTTTCCTGCTCTCTGGCTTAAGAGCCTCTGGCAGGCTTCTTGTTTGTTGGGATGAAAATCCTGGTTCTTGGGAGCATTTGTCTGTCCATCAGGGCTGGGTGGTCTCAAGTAGTCAAGATGCTAAAAGCTTTGAGGAAGAGCCCTATTCATGTAATCCCACGTAACTGCCAGTGCTGACCAGCCAGGTTCCATGTAGTGGCTGCAGTATGGATGTTTTCCAGAGCGTTTGAGTACAGATGTCTGGATGTCTACACCTGTGTCATCTTTGCCATATAGACATCAAAGCCTAGAGGGAGAAAATAACACTGATACCGCAAAGTTCACTTTCCCTGCTCTTGCAAGCAATGCAACATAAAAGCATTTTATAAACCGATCAAACTACAGAATTTATGATACATGCAATTCCCATGTCTTGTCTGAGAAGTTATACAGGGATAAGTGCAGCAGTTGGCTATCTGGCTATGCAAAAATACAACTTTTAGCAGTGAGGTTGTAGGCGTAGTCATGCCAGGCTTAGTAAAATCTCTGTCTGATTCACAGGCTAGGTAGATATGCCTGTACTTCAGGAAGATGGTATTGATGTAAGGAAGTGTATTGCCTTGCTGCTACAATGCATGAATATCAGGTCATGAAAAGCTGATGTCTTAAAAAGCCATCTAATCACCATGTTTAGTAGAAAAGTGCTGTGAGACAACTGTTTTAATGCTCCAGAACCAGTTCCCCCACCATCTACTCTAAGACAACATCTTTCAGATAATGCTGAAGTTGGGAACGATGCTGCTGTTGATAATTCATGGACCAGATGATGAGGAACCTTGTCATAAAAACTGGCATACATACATTCCCAACACAGCACCCTATCTTACTGTAAGCATCTTTGTGAAGTACCTGGCTGTGAAAAAGCTGCAAAGGCAGATTAAAGTGGTAGAGCGATGGCACCGCAGGTTCTGGCATTCCAGGTGTAACTTGATTGTTTTGTTGTAAACCGTCAAATGTATGGAGACAAAGCAATACTTTCACATACAAACTCTCATTTTTTCACTGTGCGTTTAACACCATCAGATCACAGACTTGAAAGCGTTACTATAACACCTAATTAGCATGCCCGTGCTAAATATTTCCAGCACCTGCCGTGAGAGAAGAGCTGTCATGTAGTGCTGCCCTTCTTACTTTTCACTTCTCACCCTCACTTGATGCTGCTGGGTAAAACCTCTGTAGCAGTCTCCCTCGAAGACTGTTAAGGTGCATCGGAAGACAACAGTCTCTCATTCAGAACTAAAAGTAAGTTTAAAATAAGAGCAGACCTACATTTTGTCTTGAAATAAGACAGTAAAGAAAACATAATATTCTGGGATGTTATTAATTCCTAAGAACCACTAACACTGAATAGCTATTGGTAACAAGCAATACTACCATTGTTTATTCTCCCGATTTGATGCCTTCAAGTTTTGGCCAGACTAATCCCTCAACTTCTATTCTGCTTGAAAAATCGTATGGCTTCTGCTCACCCCTGGATTTCCTGACTAGTTGCAGTTGCTACTGTGTAGGAAGTACATCATTCATATGTAGCTCAAGTGCATCGAAGAACTGATTTGGCCTTGGTTGTGGTTGGTCTTGCACAGGCACTGTCTGCTTTTGCTTGCTGAGAAGGGCAGTGATCACTGGTCCTGAAGCCAGTGCTTTGCCCCTGCTTTCATTTCTGCATTGCCTCAATGCCACTTCCAGTTTCTTTGTGTATGTGCCCACCTTTGTTCATTGCCAGAAAGCAATTGCCTAGGTTTCTGCTTAGGGGATCTAGTGTCATCCTGCCTTTTCCAGGAAAAATACAGCTTGAGGTGAAAGCATTGGGTAGGTCCCACCTGATCACACCTGCTTCTGAAACTGATCCCAAGACATTAGGGAATGTGCTCCTTTGTCACACTGAAGAAGAAAGAACCATGTTTGTCTCAGGTCAGACTTGCCTAGTTGGGATGAACTTTGTATATATGTTTCCTGTGAGACATACTCTGTCCTTGCTTGGAAGCAGTGTGGAAACTGAAGAATTTAATACTGTCCTCACAGCAGTTCAGTGACACAGGCCAGGATAGAATTCAGGATTTTCAGGGTCCTTAAGTTAGACGTATTCCTCTACATAATGCTGTGCACTTTACATTAAAGTCCATCTCTGGTCTCCATGGGACTGGTGCTGTTTAACATTTTCATCAATGACATAGACAGTGAGATCAAGTGCACTGTCAGCAGGTTTGCAGATGACACTAAGCTGAGTGGTGCAGTTGACATGCCAGAAGTATGGCATGCCATCCAGAGGGACCTGGACAAGCTTGAGAAGTGGGCCTGTGTGAACCTCATGAGGTTCAACAAGGCCAAGTGCAGGGTCCTGCACCTGAGTCAGGGCAACTCCCACTACCAATACAGGCTGGGGGATGAAGGGATTGAGAGCAGCCCTGAGGAGAAGGACTTGGGGGTAATGGTGGATGAAAAGCTGGACATGAGCCAACGATGTGCGCTCACAGCCCAGAAAGCCAATCATATCCTGGGCTGCATCAAGAGAAGCATGGCCAGCAGGTCGAGGGAGGTGATTCTGCCCCTCTGCTCTGCTCTGGTGAGACCCCACCTGGAGTCCTGCATCCAACTCTGTAGCCCTCAGCACAGGAAAGACATGGACCTGCTGGAGCGGGTCCAGAGGAAGGTGACAAAAATGATCAGAGGGATGGAGCACCTCTCCCATGAGGAATGGGTGAGAGAGTCAGGGCTGTTCAGCCTGGAGAAGAGAAGGCTGTGGGGAGACCTTACAGCAGCCTTCCAGTACGTGAAGGGGGCCTGTAGGAAAGATGGGGAAAATCTTTATAGAGACCAGTAGCAATAGGACAAGGGGTAATGGTTTTCAAGTAAGGGGGGGAGGTTAGATTTAGACTAGATATAAGGAAGAAATATTTTACAAGGAGGGTGGTGAAACACTGAAACAGATTGCCCAGAGAGGTAATGGAGGCTCCATCCCTGGACACATTCAAGGCCAGGTTGGACGGGGCTCTGAGCAACTTGATCTGTTTGAAGATGTCCCTGCTCACTGCAGGGGGGTTGGACTAGATGACCTCTAAAGGTCCCTTCCAACTCAAAACATTCTATGATTCTACGAGCTAATATGAGTTAGCCTGTGCATGAGCTGTCAATACTGGGAAATACACGAGAGTGATGGCACAACATGTCAGTTTACAGCAGAGATTGCCTGTGTCCAGTTTTGAATGCCCTCAGTGCAGGAAAGACGGTGATAAACTGTAGCAAATCCAGCAGAGGTGGTCTGGGGCTGGAGCACTTGCTCTGTAAGGGGAGGCTGACGGAACTGGACCTGTGTAGCCTGGAGAAGCGGAGGCTTAATAGCGACCTTACTATACCTACACAGAGGTTACGCAGAAGTTGAAGGCAGGCTTGTCACAGCAGTACATTGCAGGAGGACAAGAAAGCAATGGACATAAGTTTAGATGAGAGAGGCTGGATATCAGGAGAAACCTGTTCACCATGAGATCAGTCAGGCATTAGAGCAGATTGTCCAGAACGATTGTACAGTCTCCTCCCTTGGACGTTTTCAAGACCCAGTGGATGAAGTCCTGGGAAGCCTGGTCTGATCTGATAGGTGACCCACCTTTGAGATGTAGGTAACAGGGGGTTGCACTAGATGACCTTTCAAGGTCTCTTCCAACTTGAATTGTCCTATGACTATATGATACTTGTGGAGCCTTTCTGACACTAACTTGAATGTCTACATCCTCTGAAACTTTGGATATTTCTGCTGGATAGCATTTGAGGTAAAGAGCTGAGGGTGAGCAGAACCTCAATAAAAGCCTACTTCAGATTGTCAAATGTCTTGGAGAGTTGTGGAGAGAAAGAATATTCTTAGTTTTATCTGTGATTTTACTCAGTTTTTGGAACTCGAATTTTTGATTTACTGAACCAAGTAGAGGTAGTTCCATGATATTAGATAAGAATACAGTACACACGCCAGATAAGAAATCACGTCTGAAGGAATCATCAAAACTGTACATGCTACTCCATCTGGTGGGCAAATCAATAACAACTTCCAGTGTTTAAAAGGTGGAGACATTCTTCAATAACAAAGGCAGGGTGGCTCCAGTCTGTTTTCTATCTGTAAGCAAGTGTCCTTGCTTTTGCAATACTTACACTACAGATAAGAAAACTTAACTTGTGTGGGGAATTTTGGTTTTTGAAAAATTCTGCAAGTATAGTTACTATTTTTTCTCCTGTTCCCTTTCTTTCAAGAGGAGTAGCCCAAATCGATGTGGTTGATGGGTTGCAAACAAAAGATATACTCCTGAAAAACTGGGCCTCCTCTTTGCTACACATTGTAGACTCAGGGCATGAGAATGTTGGCTAAAGTATCCAGAGAGATCTTGGAAGTCAGCCTTTGTGGTCTGTGACAGCATTCTGTCTGTTTGTAGAGGGCTTAGCTCAGTGGTCCGATTAGCACCTCTCTACACAATGTCATCAGCTGGAAGTTTCTTCACCAAATTCCAGAATGACTCTGTATAGAGGTAAATGAAAATGACAGTGTTGATGGTGCCTGAAAAGAACATGAAGCGTGTTAGGATGGAATTAAAATCTCGTGTATTTTTGGAAGATAATAGGAGTGAAGGTCACGTTGCCTCTTCCATAAACTATGAGATTCCATGTCTGACAGTAATTTCTCTCTTAAAATAAGAGAACCTCACAAGAAAAACACATGAAAGAGTAAAGGCTAAGCTAAGAGTTATATGGATTTCATAGGTGTCTTTTTATTAGCATTACATAATGAGTAACAACCATTTTTTTCAAAGTAACACATGCATTGAAATGGAGAGAGAGGTCAGAGACAGTGAGCCTCAGTCTAAGTTTGCATCTGTGTTTGGATATGCTGGCAGAGACAGAGGATTATGTTGACTCTCTTGGAGACTCACATACACTGTTTATTCCTATATTTTGAGCTAGAGAGGGAGCAGTGAGCACCTTTCAGGAGTACGATTGCTTCATTTTGGTGAGAAGTAAGCTTTCATTTTGACCAAAGAGGGTGTTACAGTGCTCTTCACAGCCATGAAGTCTTCAGTTTTGCTCTTCTTTTGCAATGAATAAAAATGCCTGTTTGTTTCCCCTATGATGACAAATGTGTAATTCAGACATTTGTCATAGAGACTGACTGATGAGTAACCAAATCTAGTCCCTTCTAATCTACTCTGAATTGAGTATCTGATCTCAAAGAGAAAGGATTTACATCACAGTCCCCACTACTTGGCAGAGATCTGAAGACATAAATTCCTTAGAGGTTTTTTCAAGCTCAGAATATGACTAGAGACTTTTCTGCTGTAGACTTCCAGACCTCTATCATAAGGCCAGCGATCAAGGAAAAGCTGTAGCCTTGTAGCCCACTAGATGTGGTGTTGGCATTTATTGTAAGAGGCCACAGGCTTTATCTGAAGTTAACACCGGAGGCCTCTGGACCTGTCGGGCTTTGTATGGGCTTGCCTTGTCCTGCCTGCAGATTTCTCTTAACTTGTTTACCTGTAATAGTTGTTGTCTAATGACCAGGTAACTATTACTTCAGGTAATGCACCTGATTGAGTTGAAGACATCCCTGCTCATTACAGGGAGGCTGAAACAGATGACCTTTAAAGTGCCTTCCAACTCAAACTATTCTATGATTCTATGACTGACTTTCTTTTAGCTTTTGATCAGCTTTGTACAACTGTGTGGTGTAACACCTATTCTTATATATATTTTGTAACTAGAAGATATTAGTAATAAGTACGTATTCTCTGTAGAATGAGCCGTGTATGACTGATCCGAGAATAAAATGCCTTGAGAGTGCAGGGACAGAAGGATACAAGAGGCCCCAGGGCCCCCAGCTCACAGAGGTCACTTAATAGTGATTGAAATAAGGCAACCTTTAGAGCTGAGTAAAACCAGTTAGGAATAACAAAGAGAACAGATATTAAGTATCCAATATAAGTAATGCACACCATATGTAGTAAGTACATGTGTAACATAGAGTTGGACATGAGTGAAGAAAGACCAAGGTGCAGAGCGTGTTATAAAACGTGTAAAAAGGACTCCAAGCAGATCCCGAGCTGAGGAGGAAGAAACCCTCAACATCATACTGGCAAAAGACTAGAATACCGATAGCTCACTGTTCTTCTCCCCCTGCACTGAAGCTATCATCGTTAAAACACAGAGGGCAGTGGAAAGGAAAGCACACTGCCAAAAAAATGGGTAGATATTAAAATGTTTGTGTATAAACAATTTTAACTGAATATAGTTTGAACTGTGAAGTGTTAGCATCATTGTAACTGGATGGGTCGTACTTTCATTAGGCTGGTCAGGTTTCAGCTAGGCTGACTGTAAGTTCAGGGCTTTGCATAGACGGTGTGTTCCTTTCGCACTTAACATTTGAAGTGTGTCAGACTGACGGGAATTCAAGCTGTCTATAGTGTAACGTGAATGCAATGATTTGGAAGTAAAGATTAGGAAACAGTCATGAATGGTTGTGTAACCCTGACTGATGTAGCAAAAGTATCTTGGGATGACCTGTCATGAAGGGGTACATACCCACATTTTGTCAAGTTTAGCTGGAGCAGATTAATCTGTTTCCAGAGATTTTTTTCAGAAGAGAGTAAAGGGCAAAGCTCTGTTCGGTGAAGACATGCAATTACGTCGTGAGTTGCTCTCATCCTAGAGAGGCAAGATATATGACTTTTTTGAGTCTTTTACAAAAAGACAGCTTGAACACTGCTTAAGATGACATGGGTGGATTTGGCCTTTGTGTACTTGACCCAAATATAGAGAATATGTGTTTTAATGTATGAGATATTGTTTTGGGATGATTCAAGCAGTCACCATCCTCTGATACCAGGATCTGCCATCTTTCAAAGAAACTCTTGAGTGCTTCTAGAGTCAATCTAGTTAGATCTTGTGAGATCTAGTGCGGTTGAGACTTCTCAGGAAGCAGGAGGAAAACCATCATGTTTAGAACTTATTTACTTTGTCTAGCAGTGGGTACAGTTATTTGGGTAAAACAGTAATTACATTTCGGAATTTGTACCAAGAGTGCTTAGCTTGGGAGCAGGTCTGTGAAAGAGAAGGGTCAGTGAAGGTATTTAAAGGAGAGTGTCAAAGACAGAATGAAGCTCCTACTGTGTCGTTTTAAAAGACTGGAGAACAAACCACACCAATATTAAAAGGAAATATTGTAAGCCATAGGCTGTTTCCTGTGAGGCCAAAATGCAATCCCTACAATTCAAGTTGCTCTTCACATGTGTGAAGGACAGATTTAGACCCGCTAGGGAAAGAAAAGCTGTGAAGAAGAGGAGGGCTAACAGCTTACTTCTTGGCTGTTAACGTTGAATAATTAAACGCTAACAGCTAAAAGGAAAGCTGTTGTTTCCCTAGTCCAAATACCCAGCCAGGAATAAAACATTAAGCAGCTATACGAATGATGTCTTTCATTTTCTTTTCGTAAAACAAACCACTAAGTTAAACAACGTATACTTTGGATACATGGAATATAAGTGCATTTCATACAGCCAGAAGTGTAGTTTATGGAATTTGTGCTTTGTGTGTCATGGGTAAACTGAACATTACTTAAGTGTGCTGAGTTTTTCCCTTTAAATTCATTGTGCATCTGTGGAAATTAAAGCTAATGTCTAGGACAGTAAAGCTTTAAACCATGACTACCTTATGGTAAAGAACCCCTTAAATGGTTGTGTGTCCAAAATCTTACATGGCTTTTTTTCAGCTATGTTATTTGATCCAAAAATTTTATTATTTACTGACCCTATCCTGCTTCTGGAAAGTGAGTCATTAGTCTGTGCTTTTATTGATGGAGGGTCCTAAGGTGTTGTGGCATTAGACTCTGCCCCCTGCTCCTTTTGTAGTCTTTTCACAGCGGCTGAACTTTTGAGAAGTTCTCATCCTGCAGCTTAAGCTTAGCGGAGAGGAGAATAAAACAAGTTCTTTTACTGGTAGTTTTTATTGTGTGTAAAGTAAGGATTGCAAAAATTAGAGTGAAACAGAGACACCACATTCATGATTTCAGACTACAACCCATACCCATTCACACGTTTCATACTGTAAGAAAACTCAGAGGAGAAGGAAAAAAAAATCCTAAGATAAAAAAAAGACATATGAAATGAAGGAGAGATGGCACTCAGAATCCAGTATGTCTGACAGAAGAAATACCCCCCAGAGCCAGAAAATTGTCATCAGGTAGCAATGATATCAGTCTAGAGCTCCTTCCAGCTTTAGATCACGAGGTCCATCAGCAGAGCTCCCTGTACACAGCACCCCTTCACAGTCAGTCATCAATCAAACAACTCTGAAAATAAAGACCACATGCCATCAAATTTGTGGATTTCTTCCCTTCCTGTTTATGCAAGAACTGCCAGATCACTTATGTTGCTGTACCAGCTTTCTGTTTTTGGATAGGCGGGTGATTTTCTTTTCCTATTGTCAGAGTAGATAAGTCCTTTCGCTTCTGGTGTGAAGCTTAAATGTTGTTGTTATAAGACAGTTTCACACTGCACAGGACACCGGGGACCTTTGTAGGAATACAAAGGTAATAGCTTTGAAAGGCTATTTATTCACCTGTGTAAAGCTCTGCTGTCGCTTTGGATGGGGAGGGATAGAAGGATGGATCCAAAATACCATGTTTGCCTATGCAGAAGCCTTCATACTCATTTGTATTGGTTGGATTCCAGCACTGGAACTGGCAAATTGCTCCAAAGAGGGCAGTGTGTCATTGTGTGGAGGCCAGAGGAGCAAAGTATCGAGGCACATACAAATAGATGGAGTCAGGACTCAAAGGCCCTATCTGCATTGCTAAATAAAGTGGGCTAGGGACTCCTCTGTGATCCTGGGTCCAACAGGCATGGCTGGGGTCATGTTTGTCCAGCTTGACTCTCTTAACCCATCCTCCTCATCAGAGAGGCTGGGTGCATCCTACATGGCTGTTGATATGCATTAGCTCTTAAAGTGTTACTAGAGATCAGCAATGTCGTTTGGCCTAGGCCAAAGCTGTGCTAGCAACTGTGCTAATGCTTTTGTGGTAAGGCTGGTTGCTTGTCGGTGCTCAGGCCTGTGCCCACACCTTGTTCAGTTTACTTGGATAGGCACAGTCAGAGGTTCCCATGGCCATGTCATGCTGGAATACCAGGTGGAATACCAGGTATGGGACATAACAGTCCTATTTCAGTGAATTGTCACCTGTATGTAGCTCACTCCTACTCGACCAACATCTTCAGCAGTGGCACAAGAAGTAGAGATCACTCCGTGTAGTAACTGGCGCTCCTTTCTCTAGCAGAGCTGCATAGATAAGGAGAAGGTTGACAATTATATTAAAAACATTTAAAAAATAGCAGTACTTCTGCTGGCAGTTCTCCCAGCACACCATATATTGACCTTTTCTGGTCAATGTAAAAACCTCAGATATATCACCCCACGCTTTGCTTTCTCACTGATGCCACCCTGCCGCCCTTGCCGAGTGACTTCAGGCTCCCTTGACTTGACCTTTTGCTCGAGGCTGTTCCCTGTGTGTGTTCCCAGAGAAGCCATCACGGGCTCACAAAGCGTAGCCTGCATGTTCCCCAAAGCAGGATTTCATTCATTCCTATGCATGCCTGTACCTGGGTCCTGTTTCTCTGATGTTGCTTGTCCAACCTGAAAATGTTCTTTGCAAAGCTTTTTTTGTTGACTTCCATGTTTCTTTCTTTGATTATCAGAGGAATATCTCCTTCCTCTTCCACACCTATCTGTGTTTTCATTCTCTTTTACCCACAAGATGAGCTTCTGAGCGTTCTCCACCCTCCTGGCACATGAGGACAACCTGATGCCTGTTCTTTCCTGGTCTTTGCTCCATAGGCTTTGTATGTTTTTAAAGTTCTCCCATAGCATTAATTCTTTATATCCTATATGAATTATTGGCAGATTAACAGCAATCTGGAAAAGCAGATGGTGCTTTCCAGACGTCCCTCCTCCTTCCCTGTCATGGTTGAAAGGAAACTAACATTAATGCAGCCCCAACCTTCAGTGAGAGCACAGGCCTACTCAGTGTGTCAGGCCGCCAGATCTTTACATACAGCTTTATCTCACGTACATATTTCCTATTTCTTCTGGATATAGACAGAAGCCTCCAATATATAGCAGTATTTTTATACTGTGCCAAAATTTTATCTATAGTTACAATCACAAATATAAAACCACCATCTAACTACATCCATGTATAATCACATAAATATAGATCAGTGGCTCTGCATTTCTACTCCTAAACATATCAATGTGTGTTCACAGAAATGCGTATGTATATGTGTGCATATATGATACATGAGCTATTTATGTGTACTTCCTAAATCCATTGGGCATCAATATTGGCATGTTTCTCTGTGGAAACTCTGAAATTTAGGTCTAATTGACTGAAAGTTGTTAGCATGGCTTGGGATGGCAAGTGTCCACCAACTACTGATTAATCACAGACATCTCCCCTGGCTAGAAACAGGCCCTTGTATCACGTTCTCTGCACGGTTACATGGTGTCCTGCCTTTATGCTCACATCATGTTTGGCACCTTTTCAGTCTTTCTTTGCTGGACAACTTTCTTCAAAGATTTCATGTCAAGAAAATTCATCATGCTAGTTGTACGTATGCCTTTCTCCTGTACCAGCAGTATTATTTGTCACCACTTGTACTCTTAACAACAGAGAAGAACTAGTTTGGATGTGCACCAGGACACCTGAAGCTCTTTCTTTGAGATTCTTCCAGGAAAACGTTAATTTTTTAACAATTCTTTCATTTCATAGGAGATCAGATTAGTATGAAATTTACTGAAAACAGCAGAATCTTGTAGCAAATAATATATACACATGTGTATACACACCAACAAACAGACATTCCAGTCTGAGGCATACAATCTCTTTTTAGCAGATGCTTTCCCTTTGTCTTCAGCAGTCTGTTTTTGACTATCTTTCCTCCCAGCCTATGATTAATAAAGTCAGTCACCAGAGGCAGTGAAATTGTTTCTTCTTTCTCCTTTTGTGTACTAATAACCTGTGCTGTTCCTTCTGGTGTTACCTGTAAGAAGGTTTTGGTGGAAAACTTTTAAAAACAGAAAAGAATGCACAGCGCTGGGAGTTAATGAAACCTGTGGTGCCCCCTTAAATTCAGCACTTTTGCACCACTTACAGTACATATTTTTTCAGTTTCTTTTGAAGAGTAGTGATTAGTCACTTGGTCACAGCTTCCCTACACTGAATGGCAAGAGGCCACCTTGACAGTGAATATAGCATCAACGAGTACGGCATTTTTGTTGGTAAGCACTGCGGGGAGAGAACATCAACTGCGACATGATGAAATTTTGTGAGGTTTTGTTGTGTTTTACTTTGGTTTCATTCCTCTGTTTATTTTGTTTGTGGCATCTTTGATGTTTGGGAAGCAACAAGTGTACTCCAGGCAAATCTTGAGAAATAACTGTGGCTTTCTCCATCCGTGCCCAAATGCCATCTCATTTAAGATCAAGCAAATTGATGTAGAGTTTACCAAGAGAATTTGGAGCCCCATGATGGAAAGCAAAATTTATTTATTAATACTGGCTTCTGGTATAATTTCAGACTGTTTCATGCTCATCATATAAACATCTCCTTGAATTTACTCATCTATACACTTATACTCCAAAAGGAGTAGCATATGGTGTGAAAACCAGATGCCCCTGCCTACGTAAAAGCTCTATACATTTGTTTGAATGTAGTCAGGAAACAGTCACGATCTTCTTCCCACTCTCAGAGGAGTCAGCTGAATGCAGCCAAGCCCTTGTTTAGCTCCCAGTGACTGCTGGTGTTGCCTAGGCTGTACTGGGGGGAGAATGGGATGGACTATCTCATCTCGTGGGAACGTTTCACCGTGCTCCTCTGAACTTGCCATGCTATATGTATTATTTTGCTCTACTGACACAGTATTCCTCTTCCCCTCAAAGGCTGCCTGGGTTCCTCCACAGGAACTTTCTGCTTCATTACTCTCCAGTATCTGCCACTGTATCTCATTCATTGCATCTGTGGAGCAGTTAACATCATCAGGGACCTCCTTCCCAATTGCGCTCTACATGCAGTTTTGGGCTCTGCTTCCAGAGGCCAGGTTTGCATCTTGTCTAAAAACTGCTTTTAATTCCTCATCTTTTAAAATCAGTGCTCCAAATGAGAACCCGTCACAAAGCCTGTGATGAGTCACAACTTTCACTTCTGTTGCATCTTTGCTTCTGACCATTCTTTGTTTGGAGATCAATATTTATGTCAGCCATTAATTTTTTATAGACTCCCTTCAGCTACCTTGCTCCTGCAATTATCTGGCTTGTGCAATTGTAACAAAATACGGTGCTCTGAACACCAACACAGGTGCCTTCCACGTGGCGTGAGATCTTGAGCATGCTTTGCGATGAGATGACAGGTTTGTCTGTGTGAGGCAGCTGTCTGGTTCCATGCTCTGCTAGAGACCTGCCATGCGGGGGCAGGACAACTCCACCTAGGAACACGAACTGAGTTCTGCCAAAGAGAGCCAGTGGCTCTGCAGCTCAACTCTCCACGGGAGCGGATATTCCTCTGAGGAAACCTGCAGGACAAACTTGAGTTCCCTAGCAGCCTCTTAGATTCAGGAGAGTCTCATCAGGCTTATGTTGTCCTTCTGCACATTTGCAATAGCTGATTCGGCTGCTCTTACTATAGCCCCAAGACACTGGAAGCCCACAGTCATGAGGAATTTCTTACTTTCTGCTGCACCTGAGTTCTCAGATAAGCCAAATTCAGCTCCAAATACTTAGCGAAGATCAGAACGAGCCAACAGTACACATGACCACTGTTTTCTGGAAGCGTCATCGTGTAGCCCGAGTCAAGTGTGACACCGGTGGGAATTGCATACACAGAGGAACTGCATGGCATGCAGAAGGGGTCTCCAGTGTATGGACCTCTGCATGTCCCATGTGCACTCCAGTTGTAAGATTCATAGATGCATGGCTTTCTGGTAGGATCTAAATTATTTTAATATTCTACTTTTTTCAAGAATTCTGGGCATGGAAAGTAATTCTTTAAAGGCATTTGGGTATTTTTAGTGATACTATTCTGAAAGTCTTCCCTGCAGAAACTGCAAATACTATTTTGAAAAGTCTCTACAGCTCTAAGTTATATGAGTCACTAAAAAGGGTTTACGTCTTCTTTTTTAGATTTAAAAAGAGGTTCTTTCTCCAGTAGATTCTTGCTTCCCTCTCCCAGAAAGACTGATGAGTTTGTTCTTTCAGTCAGACTAAAAGGTGTTGTTGAAGACCGTTTGATATGTTTTTCTCACATAAATCAGATGAGGCAGGTTGCGAACGGACAGCACTGTGACTGATATTTGCCTTCCATTTAATGCTGGGCTTGAACTGTCTTTTCTGTCCTGTGGGCAAAGCCACGCTTATTTCATGCCACTTGATTCTTCTTTGTTGCATGGGACATGCCATTAAAGGCCAGAATTCATGCAAAAAATCCTTATATTTTTGATCTTCTATAAAAGATGAGCAAATTTTACATAATATGAGCAAAAAGGCTTATTTGGGAGTGGAGGTGAGGACCTCTGTCCTCCCCTCTATTTCCACCTACAAAGGAGATTCCCTCCTGAACTAAGTAGCAGTATATTTCTGATAATACCTGAATTTCAGTCCTCTGTATCCTGGTCTGGAAAACCTCCCACTGAAATGGATGAAAAATGCTAAAGAAAACATTTTTTTTTCCCAAACCTGGAAGAAAGAATGCAAAGCCTTTAAAAAACCAAAGTTAAATCCAATTCCTTAAATCCCCAGTGGAAGAAATCTTATTACTTTCCACACCATTATATACAGAACAAAGCCTGTAAGGCTTTGCCAAGTGATTGAAAAAGGCATATTAATGACAGCAGTTGAAATTACCTGTAATTATCAGTGACATTGGGTCAGCATCATTGCAATGACAGTCACAGAGTGGTGACTCTCACTGATTCGGAATTGATACAAAGCTGCAAAACAAAACGTGACCTCCACGTTCAGTATGAAGGTATCTCTGGAGCATTTAAGCATCTGAATTCAGCTACTGTGTAGCTGCTTTCATCTTTTGAAGAGCAGTTAAATTCTGAAGCAAAGGGTCCCAAGCGTTTTCCTGGTCAAAATCACCTCTCATTTCCCATTCATATTTACTCAGGCCTCTCCCTTCGTTGTCACCGTCACACAATGTCTGCAGCAGCTATAACAACTGCTTATATGGAAAAGTAATAATAGGAAGGTGTTTAATGAATTTTAAGCTGACTTTAATGTAATTTAGCAGCTGGAAACAAGGAGAAGAGCCAGCATGGTGTGACCTGCCAGCTCTCTATGGATTGTCAGTGGTCAATGTAGCACAGATTTCAGAACTGTTCTCTCGGGTATGCTGGCGGCGTTTCTTTTCTCCAGCTACATTCCTGATTTCAATTAAATCAGAGTCTGAAGTACTCTTTCTGATATAGTTAATACCTTCCAATAAATGCTCTTGGCTTTGTTTCTCCCCAGACGCTGTCCTTCCTCACGCTTCTTTGCCCAGTGAGTGAAGCAGACATCACATGAAAAGCAAAGATGTTCATTTTAGAGAGACTAGAACCAAAGTTTTGTCTTGAGAAAGCAGGGAAGAAAAAATAGTCCTTTGATTACATAGCAATAATTCCTCCATTCCTGGGGAACCTCTCTTTCTTTTGTTCCTTCACTGTTACTATTTCAAAATTAGGTCTGCAGTGTTGTTGGGTTTTTTACTCTTTCTATTGCTATAAAGGAATTTCCAACATAAAGCCACTCATCAAACTGTACAGCTAAAGTTTTTAGTTTGCATGGAACAAGTATACCTTGAAGTTCTTTTCTCTTTATTTTCCAGTAAGTATGTGAACCAAATTGTTAACACGTTGACCCAATGCCTTTGAGGCATTATAAAGCTTTTTATGACAGCCTACAATTAGTATTATATAGTTTCTTTTGAAGGAGGCTTGCAACAGGTGTCTTAGCTTTCTGCTCCTTGCTTCCGTCCCCTCCAGTTCAATGAAAAATATGCAGTTTAACACCGTTTATTAAGATCACCCCTGTTTCCAGTTCAGATGTGTCTATGCTAGAGCATGGGAGAAAACTACAGTTACATACTAAGCTGGGCAAGGGACTGCATTTGCCTTAATTTTTGCAAAGCTTCATTTTGATAACATTTTTTTCTTTTTTTCATCAGTTTTCACCTTTAAAAAAACCACAAAAACAACCAACCCTGCTATAATGCTATTGTGATGAGCTCCACAAGCAGTCGCACTGCTGAGATACAGAACAGCACAGAGTTATGCTGGTGGTATCTGGAGCCATGCAGCTTCTTTGAGCTTTGCAGAAACCATCCCAAAGAAGATGGTGTCCTTGTGACAGTTTCCTTTGCTTGCTATGGAAGGGTTGTGTAGATTACTTCAGGCTCATTTGGCCAAATACCAGTATAATCCTTCATCCCTCTTTGACGTTCTCATTTTGCCTGTTTGGGTTGATGACCAACCATGATCACCTTGTGGCTGCTGAACCATAACAACCAATACATCCTTGGCCACGCACAGCATATAGCTGTCGTTGTAGGGACCTCACTGCTGGTGACTACCATATCTCCAAAGGCATTCAAGCAATTGCGGATTCTACTACCTGAACATTTAAGGTAGGGTGAGGATGCCTGTACCTCCCGGCCTTTGCAGATTTGTGCGTTGCAAGAATCACAACTGCTTGCAGCTGTTCTGATCACAGCTGTGCAGCTGGACTACTCACAGCCGTGTGGCAAAGGTTGCTCAAGGTTTCTTAGCACTGTAAACCAAACTCAGTGCAGCTACCTGCGAAGTGAGATGCTGAGGTAGGGGCCATGCTGTGGGAGAGGAGAAGGGAGGAAAAGGAGCTAGCTCAGAGAGAGAGAGGGGAGAACCTGGGTAGTGCAACTTGTTGCTGCTGTTAAATGGGAGGAGTGAGAGGGATGACCCCAGATGAAACCTCTGTCTTCATCACCTCATTGGTGTCAGCAGCTGCATTGACATGGCTCTCTGCAGCTCTGGTGTACTGAAAGCAATGAGGACTGTGGTTATTTATCAACTTGCTGCCCAAGGTAGCTGCATCCTCTGTGCTTAGGGTTGGCCCTGCTGTGCGTGAAGGTGGAAAGCAAGCGGGCAGAAGTGCCCCAGTCCCCAAAGACAAGATATGTAAAGGCCATTGAGCACTGACCTCTCACTTCTATCTCTTCACTGCACTTTCCTGGATAATTTCACAAGCTGTAAAGTCTCCGGCTGCAGATAAACGAAACATAAATTGGGACCACGGCTGAATATCCCTCCCCAGTTACACATTCCTGTTGCTTCTCTTGCAGTGTCTCTGGCACCCCTACACAGTGAGCAGATCAGAAAACTCACTACATAACAGAAGTGAACCCTTGTGGATCACCAGTAAAGCAGAGGAACGTGAGAGCTGATGCCAGGGAGGAGACTGGGATGTACAGCTGGGGCGAGACCAGGTGGAACTGTGGTGCAGAACAGCAGGCTCAGATCAGCAAGAGCATTTGGTTCACTGACTTCTATTCAGGCAGCTGTTTTTGGGGTCTGGACCTAGCTTTGCTTTGAAAATTTTGTGCACAACATGGATTATTTCTGCCAGAGATTTTCTTGTTTCCAAAGCAGACCACTGTCATCGTAGAACAAGTGCATTTGTCACTGAAATATAAAGGGTTATTTGTGATGAAGAACAATGGTATGACACTTGTCTGGAAAACAACAACAACAAAAAAACCAACAAACAAATGAAAAACTAAAATCCCAAACCATAACATTTTCATTCCCATTGGCCTTATTCAAATTTACCCTGTCTCCCCTGAAGTTTCACTTAAGCATCAGCTTTAGAGATCATTCTGGTATTCAAAAAAAACTGCCCAGCCTTGCTGACAAATTCAGTGGTCAGTATAATTAGTACCTATAGCTGAAAGAGAGCTTGATGCATAGAAAAATCCTTGTGGTTCTGATAAATATACATGCACATACAAGTTCCCGGATATAATGAAAACCCCACATGCAAATGTTGAGAACAATTGCTTTCAAAGTTGTAAACACATATGTACTTACACTGGCTTGTATTATACCACAGTTCTGAAATATTCAGTTAATAGATGGGTTCTTTTCTTAACTATATACTAAATTGCAAGCATCGTGTTCTAAAAGTAGTTATTGTAATATAAAATATGAAAAAAGAGAATGTTTGACTAAGCCTGAGGGTTCCTGAGGAATGGTGTCTGTAATTGTCAGGGCTAGAAGAGCTAAAAACATTGCTCAAAGCCCAGAGCTGAGGTGTGAAACACATCACTAAGTGCTGGGGGATTCATAGTTACTTGCAGATCGCAGTGAGTGGGCAGGCTTGTGAGCCTTTCTGAAGGAAGGCATGATGCTTTGATGTGCCCAGTAATTACATTATGAGTTCTAATTGATGTAAGCAGTAAAGAGAGAGTGCCTCATGGCATGGAAAAAAAGACTGGCAGACAGCTGTAGTCGTTTGCTGTAAGAGATTGTCCAAGCGAACATCTCTCCATTCAATCACATTTTCCACTGGAAATTCCTCTTTCCTTCACATATCTTTTAACATATGAGACTCTCTGTGGGCTCATTTGAATAGGTTGCCGCACAGGTACATCAGATGAAACCACAGGCTGTAGCCTCAAAAGGAGCGGAAACACTATTTTAAAGATCTTGTCTCTCTCTAAGGCTGGCACTGTCTGTTGCTTTCCTGCGTTTACATGTACTTGCCAAAAAGAAGCTCTACTCTTTAACAACTTAAAAACCCCAACTAACTAAATAAAAATTGCTCTCAAGGCCTGAAAATGCTTCCAACCAAAATGTGCTATGATTGTGCTGCACCTTCAGGAAATCCAAGGTCGTTTCAAGAAATCATGCGTGTAAGGAGGCTGGAGGAATATTTGAACCCCAAGGTGTGTCATAGGTCTAATTACTGTATCTGTCTCTGCATAATGGTGCTAGCTCTGTGTGAGTAATTGGGGCAGGAGATGGTGTCTAAAATCCCCTTTCAGACCCCTGTTTAGCAGCATCACACGGGTGACGAATCAGTGACAGCGTGGGAAACATGACTCACATCAGTAGTGATTGTTGAGATTAGACTAGAGAACAAACCATCTTCTAGCTAGAGTGCTGGATGGTGGCAGTGGGATCTATATGGCGTTTGGCTCTGTCATTTGCCAGCTCAATAAATCACCTTTTGGGGCCTCTGGTTCCGCACCTGTAAAATGCTGGGCAGGAAAGAGTGGGACAGCACTGTTCATCTTGGCAAGAACAATGGAGAAGAGCTCTGCACAGAAGCCACCTACTACCAGAACTGTGTCCTTGATTATTATTCCTCACGATGAAGACTAAGGAGAAAAACTGAGGTGAAAAGATGCTTCTTTTAGGCAATATAGGGCAGGAAAGAGATCTTAAGAGACAGACAGATGAGAGTCAACTGTGGGCGTGATGGTGAATTTGTTCTTTAATGTTGCTCCTTGAAGAACAGCGTTTCAATAGACATTTAACGGTGGGGATATCAGTTGCAACTTGACATAAAATCTGAACTGGCCATAGTTACAGTGGAAGCTTGTAAGAAGTTAATTAAAATCTCACTATTGTTTTACTGCTTATTTGGTCTGAGAAATGCCCTTTATAAAAATAATGACCCAGGATGCTGTGGTTCAGCTAGATGGGGATGATTCCTTCCTCACCACCTGAATCCAGCACAGTAGCCAGCTGGACAAGTAGACTTGGCTGCTGGTGTAAGCAGGCACCAGTATATGTGAGTAGAGTGGCTGGAGAACACACGTTCAGTCAGAAGTCATATACACCATCATGTAATTCAGGCACTTTGTCGTGACAAGCTATTTCTGGGCATGGTGGGTCGTTACTGGCTTAATAAGAGCTTCCTCCAAAGCGGGCAAATGCCCTCTCATGTTCCTGACTCAGGTGCTATTGGCAGGGAGAGACTTGGAGTAGAAGGCAAAGGTGAGCATGGGAGGGTGGGTTCAAGAATAGCCACCACTTCATCAACTTGCAGGCCTTCTGGCATGCATGCTTACAGCCTATGGCCTCCTAAATCTTGAAAAGCACCCCTTGCAAGTGGTGCAGAACAGGGAAAAGTCGGTATACAGCATCTGCTTTCACCCTCTGGAGACCGCAGAGTTGATAATTCCTTTGAACATTCTTTAGGGGGCATTAATTGCAATTCATCAATAACTACTATGGTATTCTGTTGTATGATTAACACAGGAACTTTGGTGTCTTTATCTGGCTTTGTCCTCTTAGGAGTCATAGAAAGGATTGTAGAGTGTAATCAGTGTAAGTAAAGGATATTTTTTTATTTCGTTTTTGGCTTCAGTACAACAGTGGCATAATTATTGCACATCATTTTGCAATGAATTTTCAAGTAAAAATAATATAAATATGGTCTATTCACTCTTCTTGACTACCTACAGGTCTATCTCCCATTCATTTGAAAGGATTAAAAATTAACTGTTTTTCCTGTTTCTAATAATGATAGATGACCATAACTAGATCATAGAGTTTTGCTTACATTTATAAATGATGCTAAATAATTTTGAGTGTTTGAAGGTGCATTCATCTTTTTGGAGTTTGATGAATTGCAGATTATGAGTACTAGGAACCTGTTATTCTTTTTTTCCTGCACCCCAGCCCCAACACTCACCCCAGTTATGTTATGTTACACTTTTAATAAGATGATTGTTACACTGATGATAGTGAGGATAGGAACTCAAGTGTGTGAAATACAAATGTAGAAGGAAAGCTTAGCCTTAAAGAGCTGAAATACTACTTATTCGGATGATAGGAAGAGGTGATGTAGAAAAGATGGAGAAAAAAGTGAAAACAGAGCAGTAATATTTTGTGTAACACTGTCGTACACAAAATACATGATACAAAGACTTCTGGTGGGAGGTCTTCTGAAACGTGTATAAATTATGTGTTAGATCCTGACTGAGTGCTCTCATGACTGATCACAGGCTGTTCAGGGAAGTTCGGGGGGTTTCTCTGCTCTCTGCAAAGGTGCTCCTTGACTTTGCAGAGCCCTAGTAGAAATCCAAGGATGTGTCTGTCTAGAGTCAAGGTGACACTGAAGATGTTGTGGTGGGGTCTGACCAAGACCCCCTAAACACGATGTAGAGGATGAAGCTTTCTACAATTACAGAAGTATCTTGACTGCAAGCCTTTGTCTTCATGGGAGATTTCAGCTACCCAGATAGGTATTGCTAGGTTTGCACCGTGTAAGCAACCTAACAAGTCCCTAGACTATGTTGCAGATAGTTTATAATGCAAACGGTAGAGGGGCTATACTTGACCTGCTGCTTGCAAAATGGAAAGAACTGGCAGACAGTGTGACAGAAATGGCAGCTTGGGCTGCAGTGACCACGCGATGATGGAGTTCAAGGTGCAGAGGGAGGCTGGGAAGAGAAGCAGCAGACTTAGGAGTCTCGGCTTTACAGAGCAGAGTTTGGCTTAGTTAGGGACCTGGTACACAAAATTCCTCGGGAAGCTGCCAAAGGAGAAGGGGGCACAGGAGGGCTGGCTGATTTAAAAAATCCAAAAAACCAAGCAGGCAAAACAAGCAAAAACGGTTTTTAACCTTGAGAGGTTAGGAACAAACTGTTGCGTTGTGCAGGATGGGCTGTCAGCAGAAGGCTCTCCTGGCTAAGCAGGGAGCTGCAGGGAGCAGTGAGCTCTCCTGACTAAGCAGGTGAGCCGGTAATGCAACCAAATAGCATGCAAGAATTGAAAAGATGAGTGTAAAACAAAGAAGGGTATAAAGATACTGTCTGAGCACTTTTTGAAAAAAATGAGTAAGGTCAAGGCCTAGCTGGAGCTAAGATGAGGAGAGAGCACTAAGAGTAACAAGGAGGGATTCCATGGCAACATTAATTACAAAAGAAGTTCAAAGAGCATGTGGGCCCACCAACAAATGGGGGAGAACAACATAGTGACAAACACTACAAAACAGGATCCCCAATGTCTTTTTTGTGTCAGACAAAGCCTACTCCCAGCTTTATACACACCAGCACTATTTGTTATGGAGGATAGCCTACAGGAATCACAGAATCACAGAATCACAGAATAGTAGGGGTTGGAAGGGACCTCTGTGGGTCATCTAGTCCAACCCCCCTGCCGAAGCAGGGTCACCTACAGCAGGCCGCACAGGACCCCGTCCAGGCGG
>Ga0065711_1035664_pt1 | contig 21995 bp, 17 predicted proteins | sample Hoacrofraction12_FD_59098 | JGI IMG/M metagenome (GOLD analysis project Ga0065711, IMG submission 59098) | Hoatzin crop microbial communities from Cojedes, Venezuela - Epithelial fraction 12 v2 (version 2) | ecosystem: Host-associated > Birds > Digestive system > Esophagus > Crop | place... | reverse complement strand
TTTTTTTTTTTTTTTGTGAAAGGAGGCTGCTTTAGGATGAAGTTAGATTTAAAACAAGTTTAAAGAGAGCATCATGCAGCTCAAATAAAGAAAGCCTGCTGGCTTTCCCCAATGACTGGCACTAGAGCAGATTATTCTGGAAGAAAGACATTCTCGCAACCTCACGGCTTCAATTTCTCAAGCCAAAAAGCGGAGAGAGATCCCACAGTTATTAAAGCCAATAAATCAAGGCTTGAGAGATCTTGCGCGCAGAATTGGACAGCGTTTGCATTTTTCAGCCCTCAGAGCTTTAAGGAAGGCTTTTTTTCTCCTTTACCTCATCCACCTTGGGTATCTTAAAAGCAGGAAAGGCACTCCTGGGACCCGGAGAGTTCTATTAGATGTAATTACGGTACCTTACTTTTAAAGGTTTAAAAGTGCATCTTTATGGGCTTATGCAGTGCTGGTAACAGTAACAGTGGTTTATGTGTTTGATTGACATAAAACATGCCTCGACATTAAACATTTCCTCGACGTCCAGGAGCACTGGACCCTGTTCGTGGTCTCTGCCTCGCCGACGACCGCCCCGCAGCCCTCCTGTGCCCCCGGCACTGGTTCATATGCCGTGACGGACCCCTGCAAAGGCAGGCGCTCCCCCCCGCTCCCAGCAAAGTGGAAACTCGCCATTCCCATACCCTCTGCTCTCACCGTCGGCAGTGCAACAAAAAATGTGAACATCCAATGAAGCCGGAGTAGTTTTACAGGCCGTCTTTACAGGCGATGCTGAAACTCTGCTAAAGCAAACGGGATCTTTCCGCAGCTTCTCAGCTGACTTCTGTCCCCAAGAGCTGTGATTAAATACAGCAAATGTCAGCCTCTATTGGTTTGAGCAGACCCCATCTCCCCTCACTCTTCCAAGGGAAAAAGGAGTCCTTTGCTCGTTGGCCAATTTCTGACGATTTAGGAAAAATGTGTCTGTATCTGTAACAAAGCACAAACTATTTTTTTAACCTGAGGAGAGGTTTTGATTCGGCCAGTGTGGTGCTTTTTGTCTTTTCTTAGATGAAACCAAACTTTATGGAATATAGAAAGCTAGTGCCTAACTTACATTGAGGGTATGCCCACCAGAAATAGAAAACTAGAAATTCTTCCTCATCCAATCAGGTCACAAAAAACAAACCAAGCATCCAGCTGAAAGGTCCCATGTCAAATTTTTATTTTCAGAATTTCATAACAAAACAATATGGGGGCGGGGGGGGGAAGAAGTGCAGGTCAAAAATGACCAGTGAAAATTGGAAACAAACTGCAAATAATAAATCAGATTAGGAAAAAAAAAAAAGTCAGTCTGTCTGCAGATAATTCACAAGTGAAAAAAGTTCATTAGAAATGACTTGCCTTGCTGCAAATTTTTAGTAGCCTGTGTGTACATTACATAATAAAACTTCTGCCCTTGACATATTTTAAGAAAATGCCATCGGTGACTGGAACTTCAGTTGGCAACTGGAAAATTGCCAGAAAACAAACTCTGACTCTATATCAGATAGGGGATTTTGGAAATTTCAGGAGGCAGGGAGGATTTAGAGCTCGATTCCCTCTGAACAAAGGTGTTTTAGCAAAAAAAGCATCCCTAAAGTTCACAAAAACCTCCAAAATTGTTTCCTAGATTGGACAGTTGGTTTGGAGTTTTTTTAAAACTAAAACCATGACTTGGGAGCACACATAAGCACAAGACTTAGTAATTAGAAATGGGAAAAACATGAAAAATTTTATTTTAGTGATAGTTGGTTATTTCCGTATTGCAGAACAAATATTTTCAAGGAAATATACGTACTGGGTATTATTTCCCAGTGGTTTTTAATTGAAATAACTTAGGGGTATGGTTTTTTTTTCAGCTTCACCTCAACACCTTTCATCAGAAAGATGTAACTTTTTATTTCATGGGTGGAGGGAGGGAGACTGGGAAATTTCATGCCTAAGTGCTAAAACTGCAAATAATCTTCACAAATCAGAGCAGGGAATTGCAACAGAAGTGCAGTCCTTATATCCACAAACTGTCTTGTGCTTCAGCTATCTGAGAAAAAGCAGTGGAGAAGCTGGTCTGGTCTTGTACTGCTTTGATTTTCCTTATTTGTCTCCTCTTCTGTTTGTTTCCATTGTGGATTGCTGGGGGGGGACGCTTTTTATTACAGTTTCACCTAAATGTATGGGTCTATGTACTGACATAAACCCATGTCTTCCTGAAAGATTTATCAGCAGTCTTTCCCCCTGTTTCTTTGCATATAACGCAGTTTTTGTTATACATCCAAAAGTTTCTCTGTTCCTTCTTCGGCCTCATTTCATTTCTCTTTCCAGGTAGCTAGATTATCTAATACTTATTCCAGGACTATTTTTGCTCTCTCCTCCCTACACCAATACGAAGGCCTCTGGGCAAACTTTTCCTCTCCGGACTTTCTTGGCCTCTTCCTTGTGCTTCTTCCCACTGCCGTAGCAGGCCTACCAGAAGGGATGAAAGCCGTCTGGGCAATATCTTTTAAGCAGCCGAGAAACGTCTATCACAACTGCTCTGCATTTACCGCAACCATGTGTGCATGTGCACAGTTTACAGTTGTGGTTTTTCTGAGGGGATTGTGGTATGGTTTTATAGGCTGCTCAAAGTGTCCATTTGGGTGTAAATGTATCTATGTATACAGAAGTGTATCTACACGCATCCTAGAAAATACTTGTGTATTTTTTATTTACTGTAACATCCTGGAATTAAGCTTCCTTGGGGAAAAAAAAAAAGCACATAAATTTACAACTCCCTTTTGCTATTTTTTTCCCTTATCTGTTTTTTTCTCTCAAATGATTCTTCTATTCTGCTGTTCCTTTTTACACCCTAACTTTGAGCTTAATTTTTTTGCTTCTTCCCTTCCCTTTCCACTCTCTTCTTACTTTACGTTCTCTTTCCTTCCTTTCCGATAAAATTACTTCCTCTCCTGTCTCTTTCGTTATGCTCCCCTTTCATCTCTGCCTTTTCCCCTGCCCTATAGTTTTCCATTTGCTCCCTTTAATGCTCAGCCTTCTTACTTTCAGGTCCCTACATATCCATCTGTTCCCTGCTGTTCCTTCATCTACTTCTTTCGATCTAGCAGCTGACTGCTGAGGTATGTCCTCTTCATGTGGAGACACTATTGCCCTCCTTCCTTGAGACGCTGTGCTTACCCTGTATGTAGGTGCTCACGTCGTCAGTGCGAACACATGTTTTTGTAATGTTTTAGTAGAACGGTAACAATGTGGCTTGGGCTTTGGGTGTCTATTTTGCTATTTTTCAGTCTGTGCGATGAAAAACTCTTAGGTTCAAACCGCTCACTACCTCTGTGAAAATGCTTCTGTCTGGGATACTGTAATAGCACTAACTACAAAAGACAGTGACAAATTGTTAGGGACAAAATGTTTGCTATATGTTTCTGTAATGCTGATTTGCTCATTGTTTTCTGCTTTAACAATTGGTGCATTTTTGGCTTCACTATTTGGAAATGTTCGCATAAGGAGATTCATGGAACTATTTCTCTTTTAAATGCTGCATCTCACTGATGTGAAGACATTCCACAGACACATACTGGTTTTGATAAAGCTGTTGATTTCCCATTATCTAGGATGGACCTTATGGTCATGACCAGACAAAGACATTTAAATAATTAGTTTCAAAATCTGAGTTTTCAAACTGAAAACTAGCATTTTGATACATTTCATTTTTACCAAAGTGTATGAAGGTTTCATTTATATTCCAACATAGGTGTGGATTTTTTTGTAAGTACTTACTGAAAATAGCCCCTTCTCAGTCCAGTAGCAAAATTAACTGAGCATGCATGATGATTGTATGGCTTCTTGGCTGTACGAAGCCATAGGCACTAGCTGTTCAGGAGTAATTCAGAGTGTCATTCCCAGGAACATGCATGAAGTTCTGAATAAATCACTTGCAACATACTCCATTGAGAAGTTTGTCAAGAACTTGCAAACAGATGATCGGTTTCTTAATGTAGTTTCTGGATAGTAAATTATCTTGTATTTCAGTACCCTTAAGGTAATATCAGCTCAGTGAATCCCTTGGAAAGAGTTACGCACCAGGAAAGCCAGTCTAGCGCAGGCAGATTTGCTCTGATCCTGTCAGCAGGGCAGAGGGAAGGGCTCAGAGCAGCAAACAGCACAGCATCAGCTCACTGCAGCACAAACACCCAGAGCTCTTCCACCCAGAGGAAACCTGAATGTCCCCGAGAGACCAGCGTCTGCAGGAAGAGCAGTGCAACTATTCAAAATGAGAATTTAGCTCCAAGGAGCTGATTCTGCAAACACTTTAGCACATGTACAGCTTTCATTTATGAGAAACCTCAAAGAGCCGGCAAGTGTTGCTTCATGCGAGTCAAGTCAGTCATATGGCAAAGTGTTTACGGGATTTGGATCTAAATTTTGAAATCATTTCAGGACCCTTAAAAACAGGCGCTAGATAATCGTAAATTCCTATTGCTTTCCAGCAGGAAAAAAAGGAACGTAACGATGTTGCACTGTGGTTGGATCCACTACCCAGACACCCAGAGGAGTTTGGTTTCTCCTGCTACATTTGAGGCCGGGGGATGCCCTGTGGTTCTGGGGTGCAGAGGAGCCATGAGCTTATGCAAGACACAGGAGGAGCCCCTGTCCCCTCCCCTGGCAGCCTGTGTTTTTCCCCAGAAGTTCACAAAGATGAAGCCAAACTGGATCAGGCTTTGCTAAGACAAACTTGGAAATGGAGAGCTTGGCTTATGAAGAGGGATGGGAAGAGTCTGAGCTGTTTGGGCCAGCAAAAAAACAGAGTCTCTGGGGTGATAAACCCAATGTCTGTTGATCAGCACAGGGAAGGGGTTACGATCAGGGGGATTGCGAGGACAGTTACCCTGGGCTGGACTGCCACACTGGCCAGGCCAAATGGCACAGAGAGAGCAGAAAGCAGCCAGCAATTGGTTTATTTCATTTACCGTACTTGCGATGGGCTTAATAAAGTTGCCACCATACACATATCCTGTGTAAGGTGACCCTCCCTAGATAATTGTAAAGGTGAAAGCTAACTTAAAGGCGATTATCTTTTCTCCATTTTATTTCTCTGCATCAAACTTAGCGAGTGTTCTGACGCTTTTGGTTTTTTGGATGCTCAACAGCAGTCAGCCAGGAGGGGCAGGTGAGCTTTCAGGTGGCTCACTCCAGAAGGTGTACTTTGCTCTGCTTGCCTGAGGACACAGAGACTTTTTAAAGGTCTCCTGAGACAATTTACTTCTGCCTTGACTTTATGTGCCTGTCATTTCTTCATCTGAGGCCTCATTTCATACATACGTTTATAATATGGGTTTCATTTCAATAAGCTGGGAAAGTAATAAATTTAAAGCTGACTAACAGTTGTTTTATGTGGCTGCCAACCTGCCAAGTAGCTTTCTTAATTATTGCCAGGAAACTAAGTGTTTTGCAGCCATGTGTTTTACATTTGAGTGTAGTATGTCTTGTCAGCCCTCTCTGCTGGACGGACGGACAGGCCAGTAATTTTTGTGTGCCGAGAGGCCTTAGATGGTGGGTGGTTTCTTTGTCATCATGTAGGGATATCAACAACAGCATGATGGACAGGAATATCTCAAGCGGTGCCCCTCTCCCAAAACACGCTGTTGCAGAAAAGCTGGAGGGAAGGGGTTAAACTTAAGCCCACAGCCGTAGTATTTTTTGGATTTAAGACTGTAGGGCAACTGCTTATTAAAACTGTCAGCAAAGAAAAAGCGTAAACATACTATAAATTATATATGTTGGAATAAGATGGATGACTGTTTTGTTCCTTCAGTGCAGGATACAGTGCAACGCTGCTACGAGTAGACTCTCCTTTTCTTTTCCCTAGACAGAATTCATTATTATTGCACCAAAACAAGCGATGGTTGCATGGCTTGCTTTCTGCAGTTTGTGTTTAGGCTCCAAGATGTTGTCCCACGCTTTGGAAATCAGCCAGTAAAACCAGGACAAAAAATGAATACTAAAAATGAAGCACTGACACAAACAGTTTTGTTGCATGTATTCTGCTTTGAAGTCTGAAGAGAAACTTGACGCAGTAAGTTAAAAGTGCCTCCAGGCCCTTAATTTGCGCAACCAAGACTCATTTTGCTGATCGTCATCATTGACCCAAGAAGAATTATAAAGGTCATATTTTCTTGCTGATAATGTAAGTCTTGAGCAATTTTTTTAAATGGGATAAACATAAACACATTGTTAAAAAGAAAATGTTTGTGTTCGCTTCTTTTTTTTTTTTTCTGTAATAGATTACATGCGCTAGACAAATCCCAATGAAAGAAAGGATCATCTCCTGAGTATCTCCAGTAATGCCGCAGGATGTTGTTCCCCCTGCACACACGTACCTAATTTCAGAACGGTTCCCATTTTTCTCTAGTGTTGCAGAAAAGTCTAATAGTGTTTACTGTTGTTCTTTTTTCTTCAAGTAATTTTGTTGTTTTGTTAAGGAGGGATTAATTAGTGAATCATTATTCCCACTTTGGCATGTGAAAATGTGGAGTGTGCTTTCATCCATCTCCCAAGAGTGCTCATTGGCACCGTAGCAGAGGATGTGGAAGAAGTGTTTTTCAAAGAAGCAGATGTAGCAGCTTCAGGAGCATCTGTACTGCTGCATTTTGCTGAGGGATTCCTATGAACCATTTCCTATTTAACCAGAGAGTACCTGTGTGCTTCTCACAGGTGAGGCCTGCCTTTTTGAAACAAAATCCTCCAGGGAAATTTATCATTAAAGGTCATGTGGCATTTCCATTAATTATTGCAATTTCTTACTCCTGCTCTGTTTCTTCCCAAAGAAATCATTTTCTCCTGCAGATTTACATGCTGCTTCCTATCTCAGGGCAATGTTTTTCCAAGGAGATGTTGGGTACGGGCAGATACTGAACTTTTACTCTACAAAATTCACCTCCCATTAAAGTCAAAATCCTCCTGACTTCAGTGAGGTCAAATCCATTCACAGGAATTTAAAGCCTACCTTGACATTCCTTAAAAAAATCAGAGATCAATGTTTGAGGTCCATCAGCTCTCCAAGCATGGGACTTAGCCTACTCATCCCAGATTTTTGGGGGGGACTTCTCAGAGAGATTCTCTGCAGAAGTGCAGACACCAGAGGACCCAGCAAGACTGTGAAGGGGGGACGGAGTCTGGAGGTCGCTGATGGGGCTATCAGTGGCCAGAGACTGCTGCACACAGAACCCAGTTAGCATCGCATGTGGGAAGGGAGAATGGCCTCTTTTTTCTGATCAGCTTGGTGAAGTCTGAGTTTCATTTTCACTCGGTACTGGCCTAACTCTGCTGCTATTTATATCACTAGCCAAACCTGAGACTGTGTGAAAATACCTCTTTAATGTTTTAATACTGGCACTTTGGTTTTTATGTCACTGTTTTCCCTTCACTCCAGAGTCACTTACAAGGAAGTGCTGGCTGCGACCACTGCAGAACAGGGCACTACAGATGAGCTGCTGCCGGGGCGTAAGGTTGTTTTGCTCACTAAGCCAAAGGGGCAAAAGAAAAGCAGGTACAATTTGACATTAAATGAGAGGATGCGGATCATAAGCTGAAGGCATGGCCTAATGCTGAGTCTGGAAACCGTAACGAGCCAGTTCTGTGTTACCCAAAGCCATTTAAATGTGCTCTGAATGACCAGGTCACTGGAGACACTGCTGGCATGGGACTTTCTCTCTCTTCTGTTTAGGGCAAATCATTCAATGAACTTGTGGTGCATCAAGGCATCTCAGGGAGGAAGGCTGAAGATAGACCTTAAGCTGCTGTCTGATGCCTGAAGGCAAAACAGTTGCCCCAGTGGCCACCACAGAGCACAGCCTCTGCTTGTAGGGAGCAGAGGCATTGACCTCTTCTTTGAGCACCAGTTATCTTGGTATGTCAGAGTTAAACCAGATTATAACAAAGCAAACAGAAAAGCTATATCCACTTGTATAAAAAAAGCATATCTAAAATTATTCCCATGTGTGAGGTGCTGCTGCATGACACTAAGTGCAAGCAGCCAAACCAGTAACAGTTAAATCCTCCAGATCCCCATAAAAATGCACAGTACACAAATACACAGTAAATGAAATGACTGAATTAGAATCAGAGATAAGTAAAGGACAGCGCTGTGCTGCTCTGTGTTCAGTATCATTGCCAAAGTGCTGAGGCTTTTTGCCACTTTCAGATAAAGGGGATTTTTACACATTTTCCCCAGTAAAACTTTTGGCAACTGCTGACTACCTTCTTCTGTCTTGCTGCGTCACTAACAGCCCAGGATCTTCACTTCACTTGAATGTCTCCTGGCTAACTTCCCAAAGAAATGTAGACATTCATTTGTTTTTAAAGTTTAATATGTACTACTGCTGCTAATAGAGAAATCCCTCTGTCCTCAATGGTGTGTAGGTGAAATGCACTGGCAGTGAAATCTCTTGAAGACATGCTCGTTGACTGAGGCTTTACAACCGCAGAGGGCAGAATGGGCTGTCAGGAGCACACCTGAGCACCCTGAGTTCAGCTCTACTGCTCTGTCCCATCAAAGACTGCAGAAAAGGTAGAAAAGAATTTAATAAAATGCCTTATTACACTCCAGGCTATTCCAGATTAGGTTGTCAAAGATGTCATCAAAAAGTTAATTGATTTCTTCTCACTTTTTTTTTACCCTGGGCAAAAATAAGATGTTGAAGTTTAAAACAAAGTTTCAATGACTTTCCCCCCCGCCAAACTCTTCTTTCAGTATCTGAGCCTGTGGTTTTCTCTAAGTTGTACAGATATCTGACAGAGACATCCAGACTAGATGTCACCGCTGGAGAGAGCACGAGCCAGTGAGGATGCTGACACTGCAAACCTGGGCTGCCCCTGAGGATCACTGGGCCTCACTGGGCCAGGTTCCCATGGAGGACATAATGTACTGTACAAAGCAAATGTAAATGTGCTTCACAAGCGCACCTATAAGGAACTAGAATGTCCCTCTGAGGCAGTTACTTCCTGCACAAGGTTCTCACCAAACATTTATTTCACAGCTGTTGTGTGATTGAGTTATAGGTGTGAATTCTCCTGAGTGTAAGCAGAGATGAATTCCAAAACCGTGTATCCACCTGGTCCTGGCTTCTCCCTTCCCTTTCCTTGCCTTGGTTTTCTGTGTCCCATTGCACATTCACCAGGGACCGGAACATAAGCATGCCCACACTGCCTTGTAACCTTATCTTTCCTCCCACCCTTTGAAAATAGCAACAGAAGAGGTGAAAGCTTTCAAAAACAACACAAAGAAAAACAGGAGAGGATATTTGAAGGAAGAACCCGCTCCCCTGTGGAGAGGGGGAACTGACGTGCCTGTGATGTGGCTTTCAACATGTCAGTGCCACAAGAGCACTAGACAGATCTCTGCCGTGTTGCAGTCCTCAAGTAGTGAAGGCAAGCTTGTTTTTAATAGACAACATATTGGGAATATAGCCCTGATTAAATCTCTCTATTCTCTTTCCTCTTCCCTTCCCCTGTGGCTACCCTGCGATCAGTTTGGCAAATCTTAAGGATTACAGATGTAGCACCAGCATAAACAAAAATATGGCACGTTAACTGCGCAGGCTGCTTTGAAGATAAAGACCAACTTTAAATTCCACAATCCTGAGGGCTCTTGTCGCCTTGAAATCTGATTTCAAAGCTCAACACCACTGAAATGTCTTGTTGAGAGTGATGACAGCAGGCAGTGAAGTGTACACTGTATTGTCACCACCTGTGATTGGTGGCAAAGTGCATACTTTGGCTACCACAGACTGACTCCCTAGCTGTGGGCTGCCTGTAATAATGCAAACAATAACTGCTGGCTAATTTCAGTCCTGTAAGTGTGGTGATGAAGTATTACATAAACTCAGAAACCATGGGAGTTAAGTGGATGGAGTCCATTTTCACTGTTTTCAAGTGGCACGGAGAATCTTTACCGTGTCAAAGTCCGTGGGAGAGAGAAAGAGGTGAACACATTCCTGTAAAAATGAAAAGTCAGAAATTAAGGAAAGACCAAGAGGGCATGATGCGGTTAACACTAGCAGTTTGCTCAAGGAGGAGCTGTATCTGCAAGACTATCTCCAGGACCCTGCCCTTGGACTGCATAGTAGCTTGCAGGATGCTGAACAGGGACAGAAGAAGCACCACAGCAAAAGGGTGCTTTCTGGGACCCCGTCCCCATTGCCTGCCCACCTACACAGGAGGTACGTCCCTTACCCTGCAAAGCATTTCGCCTTAGATGGAAACAGGTGATGAGAGGATAGGTGGACACAGAGATGCTCAAGGCCTATTTTGCTGCTGCACCAGCACTGCTCGGTTCTCGCAGAGCAGTGGAGATGGCTGTGGGACAGCACAGGCTGCTGCGGCTCAGCAGCGTTGGCTCTGTGCAGAGGCACCGGGGTCCACGCTGCCACTGTCTCTGCGCCACGCTCTCCATCACGCCCTGGGGGCCAGGGCTGCCCAGGGAGATGGGGCATTCACATGGCTGGTAAACAACGAATTGACTGTCCATCTCCCCTCCAACACGTGACATGGATCTGTGGGCTTTTTCCACTGATTTCAGTAGAAACAGGATTTTGCGCATGCATTTACTTCTTTGTATATGAATATTAATTACATGGAAGTTTGGATAATCTTTAGCTGACGCTTTCCTGAAGGAATACTCCAAGGAAGACGGGACAAATGTCCTCTGACTCAGTTTTAGGAGAAAATCCAAGAGCCGTGCAGATGAGTGAAGACCTGCTGTTGGAATGGCTGGCAGATAACGAGTCCAGGCTATCACTATTGACAAGACTGGGACAACAAGGGGTTGAGAGTAACACACTGAGGCTAGTGGATATCAGCCCATTGGATAGTCATCTCTGACCTCTTGCTGACGAAATTAACTTGAGTCATACCTGTCATCAAGAGTATGCAAGATATCTGGGCCTAACAGAGACAACACCCATAACATAGTTACCACTGTAACTAAATATTTTTCTTCCAACATTAAGAGAGTTACTGTTTCTGGTGACTCATTAGCTCTGACATAAGGTGCCAGGGGAAATGTCGTGCTTATTCTTCCCCTAGATATGATAGCCACAAAACCAAAACACATGTTCTGTCAGTTCAGTGAAGTCCATGGAGTGTTGGAAAGCATATATTCCTGCTTTATCAAAATCTCCAGAAAGTTATTCAGCAATCCTTTTGATTACAAATGCAATGGTTTGATTTATTCCCTACTAATATGACAAATGCATTAGGTGATTTTCAGTAGACAAAACTTCAGAGCCACAGAGTTTGAAATCTAAACAGGTAAGGAGAAGATGAAGGAAGAAACGCTAAATATTACAAAGGGGATGGACTGCTGTTCAGTGTCATTTCTCTTGCCCCTAGTATTCAATACTGCAGAGGGACTGACGGAGTCCTCATGTGACTGGAGGTCCTAAGGCCCGAGGAAAAGGAGGACTGTGAACAAGGAGGAGCATACACCTGATAGACCACCCTCTCGAGTGTTAAACTACTGTGTAGGGTCAAAGAGTGAGGCAAAACAGAGCAGGGGCAGGGAATTTGTGGAAAAGAGGTAAAGCCCTCTAAATCTGCTCTCCAGCTCAAATCTATTACTGGCAGGCAAAAGCCTGATGAGATGTATATAGTGAGGTAAAATAATCCTGAAGGTTAAAGCATGACAGAACTGACCAAACAAACAATTTAAGCCAGGAGCCATGTGGAAGAAAAACTATGTCAAGTCAGTTAAAAGGTCAGCAGAAAGATCTTGCCATTTTGGGAATGCCTGTCCAAGCAAACACTAACCGATCCTTGGAGCATGACTCAGGGGAGCATGTCTCATCTAATGTGAGTGAAGGTGGCCAGGTGCTCTGTTTTCATGGTGGTGTGTTATTCACTGGCCAGCAGTAAATACTGATGTTACTAGATACTTTCCTTTTTAATGAGCAAAGCCAAATAGCAACAGGTTCTGTTTGCTGCCAGCTGCAAGGAAAAAATGCTTGACACTGAAAGTGCAATGCTCTGTTTTCTTAATTTGCGAGGCATGTTGTGAAGGTCTGCTGGTAGGAATCTTGCACTTCTGCATTACCTCCACTCTGCTACAAGGAATTTTGACAAACGTGTGCTTTAAAGTTTCGGTCTTTGCAAACACATGTGCTTGTTTAACTTCTCACACACAAAAGGGCTCCGACTGACTTCCGTGGTGCTTGTATATGCGTATGTCTCCCTTGCCTTATAACTTTAATCTATAATAAGGAAGATAATGGAGGAAATAAGCAGAAAACAAAAATCGTTACCCTCTCACAAAGATAATACTTAAAAAGGTTAAATTTGTTAATTTTATTACTTAAGAATAAGAATAACGAAAGTGGTTTGAAAATCAACAAGTTAAGAACAGATAAGAGCAACCTGAAAGTTGATTAACTACTTTATTTTTTAAAATAAATTGTTAAATTCTCAAATAATGGGCTAGACTGAAAAACTTTGTGTTTTAATAAAATGCCAAAGGTTGTGACAGTGGGCAACTGTATGCAACAGACTTCTCCAGGGTCAATCAGAATGTCTCTGCCAGAACAGGAAATGTTACACCAGTTTCCCTAGTGCTCAGGTTGTATTTTATATCCTAAACTATTTTTCCTGTGAGAAAAAGCTGACATCTTTGCTAAAGAATCTGTTCATTTTTACTTTTCCTTGCAACCTGAGATTTCATTATGTTTACTTTGCTATCATATTTTCTTATCTTCCTCTAATAACTAGTACAAATCTGGAAGGGAAAATAATTTTCCATTCTCAGGGGTTGGGAAGTGCAGAGTAGTTTTCTTAAATCCTAATCTATGACTTGTAATTATGGCCGTTACAAGGTTCTGTAGGAGAATTATTGTCTTCTGAAATATTTTAAATAGCTTGCTGTCCACAACTTTTCCTTGTCTTCAAAAAATTTATATATTATCATTTTAATGTCTGCTGCTGCTACTGGGAGCAATAAACCTCAGTCATACTCTCCCATGGCATATGAATCAATAAGAAATAAATAATACTAAAATATGCCATGGAATTCTTTTACATGACAATCTGAGAATAAAGGTGGTGAACAAACATTGAAAACACCGGACTGACTCAACAGCAAAGGTGGGGTTTCTCTCATCTCACATAAGCCATTTTAGTCAGACAAATGTTCCGGATCAGTCACCTAGAGGTGCTGTGGAGAGAGAGAGGGAAATGCATCTCCAGAATGTATTATCTCTTTATCTCTTTATCTTAAGGTAGGTCAAAACACCCCCAGAAGTACTCCAATCTCTGTAGAGGGGCTTCTACACAAGCATCTCCTCTTTACTCTGTTAGCCTGCCTCACACAGCATTGCTCTTGCGTCCACTTCTTTGTAAGGAGGAAGAGGTCTCAGCAGCACGTGGGAGTGCTGAAGGAGCAGTGTCGCTTTGCCACGTTCCGGCTCAGTTACACGTTCGGTGCCTTGCCTGCTGTGAGTCGGTCCATCTTCGTCCTCCCTTGCTCCCACGGCCAGGTAGCTGTGGGGTGGGTGAGGACAGACCAGTGTCCCCACGCTCCATTTTGCTGCTGGGTGTTCCTCCAGCTGGAGCAGTGCAAAGCAGCATTTGAAGCTGGCAGTGTGGTTGACCTCACACAGAGCAGGGTCAAGCTACAGTTTGCTCTTCCAAAGCAGAAATTCATTTTCAGTGAGACACTGCTTGCAGATCTGAAGTGAAAACTAATAAGAGCACCAGAGAGGCTGGCAGATTTGTCTGCCTCTTTCCAGCAATGTTCCCATCCTTCTAGCAATACTCTTCTGCCCACTGTTTGACACATTCTAGCTTTTTCAAGAGCTGAAGGGTTTACTATTCATTTGCTTGATCTTAGGAGTATTCTGAATCAAAAATCCACAGCCACAAGCACTTGTTGACTGCAGGGATTCCACAGCAAAGGCAATGGGGTTGCCCTACTGCTGTGAGCATTTGCAGGATCATACTATGGAAATGCAACAGTTTGATGACAGTCTGGACAGTTACCTTTTGATAAGGAGTAACCTAGGAGAAAATTAGTCATCCTGCCTAACTTATGTATTGAATTGCTTTTACTGCTGGAGAGATCTGAAAGAGAGAGAGGTTATGTCAGTTGTACTTAACAGGACTAGGTCGTGAGCACTTCAAAAAATTGTGTTCTTCAGCAGGCCTTTGGCTTCACTGGTGGTGGAACTAGTGTCTCGGAAAGGCGTTTGTGTCTCCCCAGTCATCAGATCTTAATGCCATATCGCTAAACACAGGTCTCTGAATTGAAAGGAAAACATTCTAAAGCAGCAGTTACTTTCCACACCACACATACACTTTTACCAGGTAACAGACTAACACCAAGCTAAATCTGACTATGTAACCACGATGGAAAGGGTGTGTAGAAAAGTGCTTCCCCTGCTTAGGTCAACTCACATCAAAAGGAATTCAGCTGTCTAATTATCATTGTATCCCTTAAAAATACAGCATGCACAACTACTTGTCCCCTTGATGAGCCTTCTGGGCTGTAAGGGAGAAACTGTGGGACAGAGGGACCACAGTCAGCTGTGGTGTAAGTAACAGGCAGCTTTGGTACCGTCTGTTCAAAGACAGCAAGTGGAAAAAAGTAGCAAGGGGAATTAGCAGTTGTATGGGATAAGGCAATTGTGCAAAAATGATTCATTTTTGTCCTCTTGAAATTCTCTTTTTCCTGGGGAAGTCTGTGTTTAAGATTGTCGTGGCATACTCAAATACTATCAAGCAACGCAAATTAATCATGGCTTTTTCTATAGAGGAGATTAATTTTAGAAGAATCATGGTGCTTTATGTTTTAGAAGGATTTACTACAGTAAACTTATGCATCTCTACTTGCAAATTTAAAGTAATACTACTGTCTGACTAGCATGGATATCAAATCTTACATTTAGAAGGGGAAAATGTTAATCTCTCATGGGTTTCTCCTCAGCTCTGTTAAATGACAAGTGTATTCCGCCAGGAAGAAAAGCTTGATTTTGGTCAAGGGCTCTGAGACTCAAATATTTGCATTTTGTTTTTACTATAAATATCACTTTGTGAAAGAATAGTCATTTTCACACAGATCTTTCTTTTAGATCAACATTTTTATTATCTATAGCTCTGGTTGTAATTTAATAATAAAGTGCTTGTAATATACCCAAATTGCAAAGTGAATGTGTTAGTAAATTTGCTTATGAATATAAACATATTGGTGGGTTTTTTAGTAATATAGCCTCTGTGATCTTACTTCAGAAATGCAGATTAAAATAGAAAAAATAAAAGAGACCTCAGTATATTAAATTTATCACCGTCCATATTGTCATAGATTGCTGTTATTTTCACCTACAAGTCAGCTAAGAGGGGGAGAAAGGCTCATAACAAAGTTGTAAGTGCTTTAAGGTTCTGTTTTTTGTTGGAGAACATTGTTGAGTCTGCCAGTGGATAAGCTTTGCATTACTCAGAAAGTGATAAATACTCACCAGTGAAGGCACAGATATTTTTTGAAGGTGCTCTTCTGTCATTAAGGTTTTAATAACTTTGATAAACTCCTATTTTTTAGGCATTTGAAGAAAGTTTCATAATCTGAAGAAATATTATCACTGGCTGCTAAAAATTCCATTGGTCATACATTTGTCTGGCTCTGTGAACCTTTCCAGCTGTAACAACAAAAAATAAGTATCTGTATAGATGTATGTATTTGTGTATATAGATGTTATATTTACACATACATTACTGTATGTATAACTGTACCTAGATGTATGTATGAATGTTTGCATACAATAGTAATACTTCTTTCTTCTTCCTCCAAATCATTTTCACACTCATGTAATTCCATTTAAGCTAAAGACCTACTGTGCTATGAATTTAGCATGGAAAAGGATTTTTATATTAGATAGAATTGGCTTGATTTTGGATATTTTCAGCCAAAAGAAATATTTTTCCTTCATGATGGTGTGCACTGTCATTGCCCAGCACAGTATTTAGTAAAAAGGATTAATTTAAATATGTTTCACTTAGGTTTTGTTCAGAAAATAATTGTTTTATTACTAGAGGAACCATTAAGTGAAAATAGCCATTGGGGAATTAAATCCTTGGCTTTGCTAAGGCTAAAGTGCTTTACTTTATCATTTTGATTTTAAAATTAAAGTTGATTTGATTAGATTCACATTCCCCCCAAAAGCTGTAAGTACCAATGTTAAATTTAGGTGAACGGGATAAACTTCCGTGAGCTTTCAAAGGTACCTATCTAATTCCATTGATCACTTGCTGTAGGAATAGTGTTGAAACACTTAGAATTGAGAGACAAATTAGAAGGTTTAGAATCGATCACATCGCAGGGAAGGACATTGGAAAGATTGACAAAATACAGTACCTTCCAGTGACTGCTCAATAAAGTTAATTACTAGCCTGTTCTGCAATAATATAATAGTCTGTATATGTGATTTTACAGTTAACTAAACAAAATTATAATATTTACTTTATGGTAATTCTACTTCTACTATGGAAATGCATTTCTTTGTTTGATTTGCCAAGGTATGGGCAGGGACAGCATTAGATAGTTAAAAGCTGAAACATCTACCCATGTTAAAAGTTTCAAGTAAACATACATTTACTAAATGTTTCAGTATTAGACACGTATGGCTAAAAAAGCAAGCTGGAAGAACATTCCAGGAGCATTTTGGAATAAATAAAAGGTGTTAAAAATGGGCATGTAACTTCTTATGTACATGACCCAAGCATTTTCACATAATCTACACCTGTATTTGCATTACCACCATCCTTTCCATGTTTTTCCATTAAAACTTCAAGTTGCAGAACTTCTGGGTCTAGGGTTATGTGTATCCTTGATCCAGACGTATTTTACAATGCCTAAAGATATTTCATGTTGTCAGTGATGACAGTTTTTCCAGCTAGAACAATTACTCGGTTAAGGTGCATTTATCAGCATTCAGTTTGGCAAAGTGGACTAGACAGCCAGTCTGCACCTGTGTGCATGGAAAAGGTATTGTAAGCACTAGACCACAGATTTTGCCTCCTCAGCTAGGAGATCAGTAGTCAAGACTGATCCTCTGAGATACATCCAATGGTCTTCAATACGCCTGAGAGCTAGAGACACAAGCTGCATAACCAGGGGATTTGGGGGAGCAGATCAGGGGGCAGTTGGTGGCAACTTCCTGGAGTCCCTTTGCATCATTGTGGAGGTGATGGGCTGGGTTTGCAGCTGAAAGTCAGATCAACCTGGTGACATTGGCCTCAGCAGACCTTCAAGGCTTGGGATCCCGCAGCCTTAGAGCTGGCCTGGTAACAGAGCATCCTCATAAGAACTTCTCTCCAACAGTTCGTGGTCTGCATGTGACGCCAAGCGTACAGGTTGACGTGCCCAGGATAAAACTTTTAAAAACTTGTTTACTGGTGGAACAAACTGCATTTTGTCAGACAAGGAAATGGGACAATTTGAGGGTAAATGTATCTCAAAAGCAAAACATTACTTACCCACTCGCACTTGATTGAGTAGAAAATATGAATAATTTCTAATATTTATTTGTTCTTCTGTGGTTTTTTTTTCATAAGTTAAAGTAACTACTGGTAATTGCACATTTCTTCTAAGATAATGCTGGGGGCTGGGGTGACACACAGCTAACAATCACTGAATGGATACTTCAGTTCCCAGCAGAAAATTATTCTTCTTTATGTGCAGCATGTGTGAGAGAGTAAGAGCAGTAAAGATACCTAAATTGCAGTGCCTACATACAGCAAAGAATATAATTTAATTTGCTACCTGGAGTCTGTTTTTAACTATGACAAGGACTTAAGTCTGATTGTTGTAAACGTTCCATAAACATAACTGTGCAAAGTCACATTTAAGAGAACCTATTTTATGGCTTTAGTAAGTTTATAGCAAGCTTTTACAACACATTTCCTCCCATCCTTCGCCGTGCTCACCTCTAGCTTCAGACATGTCAAGGTGAATGAAATTGGCTTGTCCTGCAATGGGTATTTAGATCTGCATAGGATTCGTTGCCCTGCTTCATAAACTGATGTATTATTTGACTCCCATACGGGTTGCCGCTTGCAGGGAAAAAAAAGAAACTGTAGTTGTTCTGCTGTTTATTTTTGTGGAATGTCTTTTCTAACTCAGCACCACCAGAAAGATTGCTGTTATCAGTGCTCAAATACCAGTCACTCCCTTATGAAGCAAGAAAAGATACACCGAGCGGTCCCAGGGACTAAGGAAACTTTGGCATTTCATCAGTTTCAGGGCTAGAATTTCACTGTCAAGCTCACTATCTGCCGGGCCCTCATAGATAAACAGTAGATAGGAGCTCACAACACATTCCTTTCATGTTCACTAATTTCAGAAAGAGACTCTGCAGTCTAACACCAGCACATCCCTTGAAGTCCTATCTCTCTGCTTGTATCTTTGGCAGCCGTGTAGTAATTAGTAAAACAGAGCAAAGATATTTTACACCACTCTGTCCACTCGGCTCTGCCATCATGAACAAATGCTGCAAGTTTTGGCTGGGAATGGCATCTCACACTATGTGCTTGGATTATAAATCCCTATTTACATCTGAAATTCTTTTAAATTAGTTAAGATGTAAACTATAACTTCAAACGATAAAGGGCACTTGCTATGGTAATTTATAGCTTTAGGAACTAAGTAAGTTTATCTCTTCTGGATTTAATGGAAGTTTAAGACAACATATTAAAAATGAAATAAACAGAATCATGTTATCACTGCCTCCTCTTACTGAAATCAAATAAGACACTGTGAGAAAGTACAGTTTCTTTATAGCTAACATAGAAGGTTTTGTCTTTATGTAATATTTAGTCTTTATTTCTTGGTAGCCTTCATAAAGCACTCTCTTCTTCTGGACTAGATTCTGCCACCCTCACTCAAAATAAGAGACCTGTCACAAATGGTCTCGCTGTTTGCAGCTGGCCCATGTCTAAAATAAAGTACTGCTCAATAAGAGCAGAAGGACAGTGAAGGCGCCACATCTTCACTGCTAATATGGCATTGTGGGTATCATACATACGTATATCACATAGGTATTGTAATACAGCTCTTATATTCTACATAAGAGATGTTTAGGCCTTTAAAGGTATTGCTTGGCTTCATTGGCTGAGCATTTGTATATTATTAAGATGAAAAACTTCCTGCTTGGTGAATCAGTCAGACAAATACTGTTGCAACTTTGCATTTCTTGAGCATCTTCCACAAGATGGAAGATAGTAGGTATCCAATATAAGCCTTAAATATAGTTTCCATTTTCCCTGATAACTTTGGCTTGAATTGTGAATGAGTCAATGGTAGTGCTTCAGGTATATTAAAGTCATAAAACAGCTATAATTGAAAAAATAGAGTAACTTCCGCCAAAAGGTGAATTTGCAAATGTGCTGAATGTGTCATGCTGAAATTTCACAGCAAATTTACCCGTGCTGCAGAGGTGAAAAGAAGGACGTAGAAGAGAAATATTTTAAAAATCTCCAAAGTTATTATAAAGGGAACCTGAAAAAGGGAATTAAAGCAGGCTTAACACTATTTAAAACTTACTTTTACACAACTGTTCAATACAGGTAGAAACAGATACAATCTGCTGGAGGAAAGCTGTATTTTGCTTAGACTACACTGACATGTATTAGTATAAAATATTACAAAAGGTAAGAAACCCATAGCTACTGAAAGCCAAGTCAGTATGTGCTACCTGCTACTGCCACTTGCGCTACCCTACAAGTTGCAGGGCTACGTTGTCACCCTCTAATTTGGCCCTTTTATTTCTGAAGTGAGAGAGATAAGGGTACTGCGGAGCCATTCCTTCTAGGTCACCAGGAAGATCATTCTCCTGGCGAGACGCCAGTTCCAAGGTCTTGTCACACCTCTGACTTCTCTGTGTAAATAGTGCAGGAATCTGCGTGCTTCCCTTTTACTCTGTGAGACAGGAGGGCAGCGGTATTTGCTGGTGTAAACGAGGAGATGGATGAAGCGCGGTGGCAGCCTGAGTCACTCAGATTCCACTGTCCAGTGTTCATCTAAAAATGCTTAACAATCTCATATCAAACACCCTGCATTAAAAAAAAGAAAAAAAAAGAAAGCCCTCAACCAGCAGATAATTCTTTCAGCTCCTTCTGATTACACTGGTCTATAACGCATTACTCTTTTTAAAATATTACAGATCGAGTCACATGTTTGGCAGTGACAATTCCTTTTTCTTCTCTGATCCAGTCCATCTGAGCAGGCGACCATACATTCAGATCTGAAAGAAAACCTTCCAAATAGAAAACAGAAGACTCAATGACTACTTTATATACCACCTTGCCCCTCACTACCATTAGGCAGAACACAAGGATATGCCATCTAGAGTCAAGAACCTTGCATTGATCTTGCTGTCTTTTATTTACTGTGCTTTTTAAAGTATGGATCAAGACTGGACAATAAAATCCCCTGCTGAAACTTAGAAACACTGTTCCCAATCTGATTTGAGTCATTAGAAGTCTTTAACCGTCCTGCTTCCACATGGGAGAAAGGAGATGTTGCTTGGGAAGACATCATGCATTTGCTTCCCCCTGCTCTGAACGTAACACTACTGGTGGCCTGGTAGGATGAATGCAGAACATTTTTCATATTAAGTCACAGACTGTGAGGGTCTGATCAAGATGCTCATGACATGTAAAGAATCCCCTCTTGAGTCAGATGATGAATTACAGCCTCTCCAAAAACTTGCGCATCTGAGAAAAAATAATCTGTGTCTTTTACAGTAGATACTAAATAGATGTTCTTTTCATGCTGTTACTACAAGCAGGTCAACTTTATTATCCAGATCAGGGGATGAATAAGGAGGAATGGTTTCCAGAAGATATCTTCTCAGCTAAACCAATTACATATTTCACAGCTGGCAAAAACAGAATTATGTCTGATGGGTCCCACGGGAACTTAATTAAACCATCACACTCCAGTATCTGTCAGTCAATATCATCCACCATCAACAATGTTACTTAACCCTTATGGTTAAAGGAATGTACCTGCCTGTGGAGTCTCTTGTTTACGGCTTTACAGATTTTGGTCTCTCAGCTTTCCTTTATATCACCATTCTGAGGAAAGGAGCATGGTAGGCCTGCAAACTGAAAATAACAAATGTTTTAGATGGTGTTAGTCACTTAAAACAAACAAAAAAGTTAGTTACCATGGAATTAGTCACTTATTATTTAGCAGTAATATACATCGTGGGCAAACTGTTGACACACATTTTATACTTAAAAGATACCTGTGAATACATGATGCATACCCATCTACTATTTGCTGTTCTTTTATTCTAAGATGTTTCAGTTTCAAACCAGGATGTGGACTGTGTTGGATTCACAGTTTGGCACACCACCATTCTTCACTAACAGTACCCAGGTTGTTCGGTCTGCTGGAAAACCTCACACAAAAATGCTAGGTAAATGAATCTTCTGGTACCCAATCATCTGTAAAGCAACAGTTACCTCATTGCTTGAAGGCTTTTTCTGTGAGCTTTGGAGAGTGGAGTGCATCCAGGTAGCTCAGGAAGTGTGGGCTGGATGAGTGGTCGGTGAGGTGCATAGAGAACTGGCTGAATGGCAGAACACAGAGGGTTGTCATCAGCAGCACTGAGTCTAGTTGGAGGCCGGTAACTAGTGGTGTCCCCCAGGGGTCAGTACTGGGCCCAGTCTTGTTCAGCTTCTTCATCAATGACCTGGATGAAGAGTTAGAGTGTACCCTCAGCAAGTCTGCTGATGACACGAAACTGGGAGGAGTGGTGGATACACAGGCAGGTTGTGCTGCCATTCAGCGAGACCTGGACAGGCAGGAAAGTTGGGCAGAGAGGAACTTGATGAAATTCAACAAAGGCAAATGCAGGGTCCTGCACCTGGGGAGGAACAACCCCATGCACCAGTACAGGCTTGGGGCGGACCTGCTGGAGAGCAGCTCTGCGGAGAGGGACCTGGGAGTGCTG
>Ga0065711_1035663_pt1 | contig 21997 bp, 12 predicted proteins | sample Hoacrofraction12_FD_59098 | JGI IMG/M metagenome (GOLD analysis project Ga0065711, IMG submission 59098) | Hoatzin crop microbial communities from Cojedes, Venezuela - Epithelial fraction 12 v2 (version 2) | ecosystem: Host-associated > Birds > Digestive system > Esophagus > Crop | place... | reverse complement strand
TTTTTTTTTTTTTTTTTTTTTTTTTTTTTTTTTTTTTTTTTTTGTGGAGGGAGTGGGGGCTGAAGGCTCAGATTATTCTCTCCCAACCTGGAATTCTGTTTGTAGCAATCTGAGTAGTTATTTTATTTTGTTCCGCGTGCTCCTCACTAACATTTATTCATCTAACCTTTTCTACCTTATGAGCTAACATACTGTGGTGCAGTGGCTTCACTTTTGCATGCCTGTAACCTCTGGCTTCTGTGAGTATGGGCTTCTGGTTGGGCAAACTTTATGCGCTGATTACCATAGCAGTGGCTTCTCGTGTCATTAACAAGGCAGCTATTGTGCAGTGATTAAACAGCAGCTGACTTCTCAGATTAAGCCATGATTGTACACTTAAGCTTGTAATCAGATTCTTGTTCAGAATGTGAGAGAATAGTTTCATGGATTTGGAATATTCTGTGTTTTCTAACTGTAGCTTGAATTATATGTCAACATATTCGTCTAGGTTAACTACTTGTTGTCTGTCTCATTTACTGTTCATTCGAGGTTTACGCATGTTTTTGTATACACAAGAATACACATACACACATATATACACACGTATATGCACTTTCACCTCTGCTGTAACTTCAAACTTTTTGTTTCAGTGACTATAGAAGAGATTCCCAGTCATTAGAAGTGGGAGGGTATGTGAAGAAACTATGTTTGGGGTTGCTCAGACTTTGGCTCACAAGAGAGAGAGATGGGATTCCTATATTGATATTATGCTGCTAATGATTTGGGGGAAGAGCTCGCTTCGTTTCCATTCACCCTGGTCATAGGTATCCTGGAGTGGGACTGGCACATTTTGAAGGGAACCTCGTCTAATTACTTTTACCAAGAGTTATTAATAAATATGGGAAAAGAGTGATATACTTAAGAAAACAAGAAGGAACTCAAAAATGCCTTTAATTGCTTTTTCAGCAGGGTTTGTTTGAGAGCAGCCTCTGAGCTGAAGGACAGTGGGAGGAAAGACACATTCGCAAGATGTCTGGGTGATGCACGTTGGCTGATCTTTGCTGACATTTATCTTCACTGAAGATGTGATAGTTCACTCATGAAGATGAATGTTGTGCCACAGCTCTGTCATTGCATACCTTTCCCATATGTCTTTCAAGAGTTTTGATGTTACAGAGGATATTAGCACTGCTCTTGCCAAAAAAAAGCTGAGTGACACTTCTGCTCTATTTTATTGCCTCTCTGTGAAGTGACAGGATACACCCATGATAAACAGAGTTGCAGTTACTATAAGATCATCTAATTCACTTGCTGTTTTGGCAGCTTTTATGCGCTGAATAATATTCCTTTCCAGCAAATTATTTAAGGAACAATGGCAGCATGCTGAATTGGTGACAATGTGCTTGTGCCTTTGGTTTCATGACTCATTTTAAGCATATTGTCTGACCTCTAGCTTTTCCAGACAATAGTCAGTTCACAGATAGTGGATGAGGTACATGGAGTGTTTTGTTCTCACATCACCACTAAAGACTTAGCTGTTTGGTGATCACAGCAGAGTCAGAACTAGATCTTCTCTTTTCTCTTCAGCATCTTTATAATCACGTTAGATGAAACCATCATTGTAAGAGTAGCAGGCCACCTCTCAGTTCTAATGACATCTACAAGTGAGGACTGAGACACCAGTCTCAGTCTGAGAGCACCTGACCTTTACAGTACAACTGAAACCCTTAACAGCAAAATGGCAGTGGGAATATTCTGCTATGACTGGGGTTCTGGCTGCAACCTTGACAATAAAGATTCTTTAACATGGGTTTGGCACTTGCAAAGGAAGTTGTATTGTGCATTTTCCAGTTTCCAATGTGTCAGACCCCAAAATAACAGTCATGACCTGTATATTGTTAAATACTGGGTTTTTTTGTGGTAGGAACCAGGGTGTTCCTAAAGCATATTGCACTGAGCAGCCACACTTAGGCGTAAGAAGGTCAGGGCATGTAAAGTGAGGACACCAGACTCCAGGTGGTAGAGGGATTTTGGACAAACGGAATGCATCTGCAGATTAGAAGTCTTGAATAGCATGCTTTCCATTCGGACTTTGTTTTGAAATGGCCTAGGAATCTAGGACATTTATATTTTCTTCAGCCTTTTTAGTCTAAGCTGGTGCAATCCCATATTCCATCATGTATCAGTCCTTTTTACTACGCTAAATGCTGTGGACAGGAAGTCTAAAGATGAAATTACCAAGAGATATTGTTCTTGTATCTGTTGGTGCTTTTCAATTGCAGAGTTGCAATCCAGCTCCTTTAGTGACCTGCCTGTATCTTTGGACAAGTGGCTTCACTTGTCTGTGTCTCAGTTTTCCCATCTATAAAGCACAGAAATTAGAGTTAATTATCTGCCACCCAAAGAATGGGAGCAGATAAATGGGAAGCAAGTTTTAATTGGATAATGCTTGCAAAGGTCTTTTAAACTCAAAAAATTATCATGCAGAGTAAATGATAAGTAGTATTATAATTATTATTAATTAACTTTCCTTCGCAGCTATGCTAGAAATATGCTACCTGTACAGGAGAACAGCAAGCAAAATGATTTCACTGTTACAAAGTGACTGAAAGGCACAGTAGATACAGCTTGCATGCTGATTGAAAAACCCCCACTTGGTCTCTTATTTTCTTTCCAATAATCAGCATATTAGTTTCTAGAGAGCATGTGGGACTCTGAACATTTTTCTGAAAGGGAACATAAATAAGGTGGTGAGAGCTAGGGTGGGTTTTTTCCTTCCCCCTTCCTTGCTTGTTAACTGGGGCCTCATGCTGGTATGGTAGTTATTTTGTGATAAAAAAGAGGTGAGGAAGAAAAACCATCAGCCTGATGGAGGAACAAGGAGGTAACAGAGCCATCTTTGGGTGACAATAGTAGAAGGAGAAAGAAGCAGAGGAAAAATGCTGGTTTTTTAGGTTTCTTCTAAAAAGGTTCAGAGCTACGGTATTGTTTGATAGCTTGTGAGGAGACCAGATTATATGCAGTAAGAATACATGATCATTTACAGTGCTTATACAGAGGTGGTTTTTTCTTTTTAATGCATGAGTGAAGAATATTGAAGCCTCGCAAAGCCACCTGTAAACTTTCTGTTACTATCAGGTAGTTTGTTATAGATTGAAGCGGGTGTCCAGAAGCAATTCAGAAGTCTGGAAATACCTGTTCTGGGTGGGTAGTTCGCTTGAACAGCAGAGGTGCTCTGAACAAGAATGAAACGTGCTGCTAAGAAGAGCAGTGTGAGCGCTGTGCGTTGGTACCCTCAGGATCATGCAATCTCAGCACTGTCAGGGGTAAGGACTGTTGATTACCACTGTAGCATCAAGGTCAGAGGTGTCTGATGGTGCAAAACCTCTGGGTTAAGTGGCATTTTATACAGGAGGACTTTTGGCTGCACAATTCTAGACTACAGAGAGAGAAGCCTTTACTGGAACATTAGGGGCAGGTGGGAACGCTTTCCCCTATGTGCATGTAAGATATTTAGGCCACATCTGCCCACAGAGATCTGCTTCCTCCACTCCTCTGACTACAAATGTGAATTTGGAGGAGGACTCAGAAGAACTTGGCACTTTATGACAATTCTTTATGAATAAGGTCATCTAACCATCGAAGTGCCACTGAATATAATAGAGGCTATGGAGAAGAGTACTTTACAAGAAGTGGTTCTTAATTATCCTTCACTGTCAAAATTAACAGGAATTAGATTAAATGTCATTGTCCTGACTTAAAAAAAAAAAAGACTCAAATCCTGGATCCACTGAAATACATATATAATAACTAAGTAGATGTTTCTATACTTGAGAGTTCAGTGCATTTTTTTTCCTCTTTTTTGACCAATATTAAGGTGGTTTATTTGTGTAAGAAGTGTTGGGGTGAAGGGTTCAGCTGTGAATAAAATCATAGGCTTTTCAGTTTGCCACTGTGACTTGGTGTTTCTGTACTATATATTGATCCAGTCAGTACCACTCACCCCACATACGCCTAACTGTTAAATTCAGGTGAAAACCCAGCAGCACTGTATTGTGTCTTCCTTATGAAAAAGAGCTGATTATTTTGGAGAATATGACAAGAATAATTATCTTTTCTCTCCACCTCTTTGAATAAAAATGTACAGCAGCAAAATAAACTAGTATTGTAAATTTCAGGAGCTGAAATTGCATCTTTTTGGTTGCCTCTTCTATTTTGCATTTTAATGCAACATTGATGATAACATTTGTCAAAGAAACCTCGCAGTCCTTCAGAATCAGATGGTTTGGCAACAGCATAATTGGTGCAATGTGAGAAAAATATTGTTTGAGATGTATTTATGGATGTGATTTGCTGTGGGGCTTCTCCCTAAAATGCATGAATTGTCTCTTCATCTCTGCTGAAAGAAAACTTTCTTACTCAGCCTAAAGTAGTTTCTTTATCAGAGTAAGTCTCCTGCTAGAGATCTGGTCCTGGAACTAGGTTGAGAAGCTCACTTTACTTTTTTGTGGTATTAATGAAAGGGCCTGAGTGCACTGGTAGACCTTGGTGACCCTGACCAGCCTCACCCGTGGCCTCCACTCACACCCTCTGCTCGTGGGCCCAGGAGCTCATCGAGCTCTGTCGTGGCCACTCTGTCTCTGCCTGAGCTCTATTGTAGTGAGGCTCCAGCTCAGTCACTGCTCTGTCTGTGCTTTGGTGAGGTCCTTGCCCTGCTGACTTCCACATCAAGCTGGTCCTTGCTGCTCCCTGACAGGGAGTGGCTCAAGTCAAAAGGAGGGATCCAAAAGACAGGATTTTTTTGGGTAGCTCACAACCTACAAATCTGTATGAGGTCACTTCTCTGTGTGCTGTCTCTACTCAAACCCACTCTCCTCCTCTTCCTACTCAGCAAAGAGCCTCTGATGATATTTGAAATATTTTTGTATATGTCATATTAGTTTATTTTTAATTCCTGGAATATTGCTTTTCTTCCTGTAGTGGAACTGAATGGTTGATTTTGTAAGGTATTAATATTTTCTAAATAGCCAGGCTTTCACAGAATATTTTGACATGGCATTGTTCAGGGCTGTGAATAGGTACCTGCATCTCTGAGCGAGATAATTCGGATGTTGGAAGCAATGCAGCAGTGTTAGCTGAATGCAGTATTTTAAATGTGTCTGTACTGTGCTATATGAACTAGTATCAGCTGTCTTCTTTCTTACTTGCAATTTCACGAAAAGAAACAAACTGTTATTTTCCCATGAGAGTGCTCCTATCCATAGGGATGCATCCATAGGGGTGTAGGTTTATTGCTGTGTTACTGGATATTGTTTAGCACTGTTACATTTTTTGTACCTGTTCATTGCTGGGATGGGATTTGTTGTATTGGCACGGGGCCTTCCAAGTCTTGGTACAATGCTTAGATGAGTTTGGATCCCATCTACAGATTGAGATGAAAGCTCTTTCAGGGTGGACCCTTCTCTGAATGCTTAGTTCTCTCATGGCTGCTCCAAACATGCATCTAGAAGTGAAAACAACCTACTTCCTCCGTCTTTCTCTTCTTCCAGAAACCACTATCGCTGTAGTGCAGCTGCAGGAGGAGGCAAGAGAGGAAAATTCTATTACACACTCACCTTCAGCATCAAGTTTCCTCATAAAGATGATGTCTGCTACCTGGCCTACCATTACCCCTATACCTACTCTACAATGATGGTAATACTGATGCGTCTACCTACATAAGATAGTGGGCCTGACAGGTTGAAGCTGCTTGGTTGTGTGTAGTTTTTGACGTAACGTAGAGGACCATTTTCACAGGCACTTAATGATCACGATGCTGTCATTGCCTTATTTGCAACTGAAGCCTCTGCCCGCTCTGAAGCTCAGAATGCTGTAGAGGAAAATAAACCTCTGTATGGACTACACTGGGGTACAAACCATTAGAGATCATACCAGTCATAATGCAAATCAAAGATGTCTCCATTTGCTTAGGGTTGCAGGACCCTTTTCCTGAAGAGGTGGGAAGCAGGGGGCTAAAGCTGATGGCAGCTCAAAAGAGGAAGCTGCCTGCTCCTCCTTCTGACAGAGAGTAACAGCTCACCTTTCTGAGCTGCACCCAGCAGTACCACAGCGCTGGACCTTGTCTGAATGCTTTGTCAGCTGTTCCCTCTGTGCCAGTTGGAATGTCAGTAGGCATTAGTGACACTTTCACCAGTGTTGTCAATACAGAAACTAAAAGAATACAAGTCCAAGGAGAAAATTTTGTTACTGAGTTGTACCAAGTTTGCTTCCCAGGGAAGGTTTTGTTTTCTACAACTTCTTCTGGCCAGGGGTGGCTGGTAAAGGAATTTGCTGGGAAATGCATCTAATGTGCTTTCTCTGTGATTGATGTAGAACAGCCCAAGGTCTGAAGGGAAGGTAGGATAAAAGAAGGGAAATTAATAGGTCTGGGAGTAGCTTGCTTTTTTGTTAAAGCTGAGAAAGACGTTACCGAAAATGAAGGCACACAGTTCCAGTAGATCAGTTCCCCTTCCTTCTCCCCTGAATTTCCATTGTCAACCCTTTTTCTTCTGAGCAATAAATGCCAGTGTGGGTTGGTGAAGTTTGGGCTCACTCTAATTTTTTGTGACAGTATCAGTTGACTATTACTGGATATGAAAGACTGTGTTTTCAAGGGAGATGATGTCCTTTACCACTTACTAGCCTTGCTGCCCAGCATGCTGGCACAGTTAGGCTTAGATTAATTCCCACTCAGACAACAGTCTCTTGTCAATTGCTTTGCATCCTATTATAGATGATCAAAGAAACTCCTTCCAACGTCTGGAACAGGGCCAGTCACACCTTCACAGTCCAAAATATGCCTGCCAGCTCACTTCTCATTAGGCTTGTTGGGTATCAGTTATTCCTCAAAATCAATGAGGAAGAGAGTATGCTCTGATAGTGGGGTTTGACCTATAGCCTTGAAGGCATATGTATACTGCAGTCTGCAGGGGGAAAGGTAGATGCAATACTGAAGAACTGGGTGGACTTATTCACCACCATACTTTATTACTGAAATGCAATGCCTCATCATTATTTTATTGTTATTGATTTCTATATTCTGCTGGCACAAAAGCAAGAGAGACTTGGAGAGTTTGTATGCTCTGGGAATCCCTGAATATCTCACCTGCTCCTAAATGAATAGAATAGAGATGAAAAAGATGTTATTCCCAGTCTTGCAGGGTGAAGTCTTGAGGCATTTCACTGCCTCTTCAAATAAAATGCTCATTGGAGTTAAAGGGAATTTTGCCCGAGGAAAAGTTTAAATGAACTCAGACTCAGTAGTGACCATAAAGTTTGGTAAATGGGAATTATGGATAGAAAAGATTGATAGACTGTCATGTCCAGCTCTTTAGCCAAAGCAAAATTGTTGTCTCTAATACTTCTAAAAGGCTTCTTTGCTCGGACTAATTTAAAATGTCAAGTGATGCAATTTACACTTTTCCATGTTACTTTAATTTCCACAGTAAATAAACTAAATCAGGTTTGTGCACCAGTAGATTTCATTTTGAAGCATTTGTCCAATGGTGAAGTATGTTGGATTTACATATCAGTAATAAATTAAAAGTGGTTATGAACCCAAGGGCTCAAATACATAGTGCTTTGGGGAAGAAGATAAACTTGTATATGGAGTTAGAGATTTGAAAATATGTTAAAATATCATATAAATTTAATAGTTACAGGCATATTCACAGGAAACACACATTGCAGAATCCTGTTTGAACTGGATGCATTCTGCAGTTCATTACATTTTGTCCATTAGTAATTACATTTATTTTATGAACACTAATTTATTTTTACATCACAGTGTTAATTGTTTGTATATCTAGCTGAAATCTCTGTGGCAGCTATACCCAATTAAGTTTCAGTGGGTACCAGGATCATAAGTAAATTATTATATCGAGTTGTCTGTATCTATGTAAGATTGTTAGATGTGTATAATAATTGAATTTACTTTATAGAGCAGTATGTCAATTGTTTCTTGACACAGATGACTGTAAATTTCAACTCTGTGTTTGCATTCAAATGAATACTGGGCAAGCAGTCTGAAAAGCAACAAGCTCCAAGGTTTTAGGAACAGGAATGTCTTGTCCCATAAAAGCTGATTAAAATTTAGCCTTGACTTGTAAAGACAAAACGCTACGATATAGGGTCGTTCAGTGAGTTGGTGTGTTTAAAGTTAGAACAAGTATGCATACTGCACTATACCTATCTCTACCAACTGAGAGACAACTGGTGTTCCACAACACTTAGTAACACCCTGCGATGGGATTACGTACGCTAATCTTGCCACTTGCAATTACAAAGTAAACAGAGAGAACTACGCATCGTCTGGTGTGTAGGTGACAAGTGGCTCTGTGTCTAATGAGGCAAACAGAATTTGTTCCAAAACGTCATTTTTTTAAGCTGCCAATTCTTTTTCTCAAATTTCTCAGGAAGCTGTTGGACTTAAGAAACATTTGTAACTGCCATACTCTTTGTGGGATGGGGGGAGGGAGGGAGAAAATATCCTTTTGGAAAGGCGCTCCTCAAATTTCCCACTACCGATTGTACAAAATGTTTTGATGTAAACTTTTTGGCTGCCTGTGGTGCAGAGTTGTTCCTGAGTTTCACTGCCATGTGCTTGACAGCTAACCAGTCAGTTCTATAAATGCCCAAAAATGGTGAGTTTTCTCATGTTTCTGCACAGTCTCTATTAAAATATAAGGAGTAGGACCCTTCTGGACTTCATGTACGGCTAGAAATTCCTTTAAGCTAACGAGAAAAAATGCCTAGGAACCTCATAGGTAAAATCATAGAATAGTTTGAGTTGGAAGGGACCTTTAAAGGCCATCTGTTCCAACCCCCCTGCAATGGGCAGTGTTGTCTTCAACTAGGTCATGATATGAGAGTAAATAGTCCTGTGCAGCTTCAGTGAACTGGGGTGTATTCTGAATGGCATATTTGTGTGATGTAAAATGTGATGCTATTAACCAACAGAATACAGAAGCTGGGAAGTTAGCAGCAGATGAAAACAGTGCCACTAATAACACACAGCTAGTGGAATAAAATCAGATTTCATAGACTGTGAACTCATTTATAAATCTGCTTCCTTGCTTCTTTCTCAGTCCCATCTTGATATCCTGGAGCAAAATAGGAACCCCAAGAAGGTTTACTGGAGGCAGCAGACACTCTGCCAGACGCTAGGAGGAAATCTATGCCCATTGCTCACCATCACTGCCATGCCAGAGTCTGAAAAAAGAGATGACTTGGACCAATTCTGTAAGTAGCCAAATGAAGCATTAAAAAAGATGCTGGCGAGTTGCGGTCATGTCAGCAGTAGCAATGACAACCTGTTTTGTGAATATGTTTGCTTTCTTGCCTTTCTTATTTTGGAAAAAAAATATCTAAATATGTGGAATAGCAAATTACAACGCTTTTTTTAAAATTACAGTTTTACATGGAGGAGGGATGAGAGCTGACACCATTTTCTTACTTCAAATTTTTCTTTAAACATCTGAAGCAATTACAAAATTCGATATCACATATCTCCAACAAGAAACTGTATTCAAGTAACCAATTCAACAAGAAAATAGGGTGGGGTTTTTTTTCTGTGTTGATGTTCCATATTGAAATGATTTGTGTATTTTGAGGTCTCAAAATCAGGGAAAAAATAAAAAGTACAAGATCACCCTTTCCCAGCTGTGAACAGCAATTGAAGTGTTCTGGTGAAATTCCAGGTAAATATTCCTGGTAAATATTCCTGGTAAATATTATAACTGCCATGTTATATCTAGAGGTGGTTATTTTTCATTGTGAAAGTCAAAGGTTTAGACTTTCAGCAGCCTTCATTAACAAGATGAAGTTATGCAAGTTTCTGTAATCAACAGCAAGTGATGGTTAGCGGCACACTGGGTTAGCTTTGATTTGAGAGCCTAAATGACTAACTACTTATATGTAAGTAGACAGTTTTCTTGAGTCGGTAACAAGGCATAAACTGACTGCTTTTCTCTCTGCTCTTCACACACCTATAACACAGGTTGAGAACTCTGTTAAGCAAATACGTATCACTATCTCAGTGAGCTATTAGGCTAGAAGTATCTGAAGGGATTCTGTGATGTGAACCATGTTTCTTACTGCAGAATTCTCCTTTCAGGTGTATGTGGCGATGCGTGAGTAGTACTCATCGTAATGCCCATGCTAAAGGCATAAGCTAAAACGAAGCTCAAATATCAGTCAGTAAAAATTACTGCTGTCTTTCCTGGTTCAGGTCTGGAGCACAGTGACTGCAGTTATGCTGACATTACAGTGTAATCATCCTCAGCTCGTACTTTTTTATTATAGATTCATTATAAATTAAGCATTTACCCTGAATTAGCAAGTTTCGGAACATGAATGTGCTTTTGTAGGTTGGAATCTTGAAGTAAAATTGCCAAATACAGGCTAAATGGGAATTCATAAGGTGTGTGCATGTATACAGCTTTAAAGGTGGAAACTGGAGGCAGTGTCAGATAGAAAATTGAATTGTTGGTGTTGCTATTATTAGTGTTATTTACATGTAGCACATACAACACTTGATTAGGGGGTTTGGCTGTGGTGGGTGCTGCCCATGCCTGACAAGAAGAGATAATTCCTGCCCTTAAACGCTTTTGTTCCATGGTAATGATGATGTAGAACAGAAAACCAGTGGGTGGGAGTTGGGGGGGTGGGGGGTTGGTTACATAAAGAAGCCTTTGGCGCACTGCAGATGATCATCTGGTTAGAAGTTAGTTGTTGACAGCAATTTTTAAACCTCGTGGCAGAAGTTCTTATTAGGCAACTGAAATGAAGTAGGTTGGAGTATTTTGTTTGAGGATTGGAGCCACCCAGAAGAGGCGTGCAGTGAACAAGGTTTTCTGCCCAAGTGATTATGCCTTTCTAACGAAGGTACAAAGCAAAATCTAAGCCAATGCTCGGATTTATCAAAGCAAGGACTTGGAGTGGGCCAGTCACATGATGTGCTAAACACTGAATTTAAGCACCTTTGGCATTGAAAGGATTTTCTGAAGTATGTGTTTTGTCATAGGAAAATAAAAAAACAATTTCAAAATCTCCAGCATTTTTGTAAAACAACATTCATGCTTTCTGACAAGCGCCACAACATGCCCAGGCCTGCAGTCATGCAGATAGAGTGACCAGGATTAAAAAATCTGGAAGAAAATCCCCGGCCAATACCAGTTGAACTTAAAGCGGGAATAGTTAGGAATGTTTTCATCTTTGGCATCAGAGACAAGAGGGCAACATAATTGCATATGCTAATAATATCCTAGACTTTATACCCTCTACGGTTCTTGGTGCTAGTCCTGAACTGAAACCTGGATGTGCCAGGCACGGTACAGCACGGGAGAATGGATGGCCTCTGTGTATGCAGGAATTACATCCTGTAGTCAAGACAACTGAGAGGCACAGATCCTGAAATGAGGATCGTGAGGAAATAACACAATACTGACAAGTGCAATAATACCCCAAGAGTCACTCTGCACTTAGGGAGCATCATGTTATAAATATTAGGAGGCATTGTCATTTTCTGGAGCACTGTATTCTCAGAATGTACCAGAATGCATCTTGCAGTGTTAAAAGAGAGTCTGGCAGGTCTTCAAAGGTCATTAACCTGTCTGTGAAGACAAGGCTTGACTTGCTTATTCAGCACAGATTTACTGAAAGATTCATAAAGAGTCTATGAACATTTTGGACACATACTTGCTCAAAAGCTGCAGCCTGTTGTAATATTCGGCATCTGGGTTCAAATCCCAATGAAGTGGCTGAAGTCCTCTTTATTTTTGAGAGAAAGAGATATCTGCTGCTTTGTGATATTATGTGAAATCAGTGGGAGCTTGTAGTTCTGACTGAAATGCCATGAAATCTTGTGCCACAGAACAACTCTTCCTCTGAAGCTTTGCAATGCAAGAAGATTGAGCACTTCCTAGTTCTATCCATGAGCCAGCTGAACTCAATCAAAACAGAACATGTAGAAAACCCAGTTGTCTGAACAGAAATAGAAATTGTTTGGGGGAAAGACAGTGTTAGGCAAGGCAACACAGTTTCTCTCAAGTTTCCAAGACTGTAAAACTAAACACCAATACTCTTAAGTGATGACAATATTTGTTGTTTTATCAAGTGGAAGAACAGCAAAGCAGAACACCATATTTTATGCTGTGGGGATGCCTCTAGGCAAATCTGAATAACCATGTATGTTCTTATTTTGTTTAAGCATCTTGGATAATTATGGCTTTTCGGGATGCACTTAGCCTATTTTGTGCTGCTTTGTGTGGCTTTGATCAGCAGTTACTTCTCAGTTTCCTCATCTTGTATGACATGCCCTTCTGTCTGTGAAGTGGTTTGGCTGATGGAAGGACCTGTTTGTTGATATTTTCCAGACTGAAAACATAACTCAGAGCAACAACACAGAGCTAAATATGAAGGGACCAAAGCGTGGAGGTTTTCCCAGTAAGAACTCCCATTGGTTTTTACAGTCTCCATGTATACAGATTTCAGCTTGAGAAGTGATGTGGAGCTCCAGCATTGAGGAAGTTGGTACATGGGGAGTGAATAAAAATGGATAGCCCTTATTCCTTCCTTCTGGTTCTAGCCAATTCACAGTTATCATGAGCTACAGTCATTTTGCTTTTTTATCTAATTTGTTATTTCTCCTTTGTGTACTTGTTAACCTGTACCTTGAGAGATTCTTTTCAATAATGCCAGAAGCACAGGTAAAACACGAAGCTCTCCAGGTCTTCGTAGCTGTTGCACATGATCATACCTAAATAGTCTAAGTCCTTCTCTAGTATAAACACATGGGTAGTAGGAAACATCGCTGATGAAGAGGCATTGCATGGGTGAGGAGTGTTGGGAGGACAGCAGGATCAGCCCAGTAGGAAGGAGTTACTGCAGTACTGGAGGTGCTGATAGAGTGGGAGCGGCCTGGGTACAAAGAGGGCATGGCATCCTCTGTGTCAGCTGTGCTTTATTTTCCTTGCTCAACTCTGTTTAGACTGGTCTTGTCAGGCTTTTGATTAATGTGGCCCTAGGATGGTTAAATTTGTCTGAGTTACATTTATTAATGTGCACCTTGTTAATAGGAAGCATAAGCCATGCACGCACGCAGACACTGCGCATTCACCGTGTGCTGAAGGGAAGAAAAATGGGCTGCTGTTTTCCTTCATTATGCCTTGTTTATTGTGAGGTTTTGATATTCACTTTAAGCTCCTTTTTCCTTTCTCTCTTTCTATGTCCCCTTTGTGCAATGGTGGTATACTGAATAATTTTTATTAAATGTTCAGTTCTGAATTGATATGAAGAAAAAAAGTAGTCAACTAGGAACTCTTTGGCTTCTGTGCTTTGCAGTTTGGTCATGCAACAGCTCAGCTACAAACATCACAACTTCCATTCACACTCCATCAATGTCTATGGGTGCCTGAAGACTGCAACAGAAAGTCCGAGGTTGGTCAGTGGTCCCTGCTGGGCTGCACAGCTCCATAGACTTGTACAAACACAAACTGTGAAGGTCCCTCTTGTTGATTTTTGTTGTTGTTTTGTTTTAAACTTACGCTTTCTCCCATCATACGAAGACTGAGCATTCAGCAAGGGATGTCTTTGCTGCTCTTCTAACTGCAAGATCCACCATAACCTTGTGATAGATAAAGCCTTTAGTTTCCCATTCTGAGTGTGCATGTGAAGCACCAATTATGACACAAAGGAACTATTTTTTGTCTCCTCTGTTATCTGTCTTTACCGTGTTCTTCTTTCCCTCCTCCTATTTCCTTCTTACAAAGAGATAGACTGCAGATCTGACCTTCCATGTTATGCACAGAGCTCTTCCTTGGAAGACTGTAGCTCTTCTCAGAAGTCTTTAACTCCACCAACCCCCACCCAAAAAAAAAAAAAAAAAAAAAAAGACAGTTTTCTGCAAGCTTGCAATGTGTGGTAAGCCTGCATACTCCACCTGCCTTCGATACTGAGGGCATGTGAGCCTTCGAAAAGGAAGGAATTTGGAGAGTGGAGAAGAAAGAATGGCTGGGCAGCCATTTACTCTGGTGACATTGTTCTTGGATGTGTTAGGTCTAGCCTTAGACTTTACCTGATGAGAATTAAAGAGACTTTTGAAGGGAGAGCAATTCCCAACATCTTCCCAGCATCCCATTCTCAAATGCAGAAACAGTGAGAATGATAAAGCTTCTCGTCTTGGTGCCAACAGCCCGCTCGATAAAATTAATAAGTGCTTGCAGAGCTCTGATTTTCTTGGGTTTGCCACACAGAGCCCAGTGAAGGCAGTGCTAACAGCATGCACGTGCACTCAGTAATAGTTTGCAAACCCTTAATTCACAGTCTTACGCATGCAAATGTGCAGTATGAAACTGTATTCTACTAAACTCCCTGGCAGACAGCTGACTACACCCTGTAAGCCGTAGGATACTGTCTTAATTGGCAGAGCAAATGGACAGCTTAACTCTTCACAGAAGCACGAGTAAAAGATCTAAACATGCATACACAGGCGATGATGAGCTTGTCTTCTGGTTAGGAAAGTAGAGGGCACCAATATGTTGCAAATGTTATCAGAGTGATGGAATTAAAACCACTGAATGCAAAATGACTGATCAGAGAAGGACAGTTCACGCTGGGCCATTTTGAGCTTGCCATATGACTGTTCTTCAGGAGGAGTTTCCTGGCTGTGCACTGAGTTGGAGCGAGTTAGAAGGTAAAGGGGAGGACACCTCTGAAGTGATGTACAGTAGGTGCCATTCTGGTCAGTGCTAATAGAAAGGAATAACTGAATCAGTCCCAAAGGAATTCCTCACAGGAATGAAGATTTTGATGGGTCTAGGGCGGTAGAGTAGCGCACCACTTCAGCTGGCAACTGCCAGCATTGCTGCATTTTCAGCTGGAAGACATGAGCACCGTATATTGCCATGGGGGTTAATCCTGCATCCACCGAGAACAGCGTCACTCTGCAGAGTGGGGTGGGACAGGTATTGTTTATGGTATCATAAAGCAAGTAATTGCAAAGCTCTCATCATGGCTGGTTGCACTGTTGTGATTCCCATTAATAATATTTATTATGTGGTGTCTTATGAGTATTACCCCCAGTTAACACACCTGAGAAGTGTCCTTTTAGCACTGTCTAGCATAACAGAGCTGAATTGTGGGGTTTAAAGCTAAACCTTAATGTTCCAGCTTGTTAGCAGTGGTGGTGAGCAAAATTAAACAAAATATGACACTAGCAAATGAATTCACATCTGTAATAGCTGTCACTTTGAGTTGCTCTTTTGTCATCACATGTCATCTTTACGTGAGGCTGGGGAAACCGTTATGAATGTTCTTATAAAGAGATAATGACACCTGCTTATCTTCAATGTAACCTTTTGGGGGGTTGAAACACATTTTCTCTCTGAGTGTAAGCATGTTTCTAAAGATGGAAAGAGCAACGATTTTGGAATAGGTATGACAGGATGATGGTGCTCTTTGAATCTGTAGATGCTCCTAGAACTAGAATGAGGGATGAAGTGAGACTAATGATTTGTGTTTACTTGCTCTCACCTTAAGCCTATAGAATCAGAAAGATGTAGTTACTGGGAGAAATATTCTAATATTTCTCAATTTGCTTATATAAGCTATTTAGATGGTTGTTTTGCAACTTTGATCTTTTCTCAGAAAGAAACAAGCCCTTTACCTTTAAACATAATTTGCAGCAAAGAGCAATTGCTAGGCAAAGAACAGAAGAGGATGTGAATTGCAGAGGCCACTTATCCAGGATACTGGGAAATAATGATCATGTGGAAAATGTACACAGTTTAATTAAGCACATTGATTAAATCAATATGATTCAAACAGCTTAGTGCTCCAATCAGCTTAATCTCATTAAATGTAATTCAGGCCTCGATAATTGATTAATAATGCATTATAGTTTATGAATTATTGACTCCAAGTTATTATAACTCTGCTTGCTCCCTGCATGGCAACCAGTGTTGCATGTTAATTATGAAAGGCTCAAGCTCTTTTCTCTTGAATAGGTTTTTCAAAGCTGGATATGACATATCTCCTAATGAAACAGGGATCAAATTAGATCAGCGCCTTATTGGAGTTAGTCCATCCCAAAGGAAAATGCACTCTTTAAAGGAAGCTCTCGTCTAATAATATTGAAATAGGGAGGCAGAATGACCTGCTTTGATTGGTAATGATCTTTCAAGCAGCCAGAACAACTGCCTGTAGCAATTCAGCTGGAGTGCTAAACTGGCATTGTGCTAGTTGGAAACAGTTCACAACTGCAAGCGCATCTGTTGTTCTTCTAGTGCCATTGGTGCTATACCTCCTCCAGCACACAGGAACACAGTATAGCCAATGCTACTGAACTCTTAGGTCACATTTGTATGCCAAATATAGAGCAATCCAGCTCCCCATATATGTCTGGATGCCGAGTGGTTTCTGTAAAAAGGACCGATAAGCTTTTATAATGGCATTTCTACACTACAAGAAGAAAGAACAATTGTTACTATTGATGTAAGTCTCAGGAGAGAAATCAAGAACTGAAGAAAGCCTCTGCTCCTCAGGTGGCCTCCCTGTTAAACCGCATTTCCACTGAAAGTGAACAGAGGATGTTGTCTCACATTGCAGTTTGGACCACGTTAAGTACCTAGATAGCCAGAAAAACAGTCTTACGCAGAAAGAGTCCACTACCATTAAGTTTCCTTAAAATATTCCATGTGCAGAACCCATTCTGCTTTTTCTTTTCGTCTCTACTTCTGTTCCTCATTAGTGATTATAGTTAAAATTTAACAGATTTTAGTGCATCTATAAATTGAATGAGATTATTATAGTAAACTGTGGAGAAAAACATTTTTTTGTTTTATTCTTGTATCTGCAATAGTGAGTTTTGTATCTGTGTGTTCACTTGACTTGAAGATTTGCTCCTAATTTGCAGGGGTGCCAGGCAGAGGGGCTGGTTGCTGTGTTGCTTTGTACCAAACACTTTCATTTAGGTGACAGGAGTCGTCAGCTGTTGTGAAAACTGTGATCCTGTTTTAATGCAGTAGTGAAGAAAGGCTGAATAAAATTTTCATGTATTCTACAGTGCTAAATAGTTACAGAATTGAGAATGCAATTCTTTTTTTCTGCTTGAATAGACAGTTTATTGAGCATCTGAAGCCAAATCAATGATCTCCCAATATGCAACACTGATGGTGTGCGCTCTAAATTTCTCAAGATTCAATTTCAAACATATCTTCTCTGTTTTCTTTCTGATATCCCAGTCACAACATTGTGGCAGCCCATTGCAAAAAGAGCAGAGAAGTTCCTGCAAAACTATGTTCCTGTTTGAGTACCCAGTCTACTGCTATAAAGGTGGAAGCTGGTTGAATGGAACATGAAATGTGAGACAGACTTATGGCTGTCTGGAGACCAAGGCCAGTATTTTTCATTATGTATCAACTGCTCTTGGGAGTCCCAGCATTCGGCAGAACTGACTCAGCCAGCACCACTTTGACACTCCAGTCAGCCTTCTGTGTGTTTGGCAAAATGCATATTAATATATTGAATCCAATTAGTCAAGGCAGCAAGCAATGCACAGGAAATACTGAAACACTGAACAAGGATGCTAAACATGCCTCGAAGCACAGGCAACCACAGTGTTTTTTTGCAAAGGGAAAAATTAAATTTTAGGGTAATCTCTCTCTGTCTCCCACCCTTTGACTTATGCAGCATGCTGGCAGAACAGCCATCTGAGATGAGATAATTTGTACTGCAGTGGCTGCTCTTGATTCAGCTGTAGTTTTCTGTGGGTTTTTTTTTCTAAAATAGTCTTCCTTCTGAAATTTGGAGATTTGTTCTAAGCTTTCACCTTCTTAGGGGATAGTGCTACAGAACTTTCTGCTGTCTCTTTGCCACTTGTTCTGTTAACTTTCCTTCTTTGATTTACAACAGTCTTATCTCCCAGGAGACTTGTAACCTTTGCATATCCTTTCCAAAGAAGAAATATTCTGATTAACTGCAGTATTTTCTAGAACAGAAGTTAGCAGCCTTGTCTTGGTTAGTATGGACTTGGGCTAGAACATAGGTAGGCTATGCTCCAGTCTTCCAGAATATCAGAGCCTTTTCTGGTGCGCTAAGGAATTAAACATCTTGAAAATATAAACCAGCATGTATCTTAGTCATAATTATTTTAATTTTGATTGATTTTTTAAGTGCCTCTGAAGTGCCTTCTCACAGGAGCGTGGTACTACATGTATTTTTGTCACAAGGCATTGAAAATTATGAATGGAACTGGAAAAGGTTTGATTGTATGTACTACTTATATTCCTTTAAAAATTTATAGCCAACTGCTTGGAACATGCCTGTCTCATAATACCCCAGTGTCCTTGCCTTATTGCAGCGGAGCTACAAGTTTCCGTAGGAGTGATAGGTTGACCAAATTCTTGCCTTAGCAGAAGGGGGGGAAAAAAATTCATGTTTTCTCCCTTAGATGGAAATGCTTTGAAAAAACCTGCAGATGCTGTGCTTCCAATGGCCAGTCTGTGTATCTAGCAGAGGTATTGAAATACAGCCCGGTAGAGCCCCCAGGCAGCTTTTACTCCCTTGAAAGGCGAACAAGCGTTAAACTGCTACTAGATTTCTGTTATCAACTTCAAATCATGGCATGAAAATAACCCTGTATTTCAGTGAGCTGCGCATTTCCTATGCCTGGCCATATATTCCAGTCACACACAGCCCCGTGGGGCACACACTAAAAGGTCAGTGTGGTACTGTGTATATTAGCCAGAGAAGCATTTGAATTGAGTTATATCTGTTCTCAATGTGACAGAGATGGGCTCTGTGAGGGAGGACATAATTTTAGGGTCAGATTGACTGCAGGGACTGAATATCGTTATGAGCAATATGCTTACTAAGGGATGGAGAGGTAACGCTTGTGCCAGAGGTAAAAGCAGAGGTCAGGAAGGGGTTTCTTCCAGCTGGTCACAATGTTGCCCAATTACTGCACAGGTTTTTGTTTTTCACAAATTACAAGGTCTGGAGCACCTGCTGATGCAGGGTATAAAGTGGGTTGGCCGGAGGGTGGTTGGGTTTGCCCTCCACATCTCTGCTAAGTCAGCTGCTTCCTGATGGTAGAGCTGAAGTTGTGGTGGTGTCACAGTTTGTGGATCACCCTTGCTCCTTGAGTAAAAAGCCAGTCAGAAGCTTCCTATGGCCTTTTGGTTGGAAACCTGCTGTAAGGTAAGAACATTGCAGTTTTGTAACAGTAGAGGTGTTGCTCTTGTGTGATTTAAAAAAAAAAAAAAAAAAATTCCTGTCTTCTCTGCCCTATCTCTGTAAGGCAATGAAGAAGTAATCCTTGAAGAAGAGGAGGAGAGCTGCTGGGCTGTCCCAGTGACCAGTTGTTCTCCTTCTTGTTCGGTTGTACCTCATTGTTGATAACTACTAGGCAAGCTGTGGTCAGGGAGCAAAGGTCAGGAAAGCTGGCAGGTTTGCCTTCTGAAAGAGTGATCCGCAGCTAGAAGGCTCAGAGTGCTGTACGTGATCCAGCCGCTGTCAGACCCAAACAATTGCACTCAACATCACAGAGAGCAGGTTTTGTCCCCAGTTCAATGTTTTTCCCTTTCTGGAACAGAAAGGCTGTGCTGGTACACAGAATGAGCTAGATACACATTGCTGCCTGATGATCTCGTGGGAACAAACCATTTTTTGACTTGTGCTGGATAGCAAGAGTGGGCAAAAAGTGAGCTCTGCCACCCTTCTAGCAAACCATTGCTTTTGGTTTGGGAACTCAGCTTAGGGGTGGTTTGGGGGAAGATGGTCAAGTCTTGCACAGATTATGTTAAAGAAGAGCTAGGCTGTGGCAGAAACCAGAGTGCATCCTGCTAACAGGGAAGCCTGCTACTCTTAGGTGTTTTTTCATAATCCTCTGAATCTTGCATTTCTCACTCTAACTTCTGCCAAGCACAGGCAAACCCTTCCCCAATATGCAACTAACAGACAGGTGGGAAAGAGAGTGGGTGGCATTATAACTTTCATGTTGTTTTCACCTTCACCCTTCTAAATTTGGAAGCTTCTTTGTGTTTTTAAATCTTGACTGACTGGTTTGCAGAGACTGTCTGTTGCAGCTTGCTTTAAAAAAAGAAAAAACAAAAGCCTCATTCACCTGATACCTCAAGGCTTTGAAAACTTTCTGGAAAAAAATGTTCTGATTTCTGGTTTTAATGTTCCAAGCTATGTGGTTTTGTCTGATAAAGGCTGACCTATCTAGTCATGTCTTACAAATGATTGGAGTTGTTTGGATTGTATGGAACAGCTTTACTGCATGCTTGCCAGGGCTGGAAGCAGATAGCTTGTTCAGCTACTCTGCCCACATCATATGAGTGGGACTGCACTCAGGTGAAACGTAGCAAAACATATTTATCTGTGTTGATCCTAATATTAATTTACCTGGGAGCATTAGTGAGTGAGGAGGCATTTTTGCAATACACTGTGTGCATTTGGTTTTTCCCTGGTTTTGTATCTGTAATTCTGAACACCTACTATTTCTGATTCCCACCTGTAAGTTGGTTTTGCTGGGAGGGTCTATCTAGATTTCTGCCTGATTTGTTTAACTAAATTTAATTTCTCTAATCAGAAAATAGGATCAATTGCTATGTAACTGATACAGCCAATCTTACACCAGTAAAATAAGTACAGCAATACATTGAAACTAGTAGTTTGCAGACACCACAGGCTTGACACTTCTTGTCGCTTCTGACAGATTCTAGAAACAAGTATTTGTGATTAATGGGCTGCAATTATACAGCAATACTAAAATGAAATAGGACTAAAAATACCCCATAATGATTTTTAAAATGCTGTTCTGTTAATGAGAGAATTTGTCCATCTCTACTTCAAAGAGAAACTTGTTAGCCCTCTGAGCTTGCCCACCTGTTTCAAATGCAGAAATAGAAATTGCTAATAAACAAGCGGAGACAGCTGCTATGTTCAGACTGCAAATGTGCTGATAAGATCAACTAGTTGACGACTGGCTTGCTAGATACTGCAAAGTGCACCAATGTTTGCAGAGAGCTAAACATGGCTTCTGTATCATTTCAGGGCATTTAGTATGTGGCTCTTGGATATTGGTTTCTAGCTCACAGAAAAAGAGGTGCATCGAGTGTCTTTCATTCTAGTTCATTTTGGGTTTTCTCTGATTTCTCCTGCTTTATTTTGACATACGATTTTGCAGAATTAGGTAGTAGAAGGAACAGCACTAGTCAGTGCATCTCTTCTGTCTTCTGGCCTTCTGGATAGATGGGTTGGGGGGGGAAAGTTGAAATTTCCACGTACCTGTTATATTTGTAAGCAGACCTTGTAACAAATTGACTTGCTAGTTTTGGCAGGACAGTTTTTCTTAAGGCAAGTGGCATCTTAGAGAAGTTTCATGCCTTTTCTCCCTATTCTATCTTAATTTTATGTTAATAAGCTTTGCATAATCAATTCAGGCCCCAGAACCAACACGAATTGTTCAGATCTTAACTCTGTTTCCCAAAGAAGGCATTTTTTAGTAACTCTCAGAAAACGATATCTATCAAATCACCAGTGCATTTAGAATTTAATTTGCTCTATCAATTGCAGTTGTCATGCTGCTTAGCTGTGGGAAAAAATTGTAATTTTCCTTGCCACTTTGTAATTCTTTTTACAAGCTTTTTCTCCTTTTTCTTCATTGAATTTTTATAACGAACTGTTTTGAAGATTTTCTGGCTTAGTCTGGGTGCTGCTTCTGTGTCTTTGAAATAGATAATGTTAAATAAAATAGGCTGAAATTTTTATTAAAACATGATGGGAGGGCAGAGGTGATAAATACGAGTAAATGAAGAAGTCAGAATGGGGTTGGTGGTGTGTCTTGACCCATACATAAGGAGGGGCTTGTGGATGACTTGGGAAAAACACTAAAAGGCCTTGTGGAGTTTTCTTTTGAGTCTTCCAAATGTTCTAGACTTCTCCATTTGATTTTTTTTTTTTTTTTTTTTTTTTT
>Ga0065711_1008315_pt1 | contig 21999 bp, 7 predicted proteins | sample Hoacrofraction12_FD_59098 | JGI IMG/M metagenome (GOLD analysis project Ga0065711, IMG submission 59098) | Hoatzin crop microbial communities from Cojedes, Venezuela - Epithelial fraction 12 v2 (version 2) | ecosystem: Host-associated > Birds > Digestive system > Esophagus > Crop | place... | reverse complement strand
TTTTTTTTTTTTTTTTTTTTTAATTTCTGTTCTGGATTTTGTACATAAATCTCTCTGAACTATAGTGGAGTTCACTGTACTTACGTTTTCCTGTGGAGAGCAACCTTCAACAATCTTCTCCTGAAATCCCACCTTTTGTCAGCAGCTTTGGAACACATATAGTTGTTAAGGGGTGCATCATGGAAGAGATTTTGTTTGATTACTTTGCAACTATATTTGTGCCCCTTCATTATTTCCCTGGAGTGAAAAGAAGAAATTGCGTGATCTAATGATGTGTGTTGCTACAGAACCGGAGATCTGAAAGTACTGTTTTAAGGGGTCTGTTACTCGCTGGAATTAAGTGCAAAGGTACCCTTATGAATAAAACCCAAGCACCTCTCCCAGCTCTAGTTTTGTACAACCTCTTTCTGTGAGAAGTTTCAGAAGTTTTAACTTGCTGAAAGGTTAGACAATAAATTTTGAATGTGGGTGTTAAAGATGGTTCTTGCTTTTGAGAGGGGCACTTGCCCCTCTATCTTTAACACTGCAATAAACAGTGTCTGTAGTTTAGTCAATTCAGTTGCTAAATAGAGAAGGAAAACAGGAGGAGAAGCAACTGTACGCAATGTGTGCTGTATGTGACACCACGCACAGTGCAGGTGGGTCTCTGATGCGAGATAGTAGATGGGTAAAGAAAAAACAGCCAGAGGGAATATGAGCTAATGTCACAAGATGTAAATGGTAAGTGACGATGACAACCCATCAGCAGCCTAGCAATTTGAGTTCTGCGTAAATATTGCAAGAGAACAACTTCAGTAAAACTACCTTGAGACTTTTGTGGGAAACATTACTATTACAGGGATGCTATTCAGAAGTCACAGAGTCAGTTGTCTGTGGAGAAAAACGGAGTAAAGGAAATATTGATTAAACAGAAGACAGATGCGTAAGATGTTAACAGGCCTCAAAAGCTAAGGTCAGCCTAGAGGATAGCACTTGAAATGTTGTTATCATAATAGAACTGTCAGAATGGTCTACATGTGCACCCTTCAATTGCGTGACTAAACTCATGAGGGGATAAAGAGGATGGAGTCTTTCGAAATATCTGATTCCAGTTGTGAAACACGTTGTGGGACAGGTTCCAGTCTCAAAGAATAATGAAAATGAAATTGTTACTTCATTTTTTTTTAGTGTCAGTTAAGAAGTACTTTGTTTCTCTGTGCCAGAAACATGATGATATGCCATTCAATCTTTCTGATAGTGTTTGACTAAATGAGTGTTAAAACGTCAGAAATAATTTTCCTATCACGTTCTGTGTCTTTATAACACCGAAACCTCCAAGTCATGTGCGTAACTTTTCCACTTTCTCAAGAGACATCTGGCATGGAGAAAATGTCACAGAAGTGAAAGAAAGGTGTGCAGAACAGGAACAGTGTCCTTCTAACTGCAAGAAAGCATCCTGGTTTGCGATGCTTACTATTTTGACATTGTGCTTTTCTCAAGACAGGCAGCACTGGGAGTTCCTCGCAGTTCCTTCAGGGGCCCTGGGGAGAACCGAGTTGCTTGTGTTGCCCTCAGCCCTCTCGTAACCCTGACCCTGCAGTCAGTGACTGTTCTGTGTGGTCACCTGCGTAGTCAGCCAGGAGGTTAGACTGTTCCCTGAGACACAGCTGATCAAATGCTTTTTATTTTCTTTCTTTTGCTCTTTGGCTCTGTAACATCAGAATATCTTCAGAGAGAGGCACCGAGCACTAGAGGAGGTGGCACAAAACCCACCCTTTCTATGACTGCCACATAGAGAGTGAGGGTTTGCAAACAAGATGGGAAGGGACTTCAAAAAGGGGTTTGCTTTTCCAAACTGTGTGACATATAAACTGCCCAGTGGAGTCCTCTGATCACGTTGCCTAATCGACTCTTGTGTCAGCGCTTCAGCAGTTTGGTCTCTCTAGTTCTTTGTGTGTGATACAGAACTGTTTCTAACACATGGAAACATTTTGTCATAGCTGAAGCTAGTGGATTCGCTACTATGCTATATTGGTGAAAATTAACAGTATCATGCAGTGTTCACTTGACCTCATACATTACAAATGTTATATCCCTAAAAGTTGATACCCTTGCAGAGGGTATCATCCCTCTTGCTCATACGGCAAAAAGTCCCTCTCTTTACTTTCGAGGTATTACTTACAGAGTAATTTACACCTTCTTAAGACCAATGGCAAGCTACCCACACCAGTATTTTCAGTTGTACAGTTCTATCATGAGATGAATACATGGTAATTACAGTCGTAATTTGACTCAGATGAAGATAATATCAAAAATTAGCTATTGTGCCTGTTGTTTGCCTCTCCTGGTTTTATCAAATAGAGTATTTAGTTTACAAATGAGTAGCTGGTTGTGAATTAGTCAGCATATTACTACTTCCCTTAGAAGGAGCCAGGATTCTTTTTAATAATATGTACAGGTGGTGTGTCTTTGAAATCTGGGATTACAGGCGTCAGCTGGGATGTTCGCTGAGAGGGCAAGTGGACTCCTCTGGAGCTAGTAGCCTCATTTTGCCTAGAATTTTATTTTCTCCTTTTTTTTAATTACTGGGCTTTAAATTTGCTGTGTGCAGAAGAATTAAGGAGTGGGATTTTCAAAAGACTCGGCAGTGGCCTAATCTGTACTCAGTGAAGTTAGTGATAAAACACTCAAAGCTGGATTTGATAGGATTAAGCCGATTTACACCATCTGTGAATCTGGCCCCCATTAACTTCAGTGGTAGCAGATTTAACCAGTGTTGAAAGCTTTTGAAAACTCCATTTTAATTTGGTAGTAAATACTCTGACTATATAAACAGTAGATGTAAAAGAGGAGTTAAAAATAAATCAGGTATGTCCAAAGCATAAGTCTAAGTTTCCCATTGTCCTTTGTAGTTGTATCTTCTTTTCTGTTTTACAGTTTTAATATGTTGTGTACATGACGATGTATAGATTTTAATTTTTTTTATTACTGCTGTTGTTTCACTATGTTCAGTAACAGGCCATCTCAAATCACAGGTTTACAGACAGGTTTTGTCTGTGCAGACAAATACACAAAGAATAGATGTTTGGTTTTTGTGGTGTATGTTTGTGCACTTCTTTTGGAAGGGGGAGGGGAGAAAGACACCAAAATTTCTCTCTAACAAAACAAGTATAATGTTTGGTTACTTTATTATTATTTCAGCAGTAGGTAGCATCACACAACTGTGTGAAGCTAAACTGTTTTCTTTGTATATGCGTATGTCTGCCTATTTCTCTGTGTGTGAGTATGTGTATATATTTTTATATATGTTAGACGTAGCTGAGCTATTTTTAACTATTGTCCGTGTCCATTTATCATTCTATGAAGTTTGCAGAAGAGAATGCATTTTATAGAAGGACTTAAAGGCTAGGTAATATATCATAAGCACTCGTGTGAAAGTAATTTTGCTTTTTGGAATCATCCTAATTTGTTCATCTGACCACTAAGACAAAATGCCAAATACTTCATTGTACTGCTGTAGAAATATTTGCTAAATTGTACAAGTGGTCCAGTACTGTAGTTTTCACCTATTTCACCCTTTGTACTCAAGTATTTCTATGTTTGCGGTGGCATAAAGTACATATTTTAAGTTATTTTTTAACTCAGAAAAATTCTATATTGAATTCAGCAGGGAAGGTTTCCCACATACTTGGAGATGACCACTGCCACTGCTAAAGTTTTCTGTTCAAGACAGACTAAGAGCAAAAGTGATGTTCCAGCTTAGTAATTTTGGGGCCTTTTCATCAACTCAGTGTGGCTTTAATGTTAGTGTATCCATGATTAAAATTTGTCTTGAGATATTTAGCATTGACTGGAGCAGTTAGAAAGCTATCACCAACAGGTTTATGAAAAACATTATGGTCCTTGTTCTGCTGTCAATTGGCTCTAAGTTACTTGCTCCATAAAGAAGAAAGTATCGTGCTGTAGACAGCCTTCAGAAGACATACGGCATAAACAAAGCCTCCATCAGCACTAAAGTTCTCAGTGGTAACTGAGATTTTAGCAACAAGACTCTGCTTGACTGTAACCAGAGTCAAATGACTAAACCTACATTCAGCTCCTTGAACACTTACTCATTAAGGGACTTGGAAAATGAGCTCTGTGTTTGCTCAAATGTGAAACATAGATCTTTTTGTACCTTAAGCAAATCCACTTCTTTTGGCTGCTTACTCTATTCTGTTTTAATCTTGATTTCTTCAGCAAAAGTCTACCAGAATGGTAAAACTAGAAGTTCTCAAAACAGATTTTTTTTTTTTTCAGATGCTGTAGCACTAAGAGATAAAGTAATTTTACTGCTTTTATCCAAGTTCATTGTATTTTTTATTAATGTGAATTTCCAAGTCATTGCCACGGTAGAGATTCTGCTTATTTCAAAATAATTTTAAAAGTTAATTAAAAAATAACATGAGGTCCCGATACAGTTTTTTGCATGTAGCTAAAAAAAAAAAAAGGCAAGCAGTGCTACTCCAGCGATGTTTTTAAACTGATCGCTTTTCATGAGCTGTAAAGCAGTGCATTAGTTCAGCAGTTCTGTCCAACTGTATCTGTAATCTTAAGAGGATATTAATATTACAAGTATTAAACTTGACTGAAATTGTTTTCTCCTATTCTTATTTTCTATTATTAACATCAATTGCCTAATTAAAATGAAATACAGATTAAGAAAAGAACCCTGTTGTATAGCATTTTATATATCTGCGTGATGAGGCACAGTGCAGCTAGTAATGATTATATTGTATGGCCTGAAAATAATCTCTCTTCTCATGGAGATGATAAAATTATTCTCGTGGGTACAGTACTGCAGTGATGAGGCATACTCTTGTTTTCGAGACTCGAACTGGCATCTCTGCAGTGTGTTATGCTGAGGGTTTGACAGGACCATTTGATGCAGAGCTAGTTTATGGGTATGTCCTACAGTTTTTTTCTGAAGGAAAAAACCTAACATGCAGAAAACACAAATAATGCTTTTACTCAAATCTGGTATTCCATTATTATTTAGTCCTTCTATGATAAAATGTAACCATCTCTGTCAGTCCTGTTGCTATACATTGTGAATGTAAGTGAGGTTTCAACCCAAGGGCTTTTGTTAATAGGCTTTGGAATTGATCTGAAATTAAACTTCCGAACAGAAGATGCCCTTTTGAGGTCCAGTTGTTAATTGATGCTGAAGATGTCAAACTGATAAGTCAAAACATTCTTCTTTAGAGAGAAAAACAAACAAACAAAACCCACAGCAATAAACTGTCCTGATTTATTGCTTTTAATTAGGAGAAATGGAAAACTGGGCTAGGTAGATATGGACTGTTATATGTATAATTGCCTCGAAAGGGACACATTTTCCTTGTTGTCCAGTCCTTTTCTCGTTTCATTTGCTCATTGAAACTCAGCATCCTTTACAGCACATGAATAACACAAAGCAGTTAGGTCAGTAAACCCAAAATGGTTTTACTGTTGTATGGGTCTGATGATGTTTTTGAAATGTCAAGCATATCCTGTATTGATATAATTGTACCTTCTGTTTGCCATGGACTCTGTCACTGTGTGTGGAGCTGAGCTGCTTACAGCAGCAGAGGAAGGGGTTGAGAAGAGAAGTGGCTCGGAGGTGTTTTCTGCCTCTCCGTGGCGGCTGTAGAAAAGCATCATGGGAAGCTTTCCTACCATCAGGGTTGCATGCTGGTGTGCTCTGTCCCAATATCTGGAGTTCTGTTAAAAGCCCAAATCCACTGGCAGGCAAAGGCAAAAATATGGTTCAAAGGGGAAAAGTAAGTTCCAATGGTTGTTTCCTCATTCTTTCTCAACGTATGGATAGGTACTTCTGTAACCCCACTTAATTTCTATGTAGACTGTAATGCTCAGGTAAGCCGTGGGGCTATTGTGGTTAATGTATGTTTTATGCTGATGTGTGAGCCAACCACTGCCTAAAAGCTTTGATTGCCTTTTTCTTGCTGGAAACACTGATTTAGACTCTTCTGGCTTTAGCTGCTCATTTTTGTAGGCCTTGTAGGAGTGTAGTTATCTCAGAGACCATAGCCTGATGTTAAATTTTGTTGAAAGTGACTGTACTCCACGAAGTTTTAGAAGGAGACAGGTAATCAGACAGATGGGCAATCTATCCATGTAAACCTTGCTTCTTTAGGAAAGCTACTTCTGTTTAAAATCATCACTCACAACACTGAATCTTTCAAATCTCGTTATGTCCTGCAGGTATAATAAGTAGGAACTGTGTAGGAACTTGTTCTTACAGACAGCATCCTGTAGGGTGGAAATATCCCCTGCAGCAATGGTGATATTTTAAGACTCTAGTAGTGAGCAGTTCTGCCTTGTATACATTTTTTGTAGTGCCTTTACCATTGTAGTGTCTTTGAGTTATGCACTGGGCAGAATGACAGTGTTTCTCTTATTCCTCTTAGGGAAATGATGGTGTAGCGAATATTGTATTTGACTTGGTTATTCTTATGAATACCTTTTCATCATGTATTAGCAAAGAAGAAGAAAATGCACAATGAAAACACATGTTGTGTTTGGATGCAGAAAGGCCTCTTTGGAATAACCCTCTGAATCCAAGTAGGGAGCTATATTTATCAAGAGCTAGCTTCTTCAGGTAACTTTGACTCTACCATTCACAGAAATATTGTTCATTTATGCGTATTTGTCCAGTCCTGTGTTTTTCCATCATCATATTACTGATGTTTTGGGACTTTGTAATCATGCACATACACGCACATGCAAATCTGAAATGTAAAGATTTATTCACTGTGACAGTGACTAGGAATATGAAGAAAGTCTTTGGAATTCTCATCCCTGCCAGTCTGCTGCATTACATATCTCGCTACATAAAACTTGTCAAACCTTTCAATATAGTAATTTTGCAAACTATTGTGAAACCTCTGAAATTAGCATTTAACATCTGCTAACTTGCTGACATACCTCCACCATATTCATCCAGTAAAAAATTTAAAAAGTGAGTGAAAATTAAAAAAACAACCCAAAACCAGTCTCCTGTCTCCAGATATTATCATGGCAGACAAACCCAAGTTTACTTGGAGTCATTACAAAGAATTGTGAGATGCAGTTCATGGAACTGCCTCTGTCAATGACTTGTTTGTTAAAAAAATATGGGTTTAGATAATTTTCTTTCTCAGTTTGTGATTCAAAGTAAAGATATGAAGACTACTTAAAGAAAATAGCACAGAAGTTACTGTTTCTGCATTACACAATACCAAGGTTTAATGCGTTCTATGGCAGTATTCTTGTATCAAGATTTGCTAGATCATTCTTTTAATCCATACCTCCAGAAAGAACAAGCCTTAAGGGATCATCCTGTTGTCATCCTGACAAAGTTCAAACAGAAAGAATTAAAATTAAAAAATCAAAAGCAGAGGTTTTGACACTTGAGAATGTCATCCAATGTAATTTTGGCTGTACAATAATTTTGCTCTTCATATTCTGCATGCAAGTCAGAGGAGGCATGCTTTGTAATACGATACAGGAGTGGTAAGATAACCTTTCTTCAACCATGCACATCAAGTCTGCTCCCGAATCTCACAACAGATAACTATGTCCAAGTAAAACTTCTCAGCAGTGTTTCAGAAACTGAAATGTGTCTGATATATTACTAGGTTACAGGAAAGGAATTTTTACATAAACAAAGGCTGTTATCATGTCTCCCTTTTGGTCTTATCCATTTTTAAAGCACTGTTGCTCCTTTTCCTCTGAGGACGCATCTTGACTTTCTGGTTATCCTTTTCTGGTCTCTTTTTAACCCTATCAAGTTAGCTGACATCTTTTCTGAAGCATGGTGGCAAAGCTCAATCTCCAGCTAAAACCCTTCCGGAGTAATTGATTCAAGGATTTAAGGAGTTTCAGGAGACAACCAAGGATTCTGAATTTATGACAAAGTTGGATTAAATATGGATGTATTTAATGAATTCTTTAGTTGAGAGAGCATTATGGCCAGGGATCTGGGGGAGAGAGATGAAAGGCGCTATTGTTTTTATAAAGCTGATAGAAATTTCCTGTTTATGTTGGTGGTCTTTCTGTTATTCTTTTATGAAATATTACTCTTCAAATATGTTTTGTTGATTAGCAGGTTCCTAAATACACATGAGCATATCTAAATAATAATATCATAGCTGGTAAATATTGCCATCTGCTCAAGTCAGAATTTGTGGAGAATTTATGATTAGTGGGCCATTTACAGCGGAGTCTGTGAACATGTCTGTAGGAAAATGCCTTTAGAAATAGAGATTCCTAAACATTTCCCATTTTCTTCTTCATTTCCTCCATTGTCTGCTTCTAATGTTGCTTACTCTGTGATACAGATTCTGCAGTGGTGTCCCGTAGGTCTTCTACATGTGACATTGTTAGAAAAGGCCACCTGCTGATATCCAAGTCCATTTCACCCAGTGGGACAGTTTTGTTCCTAAACCTACAGAAACACAGTCAAACGACTTCTCGTTATGCTCAGATTGACCCAAGTTGTAAGACCAGAAGAGTGGTGGGAGTGAGGCAGAATTTCTGGGGAAATGGGTTTGCTCAGCAGAATGCGTCATGTAAACAAGGTGGCAACCCAGCTGTAAGCTCATCCTATTGCCTTCTATGGCTTTCTTTAATGGCATTCAAAAGTAGTAAAACCAAGTATCTTTTGTCTTTTAATTAATCAGTCCTTTCTATTGCACCTGCATTCCTAATGAATACTTAAGCTTTCATAGCAGGGGATGTCTTTAACACAAAGTTAAGATCTATCACTGCGCTGTTCCAAAATGTTTAATTCGACTATCTGGGTAAGCTGAAATACTGGAGATTAATACAGCATTAAAAATACAATGAAATGTGCATTTCCCAGTCGGTTAAATACAGGCAACTTGGAATTCTTAAGTTGGTGTAATTAATCTGTTAGACATACTGCCTCTGTAATGCTAAGGTTATATCCTTTCCCAGTAGGATTTTTATGTAAAAAAATTATTGCTTTATAATTTAACACTAAGTGCTCCCTGTAGAAAAATTAGAATGCAGTCTTGTAATGTAAACAATGTAGACTGCTGTTGTGTAAGTTTAGTTCAATCATCTTTGTATTTCTGCCATATTCATAAAACTGATGGTGAACCATATGACACCAAATAACTTTTTTTAAAGTTGGTGGACAAAATTTTCTGAGCAGTAATAATGTCCTCAGAGAACTTTTATTCCTATTCACTAGAACCTGTCCACATGAAGCTGCTGCTTTGTGACTGCCTTTCTGGAGGTTTAATAAACAAAGTTTTTCCTTGATTTTTTCAGAAAGGCAAAATGCTAAAATGTTTTCCAAATTGCCAAATTACAGACATAGGCTTTAGTGGAAGAGACATACTTCCATTATCTGACTGTAGTTTATAATTAGGGTAAAGTAGCCTTTCATAAAGAAATAAAACATATACAACCTATTTAGCTGTTTTGTATTTAGCTATAGCAACAAAAACTGTAACCCGAACTGTTGGCATTCTCCTCGTTACTGATTTTTATCCTATTCTTTTCCACTACCATTAATCTGTCTTACACACAATTTAGTAAATAGTGTACGTAGACACACTGTAAATAGAATTGCAAAGCGGATGAATGACCTGGTTTTTAATCCTCATTACAGTTTAATATTTTTATTGGAGATGATTTCTGACCTTGATTTTTTTTTTTAAACCACATATTTAAAACCTTCCGGCATGGGAAACATTTAAAATATATATTTTACTTTATTAATTTATCATAGTGACAAGAAAAAGATGTATGTACCTTGAACCATTGGGTCAGTATAAAACTATGTTCCTGGAAATGAAATACTGTAATTAGAATTCCTTGGAGGCAGTGTTTCCTTTTTAACTTGATGTTCCAAGAGAATAACTTCAAAGAGTTCTGCTACTTCAGCTGATAGTGGAGCAACTCCCTAAGGCGATCTCGGTTAGACAGCTCAGGGTTGGTCGTTCAGTAGTAGATAAGGGAGTCTGTGAAGTTAATGAGTAATTCTGCCATTTAAAAATGCATTGCATTATTATTCATTGATGAAAATTACAGCTTTGACATCTTCGTTAAAAGTTGAGTAGGAATAAGGAAATGGTGCTGGTCTTGTAAGAGTGATCAGAGGTGATAATGTCATAGCACTGGCAAGTAAGTATTTTAAAATCAAGTGCTTTTCCTCCCAAAGGCTCACGAGGAGAGAAACTGGTTAGATCATCCCATCACTAATGCAGTTACTTCTCAAAGGAGAGTAATTAAGTTAACGTTTAAACTACTTAAACATTGGTGCATCTTTCTATTTGCTGTGGTTTATTTGGTTCTCTTGCTTTTATGTAGATGAGCCTATCTGGAGAATGACCATATTCCAACACGGAATTTTTGAGCTGCAGAAAGTAACTGTGTTGGCAAGAGCGAGATATTTTCTGTGCACAGCCTGTAGCCCCTACCAGCCTGGTTCACGTGGGTCGAAAGCTGCCTTTGGCTCGGGCTGCCGATGCCGGAGATGGTGTTGATGAGCTGCCCAGTGCAGCCCAGCTGTTACTGACGGCATGTCCACACGGACTGGGCCAGGGCACCGTCCGCTCTAAACCAGATTCTTTCTCTCCCCGATTCTTTTGTTCAGATAGCAGGTTCCCTTTCTCTGTGCGCCAGTGGGTATCAAAAAGTGACATCAACCAGAGATGAGCTGAGAAGCAGCAGAAAAAAGCTCTGGATGGAAAGGATGGAGAAGGAGGGGTTTTGGGCTGCAAAGTCTCTCAGGCACAGATGAGCACCCATCACTGCTGCGGAGGCTGGCAAGCAGCGTGGGAGGTTAACCTGGGAGAACAGGTTATCCTGAGCTGTTTGTTTCCAGAGTGCTGCTGTTTACATGGGCAAGGTCTCCTCTGGAGCAGCCCGCCTTTCCTGCAGGGCTGGTGCTGCTCATCCCGGCTCCGCATCCCTCTGACGCCTGCGTGGCGGTGAGCTGCCCACGGCTGCCGGCCCGGTGCCAGCCCACTACCAACAGCAATGGGAATGGAGCAAGAGGGAAGGGTTTTGTAACCCCGTGGACTGCAGGGCATCTATTCACACAGCACGTAGCGCTGAGTCAGCCCAGCCTGGCTCGTTTCTGGCCTTGGAGCATCTAGGGGGCTCCATGCTCCATAGCCGGTGTTTAATAACATATGCAAGTGCTGAGCCTTGCTTTAAAGTTCAAAGCTCAGCATGACTATGGGTGTAAATAAGGCTACTGGACTTGTACAGTCTAAGCAGACCCTCTCTTTTCTGCCCTTGATACTCAGAGACAGTTTTCATGATGGCTCCATTTCATGTCATCTTAGTCAAGGGCAAAGTTAGTACGTCCGTGTGAGTTAAGTGGTGGAGTCACCATCCCTGGAGGTGTTCAAAAAACATGCAGATATGCACTTCGGGACATGGTTTAGCAGGCATGGTGGTGCTGGGTTGATGGCTGGACTTGATGGTCTTAGAGGTCTTTTCCAACCTTAATGATTGTATGATTCTGCATAAACCGTTCCTCTAAGTCTTTCAGCACATTTTTTATTGCTCTTAGATTCTCATCAGTTTGTTGAGATGCTTTTGAGTTATTGTGTGGAAGGTTCTCTCTGTAACACACCCAACACTATATATAAAGAGATTATAAAATCTTTGCATCATGTCACAGGAAGTGTTTTGCATGCATTTATTAGAAATGTAGTTTAATTCCATTGTGTGTTAATGGGAAGGAAAGTACATACCAACTGATTTTAAAGGTAGTGATATTACTCTAAGCTCTTCCACAGAACTGTAGAGTAGTAAACTGAGATAATGTCTGAATGACACAATGATATATCCGTTAAGTAAGTAACATTTATTCCTATTTAAAAAAATATGATAAATAATTGAGTTTTTCTAATGTACTGGCATATTTTCTAGAGCATGGGTACTACTACTACACTTTTCTAAGTGTTGTCATACAAGAAAGGTAAATTATCCTCTTGACTTAGAAGAAAGAGCCTGCAGTCTGTGTGCCTGCATTCTTTCTTTCTTTCTTTCTTTCTGACCCCTGAGAACACACATTGACTTCAAAATTCACAGAAATCAAATTATGTGCTACTTAGTTTTAGAGTGCCTTTCATCTCAGTATAAATGTAGATGAGGAATGGACCTCCAGCATAAAACAGGCCTTAGAATTTCACTCAGTAATTTTGACATCCAACCTGCAATTTGAGGTTGAGCTAGTGCATAACTTTAAGACGTACATTCAGTCTTAATTAAAAGATTTAAAATGAGGGAGAATCTATTACATTCCTTGACTGGTGAGTGTTCTTTCTATTTTCTGGTCTGAATTTGTCCAATTAAGACTTTGAGCAATTGAATTTTATTCTGTTTGCCAGATTAAAGTATACATTTTTCTTACCAGAAGTAGTCATCTTTTCAGATAATTAACTAGGCAACAGTGTTTTAGATTTGACATGCTGTAAACATAATCAGGATGATGTTAATAAAAAAATTTATTAAGTACAGTATTTAACTGTATTTCTTTACACTGTTAGTAGCTTGTAATGTAAAATCAGTGTATTTCCTTATATTTTCCTTGCATCGTAAATATATAAAAAAGAATCCAAATATATGGATTCCTATATATATATGTTCACCAGAAAAAATATAAACATACAGTGTAAACTCAATTTCAGAGTTTTAAACAATGAGAGTTATCTTAGACCAAAAAAGCTTTTATTTTACAGGCTCTGTTGTGTGCTATTTCTTAATCTTATTTTTCCCTGAACTTCATATGGTCTTGCAAATCTGTTGTGACAATATCTTCCTCCTGAGTTTCAGGTAAAGGGCAGGCGATACAAACGTAGAAAACACAGTAGTTCAATGGAAGGAATTAGATTTAAAATATAACAACTTTGACATATAGCATGATAGAAATCCTCCAAGATGAAATGCCCATGCAGAATTTCGTTAACCAGTCACTTCAGTATCTGAAAATTATTGTTTATCAGGTACTATGTTTCTACCACCTATCTTAGAATTATTCATCAGATTTTAAAATTAATCTAATTTGTCTTTCGTTTTAAAATCTGATCAAAGATTACAGGAATTTTCATGTCTGTAGCAATTATTTTAGAAAGGAAAAACATTTATTCTTTCTATTAAGATAACCTCACAATAAAATCTCGTTAATGGCATTACTCTGACAAATGCATCCACAGACTGTGTTGGCAAGAAAAGATGCAGAAATATATCTTCTGACATAAATTTCTTAAAGTAAGCTTTTTTTTTTTGAAGAAAAGAGTAAGTTTTAGGTGTGCTTCATATCGTCGTAGGAAAAGTGTTGTGTTTTAAAATATGCAATTAAAAAACCTTGGAAATTCTTTCAAAATCTCCATTATCATTACTCTGGCTGTAGCATAATCTCTAAGGATTGCCATTTTAATGCTAATTCCAGAAGCAAATGGAGCTAGCTGACATGTGCAGTATCAAGAGAAGAAGGTCAGCCTAGCAGCTAGAGACACAGGAAACAGCAGGAGACTGCATTATTACTCATTACATATATTACACTAGACCTTAGGGATTCCTGCTATGACCAGGACATTGTTAAGCTTGATACTGTACTAAGGCAGCAAGAGCAGTCCATGGCCTAAATGATATCAAAACAGGAGCAAGGAAAATGTCGGTGTAAATTGTCTTTTTTGTTGTTTTAATTATTTTCTTTATTTGCACATGTTGAACCAAAACAAACTGGCATATATTCAGAAAAATTCAAGAAGTCTTTTGCTGTCCCCTGTGCCTCTGGCTGTGACTCAGATCTTTTGCCTTGGTGAGTGTCATTAGAGGAAGCATGGGGCAATCGATGATTTGTGAATTCCACCTGATGATATACAAATCTGCGTATACTCCTCTAAGCATACACGCAGTAAAGATCTTCCCAAACTCTATGTGATGCATCTGGCTGCATGCTCAGTCAAATGAAATTAGTGAAAGTGGAAGTTATTTTATATTGCATTGATTTATTTTTTCTAAACACCATCCCCCCACCCCCAACCCCCCCAGTTGTCATTAGCCACAATTGTTGTTTTCACCTGGGGCTTCATCATCATTCAGATCTGTCTGCTATGCACACTACGTCTGGCTTTCATAATTTTTAAGACTGGGAAGGATCAATAAACCATTTAGTCTCATTGGGACTGTGCATGTCACGTCTGTTGAATTTCACCCACTTATCTGCATGCTAAGACCGGCAACTTTATATAAATAAAATTATTTTTTAGAACAGCTGAAAACAGCAGACACCAGAACATTATCATTTTTTGAGGTCTGTGCAAAATGATTAGTTTGCTAAGATGGTCTCAGCAGGTGTGTCATCATGCATGCTGAAAAGGGTCATGATTTGTTGCCTCTCTCCCTTCCTGTCAGTAAGACCTACAGGATCCATCCCATCTGATTATATGTGGGGGGATCACTATGACTCTCTGTGGGCAAGCAGTGCACGCAGGCCGCTATCCAAGAATAGTAATTCTTTGGTAGTTGGTGACCAAAATGTAAAATTTTAAAGGAATTAAGAGCTTTCCTTTTATTCCTGCTTTCCATCTCCCAGAAATGGAAAAAGAATAATGAAATGTGAAAATCGAGAGCAGTCAGACCAGAATGCACAGAATCACTTTTACATACTGATCTGGACTTGCTGGGAATCAAATGAAGAATGGGTTTTCCTTACAGTCCCAAGTTTAGCCTGGGAGACTAGGTTCTTTCTTAAGACTGAAAGGTGACAAGTGCCTCTCTGCCTTGAGCTTTGGGAGCCAAAACTGGTAGGTTGCCTTCTACCACTGTGTAAAGGTGTAGCCAGTGCTTCACTTGTACTACAAAGTTTCTCTTTGTGTACAACCCGTGACTGCTGTATTGCTGCTGCTTCACTCTTTTTTTTTTTCTTTTCCTTTTTGTTTTGTTTGTTTTTTGGTCACCGTATTACAGTAGAAACACATGTTATGGCAATTGCCTGCAAGCATTGCTATGTGGCATGTTTTTCTTGATGTGGTTCTGGAAGCAGTGTAGCTATTTATTGGCCTAAAAGTTGGTCAAAGCCTGCGCTCCTGCTGAAGGGAACAGGCTGTTCTTACTTCAGCCACAGCCACGCATTCCCGTTCTTTCCCCTGCCTTGGCTCTTGTGCCAGAGTTGTAGCACAGTGAATCAAGTTTGCTCATCTGACTAAATCCATCACGAAAAAAAACCCCACTCTTGTCGCCATTTGAATTGGTGAGCTGATCCAAGTGCCCGTGAGGAGCACTCCATCTGCCTTCTGGCCAAAAGTAGAGAAATTTGTAACCCTTTTTCAGTGGTAGCATAGTGTTAGATTAGTTTCACTTGCTTGTGACCAGCTTGTCTGCCAGAGCAGCACTGTGACGAGGTTAGGCGGGCTCTGGCGCTGTGCCACACTGCTGCGGCTGTGCTTCTTCCCTGGCCAATAGTAGCTTATCTGGGGGCTTGCTGTCTGTATTGGTTTAGTTGTGCTGTATGAAGAGCTTCCAAACTTTAGGTTCTATTCTTTTATTGCACTAAGTTGTATTTTAATCTCAAAGGTGTTACTTTTGACATGTCACTATAAAATGTATTTTGTTGATTTGCAGTTGTTTAACCTGGTAGACTATTCTGTAGCAGTAGCCAAGTTGCTTTAGTTCTTTAATTATTTATGTGTTAACTAATCTCTCTGTCTTCTGCATGCTTGCAAATTTATGTTTAATCCACAACAAACCAAACCCAGAACCAAAAACAGTTGGAAATAGCAGTGTACGAAGAACAGGTCTCTGGGGAGCTCAAAGTACTTCTGCTCATTCTTTGTGAGCCAAAAAGTCATAAAAGAGAAAACATATAGTGCAGTTATTTAATAAAATCAAGTTCACCTATTAAATTGGGAATGAAAATCTAGGATATCAACACAACACAGACCACTAACACCATCACAAAAATATAAGAGGTTGGTTTGCTAGTCCTGCTGGTTGACATTATTGATATTTGTACACCCTAACTATTTATTGTTAGAACAGTGAATTTACTTTACTTGTTTATAGTTTCCAAGGTTTGAGTATTTGGGGTTTTATTGTGTAATAGTATTTCCCTGGCTTGCTTACTTTTCTCTTTCCTATTTTTTTACTAGTATACCTCTTATAATAATTTAAATTATTTTTAGATATAAAGGTAGATGGAAAAGTTAGAACTTAAGCTAGCACATTTAAAAATCTTTGTGCAGTAGCAAATGTCTAAAAAGGGTTACAAGGAATCACTACATTGCATCTCAGTGGTTCCATCTTTTTCTTAAGGAGTCTCATTCACTTCTCAGAAAATAAAATCCTCAGTTAAATGTATTGCATTCCACATTTTTCCTAATTACCAATGTATATTATAGTTAAAATTCAGCATCTGTAAATATGAGTCAATTATTGAAAAAATACATATTTCCACTGTTGCTGTAAACAGAATGGTTTTTACAAGTATACTAGCACATGCTGCTTATTAGAGATAATTTGAAATTGAATGCAATTTTACTCCCAGCCACAGAAGAGTGTGAGTTTGATCTTGAGGGGTAAGCATCAAGCAGAGTTGAAGTTCTTTCATGTGTCATCATTTTGGACATAAAATCTGAAAGAAGCAGGCCTTCAAATAAACCCATTGTAATTGGGAAGTTCTGTTACTTCCATATCAGGTGATGCAGTTACTAGAAGATTTAATTTAGCTCCAGCAAATTCTATAATACACTCCAGCTGACTGACATTATCAGTGTAAATAGAAAATATGTTCCAGTTTTGTCCGTTTCCTGCAAAATAATCTTATTGGCTGAAGGCCAAGTCAAAACACTCAAAATAGCCTTTCGAAGAGATGAAGTTTTATAGAATGGCTCTGGGGTTTCTGGTACCAGAAACGTGAGCAGGAGATAATAGGAGAAAGTTTTTATTTGCTAGCAGCAAGGTCCAAGTAAAAGCAAGGAAAAAGAATCAGAAAATTTGTATAGACAAAGTCTAATGTTTTAAAAAAAAAATAAATGATCAATGTGTCTAGTAAAAGTAGTTTTGCACAGTTGAGAAGACAGAGGCTTCTTATATTGTGTATCTTGGGCCATATTATTAGCCAAAGCAAACACGGAGCTTCATGTTCACAGAGCTGTACATATGTAAACAGGGTGATATTATAGCTTTCTAGATGAAGTTAAATAGGAAGTCACTGGCTTTGTCCATACCAGTTAGACAGTATACATTTGTGAGTCTCTTAGTCATACACAGATTACAATGCACAAAGGTGTATTGTACATGCATAAGATGCCAGGTAAGTAGAAGAGACAAAATGGGATCTGTTAAACAAATCTGGCTTGAATTTTGTCACAGCTGAAGAAGTTAAAAACTCTGGATGAAATCTTAGTCTCTTTTGGTTTTGTAGCATCAACAGAACATTGAGTTTTTCCCTATGAAGAGCTTTGTTCAGTCATCCTCCAAATACAGGACTTAATTCAATCCTTAATAGATTGACAGATCATTTTTGCAGTGATTAGTTTTACATCTAGTTTAGTTCCAGATTAGGATAGTACAAAGTACCTGTTTACAGTAAGAGGAGTTAAAATAGCACAGTGAGTACTCTCCAGACTTGCTTCCCTGTGAGTGCTGAGGTCCTGTTCCATGATCTCCAAAGCAGAAGGCTCATCTGATGCTTGGTTGTCCTGATTTCCCTATTCATTGACAACTTATGTGATTGTGGACGTGTTGGCTCATCTGTGCTTCAGTTCTCTGTCTGTAGAAAGCACATAGAAGTGTTTTCCTAGCTTTTGCTAGCTAGTATTATTTTGAAGCCTTCAAGTACCATGACAAGCAAGATCAGAACACTATAATCGCTTGGTCGTGAGTTATGCATCTCCTAGATGTATATTGTGAAAATCCTGTTCAGCTCTAACTATGTACTCAGGCATCAGTCTTCTGGGAAAATCTTTCTCTGAGGACTGAATAACACTCCTAGAATAGTATTTCCCTTCCTTTTGTGCGACTTGAGATGAATTCAATTGTGTAGCCTTATTAAGATTTAGCTGGAACATTGGCACTTTCGTTTCTACCAGGGGATTCGAAACGTGAGAATCTGTTTAAACATCCCAACAAAGAGTGCTTGGTCTTTTCAAAATATCCCTTTTCTCTTTTAATAGGAAATAAAGAATCATGGTAGGTTCCATTGCAGCCTTCTCATAAAGTTTTGTACATGTTCTATACATTTTAAGAACTGTCTTCAAGGTTACTGATGCTAGCACTTCATAAGTTTCTTTCCTCGTCATTCTTGGGATCACATCTAAGGACAACAACCTCATTGTGATATCTCACTTTCATTGCCTTAATTCTTTGACTCATTAGAGTCATCTTTCTCATATAAAGCTGAGCTCAGGAGTACTTTTTAGTCCAAGACAGCTTTTACAAAATTCCGTATTTAATTTTTTCTTCTTTTTAAAACATATTAAAATGTTTTTAGAAAGAAAACTACGTTCTCCAGTGCTAATCTTTCTTGATATGAAGTTTAGCACTAGGAAAACTGTTCTGTCTTTCTTTGATGGCTCCCTTCTGTTATTAAATTAACATTTAGCATTCCAACAGCTCTCTCTTAATGTGAGCCTTTTGCTACCACCAGCTCAGAGGAAAATGGAACCATTAATTTTTGCTGTTTCAAAATGGAAGTTAAATGGGCAAATGAAGGAGCTATGGTTATGCATTAGGATCGTATACCTAATTTTACAACTCAATGCTAAAGCAACTAACTGCCATCATAGAGCAAGAATTATCAGCCACTGAAAATCCAGTCTATAAGTACACCAGTGATTAAGAGGTGTAATTTATATATCCCATTAGGAACCTGTGGTATGCAGGTCTCCATGATGAGTTATCTTAAAATGTTTTCAGCTGTGTTCTGTTTCGCTTGCTTTCCCCTTGGGACAGGATGAGCATGGCTTAATATTCTTGTTACCTAATCTGTTGCAATTTTACAACTGCTTTTTAGCATTTCCTTACTTAGATCCCATGAAAGAATACTTAATTTCAACAGATTTCCAGGTCACCTGGTTAGATAAAACCCAGAAGAGTTTAGGTGGTTTCCAGTCAGTATGTAATCCTATCCATTTCAGAGACAAATGGGTTTTGTTTGCTACTGCCTCTGTGAGGTGCTGCATCTTTCCAAAGCTGAAGAGCCATGTTGTTGATGATCTTCCCAGTCTGTGGCGTACTTATGTCTTCCATTGGTATGGACACTGTTGAAGCAAATCTGTGCCTACCATCTGTCTTTAAAAAGGAGTGGTAGTGCAGAAGGAAGAATATGTGAGCTAAACCCCCAATTTTAAAGAAGTAACTTTATTTCCCATTGGTAAACCTTTTTTTCAATATAATTTCTGTGATTACTGTTACAGTAAATTGTCCTTAGTTTTGAAAGTTTGCCTTTTAGGGATTAATCAAAGCATAACACTTGAGGCCAGTTTACATACAGATAGTCATAAACAAATATGTAGCATTTTTAAATGCCTGTACATCTTTCAGCAGAACCTCTATGTTTATAAACATATCTGAATCAGAACTGCTGTTCATTTCATTGACCAATTTTGAGTTTAATGTATATGTTTTAAAACCAAACATCTGGTTCTTTTGAAACAGAGTCCTAAAATGTGCACAATCCAATGGAACAGACAATGTTCCTGATTTTTTGTATTGAGTTATTTTGAGATCCACTTCTTACGCTATTTTCAATTTGTATTTTAGGCTATCGCTAGAATATATTTTCTCACCATATATTCCCCACCTACAGAGGGACATACATCTAAAGAACCTAACATTCATATTCTTGATTGAACAGAATTGGCAGCTGACATCAGGTCTCTGCTGATGTATATGAAGTCCTCAGAAGTGGGCTTCAAGCATCCATGCAGGTGTTTGTCCTGCTTCAGCTCTCAATGGGAAGGGCAACTTGAATCTTTCATATGAGCACAGAATTCAGAATGATTAACTTCAGTGTCTCACAGCTTACATGACTCAGTTGAGTTGTTCTATATACTGTTGTTTGATAACAAAAGAAAGATTATAAAATATTTTCAGAACATGAGTCTTCGTAGCATCAGCTGGACCACAGATCCAGAAGAATTTGTTTTTCTTATGTCTCTTACCTATTGGTTACTACTGTGTTCAATTTACACATGTAGTTTCTAACAGTATATAGGATTCCTTTAGAGCATTCCACTCCTTTAAGATCAAGAGACATGACTAATCAAGGGTGGTTGTTCTTCACAATGAAGGACATTCTTAGATGAGTTAAACAGGCAAAGTGTAAGACTTGCCTATTCAGTGTGTGTCGAACTATATCGCAGGCTGGGGATTTGCTTTTCTGCAGTATGTGAAAGACAGCTATTCCATCTAATCACATGATTTTCCATTCTTTACCTTTATAGGGGTTCGCCTGTGTACCTGTGACTCATGTTGTCACACTGAGGTTAGAGTTTGCAGTACGTTGTCCACAGGACAAGCCATTCAATAACTGCAGCTAGTGAAAAGAAGAAAATCCACTTACTAATGATGTTTCTCTCCGCAGCGCATCAGTAAATGGTGTCCCCTTATTTGTACAGTCTGTCACATACTGTATTTATGAGCTCTTCAGGATAGAAAGTATCAGAATCATGTCTGTTTTGCGATCTTGATTCGAACCCAGCTGCTTTGGACCTTCATCTATTCAGTTGTCAGAAGTGTGACAGACGTGCCATCGTGGATTGTTTGAACTAACCAAGGAATGGTTCTTTAATTTGGAAAGAGACAAAGATATACCCTCTCATTATTTAAACATCACTTTTTTTTTTTTCTTCTTTTCCAAGTAATATGGGTTACCTTTGCATTATCTATAATTGTAATGGCCCATATTCCAGTACAAAGTCACCTGAGTCTTTTAGAAGTGTCTGAGTACTTGATTATTAGAACTTGTAAAAGGTGTTCTTTACTAACATCCATTACTTTTCTTTTTCCTTCTGTGTGTGTATTCTGTGTTTTTCAGACATCTTGTCAAGCCTTGCTGCTTCATATGAGAATAGCTGCTTGATGTAGAATCATAGGCATAACTTCTGACCTGGAAAGAAGTCATTCTAACAAAGGGTTGAATCTTCAGTGTTTAAGACACTGAAGTGAAAAGTACCCTGATTAAAGACAGCAGTATTGAGTTTTTGCCATTAGAGTAGAAAGGCTGAATTGTTACTAAAAGCCATGGAGAGGGGGACTTTGGAATTTGTGGTGAAAGGAAATTGAAAAGAAACAGAACATTTGGATTCATGTTTCATGAAATAATGCGTGTGACAGAATAGGAAGGCAGTCTGAGGGAAAATTGACATAATTTTTTCCTACAGCTGGGAAAGGCCAGATAAATACGTCAGTGTTAACAAGTGAACTATTGTATACTTAGAGAAAAAGATTCAGAACAATTTGTAAATATTAATTTGCACTGGCCTCAGAAGAATGTTTTATAATGTATAAAAATGTATATTTTCTCTGTAGAATCTTTGAGACAGTGCTAATTACAAATCTTTATTTGTCATTCGTTAGTTTTGTAGGAGCAGTTCTTTATTCAGCTTCACTTATCTTATTTATGAAGCTGTAAAATTAAAGATTTCCCACTGTGTTTTGTTACAACCACAAGAGAAATAGAGAAATGCTTTAGTATTAAGTTTTTAAGATAGGGAGAGAAAAAAGAGATTATTAGATCCTGAGTGTTAACTAAAAAGATAAAAACCAAAACCATCAAAGACAGGATTGTGGAATTTTTTTTTTTCCAACAAAGAAGGAAGCACATTCTTTAATTATGATGTTCACAGAGTAGTGGAGACTATGGGTTACAAATGTAAGCAGGAGCAAAATAGTGCTTTAGTAATTGGAATAAGCTCTCCAAGTAAATCAAGCCACTGGAATAGAAAATTATTGTGAATGAGTGGACATTGGATAAGCCATATTAAAAAAAAAAAAAAAAAAAAA
>Ga0065711_1035662_pt1 | contig 22000 bp, 13 predicted proteins | sample Hoacrofraction12_FD_59098 | JGI IMG/M metagenome (GOLD analysis project Ga0065711, IMG submission 59098) | Hoatzin crop microbial communities from Cojedes, Venezuela - Epithelial fraction 12 v2 (version 2) | ecosystem: Host-associated > Birds > Digestive system > Esophagus > Crop | place... | reverse complement strand
GGGGGGGGGGGGAACCCAGCCTATAAAACCTGTTGGTGTAAAGATAAGCACTTTATTTAATATCCAATTAAATGCGGTCACCGGAGAAATCACAGCTTATGCAACTTTATCAGAAAAAGATTAATCTATTTCAGGCTTAACCCAAAATGTCATAAAAGAACTCATGAATTTAGATAGGAATCCACTTATTATCCAAAGACATTTTCCTATTGAGTAAGAACAGCCTAAATTGCTGCCTATATTTATACTTGGTTCAATCAAATTTCTGTACTCAGTAGCTGTCATTGATTTTTAGGACAATTATCAAACAAAAATTATGAACAAACTGAAGGAACATTATAGAGTCTTTTTCAACTCCACAGTAATCATTAGAAAATGCATAGCCTGCTCATTGATAATGGTTTAACGGCTCACAGGTTGACATCATCACATTTAAAAGATAGTCACACCCGGAAGGCAAAAGATTTTTTTTTTTTTAAATAGCATTACAATTTGCCATTTTAAAGTTAATTGTATTTTGCTTGGTGTTTCATACTACACAGGCTGCACTGAAGTTACTTTGTTCATATTATGTAATCATGCCCAAAACCATGATTTTAAAATAAGGAGGCAAATAGTTGAATTTATTTATTTAAATTAAGCAGATTTTCTTGCCTGTCTAGAAACTGATACTCTTCAGTTCATTAGCTGAATTTCCCACAGGGCCTGCAAAGGTGCTTTTCATTTCTATGCTGTTTGATTTGTCTAGCTGATTTATTTTAAAAAGTATTCTGTATTAAAATTATTGAATAATAACTATTTTATTTCATCTTTCCACATTAATTGTTATATTTAGTAGGACGCACATTTCACAGATAGTACAGAAAACTTGTTTAAAAAAGAAAGTGCAAAGGTGTATCTGTAGCAGCAGCAGAGCAGCTGCTAACTGCTGGGGCGCAGCACTTTTGATTTCTGTCTGTCAGGTCAACCTAAGGCAAAGGGCTCAAGTGCAATGGCTAAAAATCAGTATTAAGCAGTGATGTTTAATGGCCTACTTAAAATGAGTTCAGTGATGCAGCCCCATTCCACCAACTGCAAAAATACCTATCTACAGGCAGTGCATAAAAGGTATCATTTTTAAAAGCTACAAGAGTATAACTCAGACTCGATTACAGCACATTTGCTCAACTATATCTCCCCCTCTACGCTGTGAATTCTTTTGCGGTGCTCTACAAATATGGAGCTCATTTGCAAAGTTTGGCATGGATGTCAATGTAGTACAAAATTTGCAAACAAAGTGGAGGATCGTTTACGTGGACAGCACCTTCCTGTCACTGAATGAGAAACCTGAGCTTCAGGGAAGAGGTCAAGGATGCGCTTTAGTAGACCAGCCCATGCTCTGAACACACAAAAATCCAGTCTAAGGAAAACAGCAGCTTTACTTTGAGAGCCAAGCTCATAGACGAGAAGATGGGAGCGGGAAATGCGATCCAGTCCATTTCAAGAGAAATAAATCAGGCCTGCATTTGGCTCAGTTTCAGGATAGGCGAGAACCCAGCCTGGGCACGGCACCCAGACAGCGAAGAGCCGAGAAGGTGGGAATTGCTCCCATGCCGGGCACTGGCAAAGCTCCCCGATGCCAGCAGCAGCTCCCAGAGGCGGCAGAGCCCTGTTCCAGCCCATGCCTGGCCGCGGTGGTGGCCTGCAGGGACCTGCCAGCTCTCCACGCCTGAGCTCGCTGAGCTACAAAGGCTTTGCTCAGCGGAGCTCTGCGGTGAAGTGGCAGCAGCAGGATTCGCTCCTCTGTGAACCTTCAAAGATTTGTGGCAGGTGCTTTTGAGCTGAACTTCCTCTGTGTCAGCTCTTCATCCCGTGCTCTTTATATAGCAGCAATTAGCATATCTGAGAAATCCCCGTTCGGCGTGTTTTATGGTCTCTTCTCCGTGTGTTGAGATAGTTCTGTAAGTTATGTTCAGGGGATATGCCATAATTCCTAATGTACAACTGTCAGGAAATCACTCACATAGATTTATTCACTGAAGAGCTGGTGAGGAAACTGATTCTGAACACGGAGCTAGAAACTTTAATGACAAGAGAGAAAAAATGACTCTAGCACCTCAGACTGGTCAAGAAGCTCCTTTGATGCTCTAAAGATATGTGCTGAAGTTAATGGATTAACACAGCACAGCATTTCTGAATTCAAATGCTACCTTCTGCCACCAATCGTTATTCTGTTTTACTATTGCTGACTTTCCTCAAAGTAGTAACAATGTCAAAAAACAGCCACAAGTATTACATCTCCATTTCTGGAACAAAACAAAGAAAGACTGAAGAAAAAAGACCATCTTCCCTCAAGCAATATCTTCCTGACCAAAGGAAGTTCACACAATGCAGAAAAGAAATATTCAGCCCTGTCAGACCCTGATCTTGCTACCACTGAATGCAATGGCAAAACTCCTATAAATTTCTCGTGGAGCATGTGCAGTGAATAACTCAGATGGAAGTGGTAAACCATAAGTGACATAATCACTCAGGAACTGTCTCTGCCTCGAGTGACCTAAATGATAGGAAGAAATACAGTGAGAATTCAGAAACACATTAGAAATACATTAATTCAGAGTTTAGCAAGAAGCCTTTACTTATGCTTTCGTGTTAACTTCCATTTCCAGCGCAAAGTTATGGAAGAGTTTCATGCACCGCTCTGCTAGACGGCATGCTGTGGCACAGACATCAGAACACAGAACTGTGGGTTCAGTCTCCTCAGTTTTGCTCTCTGCTTTGACGCCGACTCACCCTGGTTGTGCTTAGTCTGGGCCTGTGTCCAGCCTTGGTCTGGGGATGGGATAAGGTCCACGATCCCAGCACGCCATCCCGTCCTCTAACCCCGCCTCCCGCGTCATTTTCCAGCTGGTCCCTCAGCCCGGACCACGGGCAGACGGGGCTGAGGGGAGCATGCCTGGTCTGCGGCGTAGCTGCTGGTGGTGCCATCGAGAACGGTGTCCCCATCCACCTGCATCTCAGCTAACGCCTCTGTAACCAGATGTAATATGTTCTTTTCAGAGTTGTCACTAACACTTAGGAAGAGCTTTGAAACTCCTGAATGGAAGAGATTACAGTAGTAAAAGACATGGCGCTTTCGGTTTACTGATGAGAATGCTATCGGGTATTATCAGAAGTTATAAACCCCCTGAGTGGGGGGGGGAAGAAAAGACCTGCTGTGTTTCAGAAGACGTCAGGTCTGTGTAGAGGCTGTTCACAGACACTCGGCAGATCCTGTGTGAGCGTGAGGTTTTGCCTCTTCCACCTCCCACAGAAGCTACATCTGCACCCAAGCCCAGCTTTGTGCATATTGCTGTGCTGCTTATGGGGGGAGATGAGTAACGCATTTTCCTTCCGAGGCAGTGATATCACATCTGTGAAGAAGGTGATGGCCACCGTCTAAATTTTTATCCTCATGGGAGAGGACAAGCTTCTTCAGAAACAACCGCAACCATGCAGTTCGATTCTTTGTGAGGCATGTCCTCTGGGCATGGGTCCATTCCTATCTGGGAGCAGGAACTGCGTGGGAAAGAAGGGTGCTCCCAGAGGCTTCCTCGTGGGAACGAACACACTGCAGCAAAAAATTAAAGTTCTGGGGCCTGCTCAGCCATCTCTAAGCTACTGAAAGATCTGGCATGCACACTTTATCATAAATTACGACTGCTGCTTATGGCATTTTTCACACTGTCCATCTCACATTGCACTTGGTCCTCCCATGAGGACAAACATTTAGACCATTTAGACCATGACTAAGCCCTCCCTTTTGGTGGGTTTCTCAAAGCATAATTTCATTCTTTTCTTTTTAGGGTCCCACATAACTCTTTTCTCAGTCTCCTCCACTCTTCTGGGGCCCAGTTTGTTCTTATGTCCTCTCTATCGACGTTATCTACGTTAACTTTTGCCGCATGCTAAACACTTATGATTTGGTGCAAGAAAGACATTCATTATCTGCTCATGGAATTTTTAAAACTATCCATCTCACACTGCACCAGGTCCTCTACCCCATGCCTTTTTTCTAGGCACCATACTTCCGCTCTGGACTGCTACTTCCATGAAATCAGAAATTAACCAACTAATACATTTTCTTGTATCAGATGTCTCTGATAATATGTTTTCTAGTATCAGATGTCCTTGAGATTGTAATTAAAATCAGAGAAGGCCTCTTGGAAAATAATGCGTAACTGCCAAATCATGGCCATTCTATATATTTTGTATTAATCTTGGGTTTGACATGTTTTAGTAATCAGTAATCTCACAGCTGTCTTCCCCTTTTCTACTTTAATTCTAGAAGTTATAGCAGTCACATAAAGCTGTACCTGCCTCTGCATCTGAACGCAGTTGTACAACTAGCTTTAAATAAATGCAAGATTTGATTAACAATAGGTTACGCTGCTGGTATTCGAATACTAATAATCCCTAGCATGTGCAAGAAAAAACCCCATCATCTTCAACATCTCCTTTCAAAATAGTTACAAAGTAGAGAAAGGGTTTTAAATCCCATCTCTCCTTAAACACGTTTTCAGTGAGAAGAGTTAACAAGAAATACTTATGTTTTTCCTCTCTTTCTGGCTACACAAGCTTCCCTTACAGCCATCTGCAGCAAATGCACAGGCATATGAATAGCAATTTTTGGTTCCGAGAGAAAATACTGGATCTCAATATTCCTGCCCTGTGGCCCACTGGCCTGCATGCTTTTTGTGTATTTGTCTTCTGAATAAAACGTGGTATAAAGCCACCTCACCGAGCCTCCATCGCTCAGAGAAACATGCTGGTGGGCTGGAAAGAGGGTGGGGCATTTATGAGGGAATTTGGGATAGGAAATACTTATCCTAGACCATGTAAGAAGCAACCTCAGCCTTTCTGGCATGCTGGTTTTAACTCACAAACTAAAAAAGGTACCGTATTTCCAAACATGCGATTGTTATATATAAAATACAATTAAGAGATTTGGAACTACATGAATATGTAATGTACACATTTCTTTACAGATGCATTTTTCTCCAGACAGGCCGGTGCCTGCTTTAATTTGGAAGCTATCCATTTTCATACAAAGTTAACCAAGAGTGACAGGAAATCAGACGCCTACGTTATTTATCTTTTCTGAACTTAAAAAAAAAAAGAAGCCTTCTGTTAATTACTTTTCTAGGAAGCTATTTTGTGATACCACAGGGATAGATCTTCAATATTCAGAAGTGCTACGGAAATGACAACTTTACGATGTGCAGGGTGAATAAAGTATGTTACATGCAGATTTTTAAGGGTATATTTGTCTTCATTTACTGTAAGTGAATATGTGACCAACAATAAAGAATTTATCTGCTTCTGGCCTGGCTGGATGCATTTACAACAATTACTGGAGGTCTGACCTCTTTAACCTTATACATCAAGTGGCACGTATACATTATTTATTTAGCTGGAATTAACAGTGATCTGTGAAGCTCGCTGTATTTCCCTTTGGTTCTCTTGCTCATCAGTTGTAACTGACCCCCATGAGCATGTTCAGTGGTGACAGTTTCATGTCACTCTGATTCATGAGAGACTGGGGAAACTACAGAACAAAGCAGTAAAATATTTAACATGGATATTTAGAAAAAAAAAAAATCCTAAACCACCTTCACATCCTACATGATCCCTTGTAGATTGCTGTGAAGACAACGAGCAGACCGAACTGCTCTACCCTGCTATAATTATTGGCAAGGAGAATGTGAGTTGGCATTAATAACTGGTCTGCAGGAGCAACGAGAGCTCGGACTCCACACCTGGCTGCACACCGATACACACTCTAGTGTTGTGCAGCGTAAGGTCTGAGAAGCAGAGTGCATCTCGGTATTTCACTGCTAATCTGAAATCCACAGCAAGCCTACCCTCGCCCTCTGTCTGTACCCTAACCCTTTCTAAGCGCTCCTTTGTTTAAGGAGCCACGAAGCAGACGGGAAGGAGATGCTCAGCCAAAACCTCACGCTGAGGACAGCTTCTTGTGCTTGCAGGAGAGTCGTGCTGCAGCACACGGCTCCTGCAGCCGCATCCAGAAAAGGACCGCTTTCTCCAACTGCTCAATACCCTTGCAGGCCTGGGAGCAGGCCACGTTAATGGGCCAAAGGTGGCAAAGCGATAGCAATGCCTCATGGCTTTTGAGGCACATTTCACAAAGGAGGTCTATTAGACTCCTTTGTTTCTGGTAGGGAGGATTTTTATTACATCCAGTTATCATCATCGTAAGCACTACAACGGATTCAAAAAAATCAGACGTGCAATTAAAAACTGTTTTTTGTACTTCTAGAAATCTTATTTCCTTCATCAATAACTTTAGTATTTACTAAAAGGAACCAAAGAAGCAATTATACAGGGTTGTGGACATTTTCAGGCATGCACTTTTCTATCAAGTCCAGAGCTGGTTCATAAACCAATCCATCCACTCAGGAAGGGGGGTAAAGAAAAGGCAAGAGGAATACATTTTTCTCACAATGAACCATATTCTTACATCCATTGAGATCTCCTTATCCCAAAAGTGGTTACTTTTCCAACTTTTGAGAAGATGGAAAGATCAGTTTTATCAAATGGAGGATTTTACTTACGGGAGACCCCAATGAACTGCTCAAAATATGTTTTCATAATTAGAAAAAAATAACCTCAGGGAAAACTTGCAAAAAGGCAGGCACATACGTTACGGAATTCCCTCGACAATCGTAAGTTTACATCCAGTTTCAAGAGATTTTTCTCTGATGACAGTCATCCTACCAATGAAAAATAATGAGGAACAAGTGATTCACCATAGCAACAAACACATAGCACATACCATATGGTAATCAGTCCATACAGAAAACTTTAGGCTCTGTGTAAATAAATTCTTTATTTTCAAAAGCCTATAGACAGGTTCAGCTAGTGCTTTCCCCGAAAAAGATTTTGATACTTCATTCAAAAGGGAAAAGAAACTTGTTTCACCGAGGGTAGAAATAGTAAAACTAGGGAGCTCTAAAAGTCAGGTAAGGGTGGCTAAACAGTATTTTCCTTCTACAAAAGCTGCCATGCAAGAGTAACCGGAGAGATGAGGCCCACTGTGTTCAGTGAAACTGCCCGCACACACAGTCGCTGTGTGCCTCGGCGGCGGCAGAACACAAGAAAGGCAGAGGCTTCTGTCACAATTTGAGAACTACACCGAAAATCCATCTTTGCGCATTGTGGTCTCCACTGTGTTTGTTAAGAGTGTTTCAAACACCACTCTGTCTACTTAATACACTCCTTCTTTGCAGTCCTAGTCTGTCGAACTCTCCTACATAAAACCAGACAGTAATGTGCAGCCCTCCCCCAGACACACTCGAAGGTCCTGAATAACCCACGACTAGCAGGGATCTTTGCAACACACTGCTCTTGTTGTCCAGTTCTTCCTGTTTAATGTGGGAAAACATCCTTTATTTGTGGGGAAGGTCAGTGGTACCATTACGGGGATGAATTGAGCTGTGTCTTCTTGCAAATGCAGCTTGCTAACTCGTTCCCATGAACATCTGGGAAAGAAAACATCTACAACTGGCTTATACTTACAGTACTGACAGTACTCGAGTGCTGTGATTGCTAACTGGCTTCTCAAGTACTGCAATTCTTCAATAAAGCTGATAAATGGTAGAGGAGTATCACCATACTTAATTCTGCGCTTATGTCTCCAGCCTTTTTGAGTGCACCCTAGAATGGTGCCGAAAGAAGTCTGGACCTTTTTGCTAATGTATTTAATGTCTCCCTCCCTTTTTATCTAAAAGCATCTTCAATTGCTCTTCCAGTCTCATTTCTCCCTTTCAGGGACAGAACTGAACACCCTGGGAAGCAGAGAAGAAAAACCTGGATTCAGCTCTTAGTCCTGCAACAGTTGAACAGGCTCCATCGCAGCAAGGGGAAGGTGGCGTTGTGCCTCTGAGGAAGAGCACTTACTCAGATCTCCTCTAAACCCTCGTCCTTCCTCGTGAGACACTGTCTCCCCTTTACTTTCCTGTAGATCCAGATATGCGGTATTTCTGGGGAAGCATGCACTGATTATGACCATCTCACCAATTTAGTCTACACTGGAGCTTCTGTTGTCAAATGAGATGTAGCTGCACTTGTTTTTTCACACATGAACTTCCACCTTCAATTTTAAACTGGAATGGAACAACTTATTATACGTGCTATGCACCAAAGCTCTCCTTAAATGAGTTGGGTTTTGAACAAATTACTGCCATTAAGTCCATATTTGGGAGGGTTTTTTCAGAGGGAGGGAAGAAGAGGAGGGAAGAGCTGTTGGGCTTTTTTGCTTTCCATTAATATACGGGAATAGAACTGATAGGCGAAAAAAAGATTGCAGATTTAAAGAACACTTGCTAACGCATGTGCCAGATGCTGATAACTATATATAGCCACTCAAACGAGAACGACTGCAGAGAGTATCTTATTGAAGCAAATAGGAATTTGCCTGAGTAAGATCAGGACAAAAACAAAAAAAGAAAAAAAAAATCAACATTTCATCTTTTGTGCATTACTTCTGCTGCAGAAGAAGTTGTGTAAGTACTCCGTGAAGTGGAATAAGAACATGTCCTCACAGTGACCTTATTTACATTTCGCATAAATGTGTCCCAAATTTAACAGAACAAAATCTATCCTTTTTACCATTAGACTGCTAGTCATTCTTGAATACAACCTTGATTTCCTTCCTCCATAACCCTTAGAGAAATAAGCAAAGGACAATATATAAGGCTTCTTCAATGTAATAAAAAAGCAGCATGCAGCCTACAAGAAGAAATTCAAAAACAGAACTCAGATATAAAGAACACGATTTACCATCTTTGGTTTTTCTTATTGTCTCACTCAACAAAATTTTATAAAAGAGATGCACTTGATTTTCCTGCCTCTTTTCCTCTGTACCCTGGTATCAAATTTCTCTTCCCTTCTATCCCATACAGTGGGTTTTTGCCTACAGCAATATAATTTCTGCAGTTCAAAACGTGAAATAGCAGCACTTGAGATGACAAGCTATCATTTCTACAGAGCAGTATGACAATTTTGGAAGGCTAGGGAGGTTGGGTATGGATTCTAATTAACATTGATGAACCTGGCTCCTAAAGATTAAATTCCCAAATGAGTAACTGCTACCTTTCTACACACAGGTCTATCCAAGGTATTCTCATTAAAACAATTTTTTAAAAATTATAATCTTCAGTCTGTGTCAAGATATTGAAAGCTTTCCAAAACTGATTAAAAATATGAAACGAGGTATTGAACTACATTAAAAATCAACCTTTTTAATGTAGTGAAAAGTAAGGGTCTGTAATTTGTATTCAAGTGATTTTATTTCCAGTGAATAATAATTGCACTGCAGCCAACTTTGTGCATTGTTTCTCTGAAAACCTCAAGGGATGTACAGAAGAGGATGTTGTATCCTGCTGAAGACACAAACACTTTGCGTGACATTGCTTCTTATTCTTCAGTTCTTACAGAGAGGCTTAACTTTTTTTTATTATGTGTTTATTTTTCCGCTGATGGTTCCTTCAAACTGGTAAGCACAAATGAAAGTGCATAGGTATTAGGTATACTCATAGACTCTGGAAAACCCTATAAGCTAAATGCATGGAAAGAGGACTCAACTCGAATGCATTAGTAAGTGGACTTGCAAATCAGGAGATTTATAACAATATGTTCTTGTTTCGTGGTTTTCTCTGTGAAACTTGAAGTTGCCTTTAGTCACGTGATGTTGAAAATAACACTGAAACATCACACAGAATTGCTCATCACTTTATGTGCCCCAGCTCTACAGGAGTTAGGGCAATGGTCATTTTTCACCATTCGTTTCCCTGCTTGGTCAGGCTAGGCAGCTTCTCCCCTGCCCCTCAATTTTTCCTCCTTTGAGTCTCATGTTTTATCTCACACCTAGACCTTGCACTCGCATCTTGCTTCCCCTGTTTGCATCTTTTTCCCTTACAGTCTCCTGCAATTCAGTTTTCAGTTCAGTTAAGCAGCTGCAGAACTTGTCTAGTCAAGTTGAAAAATATAGGCTTTGGATTGTGGTATCGCTACAGCACATTTTAAGAGCTGAAAGTAGAAAAAAACCCGTGTAATGACAAAATTTTCAGACAGAAAGCAAAGACTATAAAAGTGGTCCAGAGGGTGGTGACCAGTGGCACAAAGTCCTGCTGGAGGCCAGTTGTTAGTTGTGTATCCCCACAGCCAATACCGGCACCAACACTGTTTAACATCTTCATTAACGATCTGGATGATGGGACAGAGCATACCCTCAGCAAGTTCGGAGATGATACAAAACTGGGAGAAGTGGCTGATACACCAGAGAGTTGTGCTGCCATCCAGAGGGACCTCAGCAGGCTGGACAAATGGGTTGACAGGAACCTCAAGAAGTTCAACAAGGTGAAATGTAAACTCCTGAATCAGGGGAGGAATAATCCCAGCACCAATACAGGCTGGGGGCTGACTGGCTGGACATGAGCTCTTCAGAGAAGGACCTGGGGGTCTCCTGGTGGACAACAAGCAGACCACAAGCCAACAACACCTCACAGTGCTGCCTACATAATCCCCAGAGCACAATAACTGCCCTACCCAGCCTATCACAGCCATGCACCTTTTATTTTAGCAGATATAAAGCTTCATTCCACCACCTGCACTCCAGACACCTTATCCCCAAGCCCTCTGCCCCTCTCCTGCTTCCCATATTCTCCTGGCTGCTCTTAGGCGGGTTTCTGCCACTCTCATTTCTGTTTCCATACAGCTTCCTAGACACTGTTGTAGACTACTGGTCAGCCTGCTTTCCCTCATGATCATCCCACATGGCACCGCTACTCTTCCCATGGCCACCAGGGATACAAGGTCCTTCCTGGCCATCACCTTTAGTCCCACCCTGAACAAGAGAGGCCTCATTTTGCCTACAAATGTTCACGGGACCATGACAGCTTTTGTGCTGAGAGCAGCTTAAAACTTCTGTCCCTAACAGTGGACAGCAAACTTTTGATGCAAAAGGAGAAGGTCTACAAGTTTGAAAGCAGAAATTTAAAAAACACATGGAAATTCTTACAAAACTGTACTAGGAGATGTATGATATAGATAACAAGAATGGAAAAACATTCTGCAATAAAAAGAAGTATGATTGAAAATTAAAGGGAGGGTGGATTAGGCAACACTGACTGAAAAAACTTTCAGTCTTGGTTAATGTTTCTCCCTGTAGCAATACCAGTGGGTTACCAATTTCATCTTGTGCCGACTGGGATGGAAAATGTTTGAGCAAACGAAATGTCAGGACAAAGGGAAAAAAGGTGGGCACTTTTATCACCAGGACCCTTGGCCCTCCAACATAAGATCTAAACATTGTCTTTCATCAGCTCTGGTTTCAAACCCCATCACCTACAGTACCTATTATTTTTCTTCTGAGTAACAAGCCCATCATTTTTTATAATGGCTTAGCTCTTTTTTACCTTACCAGACAATGTTTGCTGTCCACCGCCTTCAGCTTCAGTTAAGTGTTCATATTATGTTATCAAATACTTTTTCCCTAATAGTGCATCCCATAAAATCTGTGAGAAGTGGGCAAATACTTCAGTAGCTATCCTGCAGTCCACTCTCCCCTACCATAGCCTACATTGCCATCAGCATCTAAGCAAGTCAGTTTTAAGCAGTATCTCAAATATGTCTATCAGTCTAGAAACCGCAGTATAAATTTACCCTTATGCATGGGCATAGATTACATAGAACAAATGAAAGCTTTCTTTCCTGAGGTAGGCGAATGTGGAATGCAAATGGTAAACCGTGAATTTCAGACAAACAAATGATTGCCTATCAAAACTCCTTTCCAAACTAGTCCTTAGAGTATTGCATACATGTAAAGGGGGAAAATCTGAAAGATCCAGACAATTGCCACAGGCATCTTTCATTCTAACAGTACTTCCCACTTGCAGATAGAAGCACAAGTCTGAAAAGAGGTAATAACAGCTAAATGGATATTAGTATCTGCCATTACCTGATCTATCTGCACAATTACAGCAGTTTTTGAATGCTAAATTTGCTTATCAAATCTGGCTTAAGAGCGTAAAAGAACCCCTTTTCAGGAACAACATATCACCTACATGTTGTTTGGAACTGATGGAACTTAGAGAAAAACCACATGGGTATAATGCCTAAAAGAGCTGAGAGAAGTAATTGCTTCCAGAGAGATTTCTTTCCCAAACCGAAACGAAGGGGGAATACAACAGGGAACTCCATTTCTGAAAAACAGACATTAGGAGGCCAAAGAACGCCACCAAGAATTAGATTTTTCTTCTCCTTTAACAATGCCAGAAACAAAAACGCTAAGACTAGAAACATCTCAAGACACACCACAGCTGTCAAATAAGAGTAAACAATCCCTGTCTCTGCTCTGACGAAGTCACAAGGATTCAGCCAAATAGAGTCATTTAGTCCTATAAATACTATAAATTTTTTAAGTCATGGGAGCTCTACCAATTTGCAGCAGACAATGATGTGACCACCTCTGTATTGGCATACAGGCCTCTGAATACACCCCAGAAAAAAACGCCACCCTTTATTCAGCCAAAACCAGCCATTTCCTCCCCATCCAAAAATATCAAACAGAAAATCACAGAATGTGTAACTGATAAAGTAAGGTGTCCTACAGGCATAAACGGAATGTGAAATAAATTAACATAAAATAAGTCCAAGCAGAAATCTTCCATATCTACTGCTGATAACAGAAATGTTGTCTAAAAGCTTTTTCAGACGTGTCCTCATACCTGTAGCATGGCTGGGTTTCTACAGATGGTGATTCTTTAGGAAGGAAACCTCAACCTTCTCAGAAATTGGTTTGAAACAGAAACAGATACTGTGAACTAAAAGGGGAGTCTCATTGCTATATTCTCATCTATTCCACAATTTTCGTATTGTTTAAGTAATTTAGTTATATTGCGAAACTACTTTGACATCATTGAGGATGGCAGAAGTACTTCTGATCACAAGCACTTCATTTAATTATTGCCAAAGAGAAAGAAGTCTACGAAATACAAACAGTTAGAAGTAATACACCTGCCTAGCAAAAAAAAAAAAAAAAATTAAAAATATCCAGACAGGAAAAAAAGTCAGTGAAATAATATATACTATTAAAAAATATGCCATTGTAGGAAGTGTTCTGGTCCTCAAGACGGTAAGCATTTCGCTATTGAGATATCTTTACATTACTGTGAGGCTGCTATTTGCCATGTACTATGTCACTGTCAAAAAAAAGTCCAACATGCAAACTAGTATGTTAAAAACTTGTAGAGAGACAAACGCAATTCGCAGTTCTAAGGCATCATTCATCCATGCAAGGGAGTATGTCATAAAAAGCATAAAAACACTTACCTCTTCTTGCTTAGGAATGCTGAACTTGGCTATCTTTGACTTGGTCCTGGCCGTATCAGGCTTGTTAGAAGGCACTCCCCTATACGACTTGGTCGTCTCTGCTGGTAACTTCAGCTTTGGAGACTCATCAGGAGCCTGGTCTTGACCATCCATTGGCCTTACATAAGCCGTTGGTTTCTGCTGAACCAGACTGGGCTTCGAAGCAAGAGAGGGTGGGAAGTTTTGGACGCAGTGCCCGCCACCATGCTTTGCTGCCCTCTCTTGCGCTTGAGCTCCACCTTCCGAGCTACAATTGAGCTTTGACGGCTGCTGCACTCTGTTGACGTTGTCTCCTAGTGTGGCCCTCAGTGAGCTTTGCTGGGCAGTGTTGGAGGAGGAGGAGGAGGAGGTGGGACTCGATGCATAGCGTTTTAGTTTCTCCAGACTGGATTTTTGGTTCGCCAGTTTGAAGTCACCCTTGTGTGACTCCAGCAACCGGTGCCCATGCTTGCTCGGTCTCTGCTGTCCATCGGAAGCGGCGTTGTGCCCGGCCTTCTGCCAACCCATCGTGGCACTTTTGCTCTGCTGGGCTGACAGGGCTGCTGGTGTGGAAGAAGTAGTGCTGGAAACGGGAGGAGGAGGCGGCGGTCTCGAGTCTGCAATAAGATGTTCATCGGGCTTGGGGAGAGATGTCTGAGGAACCCCAGGTTTTGGAACCCCAACAAGGTGGCTCTGATTTGATCGGTCAGTTAACAAGTCTTTCATTTCATCATAGTTGCCCAGTGTATTCTGGATGCGATTCGAGAGCTCATCCCCCTTGTTAGTCTGCAAAACAGAAATCGAGTGTTCTGCAATAGTTAATGTAAGAAGAACGAAATTCCCTGCATGCTTCTGCTGAAATCCTTACTGAAGTAGCAGTGCCTTATTCAGCAGCGGCGTTGAGGGATGAAATCGAAAATCCTTATTGTCTCTGAAGACACTTGTCAACATCTTAAATCTACCCTGAACTGGAAAAGCTATAAAGGGCCTTAGAGTATATAAAAAAAGAAATCTATCACTGGTATCATGCTGTAGTTAAAGTATATTACCTGGAAACTAGAAAATTTATTATTGCAACTACACAGAATGGTTTGGATTAAATCTGACCATGATAAAACTTTTCCTATAGCCCAGTGCAAGCTTTCCTTCAGCCATGAATGAAAACACTGCATTCCCAATTTCCTTCTACGCCTGCCTGAGTTTTCACAGGGCATCTGGGAAGCCACACAACATGCAGTGTAAGCACTGAATGAACTCACCAGTCTAAGCCAACCCAATACTCTGAGGTGACCTGAAGATAGCTTGTGGGACAATGGGAAAGCTACAGATGATTATGTCCCTTCTTTGAAAATACTCTGACAGGATGCTCGCTCCAGGGCACCCTCCTCTTAAAAAAAAGAGGTGAACAGAACCCCCCAAATTCTTCACATGGATCAGTGCTTGCTGTGTGCAGCAGGGGGAACACAGCCACCCTCCCTTCCTCCCCTTTAAGATTAATCATGGTCTTTAAAATCATCCATTTACTTACTGACTGAAAAGGCAGAAGCTCCACAAAGAAATAAAACAAGCAAGTAAAACATGCTGGAAAAGATTGAAAACTCTTGCTTTAAAAAGCCACTGTAAGCAAAAGGGTGTATCATTAGTATTTATGCTGCAAAGATTTTTCTGAACCCTGCCAAGATTGAGGCGTGTGATGTTCTTTGCTTTACGTTTTCAGAGGAAGACAGTAATGAGCCAGTGGTGTTCCTTCTCTCTTCCAGGCATGGGGTCTGGATGGGAAAACTCCCACTGGCTTCAGAAGGCCAAGCTTTCATCTCAAGACTCTCTGTTTTAGAGGAAAACAGAAAGAAGGAGAAAGAAGGGAGTAAAGGGAGTGGAGAAGACCCCCTTAAAGTTATACAAAAGCTATAGCACCAACATCAGTTACTCCGTAAAATTGGTGGCATTTTTGTTTTTTAGCCTTCAAATAAAATTGAGTCACTCAAACAAAAACGTAAGGTCAGCTCCCCTAGTTCAGAATCTTTTTTGGGGGGTTTTCTATTAAAAACCCTGAATCCAAGCAAAAATGCCCTGTAAATGAGTGCAGTGATTGCCACAGTGGAAGCAGTCCTGTCTTGCTTGAAACTCGTTCCCTCAAATTTCAAGGACACTACCTTGCAACTAGGTAAAATACACTACAGCTAGTTTTCTGCTATGCATTTGTTACAATGCCAACAGAGTTGAATACATATCAATTATATATATTGAAGGGAAGTGGGAAGGGAAAAACTCAAAAGTATTGTATCCAAAATGTTGCTTTGCAAATGTGGAATAAGATAGCTCAGCCACTACCGCCTGATCTTCTGTCTGCATATGCAGCTGTGGTTGTCACAAGGACAATAACCTGCTATGAAAAGAAATACGAAGCATTAATTCACAGACAGCAAGTGGCTTAAAAAAAGGGTGTTCCTTTGCTTCACAGGAATCACACTGATGCCCTAAAGAAGAGGAAACTACTAATGAGGCTTCAAAAGTGGGAAGAATCACATACATCTGAAAAGAAAGAAGGTTGGAAATACACTCGTGTTTCCTGGGGTCAATGAAATGGCTTCTACACTTGGGCAGCACCTTGACCAGCAGAATCACTTTCTGGAAGTCACAGAAGATTTTCCTTTTACCCAGTGGATCTTTTCTATGCTTCAGTGGATCCTCCACCTCATGCAGATACCTCATAGAGAGACGTGTTTCCAGCTTCCCTGTAGGGAGGGAGAGCTGCCCTCGGGCCTGCACCCAGCCTGATTCACCCAGCCTGTGTGGGAGCATGGCAACAAGGACCACTAAATGGAACAGGGCTCCTGACATTCAGAAGTCTCCTACAGCACAGACAGCTTGTGGGACAGCTCTCCAACCGGCTACCTCTAGCTTCACGAACGTAAGAGAATTTATGTGCAAGCTTTGCCCATGGAAAGTCCAACCTCCCTAACAGAAGGTCCATTCTCTCTGATGGATGCTATTTGGATGGGAAGTAAATAAAACCCAGATTTCAGATTATCTGTAGACTATCGCTAGCCCAGAGAAGTCAGCAGATCATCTTCTATATGGATGCGATGTGAAGGCCACACAGAGACACCTCGTCTTGAGAGATCCCAGATAACCACAAGAATAACTGCAGCAAACTAATCTAATGCCTGTACCACAGCACACACTGGCAACTGGTCGGTGTTATTTATTTCTTCTGGATACACTGGGGACAACTTGAGGTGAGAAGATTCTGTATTAAGCTGATCTCATCCAGAAGAGTTCACCTACATCCTTTTGGGAACAAGACGGAATCTGAGGCAACTTGTTACGAGCTTTAAATGTAACAGTTTGTCCTATTATTTGTTCTGAAATATTTCTGGCCTTATTTAATCATTCACATAGGGAAAACATGATCACAAAATGAGTAAGTAGGAAAAGCATTCTGCAAACATTCTAACTCACAGTGCACTGATACTCTTCTGCAATGCCAGATGTATCCATGCATTTGAAGACTGCAAGATTCAACTCTCCTAAAAACAAAGCTGATGCTCGCATGGAAGGTCATTGCAATTTTTTTCTTCATTAAAAATACTGATATGGGTAATGAGGTATGGTATTCTGTCCAGGAAATAGCCAGAATGAAACTCCTACTTTTTGCCCCCCTGTAAAAGATATTTTAAGTAAAAGATACTGGATTTCCCGTAATCCTTCATAAAGGGTTGCTATGGATACTTTGAACAGGGTAAGGGGCAACCCGAAGAGTCAGGATTTTTCAGAAAATCTGATGTTACAGGAGTAGTGATACATGTCAAGGTGAGAGAGGACATAAGATTTAAGAGATTTCCAATCTGCCTTTGATTTTCAGATATGGCCTTCTGAATGGCAAATCCTTTGGCTTTAGCTCATGTTTCTCAAGGTGTGCAGAGGAATACTGAATTTAATCAGAGCTTGCAGTGAATGTCTGCTGTAACTTCATTCCCCTCTGGAAATACCTAAAACTTGAACATGATCTTTAAAGACAGGAAGAGTAGGTTTCAGTTTTGCTTTCACAGAAAGGTGTCCTCTTTTGCAGTCAGCCTCTCCCCATTATAAGATCAAAAGCCGAAGCCATAGCTCTGCACCCTCACACCGAAGGCTCACAAATGCTTGGGTGAGTTCAGCCAGACCAATGGTCCATTGCCAGAGTAGACATGACATTCAGAGTATCCCACTACTGAAGTTTTGGTGTCCAGTGCTGTCAGAACGACTGGTTGTCCCAAGCAGCTGTGACTGCCTTGCCAACAGAGCTGTGGGTGAGTTATATTGCTGTCCTGGGCTTCGCCTTTCCCCATGTTTCCTCGACAAAGTCAGCTTCTTTACACGCTTGCCCAAAACAGGGACACAGTGTTTAAGGATAAGAAGCTTGGATGGAGCCATTATTCTGGTCTCCCCATAGGATGCCCACTCAGTATCCTCTCTGCTTCTAGAGCAGCAACGATTTTTCACCCACTCCTATTAAAGTTAATGGAATTGTACTGTGGTCGCATAGAGGTGCATTCAGACATCGTAACTCAGAAACTGCTGGTGTGTCCACGATACTTGATGTCTGTGCCATGACAGTCAGTATGTTGGCACGCACATAATAATCAACATGCACAAAACATTTCAACCATAACACTTTTATGAGTGATTTGAGCTTCAGTATTACCAACTTTAGGTACCACAGACAAAATGGTATCAGGGACCCAGAAAAAAAACAGGGCCTTTTTGTGAGGGGTCTATTTGATTGGACCTACCAAATGGAAAATTAGTAAGTCCCCATTGCAGCAGAGCCCTCACGAAATGCCAAGACACAGCTGACTTAAGCTTTTCAGGCTTTTTTTCCATGGATTAGCCCTTGATTGGTCTCATAGTAGACTTTTTCAAGCAGAGCCTTGAGGAGTTCAAGACATTTCCCATGGTTTCTAAATGCCTTTGTAATGAATCTGAAATTCAGGCAGCTGGAGGTCAGCTTCAAGACAGAAAGAGCTGTCTTCTATCAAGGGACATGGTTTGTAAGTGGTAGATATTTCTTTTGTTAGACACTAGAAACAAACAACAATCTGGAAGAACAGCAAGCTAAAAGCTGACTATGGAGCACAGGCAGAAACAAGCAGGCATGGAAGTCAGGTGCAGAAGTCAAGTGCCAGGTCCCAAATAGGACTCCTGGAAGGAGGCACTAATGCATTCAAGGCATCAAGAACCAGTGATGCCGTGTGGAGGGAAAGGCTTCACAACACGGCGGCTGTAACAGTAATTTGGGCATTACTGGAAGGGCACAGCAGACGATACATGATGACGCTTTGATGCATGCAGGCAAACTTAATGGGTTAGCTGGAGGAGAGGAGCAGCCCCTGTGGGATACCGGTCTCTGGTCTTGTTCAGAAGGGCTTGGTTTGCAGGCTTCTGGAGGCAACAGTTAAGTGCAGAAGATCCTGCTTGACCCTTCTAACAGAGCGTGGGGAGAGACAGTTGTGCATCATCACACTACTGTTACTATGAAGCATGAAACAGAGAGTTGGGACTCATAAGTTACTTCTGCCTTTGGTGAGGGTAAAACATGTCTAGGAGACAAATTTTGTTGGTAATGCTTAGGGGGGGGCGGGGGAAAAAAAGCAAACACCAAGATATTTCATTGCATTAACCTTGGCCAGAGCACAATGTTTACTGTATTGCTTGACCTTCACTCACAATTCTAACACAATTGTTTTCTTCTGCTTGCAAAACAGGGCACCGTCACCTTCAACTTCTAGTTTTACTCCCATCTCTAATATTGATAGGATATCTCTAGTGTATTTAATTCTCATGTGCTGCTGAAAATTATAAGAAGCTTTTATATATATATAAATATGTATATATATAAAATCTAATTCTCAGTGAACCATAAATGTTCTCTGTGAATTTCGTGAGGCTAGCACTTGTGGGAGGGTGCTGAAATCTGGACAATGCCTTCTGCAGGCTGCATTTTTGTACTGTGGAATAAATAAATAAATAAAGAGCCACCCAGCTGGGAAGCATCTACCTTGTACGGTTCACTGAAGAGGGAGTAACTCGTGTTAAACGCGCCATCCTCCTGCTGGGCCTCCTGATTTCTCCTTTCCCATTCTTTCCTTCGCAGCACGTTTCTATCCGGCTCGTAGACACTGCAGCAAGAAAGAGGAATAGCTTTTTAAGAGTTAAAAATTAGCGGGCAACATATAAACCAGTGTGAATTTAAAAGTGAAGAACTGTGGTTTGCAGACAGATGGCAAAAATAAGCAAGAACATGAATCAGGCGAATGCCAGTCCAAGCAGGCTGGGGAGGTTCAGGTCTCTGGGAATGCTGGTGCTTTCTTCACACAGAGAATAGATAATTAAATTCTTACAGAAGAATAAAAAAGAAATCACAGGGCAGGATCTAGTCTGTGCAGAACTTCTCTGCTTGAAATGTGACAAAGGAAATATCTAAGCAACTTTGACAAAGACTGAATGTACTCTTAAGGCAGATGGTAATTACAGCTATGAGTAAATAGAAATTATGAACATATTTCCACTTATGACATATCCTCTGAGTGTTGTATGAGAATGCTCCTTTTTTCACATGGATGTGTTTCTGTAGTGATTCTTCCATTAACTAGCTCCCTAAAGAGCTGTTAAAACTACATGCTGTAGTGGTTTCCACAGTTAGGCTGCTTCTTCTGATCTCTGTTAATCAGCCAAGTCGTGAAACTACTACTGAAACAATTCCTCTTTCTGATGGATTTGACACTATCACAACTTCAGAGCATGAATAAATGAATACTGGCACGATAGTGTCTTTATGGCTGGTAGAGCGTAGCTGGAGAGAGCATAAAATTACTGCATTACACAACAGTATTATTTTTTAGAAATTAACTAGTCTGGCTCCAATATAAACAACCAGAATAAAAAAAAAATCTTTCTTTTTTTCAGAATTCTATTTTTATGCATGACAACCTAAACCAGAGAATCCTCTCCCTGAATTTCCCCGACAACAACACAGGTTTGCACATTCCAGTCTGTTATGTTTTATTTTCCTCACAAAGGAAATCAACGTGTCTAATAAGGTTTATGTGTTATTTCAGGACAATGTGACGAGTACGCTGATTGCCTATTTTGCTTAGCTCAGCTAATGCCTTTCTTCTGGCACTGTAAATCTGTAAAGTAGAAATATATATTAATGTCATGTAAGTGTACCATGTGTTAATAAGCAAAAGGTTGTCTTGCTAACCAGCTTCCCAGTTAGCAAAGCATATGCTGCATCGGCTACGCACGTGACGTTACCTAGCACGCCCCAGGCAAGGCAGTAAAAAGGCCAACAACTATCTGATCTAATTCAAGACCTAAGAGAGCTAAAAATACATAGGATATGTTAGACGCTATTTAGTATTTAAAAACAATGCCTTAGCAGCCACCAAACAGACACAAACTCTCATGTTTACCTGTTAATGCTGCTACCGCGAACCGGGCTGCAGAGTACCCTTCTGATGGGTCCGAGGGCATCTGAGGGCAGATGCCAAACACCGAGCAGGGCCCTCAAACACGGGGGTTTATTGTGAACACAGAGTTTCAGTGCAGCAGGTTGGAGACAGCTTCCATTCCCCAGTCTGTTTATTCCACGTACAGGTGGTTGAGTTCTTTCGGTTTTTATCCTGTATTTTTCATGAGCAATGCATGTTATTCACACCGACACCCTCTTTTGAAAAGCAGCGTAATGAGGAGGCCATCATAGGGATGGAGTTTTGGGCATGGAAAATGCCTTCCTCCAGGAAGAAGGGGGCAGCGAAGGCCTCCCCATGGGGTCCCTGTGAGCAGAGATCACCAGCTGCACACGTTGCCGAGGCCAGGGGGCAGAGAAATTGTCATTTACTGCTATGCGAGCAATGGTCCTCAGTTACTACATCACGCTATCTGAGCATGCTCCCATCAGTTAAGTCAGGGTAACAACAACCTCTGTGTCTATAGCAGACTTTCTGCCACCCTGAATAACCATTGTTGGGTGGAGTTTTGCTGCAGTTGCAGGGATCTGCGGCTTCATCCTCAGACACATTTCCTCATCCAGAACCTCTTGACTTCTTGAGACACTTTGCATTTGGACTCTAGCCTGCAGTCAGAGATGGGCAGCTCCTCTGAGATTAATTATAATACTGATTTCTGTCTGGTTTCTAGGAAGTAAAAAAATGCAACATTCTTCATTACACCTCATACAAACTTAAAAATGCACCAGTGTGATACCTGTAAAGTGGAGGGACTTTTTTATGCCTTTATTTGACGGAGGCGTGTAAGTCTCAAATACCCCTTTTCGTGATGGAGACCCATTCGATGAAGACATACAGAACTCTGAACCCCCTTCCCGAATGAGAAGTTCACTGTTGGCAATGCACTTCCTGACATCAGCTGGGAAGACCACACAGCTAGGCAGGCGCAATCCAGGAGGTTCCTACAGAGCATCGATGATAACTTTCTGATGCAAGTGGTGAAGGAACCAACAAGGAAAGGTGCTCTGCTGGACCTTGTGTTAACAAACAAGGAGGGACTGGTGGAGGATGTGAAGGTCGGAGGTAGACTCGGCTGCAGTGACCATGAAATGGTCGAG
>Ga0065711_1035661_pt1 | contig 22001 bp, 5 predicted proteins | sample Hoacrofraction12_FD_59098 | JGI IMG/M metagenome (GOLD analysis project Ga0065711, IMG submission 59098) | Hoatzin crop microbial communities from Cojedes, Venezuela - Epithelial fraction 12 v2 (version 2) | ecosystem: Host-associated > Birds > Digestive system > Esophagus > Crop | place... | reverse complement strand
GTGGACCTGCTGGAGAGCAGCTCTGCGGAGAGGGACCTGGGTGTCCTGGTGGACGACAGGTTGACCATGAGCCAGCAGTGTGCCCTGGCTGCCAAGAAAGCCAATGGAATCCTGGGGTGCATCAAGAAGACTGTGGCCAGCAGGTCGAGGGAGATTCTCCTTTCCCTCTACACTGCCCTAGTGAGGCCTCATCTGGAGTACTCTGTCCAGTTCTGGGCTGCCCAGTTCAAGAAAGATGAGGAGCTACTGGAAAGAGTCCAGCAGAAGTCTACGAGGATGATGAGGGGACTGGAGCATCTCTCCTATGAGGAAAGGCTGAGGGAGCTGGGCTTGTTCAACCTGAAGAAGAGAAGGCTGAGAGGGGACCTTATAAATGCTTAGAAATATCTTAAGGATGAGTGCCAAGACGATGGGAGAGACTCTTTTCAGTGGTGCCCAATGACAGGCCAAGGGGAAATGGGCAAAAACTGAAGCATAGGAAGTTCCACCTGAACATGAGGAAGAACTTCTTGACTCCTAGGGTGACAGAGCACTAGAACAGGCTGCCCAGAGATGTTGTGGAGTCTCCTTCTCTGGAGATATTCAAAACCCTCCTGGGCGCAGTCCTGTGCAACCTGGTCTAGATGAATCTGCTATAGCAGGGGGTTTGGACCAGATGATCTCCAGAGGTCCCTTCCAAACCCTATCATTCTGTTATTCTGTGATTCTGTGATAATATTATTGTTCATTTATTTAGTAACCAGGTGGCACATTTTCCCTGTATGAGTTAGGCATACACTAGAACTATTATGACCGCTTTTATTAATAATACATTATTGTGCATTAAACAACTATTTATTGATTTAGTAAATGTGATGGGATACCGAGAAAATAAGCCAATGGGCAAAGGAAATGGGCGTGCCCTCTGACAAAAGTAAAGGACAACACTGCTTGCAATAAAATAGGGATAGTAAATCATGTACATATGTCCCCATCTTGCAAAATCATAAATACATATTTGATTTTAAATAATCAATAATTCCGCTGACTTTAGTAAATTTAGATTACAATCTCTTTTGTGCACCTTCCCCTTCTAAGAGCAGGCAAAGCAGTTGAGTCTACTTTGTGGAACTGACTCTACATTTTGTCAACAGCAGCAGTGACTTTCTTATCTTTGAGACAACTCATCCAAATCCTCTAACAATGTCATAAATAATGTAGAAAAGGCCAGTGCTGCTCTGAGCTCCAGTAGTGATTTTCCAGGGACTGGCTTCCTACCAGCTCCTAGAAACAGAATGTTCTTACTGTTCAAAGGTGCACTAGAAGTTTTGACATCTGAATCAGTCTGGATATACCTGCTGGGACATAGCTCTGAGCTGATCTCTGTGCATTACACTTACTTCTGTTTAAACTGCAGTGTGTGAACTTCAGAGAGCTGGAATGAACCTGGACCTCGCCCTGGTTAGGGTGTAGATATGACATGAACAGGAACATAGGAACTAGCCAAGCAGCCAAGACATTTAACAGCAATTCTTTTTGTGACAATACTTTTAAAAGCTGAGTCTGTAAAAGCACTAATGTATTTTATCTTTACATTCACTTCAACCTGATCTAAGTAGTGTTTTAAACATAAAGCAATATATTATAATTTTTTTTTTAAATGCTTTGCTCCTGGCTAAGATAGTATCTTACTGTTCTGAGCAAGCAAGGAGCAACTAGCACAAGAAACTTCAAGCTCAATGTTCATTCAAAGAAGATCAGAGTGTGAATGCAAGGTATAGCTTTGTTATATTAACACTAAACCTCTCTTGAGTGAGGAATTACTTTCCTAGGATTTTTACACTTTGTTTTATGCAGTTTTGTTGTACACACTGAGAAATAAACTTAATGTGTAAAGGATAACACTTAAGACTTACTTTTTTTGTTCTTTCTTTTTAATGGCTTTATGATAGATATCTAGGGTTTTTTAGCATCCCAAAGTATTCTGGGTCAATAATTTTAATAAGGACAAAACAGCTATATTCCATACTCCACTAGTCTGCCTGAGACCAACCAACTTTCAGAACTGTAAAAGTCTGTAAAGATATATCAATATTTATATATATATATAATATATATATATGAAAAACATGCATGCATATTTAAATCTCTCATGCACATATTTTTGAAAATCAATAAAATTAGACTATGGCTTATGCAGTTTCTGGATCCCCACTAAACATGGGTAGGAACTCAGAACTCAGTCTGAGCATGTTGTGGGTCGATGGCCTTGCTGGACATGTCGATGTGAAAGAAGGACTTGCTCAGACTCATGTGTCAAGCACTGATAAGTTAACAAAAGGCAGCTTATCTTATTATGCAGAAGTAACAGGTGATGGCGCACTACTATTAACTAAGTGACACCTGGGGTGCAACGAAGGGCGCACAGCCAAATGTTGCTTCATTTAAAAAACAGAAGGCCCCCATAAGCATGTACTAAACTCCCCACCCTGAGTGTGTGCCGAACTGCTGAGTCCCACTTCTGACGACACAACATGCTATACCAAGAGCCAGTTGACACATAATAGTTGATTTAGTCCCACCTCACCAAGACCTACCAAATATTTATCAAAAGTATAAAAAATGGCACTTGAAAGCCCTCTTTTGGAGCAGAAACCAAACTAAAACCTTACCTGGCGGAAAGGTCGACAGGCCTGAACCTCTCTTCCCCCCCAAGAAGGGACACTTTTTTTGTAAGAGTCGCACCTCTGACTTTGTGAGATGTATCCCTGGGAAAACATTATTGACTAAAGCACTGAACTATTACCCTGAGCTCAATTTCTGTAGACCGACTTTATCAACAGCAATCCCGAGTCTGTGATACCTGTTGCTTGAATAAATTACCTCGTTTCAACTTTGCAAAACTGTTTTAGTGAAAGTCCCTGGAAGGGCTCTGACAGGCAAACATTGACCCTGATAAGTGGCTACTTGTGTAACCCCTTAGACATAAACTGCTGACCAAGTCTGGGACTAGGAGTGGATTCAGCCGCACCTAGGGTCCTCTCTGAGAAGGAGTTTAGAAAGCAAGGGCATCCACTCGGAATCTCGTGACTCAATGGGAGGGCTTTCCCCCTTCTTGCTTATCAGACTCCTTGAAACCCTCTAACCCTCTAACACAACACATGTATTGCATTTAAGCTGCCTAAGGAAGTTCCAGATCATAAAAGATGACACATATGGATATTAAGTTTCTCCATAACAGTGCGGTTGTTGAGTCACTGCCACCTATACCTTTCAAAGGAAGGAGAAAACAAAGTGAAAGAAAATAAAAGTACTAAATTATCATGTAAAATTTAGCTATAGATAGAAAACAGCATCCAGCAGTGCACCATGCACTCTTGTTTTGATTTAAGATTAATCAGTCCTTTCATCAATAACAAGCACAAAGGTAATTAAAAACCACTACTTTAAAGAATTTGCTTCTTTTTTTCAGATTTCAATTAATTTTTATTTTTACAAATTGCAGTATCTCGTTTAGGGTACTGAAACTTAACTTTTACACAGTGCCCAGAGCCATCATGCTAACATTAAGATGAGCTCATACCTGCTGTTTCAAAGACTGGAGTCTATGAATCTTCTCATCTCTCTCCCACAGTGCAATTCAGTATTATACGTTCTTCCTGTTTTGTAGCTGTGCATCTTACTAGTTGAAGTTCTGGATTTATTTATGAAATAATTTTTAATATATATGACTTCTTTTAGATGTTGTTCCCTATTACAATTTAGTTTCTAGTATTTTGCCTCAGTATTCAAGTAGCTATATTTAGGTATGCTCGTTCTTTTTTAACAAATGTCGCTTCTAGAAAAGAATATTAACCTCCTTTAAAGTTTTTCTGCTATCAACATTAGAAGCTGCTGTCTCAGCATTAATCATGTTAAAAGGAAAAAAGAAGAAAGAAATTAACTTTTATCTTAAAGTGCGTTAGCACCAACAATTACAGTTGAAGCCAAAGACTTCAGGAAAAGTAACCCACTCTTTTGGTAAAGGGATGAAAAAGAATCTGACCTTTGTATTATGTCTCTGTGTTAAATGAATGAGGAAAACAACACATATCAAAAATAGAACATTTGATCTTGCAGACGGCCAAAGAACTTTCAAGGTGCTGACTATTCCCTCTTGCTACTGAAAATGACAGGATTTAAGAGAGGTTCTGCAGAATGGTTCTTGCTTGAAAGTACTGCATTTCAAAAGGTTACTATCAAGCCACCTTGAGATAATGAAATTACTTTTTTTAATTACATTTTGTTCAAAAAAAGTCTGTACTTAGTCTCAGTTATTCTCAGAGCCCCATGAATTGTGCAAATCTGTACCCAGGGAATTGAGTTTAAAGTGAACTCGTAGCCACAGAACTGCACTGGAAAAAAAAATGTCCTGGGTTCTTCTTGTTTTCTCTTCAAATTTAATCTGTTTCACAATAAAACCTTAAAAGCATAAACAGGAAACAATGGAAAATTGTGTCCCTTTGCATACAGAATCTCAAACATCAGTGAAAAGAAATTTTTAGCTCTCACCTTTTCATCTCAATTATGATATGGCTGAATGCCTACATAATCAATGCAGACATTTTCAAAACTTCTGTATGAACTCTGTCAGTGCCTTAAAGTTTATTAAAGAGACCAAAATACAAAAAGTTATGTCAGTATCATTAACAGTGTCATTGATGATTGATTTGCAGATGTTGTATTTATCTCACCATCACAGGCAATCCCACATGCCGTTCTAATTTCCCCACTCATCATCAACATGGAGGGTCAGCTTACTCTTGAAGTTCCTGCTATAGAGTTCTTGGAAGATGAACAACAGCTCAATGAAAAATTATGATTGAATTTCATGCAAAAGTGAATAGCAGTTGCCTATACTGTAACATTCGTATTATTCATTTTTATTTAAATAACTATATGTTTAATGCATACAGTTAAGGAACTAGAAAATTTATACCACTAATGCTACTGATGTTTTCTATTTTAGTTTAGGTTTTTAGCTCCTGCACATCACTCTGTGAAAACAGAACAAGAGAACCTGTTCAGACTTTTTTTTTGCCATAGGGCATTCAGCTCAACGGTGGACCTTGGTGTTTCGTTGGGGAAACAGGACATTTCTTTTTAGATCTGAATCTACCTAGCCTTACTGTCATTTGAAAGAAAAAGAATCGCTGTGATTCCACCTCATTCACGACCTTTTCCCCATCTCATGACACATTCGTTACTTTTTGCTATCTCAATATAACTTCAGCAAGTATAACTAAAAACTCTCTTTTTGTGTGTGAATATAATATTTGGTAGGGATAATGTCAACTTGCTTTCCTAGAGTTATAGTTTTTAACATGTGCAAATCCAGTCAGGGCAATCTATTGTGTTTCACAATAAAAATGGGTCGAATTTTATGTGTTTCTTTTCTTCATGAGAAGACTGTGTTTGTTTAGAAGTGAGCAACAGCACTCCTGTAGTTTCATAGATGAGGTTTGTTTGATCTTTTTGTTTTGTTTCACTTTGTTGTTTTCTTTTTTTTCACAGAAACATCCATGAGACCACAGTTTGCAATCAGTGAATATTTATATTAGCAGCAATTATACCCGACTAATTATCTTATCACAGAGGAAAAGGTTAGAATTAAGTTTCTTCATTGGACACCTGCTGTGCAGATAATTAAGTATCTCTATGGTTTCCTTCATTACTGCATTCAATAATAGCTAAATACCAGGGAATCTAGACATAATCAGACATGATTTGATGAGATACAGGGGGCAAGAAAAGATAGAGACAAACAATATTTTCACAAGGGGGCACTAGGGTCTAGATTTTCCATCTTAGAACCAAATTTTCTAGCGGAGAAATGTGGAGACAGCCAAATAGTATCATCCGGTAGGAGCAGCCTAAAACAAAGCATAAACAAGAGCATTCTGTAAAGGTACCTCATGTTACACTGGATTTCTTTTCTGTCATGTCTTGCTCTGCCCCTGTGTCCCTTCCTAACAATCAGCCCAGTGGTAGAGTCTGTATCATTGCCTATGCTCTTGTGTTGTCCCTCCAAAATAAGTTTTACTTCATGCTTCCACTTAGATTAATAGTTTCTAATTAAGCTTTCCACCTTCCCTGCAAAACTGAACTGAGAGGACATTTGCTGTAAAAATGTAATTTACTATGATTGTATGTTACAGAATTTCTCCCATCCCATGGTAGTCTAATATGCATTGATTTTAATCTCTCTGGAATGGCGTCTATCCACTATCTTGTACTTACAAAGGAAGGACTTTTACTTACATGGAAGGATCCAGTTTCCTTAATGCTGACACCAGTTAGTACCTACAGCTCAATTCAGTTGTCTAAACATAGGCATATAATGTGATCTGAGATGTCCTATAATATCCCTTATGGTCCCCAGCTCCTTATCTCACGGATCTTGAATATCGTAGATATGCCAAATAACACTGTATATGTATGTACAAGCAAATCAATTACGTTCCTAAGGTAACGGAGATATAAGGCTCTGCATGAACCAAACACACATAGACATACGTTACCATTTGACTCTAGGGTTTCTAAGGAGTAATGAAGATCAGGTGAAGGATCCACAGCTGTCTCGGCACTACTTGTCTACTTGAAGGAAATTGGTTTATGTTGTCAGAGAATATAGTGAGCAGAACATGAAGATCTGTCCTGCTTACCCTAAATTAAACACCTATATTCAGCTACTTAAAAAGAGGCAGGTCTCACTAAATATCATAAGCTTCCTGCAAGGTAGATGGAGACAGGCACAAGTTTTCGAATATTTCTAGAAAGTGATTTTTCATACATAAACTCAGGCCTGAAAGTTAAATAGATAAGGCCTTCTCCTGATAGTTTTCAAAGACACTAATATCTTTCCATTTACTGTGAAGCCAAAACAGACTTTTAGGATGGCTTTCTTGCTATACACCTGAAAATTAGGTTCAGGGTAAGTATTTGAGGCATCTGCAATGGACCTTACATAAAGTAGCCAGAGCAATGCAGCATCATTCTTAGTCGGGCTTCTAGTCTCCAATATTAATATATATGATTAATAATAGCAATTCACCAAGATCACTAGAAGAAATAGGAAGTATTTGCAGATGACAATAATGCCACCTCATAGCTGTAGAGCAGATGCTGGTTATTTTAGTTTTTGTTTATTGTAATTCCTTTCTGTAAAAAGTCATAGAATCACTGAGTTGTTTGGGTTGGAAAAGACCTCTAAGATCATGAACTCCAACTGTAAACCCAACACTAAGTCCACTGCTAAACCGTGTTCCTAAGCACTGCATCTACATGTCTTTTGAACACCTCCAGGGATGATGACTCCACCGCCTCCCTGGGCAGTCTGTTCCAAACCTTGATAACCCTTTCGGTTAAGAAGCTCTTCCAAACATCCAATCCAGACGTCCCCTGGGGCAACTTGAGGCTGTTTCCTCTCATCTTACTGCTTGTTACTTGGGAGAAGAGACTGATACCCACCTCACTACAACCTCCTTTTAGGTAGTTGTAGAAAGCAAGAAGGTCTCTCCTGAGCTTCCTTTTCCACAGGTTAAACAACCTCAGTTCCCTCAGCTGATCCTCATATGTTTGTTCTCTAGAGCCTTCACCAGCTGCTTTGCTCTTCTTTGGACACTCTCCAGTACTTCAATGTCTTTACTGTAGTGAGATATCCAAGACCGAACATAGTAATTGACGTGCTCCCTCATAAGTCCAAACTGAGTCCAAATGATATAAAGAAGTTAGAGAAAACCTGCAAGTTTCAGGATACAAGTGAATATAGAATTATTTAATTGCACTGCTACAAATATGTAACATCATAGTTCAATTATATAATTAAAAAAAAATCTGATATTTCTTACTATCTGTCCATCATAATGATTTAAAATGAATAAGAGGGAATGACCTTTGAAATTTTCCACACTTCGATAATGATAGCTTTGAATAATGTTAAAAATAAAAAATAAGCCCAACATAATCTCATTAGATTTGCAGTCAGAAGCACTTCCTTAAAAAGATTAAATATAGCCAGAAGCTACTGTGTGATATAAATACCATGGAAGACAGATAAAATTTAAGGTCAAAACTTTAAAATCTTAGTTTCTAAGATAGTATCCTATAAAGTAGGTGTTTTTACATCCAAAAGAAAATCACCTGGTTTTCAGTAATATTCCAATAATTTTAAAAATCAGAATAAAATGCAATTACTGACAAGGTTTTCAGTTACTTATCTATTCAGACTGCATATCTTAGTGTGTCCCTTTTGTACATATTCATGGTAATCCAGTTTTGTTTTTATATATAACATGCAATGTGAACTCAATTCAAAAAATGAGACACCAGTTTAACATTTTATCATCCATACTTAATGGCCAGCAACTATATTACTTGTTATAACAAGACTTTTTTTAGTTTGTTAATCAGTGTTCTGTCTGAGGGCCTCAGATATGTCCCCACTATCATTCCCAATATCCACAAAGAATTATGTAAATTTTGTAGGTAATAGCTCCACAAAATTGACCAAATGTCCATGTCTCTGTTGATGGCAGGGGGGTTGGAACCAAATGATCTTTAACGTCCTTTCCAACCCTTACCATTCTATGATTCTATGATTCTATAAATTTTCCCTCTCTCTGAAATGCTAAGTGGTCTGGAATCATGCAGAGATACCTGAATTCAATTGTTATGTTCATGAAAGCTATACAGAAATGCCAGTAGGGTCTTGAATGCAGTGAAGTGGTTTAAAGACGATAATTTGCCTGAAACGGTTCCCTGATGGTGCAGCTTTGCTATTTTCATGGTCTAGATTAATATCTGTTTGCAATTAACAGCTAGTTTGGAACAAATTCTACTACTTCTACGGAGATCTTAGGCATCTAAATTGAAGCAAAGTAGTAAGGTGCAAGAGTCCAGATGTCATAATTCTTAGCACTCCATGCATCTGATACTTCAACTGTACAAGTGACTTAAATTATGACTAGTTTTTCACAATTTGTTTCAGTTCATTTTCAGAAACACCAGTCCTGAGAGCAACAAACATACAGTTACTAGGTCAAAATACATATGATTCAGAGGAGATAATATTCTACTTGTTCCACATGAGACACCCAGCCTGATGAATGCCCTAAATCACAGATAATGACTGACATCCATCGCTATTTTAGGTACTCTCATGTACAGTCTCCCATGAGAGTCGAGCTTTGCCTAGGGAAAGGCAAGTAAGAGAGGCACATGGTACAACTGAAAGACTTGAGTGAAGTTATTAAGCATCATACAGACAAATCACAAAATGGCTAGGTAGGTATAAATTATTACTCTTTCCAGAGGAATACAGCTATACCGCAAAAATTTCAGCCCTCATCTTTATTTAGTCTTTTGAAATACATTGTCAGGAATGTGGACAGAAAGAGTTACTACAAACTCAACAGGGCTTATACCTACTACATATTTCAGGTACTTTAAGCTTGAGTGGTATTTTTGCCTTGTTCCAACAGACTATGTTCACAATCTTGATCACACCCTGACTTTTTATTTTCCTATGAGTCTGTAATTTATTCTGTATGTATTTATTTTCTTACAAATCAGATGATGCAGATAACTCAGTAACTTCTTCATTCTTTGAACAATAACTTCTGTGAAACAACAGTTTTCAAACATTGATATAGGAACAAGTAAAGGGAATTTTAAAGGCCAAAGACATAGTTATTCCCTGACAGATTTCATTTTCTTGATGTTATTAACAAGTGTGATACAGCTGACATCAAAAAATCACCAAAAGTCTTTTCATTTGAATAGGTATTATCCTACTACATGTTCGAAGTCATCATCAGTTCCTATAAGAATAAAGACTCTTAGAACGTTTCTGCTTCAAAATAAAGCTAAAAGGTTAACAGTCCAAACCTTAAGTTTCAGTTGATGGAGACCAACATTTTTCCTGGAGAATAATACAATCAATCTCCTGCTGAGCCATGAAAACCAAGGAAAAATAATACGAGTTTGCCATACAACAACTACCATAGGACACCTATATCTGTAATGATTCTTGATTACCTACTTCATGTTCTGAAAGTGTTTTATCACTAAAACAAAGTAGGAAAATGTGTGGAATTATATTACTTTTTTCTAGAGTTATGGAAATTTCTTTGTCAATATGCCAGTGAAATAGAAACAGGACTTTTAGTTTCTGTTTATTTTTTTATGCAGAATATATTTTGTCATCTCACTAAACACATCTTAGAAGTTTCTAGACAGTACGATTAAATGTCTCCCCTTGCTGTGATTCACTGTTTTAGTACATGTGCTAATCAAGCTAAAAAAAAAAAATCCCATGACAAGTATTTTCGGATAGCCTTTGCCATACTAGCAGATAGTTATGAGGCCTGTTCCAGTAATCTTTTCCAATCAGTAATTAAATTTCTTTGTATTCCTACACAGGAGAAAGGACTTCAAATTAGATATCCTCCTTCTTCCTGTTGAGGACTGAGCAGGTACAAGGTCTTGAGAAGCAAAAATTGAACAGCATAAAAGATGAAGGACATTATAATGTCACGAGCCATGATCTGACAAACTTAAATTCTGTCCTGGAGCAACAATAATTATGGTCTTTAATAAATTTCAGATGAAGGATGTTCTTGATGGCTTCCTGATCTGCACTGTGAATCTTCTGCTCTTTTGAAATACACTGGTTGAAAGATGTACAGGAATATATCAGCTGAAATCTTTATTAATTCACTACTATCGGTCAAGTAGAAAAGAGATAATTTGATAGGGACTGCATACTAGATTTGGGTGAACAATCACTGCATCTGTGAAAATGCTGAACTATTCGCAACAGAGTGTATCTCTGTAGGGCCTGGCTTTTTTTTTTTTTATTTTTGTAGGTGGTGATGTGTCTTTATTAAAGTTTTAAGCTACAACAAGATTTGAACTCAAAATTGAGTTCACTGTTCAGTATTAATCCCTGTATTGGCCCTGGGTGGAGAACATTTTGAATCTGAAAGTCACTTGCAAAAAATAACATATAACAGTACATTTGTCATTTTATTATTGCCAGGAAATCAAACAGAAGCACAAGTAAATGCGCTTTTGTAATTTGGAACATACAGTCACATTAGCAGTATGTGATACATTGCATGAGATAAAGGAAATTAAAGGGATTTAGCACAGAGTATAAACTAGTAGAATACTATTATCCTAGTGGGAGTGATATCAAAGAAAAACATTTAGATTTTTTATTTTCAATTGAGAAAATTTCCAGTTTTGTTTTCCATATTGGACCAGTACATGAAAGTGTTACATTTAAGCCTATAACACCTCAATCTGAACAATGTTAACACCAGCTCTAAATCAGCAGACACTTAGTAGAAATGTTCCTGATATCATATGGCCTGACTTGCATTTTCTACCATTTAATATATAATATAATTTTGAAGGTAACTTTAAAAATCTTCATATGTTCAGATTTTCTTTCATGATTTTCACGGTATAAAATCTACATGTGTGTGATCCATTTCATTCAACACTTCAGAACTCCTTTAGCACCAACATATTTATTTTCGACTGATTGTCTGTGATTCTTAGTAGCTTACTGAAAATATATTTTATCTAAACTTTGCATACAAATAGAGAAGAGAAGCAGTGCATCTAATATCTGAAGTTATCCCTAGAGATTCCCAGTATTTCTCTCTCTATAATATCATGAATCATGGGTGGTTGTGTTCCTAACTTAGGTGGTTCATTAATTGCCTTAAAATGGGTGACCTCAGTCATGGTCCTCTGCAGCCTGCTGTAGGTGACTGTTTCAGCAGAGGGGTTGGACTAGATGACCCACAGAGGTCCCTTCCAATTCCTAAAATTCTGTGATTCTGTGATTTGGATTTAACAGCAATACTGAAAGTAAGACTTTTTTTTTAGTTATGAAATATTAGTTTCATATTTTCCATAGAGAAAGATGGAGCTCAATCTCATGAATTATCAGAGGAATGATGATGTTTACTGCCCTTTCATCAAGATCTTGAAATAAGCAAAGATACACATGGGGAAAAAATATGTCTGAGGCAGAAGTGTACAAATCCCTGCTTTTTACAGCAGATTCAACCATATTTTGTTTTATACATTTATAGATTTAGTCTGTGATCCTGCAACAATAAAAATATTGACATTTATCTAGAACAACTTCTGGAACTACAGATTATGTACACCATGTTTTTAAAAACCCAGGCATCTTTCAAAGCAATACGGACAGAAATAGATACCATTTATAAAATATTCTCTTTCTGAGACCTTAAATTATAGGAAAAAAAATTTCACTGAACAACAGAAAAAAACAGCAATTCTTAATTGACTTAAGCATTCAGTCAGAAGAGGCTGTAAGTGAAAGGAGAAGTAGACACCAAACCGACTTGACATTTCTAGAAGAGTTCAACAAAGACCCTTCAGTAATGGAAGGAGAAGAAAAAGAGAAGGGAAGTGAAAATAAAAATGAAGTATTCCTGCAAAACGGAAAAAAAGGGAGCACACTAAGTGTCTACATTCCACAGCATTTAGGGTATTAGAAAGTGTAAAGACATGCTTTACAGGCCATAGGTGAGTACCAGAAGACCAGAAAGGATAGCTGTCCCTGCTATGAATCATTCAGAACCATGAGTTCCCAGAGACTAAAATGAAGATTTTGAATTTGCCAAAATAGGGAACTTACTACTTGCTACATATCACAATGATCAAGTTTTGTAAAACAGTTTTCACAACGTAAAGCACTGAAAAAATGGCAGCGTGTAAAGACTTATTATGTACAATGGAGCTTAAAGTTTTAGATGTTAATTCTTCAGTTTCTGGTCCTCCTGAAACTTGCTTGAGACTACAGCAGTATATCCTACTCAATCAATGGCATGTTCAGTCTTAGAAGTGATGCTCAGAGTTTCCAAATAATATTTTGGAAATACAGTCACATTTCCTGACATAGTGAGTTGACCCTGGCCAGTAGCCAAGCACTCACACAGGCACTTGCTCAGTCCTCAACCCTGCAGGACAGGGAAGAGAATGGGACGAGCAAAACCAAGAAAACTCATGGGTCAATGTAAATACAGTATAGTAAATGAAGGAAAGATAAGAAACACAAGTGATGCAATCATTTACCATCTCCCACAAGCAGCCCGATGCCCAGCCTGTCTCAGAGAAATGTCCACCTTGAAAGTCAAAATACCTCCACCACCTTCTTCCTCTACCCCAGTTTGTAATGCTATCCCAGTTTTGTACTACATGATATAGTATAACATGGAATATCCCTTCAGCCAATTCAGTTCAGCTGCCCCAGCTATGTCCTCTCCCAGCTGCTTGCCCATTTCCAACCTACTGCTTCTCACCGGGGTGGAGGCAGAGCCTTGATGTTGTGCGAGCACTGTTCAGCAGTAGCCAAAACATTGCTGTGTAATCAACACTGTTTTAGACACAAATTCAAAACACAGTATTGTATGGGCTGCTATGCAGGAAGTTAACTCCATCTCAGACAGACTCAGTACACCTGATCAAAATTTGAAACAGCAGATTGGAAAATAGTGTAATGCACTTAAAAGTAACACAAATTATCCCGGAAGAGTCAAGAAGTAATTGGTTACCTGTGAAGAACCACAGGAGATGCTCTGGTCAGTTTTTATTTCAGCATGCCTCATGATGAAGGTTGACATCTCCATCTCCTAATGACTTTTAGAAAATACCGTGAGTTAAGGCTGGATATTTCAGTGATGTCAGATCTAGTTCATGTAAATTATTCTAAGATAAAGCAGGGTCAATCAACATAACACTCAAGAGAATGCATGTGGAAGTTTGTTCCCTGGTTCTCTGAATATGTAAGAATTTTATATTTTACATCATAAAGTTGGTCAGTCTCTCTTTCTGTCTCTCTTTCTCTTTTCCTATAAACGTTTATGAAGTTTAGAAAATAAAAACAAACAAAAATAAAGCTCTGGTACTGTGGGTCTTCTCCCATCTAAGTGCTCAAGCTAGACTTAGATGCTGTCATGTTTTCCTTCTGTTCCTACGTCTGTAGTGTCTCCTTCAAGGTGGCATAGCCTAAAGGTGATGGGAGACAGAAATCCTGATCAACTAACAAGAAACAACATTCCCCACATATCATACAAGATTTTAGTTCGTACTTAGGAAACCAAAGTTTGAGTTCACTTTTGCTTGTGTTAGAGCACCTAACTCCCACTTATATGGGATTTAAGTGTAATCAGTATCACAGTTTCTAATTGTGACTGATTTTATTTTATGAATTCAGGAGGGATTAGTTAAAGTAGAGCTGACAAACCTTTGCTGATAATAATTTATAGGTGGAACTTTTTATCAAATACTTGTGGAAGCATATATAAAACTGATTGATATATAAACTTGATATACATATAAATAAAATATATTTAACAGTATGAAGTTGATATATAAACTCTCTAGTATTGGAGCTGCAAGCTTAACAACTTTGCTTTTATTCTTCCTGCCCCAAACAAAAGAGTTTTCAACATTTTTTATTTAGAATAGTGAGCACAAGAATGTCACTCCACCATTTTTTATCAACAAAGCACTAAAGAATAATAAATACATTTTACACCTTGTCTTCACTACAATTCTAAAAGAAACTTGCCATGTGCCACCTTTAGGTTCTTAAATACTACATGTCTTGTCTGACTGCTTATTCTTTTCACTTTGTCATTCTTTGCTGTTTCATACACTTTGCTGTAGTCCTTTTATTCTGCAAATACATTTATCTGACCTAGTGAGCCCAAGGCATAGAAAATGCCTTAAAACATGCATTCTGAAGACGTGTTTCACATGAACCACTTAAAGCAACTATGTTGGAGTGAGATGTTTTCCTCTAACACTCCATAGCCCTGCTCTAGAAAGGTTTACTTTTCTCTGTTGACCACAGAGAGAGGCTAAAGTGACTGACTCAGAGGCAGTCTAATGCCTAGCTGCAGACCTTTAAAGCTGTGGAGGTGAATCTCCCCTCCCTCAAATGACTAGCTGACTCCTATCTCCAAAAGTGGAAGCACAGGAAAAAGTTTAAAACTTCAGTGACTGGCAAAGCTAAATGAGAACAAAAAAAAAATAGAACCTTTGAAAAACAGATCAAGGTATGGCAAAGGGGAATGAAAAGGAAAAAAAAAAAAAAAAAAAGAGACAAGTAGAAAGGCTGATTGTGACCCAGACCTTTTTCTGTGGCTATTGTGATTCTGTAGAACTGAGCTAGAAAATTAGTTCAAATACGCGTTAAAATGTTTAATAGTTTCTTTGTTCTCAACGTAGACACCTACAAGAGCAATCTTTCTCATGATACATGTTTGTTGAACCACAAACATACAGAGGAACAAACAAAAAAAGGCAGAAATATAGTTAGCATTGTAGTAGAATAGGGTCATCAGTTCTTACCTAGTTTAACAGTTTATGTATGTTTTATTTTTTCACTGGAGCTTATTTCCCTGACCTGAGATGTAGGCCAATCACTTGGGTCAGCCCACAGCTCAATTTGGAAGTCAGGTCTAAAGTGTGGAGTTCTTCAGGCAAGTGTTGCACATCTATTTCTTCAGATGCACATGACTACACTGTAATTGAATTTTAATAAATTATCAGCACATTTATCTGACTCTAATCAGTTAACAGCTAGGTAAGAGCTGGCTATCTCCAAACAGCTAATTAAAAGTTCTAAGAAGTTTTGAAAATTTAGACACTTCTGTTAGACCCTTAACATGACAGCTGATCTCTTCTGCAAACTTGACTTGAATGCTGCAGCCTCAAAACATGACTTCCAAAAGGTGTACCATTTTATAGTTTAAACAGCCTTCACAGAATACAGAACAGAATGAACTTCTATGTAACAATAAATGTAAAATTGAGAAAAAACTTCCCTACAATATTTGGCTAGCTTTTATAGCATGCTGTTCTCTGGAGTTATTTGCAAAGAAAGTGAAATGGTACGTTTTATTAACTGCAATATTTATGTAATGCTTTTAAATTAACTGATATAGTAATTGCTTTTAACTTCTGTTTTTAACCGCCTTCAAGTGCCATATAATTTTTACAGTCTATGGGCAACATTAAATGTTCTAAAGATCCTGAGTTATGAAATAATACATATGAATAAAACCGAAATAAAAATAAAATGCCTCTAAACTTTCATGGAAATTGAGGACCAGGTCTAATATGCAGTGTGTGTAGAATTGTTATCAGAGAAGAGAGAAGAGGAAAATACAGAAAAGAGAGGAAGGAGGAAACAGGGAATGAAAAAAAAAGAAAATGATGTAACTAATTTGGGTGTTTGAACTCGGATCTATACATAGTTCCTCTCCATATTTTTTAATAACATAGAAGAGATTGTTAAATGTCATTGCTATAGGAATTTAAAGAAAGTTCAATGATATAAGGGTTATTAGACAAAATCCTTGTGGCTAGGAGATCTGGAAGAATTTTGCTTTCCTGTCACTACACCACAGCAAAGTATGTTATGTATGCCTTCTGTCAGTGTAAAATGTGACTTGCCACTTCCTGACTTGTCCTGAAAAAAAAAAGTAACTATTGTTGTCTCACCAGAACAAAATATTTATACCTATGCTGTTACTAGTCCCACTACAACTCTGCAATGAATAAGCTTTAAAGTAGAATTAGGTCCTGAATGATAACACAAGCACTTCAACAGCCCTTATAAGCATTTTATGCTTTCAAATAATTCTTATATGTGCATAATATATGCACAACTATCTTAGAAGCTTGAAAAGTAAGACTCATAACTGCCCATCCTTTTCATTTGGTTTGAAGGGGGATTCAAGTATCGTGTACTTTTTTCTGTGGCTGCTAGGAGAAAGGTAACGAACTCTTTTCTCCCTTCTTCTATGATTCCATCTTGTTTCCATTATGATAAAGCACAGTAAAAATCTGTTGAATTATTTTCTTTCCCACTCCATATCAAATGTACAGGTAGATGGAATTCTTATTACTTTTAGCCTTTTTAATAAAAATAGAAATTTATCTATGGTTAACCTCGGTTTTCTGTGTAGCTCACACTGAACTATCACAACACTGCTTATCCTAAAGATTTTGGGATAAATTATCATAAAATTGTTCTAATTAATCTTAATGCCTAGTCTATTTTTCTTCTTCCCCTCTCCTCACTTCTTTTCTCCTGCATGAACACAGACCTGAATATGTAACATCATTGATAACTGGTGAACAGATGGGAGCATCCCTTGTTGTTTAACAAACTTGGGTATCTACTTGTGTAAAATACTGTTATGTGGTACAATGATTCATATCCCAAAAACCTTTCTGTAATTAAGGTGTTAAATTGACTAAACAAAATAGAAGTGCTTTGTTTATACAGTGGATCTTTACCTACAACACTCACACAAGAAAAATGCAAATCTATACCTTTCTAGAGAATTCCCAAACCACTAGAATAGCGGTCAGGTGCAACAGGACAAACTCAGATTTTCTCCTTGAATCTGATTAAATCTATAGAGAAAAAAGAATAAAAGCCTCTCTTGTTAGAGAAGGAGGAAACAGAATACAGTATAATGTCTTCGTTATGAATCCTGTGGTAGCAGAAAAAAATCCTAGAGCTTCTTTCCTGCTCCCTGTACTGTTTGTTCAATGACTCTTCAGTGCCAAAATAGTTAAATCAGTCCTTAAATGACTCATCTAGATAAGTCAGGTTTAAAAATTATCTCTTGGCTTTTCCTGTTGTTTGGTTTCTGGTGCTCTGTGCTCCGTATGTTGATCCTAACTGTTTCCTTATACTGATTGTTAGGAATTCTGTTCTGGTGCCTCTTACTGTCTTTGTGCACTGTATATGATTTTAAGTGTTTCACTCAAAATTTTGTATTTTATTCTGGAAGAGTAGAATTTGTTTGATTTAAAATACACTTGCAGAATTCTGTGTTTCACCTTAAGCTCTTTACAGAGAGAAATATACTTCCAGAATTAGTTGCAGGAGTTGGCATATGCCTACATGAACTTCATGAGGTTAATGTTGGCCCATTTCTCAGCCTGTCAAGGTCACTCTGCATGGAAGCCTTGCGCTCCAGTCTACTGATCAGTCCCCACACTTTGGTGTCATGCAGAAGTTTCCTGAGAGCACACTCCATCCTATCATTCAGGTAATTAATGAAGACCTTAAACAGTATCGGGTTCAGTATTGATCCCTGAGGGATGCTACTTGTTACTTGTTGCCAGCAGGACTTTGCACCACTCATCGTAAGGAACAATACTGGGGATAATACTGTGCTGAGGTCAATATTATTTAATATCTTCATTAATGACTTGGACAGTGGAATGATGTGCACTTTCGGCAAGTTTGCAGATCATACTAAACTAGGAGGAGTGTCTGAAGCACTACATGGTTGTGCCACCATTCAGAATGACCTGGATAGGCTGGAGAACTGGGCAGAGAGGAATTTCATGAAGTTTGGCTGGGAGAAAAGCAAAATCCTGCATCCAGGGAGGAATAAACCCAGGCACCAGCACACACTGGGGACCAATAACCTGCAAAGCAGTTTTGCAGAAAAGGCCCTAGGGGTGCTAGTGGACAACATGTTGAACATGAACCAGCAACGCATCTTCACAGGAAAGGAGGCCAACACTGTCCTTGGCATCATCAGGAAAAGTGTTGCCTCCAGGTTAAGGAAAGTGGTCCTTCCTCTCAATTCAGTATTGGTAAGGCCATATCAGGAGTGCTGTGCCCAGTCCTGGGCTGCTCAGTACAAGATAGGTACATACCAGAGAACAGCAGAGCAGGGCTTCAGGGATTGAAACATGTTTCATGTGAGGAAAGGCTGAGAGAGCTAAAAACCTGGCCTTGGGCAACCTGCCCTAAGTGACCCTGTACGAGAAGGCATTTTGAACATAGTGATCTCAAGAGCCCTTTTCCAACATAAAAGATTCTGTGATTCTTTGAACCAAGCGTCCCAGTCAATTTTGCACCCACCCTATCACTTATCCAGTCAATTTCTTACCAATGTGATAATAATGCAAACAAAAAAATAACAAATACTTGTTTAATAATTGCATAAAAGTAGAGTTATAAACCATCTATACTTTGCAGAAGACAAGGAAATGTGATTTTGTGTCAATGATGTTTCACAGGCATACACACATTTTTCTAGAATATGGAGTTGTGTCTTGTAGAGAATAAATCCAGACAAATCATAGTCATCAAACTCAAACTATAGTTATGTTATCTGAGACAAAAAAATAGCATCTCAGGATTTTCAGTATGCTACTACTAGTGTTTCTGAGATCACAATGTTGACACCATACATGTACAAAGACAGCAGACGGTAAAAGTGTCCAAGAATAAACAAGAAATAACGACTGAGACCTATATTCACTAACTTCAGCTCTGAAATATTTATTGATATGTTAAACAAAGCATCCTTTTTGTACAGTTTCCCAATTTTCCTTGCTACAGAAACAACTACAAACTGAAGAGAAAATTTTGTACACATATTTTATATATTGATATACATCAGAGATTTAAACACAATCACAAAGAAAAAAAAAAGAATAAGTATTCATTATCAGCTTCTGGCTCTTCATAATCTAGCTGATGAGTGACGTTAGGAATGTGACTTTGTAAACATTTTTGAAAACCAGGTGTCACAGTGCAGCAACAATAAATTCTCCTGGAATTCTTTAATTGTTTCAAGTGCAAGGGCTGATTCTTTGATTCTTTTTTCCAATTCAAACCTCATTAAAAGTACAAGCTTGCAAGTTTCAATATTAAGTATATTATCACCAGATGTAGCAATGGAATTTTTATATATATAATCCTACAACCATATAGCAGAGAAAATGCAGTTACTCAACTATATTCTTCCACTTCTGTAAAATTCACATGGACATTACACACATACATATAACCATCACGTAGAAGTAATGAGATTACAACTACTCCATTCCTTCTAAGGACAATAAGAAAAAATACAGTACTCTATGTGATTATATTTCTTAAGTCATTGTAAAAGACAAAGGAGACCATGCTTTTTTATTATAATAAAAGTTCAAAAGTGTGACTATCATTTCTTCATGGAATTAGTTCTTACAATGTATTATCAACAAATATAAGGAGGACAGTGAAATTCCTTTTTCTTTTTACCAGCCAAATTGCAAATACATAGTGGGGGAAAAAAGGCACTTTTAATTGAAAGAAAAAGAGCATGGGGAAATAAATTGAGCATCCTTCTATTAATTAAGATTTTTTTTTCTTTTCTGTTTTTGTTTTGTTTGTTTTGGAATTTTTTACTCAAGAGTTAGCTTTCTTGTTCAAGTTAGGAGGAATTGGCTATGGTATGAGGTTTTTTTGATGCAATGCTACCTATTATAAACCATATACAAACCCCAATTTCCCTGCATGCAGCAGAAATAAAACAACAACAAAAAAAAATTTTCTTCCTATAGTGTTAAGCCTTCTTTCAGCTATCACTCAGTCCAGAATCCAGTCTACCCAAGCTTTTCTCAGGACCAAACAATACGTATGAGTTTAGGTTGTTTGATGATTTTTGATGCCTTCCTATGAAGTGTTCTATTTCTTGAAGCTGTTTTTCCCTTTAGAGACAGAAACACAGAAGTGTGCTTCACTGTATATTTGAACTGCATTTCCTCTAGAAGTCAGCATAGATTTCAGATTGGCAATGAATAGTTGGAAGTCTTTTACATGATCTGAGCTAAGTTCTTCTATCATTCCTATAAGTTATAATCACATCACTTCAAGACCATTTAAAGAAAGTATGAAGATGGGCATTTGTCTTGATGGAGATCGATCACAGTATTTCAGGAAATTAAATTACTCAAGAAAAAACTAATCATACATTGCTTAGATAACTCCACTGTTCATACAGTTACTGAATTTAAATCACACATGGATTATCAAGATGGATATCAAGTTTGTATCTTAGGAGAAAAAGTAAGATTGCAATAGGGACATACTTTTTCAGGTTTTCTCCATTAAATCGTCCCTTTTCACTGCTAGATTCTTTCTTTCACTTGAAGTTAAAAAAACAGTCAGACACTTAAACAACTAGCTTTTGTGATACATCAATTATGTACTGACTAGGAAAAAAGACTTCAGTTCATGCTGGACGCCAGTACAGTATAGGTGTATATTGCCAGTATAGTATTCAACTTACTCAACTTATTCAACTTCTTCATTAATGACCTCGATGAAAAGTTAGAGTGTACCCTCTGCAAGTTTGCTAATGACACAAAACTGGGATGTGTGGTAGATACACTAGAAGACTGTGCTGCCATTCAGTGTGACCTGGACAGGCTGGAAAGTAGGGCAGAGAGGAACCTGATGAGTTTCAACAAGGGCAAATGCAGGGTCCTGCATCTCGGGAGGAACAACCCCATGCATCAGTACAGGCTTGGAGCGGACCTGCTGGAGAGCAGCTCTGTGGAGAGGGACCTGGGTGTGCTGGTGGATGACAGGTTGACTATAAGCCAACAGTGTGCCCTGGCTGCCAAGAAAGCTAAGGGGATCCTGGGATGCATTAAGAGGAGTGTGCCCAGCAGGTCGAGGGAGATTCTCCTTCCCCTCTACACTGCCCTAGTGAGGCCCCATCTGGACTACTCTGTTCAGTTCTGGGCTGCCCAGTTCAAGAAAGATGAAGAACTACTGGAGAGAGTCCAGCGAAGGGCTATGAGTATGGTGAGGGGACTGGAGCATCTCTCCTGTGAGGAGAGGCTGAGGGAGCTGGGCTTGTTCAGCCTGAAGAAGAGAAGGCAGCGAGGGGACCTAATAAATGTTTATAAATATCTGAAGGGTGGGTGTCAGGAGGATGGGGCCAGACTCTTTTCAGTGGTGCCCAGTGACACGACAAGGGGCAATGGGCACAAACTGAAGCAGAGGAAGTTCCGTCTGAACATGAGGAAGAACTTCTTCCCTCTGAGGGTGATGGAGCCCTGGAACAGGCTGCCCAGGGAGGTTGTGGAGTCTCCTTCTCTGGAGATATTCAAGA
>Ga0065711_1035660_pt1 | contig 22003 bp, 20 predicted proteins | sample Hoacrofraction12_FD_59098 | JGI IMG/M metagenome (GOLD analysis project Ga0065711, IMG submission 59098) | Hoatzin crop microbial communities from Cojedes, Venezuela - Epithelial fraction 12 v2 (version 2) | ecosystem: Host-associated > Birds > Digestive system > Esophagus > Crop | place... | reverse complement strand
CGGGCGGCCGGCCCGCTGCCCGCCGCGGGCCTCCGCTGCCATTGGCCGGGAGAAAGCGCTCGCCTCCGCGATTGGCCGGAGCGCGCTGCCAATCGGGGCGGAGCTGCGGGCGCCCTGGTGCTGCCCTGGGGACGTGGGCGGAGGGTCCGGGAGGGGTCAGCGGCCGGGGCCGCCGCCGCCGCCATGTTGGGTGTGGGCGGGAAAAGCCGCCTCCCGCCGGGGGCGTGCGCTGTGCCTGGGAGGCGAAAGCGGGCCGGTCTCCTCAGGGCTGGGGCACGTCGGCTACGTGGTTCGCTTCCTCTGCGCCTGCAGGCGGCTGGGGCCAGACCAGGCACTTCGCCAGGCCGTCACCGGCCGATCTGGGGGGAGGTACACCCCTTGCCCGGGGATCTCCTCAGAGGGCTGCGTTCGAGGCTTGGCCCCGGGGGCTGCCAGGCTGGCTGAGCTGACAGGAGCCTGCGGTGCCTCCGAGTGAGGGCACGCCGCAGCTTTTCCTCCCGAGCTCAACTCCTCATGTGCTGCCCGGTGTGGCTTGGGGCGTGTGGGAACCCCGTCCGTGTGAGGTTTGCGGGTGTCTGGGAGCTGGACAAACAGCTGCTCTGTGTGTGTGTGTAGGCTGAACCCCCCCACACGCAGAGGGACCAGGAGGTGCTGGAGCCGCGACGCGTGTGGTGTGTGACAGGGCTCTATGTGGTGAGCGGGCTGTGCGTCTGCCGTAAATCTGATGCAGCCTGGGCTTGTTGAGCTGGCTGTGTTTACCTTGCAGGCATGATGTGTTCTGGGTACATTGGACTCCTTTGTGTTTTTGGCTGAGTGCGGTGGTCATGCTTACGCTCAGAAAATCCTGGACAGAAGTACGGGAGCCGCAAGATTTCTAAATGTGAAGTGTTGGCAGGGATTTCCGCCAGTGTGTTCGTGTGGCTCTTAAACTGCTCCGCCTTACGTCAGCCTACATAGTTATTAGGGCAGAGTGTAGTAGCAGAAAGCCTCTTTAAAAGAGCTTGTGGTGTAACTGGGCTGTACGTGTGGCACACACATTCACACACGGTAATTCAATTACATGTCATACAGGGCTTAGATTCTTTGCTGTTGGGGACGAGGCTCGTTCTAAAGAGCTAGTCAGAATGGAAGGGTACCTGTTAATAAAGATATGTTGGCTTTCTTCCAGCCTTTGCTACTGATGTTTGACTTCCATGGTGGAAAACTACAGAAAGCTATGTTCAGGGGATACACAAAAATCTACAAGTATGGGGAAAATGGAATCGTTTCTTAAGTAGTGCCATTTGGCACATCTTACTTGGCTGAATCACTTCAACCTCTTGGTACAAAACAGGCTAGGGACGAACTTTGTTGTTCAGAAAATAGCTTGTCTGCTCACAAAGGAAAAATTTGGCAGATGCTTTTGTTGGCATGATTATCTCTGATCATGAATTAGCACAATTTACCCTTCTAGGACTTGTTTTCTGTCTTCATGGAAGCCGTGAAGATGTAAGCCTGCTTCAGGTCAGTACTCTGAAGTGTAAGCATAGAGAAAATGAAGTGTTGACTTTGAAATAAATTAATCACACCAATACAAACGGTTGACACTTTTTTTTTTAGGAGAGGGCAATTGCTCACTTTTTTCTGTTATTCTTCCTTCAATATGTAATTCCTTTTTGTAAGTTATTTTATAATTTATGTATAGTCTTCTAGCGAAACCTGTGTGAGCAGGGATAGATGAACCCACGTAGGTGATCTCAGGAGGTCCCTTCCAGTATCAATGATCCTGTAAGTCTGTGAATTTGATTTATTAGTTTAACCAAGCAGAGATTACAACAATATTCTACAATTGACTTCTTAGTCTGTCTAAAATAGCATTTTGTATCTGCAAAGGCAATATAGAAAATACTCAGTTGTTTTGAAACAGATCTGGGAGCTCTTCACATATCTAGGTTTTGAAAGATTCCTTCAAAGCAAATTACTAAAACAAAGATTTCTGTTAGCATTGGTAAAACTCCTCTGGTAATTAACTTTAAATCTTGTATTGCTGTGCATACAAACACCTATATCTGTTTCTATAAAGTTCTGTAAAAACAGGACTATCCCTTCCATTTTAGATGCAAGCAGCTGAGTTCCTGAATGCAGTTACTGGGTCACATTGAATGAACAGGATTTCTCCATGCATCTTTCCTTGAAAATAGGCTTTAGCAAAAGGTAATATGCAACAAAATACATTGTTTTCTTTGTAAAATCAAGAATAAAGGGAGTGCTTTTATTACTTTTTAAAAATTTATTTATTTTCATGAACATGAACTGCACAGAGTAAGTTTATACGCATTGGAAGATTCCACATGCACCTCTGCCAGTTCCCTAACTTCCTCATAGCTCTTGCCATTACACTCTGTGGCCTCTTCAGAAAAGGAAGCCAATATGTGTGTGAGTTTTATTGCAGGTGTGAGAAAATCCTTTAACTTGCTATTAGTCACAAATGCAGAATGAAGACTAGTTGTGTAAGCTAATATGTTAAGCTGTGATATTGCCCAGTGTATACGTAGGATTTACTTGGTTCAGATATTTCGGCCAAATCCTGCAGGCCAGTCTTAAAGGACGACTTAAGATCAGTGCACTTGACGGTAGTACCTCTAGGAGGCATCTAATTTTAGTAGACTCTACATGGAGAACAAGATGAGGGGCTTTTTTTACAGTGCAATGAAGACATTTCCCTTAAATTTATCTGTGAAATTTGTTTCTTGATAGGGTGAATTAGTCTTTTTGCTTGGATAGTTTTAAAAATCTTTCATGAGAAACCAGGCAAATCCTGTCAAAATTAGTCATAATGAGTTGCAGTTGGAATTTTAGAGTTTCTGCGAGATTTTTCTGATGACTAAGAAGTTCTTGGTTTTGTTTTCCTTTGGGATATTTCCATATTAATCTAAATTTTTCATTAGGCAAGACAAGCTGTGAATTATAGATGAGGATAGGATACTTTGAACAGTCTTTATATGTTGCTAAAGCAGGCTAATGTTACAAAATGGGGTTACATGTTAAAAAGACCTAAACCTGTTTAATATAATCTTGGAGAGCTGAGTTGCTCTATTAAGTACTTATTCTTCATAAGTAAATTGTTGTGTTTACGTGTTATGAGATACATAAAGAGAACGAAATGTAGTTGCAAGGTGTAGGCAAAGAAGCTAATGATTTTCATTTACAGTAGAAGTCTCCCTCGGTCCTCCGACCTTCTTACGATACTACTGTTGTAATACAGTTATTCCTGGGAAACAGGATTCTGAAAGCTTATGTTTTCTGAGACAAACTCTGCTTCAGATTTTTCTACTCTTGTAGATTTTTTCATTTGCTTGTAGGTTTACTTTTTATTGAAGAAAGACTGTGAAGAGATTTACAGAACACATATAAGCTGATCATTTTTTAAAATAAAAAATGAAGTGCTTTTCAGTGAATGGCTATCCTCATTTCAAATGATGTCTGCAATGATTAAATATTAAAATGATCAATGGTTTAAATTAATATAAAAACTTCTCAAGATATTATTACAAAGATTAACATTTTTAATGTTTTAATACTTCCATAGTTTATCAATCACAGGCACAGTGAAACTGTTTTTAGTTACCAAGATGATGATCTCATATATCATTGCGGTATTATGCACATCATGGTGTCATTGGTAGAGGAGACGAAGAAACACAATTTATGTTATGACTCTTTAATAATCAGTTTTAGTCTTGATGTATTTTTTGACACAGGTAAGATTATTCCTTTTTTTTTTTTTTTACCCTTTGGAAAGAAGGTAAGAAGGAAAGATAGTTCCAGAAAGACTGTGGTGGTTGCCATTTAAGAAAGAACTCTTGCATGTAATGACAAACATAGATGGTCACTGGTACAGAAGAAGAAAAATCACTTGCATGTGTTTTTCCAAGTAGGACTTGCATTAATGCAGCTTTAATATCCAAAAATTATCTGCAGCAGCCTGTGATTCCTGATACGTTTTTATTCATTAGAATTATGTTTGAAGGTCATGGGAAAATGTCTAGGCACCCCAGGTGCTTTTGTATCGCTAGCTGCAGATAGATACCCCTGTAATTCTGAGTAAACACTTACTCCAGGCATTCTTGACATGGACAGTGCTAATCCCTTTGTTTCCCATTTCTTCCACATTGTTTTAGCAACAAGGCTAAAAATCAGCATTAGCAATTTTAAACTTTATTTTTGCCTCTGTAGCCACATATGGCAATGATACAATGGAGCTTTGTACAGCACAGTTTATTGTGTTCCAGGACTTTTTGCAATGTTAAAGATGCTAATTCATACATCAACAAAATATTGCTTATTTGTGTGTTGTTGTTGTTCTTGGCATCGTCCTTCATCCAGTATGTTTTACCATCAAAACCAAGACAGAATTGGAAAGACATGGTGTGATGAATTAGCAAATGTAAACCCAATAGCAGGTGTAAAGAAGGATACGAGGTAGTCAGGAGAGGAGGGGTGAAGTAGAGATCCAGGAATAGATGTTGAGCTGGTGAAGTGAGTAAATAGGGAAAGACTGTTCTGACGGCAGAAGCTTACGGTGGAGAAGTTGCTTACACCAGAAAGGGCAAGTATGAGAGAGGGAAAGAGCAGAGGTTAGTGCGGGGTTAATGTTGAGAACAGTATTGGGAAGTTAAAATCCAGAGGGCAAACTGAAGCACACCATTTTGTACACAAGTTTCTTGTCAGCTACTAATGCTGTTATTTCTATTCTTAAGTAAGACAACAAAATAGAAGATGGGGTTACATTGCCTGTAGTTGGTTGCCTCTAGCCAGAAAGCCAAATTTATCCTTGTGTATTTCCATTGAAATAAAATAAGTAATGGAACAAAATAACCTTTTATGTTATGAACTGTTTTTTTATAGTGGGGAGACAGATTGGGTTGGAAATGTAGTTGATTTCAGAGTTTCATTTGTTTTCTCTATGGCTGTGCTGTGTGGTGTAAATGAAGAAAAGGTTAAGTTTACCCATGATAATTCCCTCTCACATTTACATTATCAATCAGCCTTTGTAGCTTTTTGTGCTTTTATCTATTGTGTTTTCATTGTAATCTTTACATATGAAGTTCTCAATTCTACAAACTCTTATGTTCAAATTTATTCACGAATGGCTCTGACAGATGTGCTCCGGAAGCCTTAGATGCTGTGGTTGAAGATGCTGCCAGCTGGTCGCCTTCTCCCCACCCCTCAGGCTGCAGCCTGTACTGATGAGCCGGCGGTACCTGCACCTCAGTCACTGGAGTTTGCTCCCCTCACCTGAACTCTCATTTCTTTTTTGGGTGGCTTGAGCTGATGCATAGGCTGGGAACGGGGTCCTGGGTCCTGGGGGCAGAACATACCCCCTCTTGTTGCCCTTTCTTGCAGGCTGCCCATCCCTCGCAGAGAGGTGATGAAACACCTGGGGGCTGCACATCTTAAAGCCTCTTGAACACCCAAAGGTTGTTTGTGAGACTCCCTGTAGTTTCAAGTTAAATGTGTTTTAAACTTTCTATTTTAAATCATATATTTTCAACTTGTTAGGGTACCATGTCAATGCGGAGGATATTTCAGTACTTGGCTTTACCATATCACCTTTTCTACATAAACTCTCACATCATGGTTTTGCCTACTCTTAAAAGTGATAGCGCCTAAAAGCTCATATTAAAAAACATACATCTTCCCTGTAGTACTTATGCCATAGGAATTGTTCAGTAGGAAGTTTTAGTGTTGCAGTCGTGTGTAGAGCTGATTACGCTGCTTCCAATTAAGATTACACCACTTACTTCACTGCTAGGCCAGTTTTCTGTTACTTGCATTCTTGACAAAAGGAAGCAGTTAACCTGAAGCAGCATATTACTTGTTTTTGTGTCCTGGCTGTCAAACTGAAAGTACACTATTTATATAGCTAACATTTAAACTTGATTAGGTCCTTGATTTACTGTTTGTCAACTAAAATTAATTTAAAAATTAGGACTGTACAGTAACAATAAAGTGGATAGAGCTCGTGAGCTGCCAGCACTCAGAAGTAATGGCTGGAGGCCACTGTCAACAGATGAGAGGTTGTGGGGACTTTCTCCGGCATTCGTGTGGGGTGTGATGCTTTTTGCTGTTCTAGTCAATTGTCTGGGTGTAAACTTAAAAGCAATAGTGACAAACGACGGATGGCTCAGTGACTGCTGGATTGGTGCAGAAGGGATGAAGTTTAAGTATGGCTGAGATCACGGGAACATGAGTCTCTTAAAATGCAGTTTGTCTGCAAGTGTGTCAAGGAAGGAGGAATGCTGGATGTGTGTGCAGAATGGAAGATTTTTATCTTGTAAAGCTGTGACTGTGGGAAGCTGTGGGGTTTGTGACGAAGCGCCTGTAGCCAACGGGGGTTCGAGTGCAGGGCGGTGGCAGGAAGGATTGGTGCTGCCTGGTGGAGGTGGGAGCAGAGGCAGGAGGATTGTTTAAATCCCTTTAATAAGACCCGTGCTGGAATGTTGCATCTGGTTGCATTTCTGTGAAAAACATGTTGTGAAAAATTTGAAAGCATGATGAAGGTCCTGGAAGATGCAGACTTACTTCTGTTAATGGTATTGCCTTTGGTAGTGGGCTTGAGAGTGGGTTCAAGCTTGCTGTGATGTTTCTGACCACACATCTGCCTTGCCTCACCCTTGTTGGACCTCAGCAAGCTCTCTTGGCTGTCTTTCCCGCCTGGCTGCTGCAGAGGCCCTGCTGCATAGATGGTGTTGGCTGTCCCAGGCGAGGCTGTGCTGCCTCAGTGGGAATTTGTCATTTCTGCCCATTGCAGAGGGTGTGGAAAGCATTGTTTCTTTTTTGCTGTATATATGCCTCATGGAAGGCTTTCTCTAATATGTTTTTTTGAACTTTAGATTTTGATGTGATTAAACTTCAGTGTGTTTTAATGGAACCACAAAGAACTGCGACAACTAGTAATTTGGGAGTTTTTTGATTCTGCCATCATAATATGGTCAGAGCATTCTTAGATTGCTGTTTACTTTTTTATTTTTGAAAGATAGGGTAATGTGAAAGCCTGGATTATTTTGGTATCTTTCTGGGTGTACAAAGCAGCAGACACACAGGCTAAATAGAAAGAGAGTATTCTGGAAAAATTATTATGATAGAGACAAAACCTATTTAAAAAAACTTCAAACTAGTTTCATTTTAATTACACCGGTGGGGCTAAATAATATTAGTAACTTCTGTTAAAGTGACAGGTCATAATAATTTAAAACAAAAGGTCCCAGCACACTTACTAATATTCTTTATTGCTTCAGTGAAATACATCTGAAATGATTTACAAAGCAAAACTTCTGGATGATTTCTTCCAGTTCTACGTGGGAAGAGAGCCTGTTTATCTTCATGCATGTTTATATAGACCCATGGAAATTGTGATCTAAATGTGGTTGCCGTACTAAAACATAGCCATATATGCAGAGCAAAGAATTCAAAGCACTTGCATTCTGTCATTTATTGCACACAAGTAATGTATATTGTATAGGCTCGGTTCAATTCTGTATCCTGACCATAGAAGGACTCTATAGAATGTGTGCTGTATCTTGAGGAGACCTTCAAGGGGAGAGAATGGTGTGTGTAGGAAAAAGCTCAGGGCAATGCCTCTCTGACCAAACTTGTCTCTTGTCTGGTTTTGAGCCTTCAGACTTAAGCGCTGTCAGTACTGGAAATAGTGAAGAGCTGGAAAGATGTTTGCTCTGTACTATATTGGTATAGATTTTCATTAATTCACCTCATTAAAAAAAAAAAAAAAAAGATTGCAAAACAATATGGAGACAACTGGGACAGCTGTAAAGCTGAGTGCGTGGGAAAGAGTATTTTGGAGATTAAAAACAGAAGCAACTTAGCTAAAGTCCTTTTCAGAGTTGACCCAGCTCTCCTTAAACCTCTTAAGCTTGATTACAGGGTTGTACAGCTTTTGGTACAGTGGTGGTCGGACTGTGCAGTCATAGCAGGAAGAGAACAGACCCGTAGTTTCTTGTGATGTTGGTGTTGAATCTGTTTGTTTGTTCTTACACAAGCCAGTCTAACCTCATTTTACTGTATGCTCTAGCAGGGTTTTTTTTGTTGTATGCAGTCTACAAGGCTAGATTTCCGGCGGTGTATCCCCCTCCTCCTAATAAAACTTTATGGCAGTGCTGAAGCATGCATTCTCCTTTGACTCTAGCCAAGGGCACGTGCAAACCCCGAGTGCTTAGAGAGATGCGCTCAGGAAATTAGAGCGAGTGGAGCAGATTATCGCTTGCCATTTTGTCTCGGGCTAGGGTTTCTGAAGAGACACTTGCAAGCTCATAGCTACTCATTAAATGATCTCCTTTAGGAGTCTTGTACCTATTCCATTCCTAACTAGTTTAAGGTGTAGAAGTCTTTCGATCAGAGGTATCTTTTAGGCCAGAGAAGGCCAACCTTTCACGTGTCAGAACACAGAATCTTAGAAATGTGCCGTCTCCAAAAGCAGCAACCCATGAAAAAGTGTTCAGTCTTGTATTTCACTAGTATTTTTACAGTAAATAGAATTTCATGTGTACTGCATGACTTGAAACATCCCAAGGATTACTTTTTTGAAGTGTGTTAATCACCGTTAGTGTCATCCTTTTCTTTGTCATTCTCCTGAACAGTGAACTCTGCAGCAAAATTTCTTCCTTGTGACACATGCACACGCTTTGGGAGCAGCGGGGATAGATGGGGATGCAGTCTCATCCTGTCCTGTGTTCTTACAGCGAAAGCAATGAAAGGCACCCAGGCAGACATTTGCACAAATGGTTGCATCCAGGACCTTCAGAAGTTCACATGACTTTCTGCTAGTTCAACTGATACTTTTCTGATGGTTGACAATTTTTCTTTTTGCTGCCTCTTCTTCCGAGCTGCATGCCACACTTGTCTCCGCTGCCTTAAAATGAGGCAAGTAAACAGTTTACTACATTTTCTGATGGCTATCAAAGCTTATTTCTTCATTTGGCGTAATAAAAGTTTTAGCCTGATTTTGGTCCACTCCTTTAATTCAATTTTTGCTCAAGATTCAGAGTTTTGATAGGTATCAATGATGTTATATTCCCTTTTTAGCCAAATAGAACATAAAGCTCCTCAAGAGATGGTATCATGTACACTGTTGCTCTATTCTTTGTCTTAAAAATAATTTCCTTTAGTGGGATCTCTAGGTGAGTTTCAGGAGAGCCAAGTCTTAACCAATTTAGATACAAACTGCAGAGAGTGCACCTGGCCGATTGCTTTGAACTACTTTGGAAACTACTGAGCCGATGTTATTTAAGCCGTATTAAACTCTTCACCCAGTTATGGCCTAATCCTTCAAAACCACTAGAGAAGGACTTGGTTTTGAAAATGCTGCTGCTCGCATCTATGAGTCTGTTCACTAAGCCTGAGTATTAAGCTCATTATTAAGTGCTGTAGGGCTGAACTTTACATTTGATATGTTAACAGTTATCTACTGGTTTTCACCTCAGACAATTTTAAAGAAAAAATACAAAAAATAATACATCACATTAAGGCTGAGGAAATACATGTCAGCTTTATCTTCTGATCTTTATAGGGAAGATCAACAGGTTATTCTGTCTTTAGTCAGTTATTGAAAAAATATAAGAAAACATAGATGCCAAAATGACCAAATTAAAACTCTTTAATGTTTCTTTTGCCTGGTGACTAGAATAGATCTATTTATTTTTTAAGCTGAGTTTCTTTCCTGAATGCCTAGTACAGCATGTAAGACAACAAAAGTGGCATGAAACTATTTTTCTTCCTTCATAGATCAGTCTAATACTTATTGAGCTGCAGTAGATTCAGAGAATGGAAAGAAACCCACATTCATTCTGAAGGCTGGATGGAAAGATTACCTTTTAAGTCCTCTCGAACACCAGGTTTAGTAATGGAACTAATAATTCAGTTCTGCTGAACTGTTACGATTAGGTCTACGTGTACTGAAGTGTTATTTGCTGCTGTCATTTGCAGGCTGCTTTCAACTTTTGCGTGCTTGCTCAAGGTAAGAAGTGAGGCAATCATTAGGCTGTAAACATGGTGACCAATTCTAGCAATTATTATGACTTCAAGTCATGTGTGATGGGACATCATATTACATGACAGCAAGATAGATGACAGAAGGGCACATTTGTCTGCCTCCTGGCTTTGTGCCTGTGTGGCTTATTTGTGGCTGTTTTCTCATCTGGTTTTCAGTGGTTAGGTTGATCGTCAAGCAGGAATGGACTATTTGCTGAGAGCTGTTTTTTTTCTCAAATGATAGACAAAATTCAATCCTAATGGAGTCAGAATAGGTGGGCTATCAATATTAGAATTAATGGGGAAAAAATTAAGCTGAAACTTAGCCTGATGTGCTTTAAAAAGCATTTTTTTAAAAACAGGATGAGTGGAACGGAAAAATTCCAGCAGTTTCAAATTGTCTTGTTTTGATATATTTCTTCAAAGAAACTATTTCAGTTTTTAACTAATTCACTCATAGTTGTGGATTTTTAGTGGTCCAGGATAATGCAAGCAAAAAAAAGGCACAATAGAAACAAAAAAAATGCTCAATATTGAATTATTTGTTGTTCTACATTTTGTGTGTGTGTGTGAATAACTTCAAAAATTACAAGATTTATTCTCGCTGAAGGTCATATCCCATTTTGCAGTATTGAAAAAGTCATGAAATAGACTTTCCATCCTCTGGATGGTTGTGAACTGTAGTTTAAAATAGATATGCTAAAGGAAAGTGTAATTACTCTCCAAATACTTCTTCTCGCTTAAGGAAGAAATAAGAATTTCATTTCCATCAAAAATGAGCCTAAGCTTAAAATCTACAAATGAGGAATTAACAAATGTACATCATTTAAGCACCCAGGCTTATAGCGAGCTATGACTTTTGGCAGTCCCAGGAAAGGAGTAACATCTGGAAAAAATTGAATTTTTGCCACTTCCCAAAACTAAAGAGAAGGGAAAGTAGAGGGGTTATTTCCTGGTTTAAAGAAGGGAAAGAAGAAGTGGCTCCTGCCCTGCTGTAACACCTGGGAGGGCAAAACAAAGTGTGAGGTTTTGGAATAAGACCTCAGTGAAACCACGTGGCACTCTATTAAATTCAAGAATTGTAACTTCCTAACATATTAGAAGTGAAGTGCTTAGGCAGACTGAGCTGATTTGGAAATTTAAGGCCTATGACCTGTAGCTTTATACCTGTTATTTAAATTCCCTACTGCATCAGAGGAAATGAGTGCTGAAGGGGTGTGTGGTGGAGATCAAAGAGGGAATAAAACTGCCTGGGTTTAACTGAACCACAGAATGCTCGCTGCTGCCGCTTCAATTTCAGGGACAGTGCAAATAATTGTTTCTTGTCGTTGCTCTTGACTCAGTGAGCTTTTAACTTGCGACGCAGAGAGCGCATGCGTTGTTGCCATCTCATGCAGGCGTGGTGGTGGCGGTGGTGATGTCCCCCGTGCTTTCCCACAGGCCACAGAGGTGGCTGTACCGCATCTGGGGTTGCCCCTGTGGAGGCTGTGTCCTTCTATGGTGGATGTGCCTCTGGGCATCAGGATGGTCTGGGTGCCCATTTTCTTCCCACTCTATGGTTTCTACCATAGACCAGGAAAAGAAAATTTTAAACAGATTCTGTTATTTAGAAGAATATTATTCTGAAATACTGCGTATGGTGTCATTTATCGTGTAGTTTTCCCTTTAGCAGAGATTACTCTTTCCTCTGGGAAATACTGCATTTTGAACTGTCTGGCAAGGCAGAATTGAACCATATATATGCTTTTTTCCTTCATGAACTTCTTTAAGGATATTTTCTAGACACACCAATGCCATCATATATTCATAAAAATGAAAAAAAAAGTTCATCTTTGTTTGGATTTTTAAATTTGTTCAGATGAAGACTTGTCTTCATATTAAAATGAACAGATGGTGTGGCTCTACTCGTCTCTCAGGTGAGTAGGGAATTTGGTTCTGAAGTCAAATAACAAATCCTGATAATGAAAAGTAAATGTAAGGTGCATAGAATCACTACAAATAGGAATATTCTTTTGTAAAATGTCACATTGTTTTTACAACAAGTATTACACCAATTGTTAAACACATATCTTCTATATAAGTAATGTATTTATAAGTGAGTTTTGGCCTAGTACATTTTGATTCTCCTTCCTGTAGAAGCTCTACTGGGAATGGAGGAAACCTTTCATATTTTTAATAGCCTGTCTTTGCTTAAAAAACCAACTTTAGGTAAGTATGAGTTCTTTTAAAAACATCTTAGTCAATTTTGCAGTCCTTGAAATTTTCACTTTTTTCCTGGCTGTCATGAATACATTTAATGATAATCTTTTCAGCTCTTTAGATATTTAAAAACATTTTACACCTAGCAAAAGTAAGTAGACTTTTTGCTAAAGGAGCAAATGCAAATATTTGGGCCTAAATAATCCCACTGAATTGCTTAGAGGCGGTTTAGGAGCATAGCAAGAAAGCAAGATTGCCAGAGGCGGTTTGGATTCCTCACCATTGCATCTCTCTCTTTGTTCACTGTAAAGGGAGTGGAGGTGGCCTCCCACATAACTTGGGTGTCTCACTTACCTTCCTGAAATTAGGTGGAACTAATCTGGCCTGCTGATGAAATTTCTTTTGCGTAATATGTTGCCTCAGGATTTGGAAACAGTCTGAAGAATACGCTGAGTGTTCATATGGACTATTACCTGTGTACTACATTTGTTAAATAAATTTGGAGCTCATTTCATGGGTTTCGTAGGCGTTGTGTAACTAACAAGCGACGGAGCAGCTCCTTTCCCTGAAGCGCAAAGGGGGCTTGCTGGAATTAACAGTGTGCGCTTTGTTCCTAGTGCTTACATGAATTTATGAAACAGGCTGGTATATGTCAAAATAAAAGCTGCAGTTCCTAGATGGTTTTAATCTTGGGATATTGTACAGTGTTTTTTATTCTTGTGTAGAATGTTAAGATTATTTTATGAATGTTTGTTCCAACTGGAGTTATGGATCCCATTTTTTTGATTCGTTTTCCCTGATTTAACTGAATTTAAATCACCTCTGCTGCTCTCAAGGTTAAATTAAATAAAGAAATGCTAAATTCCTTTTATTAAAAGAAAATGAAGTTAATTCCCAAGGAAAGTAGAGCTACATTCCGCAAGAAGCACCATGGCCAGGTACTTTGAAATAATAATCTCATCCTTTGAGAGAGACTTTCCAGAGGAATGGTGAAGACTACTGTAAGACTTATCAATAGGACATGAACGATTTTTTAAAAATTTTTTTGTTTGTTTGTATTTTTTTCTTAAGTAGCAGTAGTAAAGGTTTTTAAATTCTTTCTCATGGTGTTATGGGTTTGTGTGGCAAGGTTTTGGTAGCGGGGGGGCTATAGGGGTGGCTTCTGTGAGAAGCTGCGAGAAGCTTCCCCCGTGTCTGATAGAGCCAGTGCCAGCCAGCTCTAAGATGGACCCACTGCTGGCCAAGGCCAAGCCAATCAGCGACGGTGGCAGTGCCTCTGTGATAACATAGTTAAGAAGGGGAAGAAAAAAAAACTGCTGGGAAAAATGGCAGTTGAGAGAGAGGAGTGAGACGATGTGAGAGAAACAAGTCTGCAGATACCAAGGTCAGTGAAGAGGAAGGGGCAGGACGTTCTCAAGATGCTGGAGCAGAGAGTTTTCCCTTGCAGCTTGTGATGAAGACCATGGTGAGGCAGGTTGTCCACTTGTAGTCCATGGAGGTCTACGGTGGAGCAGATCTCCACCTGTAGCCTGTGGAAGGGACCCTATGCCGGAGCAGGTGGATGCCTGAAGGAAGCTGTGACCCCATGGGGAGCCTGTGCTGGAGCAGGCTGCTGCCAGGACCTGCGGACCCACAGAGAGAGGAGCCCATGCTGGAGCAGGTTTGCTGGCAGGGCTTTTGACCCGGTGGGGGACTCATGCTGGAGCAGCCTGTTCCTGAGGGACTGCACCCTGTGGGAAGGACCCACGCTGGGGCAGTCTGTGAAGAGCTGCAGCCTGTGGGAAGGACTCACGCTGGAGAAGTTTGTGGAGAACTGTCTCCCGTGAGAGGGACCTCAGGCTGGAGCAGGGGCAGAGTGTGGAGGAGTCCTCCCTCTGAGGAGGAAGGAGCGGCAGAGACAGCGTGTGATGAACTGACCATAACCCCCATTCCCCATCCCCCTGCGCTACTTGTGGGGAGGAGGGGGAGAAACGGGATTGAAGTTGGTCCCGGGAAGAAGGGAGGGGTGGGGGGAAGGTGTTTGAAGATCTGGTTTTATTTCTCACTATCCTACTCTGATTTGATTGGTGATAAATGAAACTTCCATTTCTCCCCAAGTTCAGTCTGTTTTGTCTGTGACAGTCACTGGTGAGTGATCTCTCCCTGTCCTTATCTCGACCCTCGAGCCTTTCACCATATTCCCTCTCCCCTGTCCAGCTGAGGAGGGGGAGTGACAGAGAGGTTTTGGTGGGCACCTGGCATTTATCCAGGCCAAACCAAAAGACATGGCTAAAGTAAGGTTAAAGTATTCAGCTGCATTATTATTGCAATTTTGTCTGCAGATTACTTTCACTGCATTTCTTCCGCTGCTGTACAGACAGACCTTAGTTACCTCACTTGAGCAGTACACCAAAAAAAGCCAATAAAAATAACCAACAACAATGATTTCCAGAATACCTACATGCAGACAGCTTCCCAATTTAAAGGCTGTGCTACCAGTTCTTTGAAATAACTTGATGTTCGCAGAGGATCTGATGTGCTCCTTGGATTTTACCAGAGGAGGATAAAAGGCTATTTTTGCTCTCTTGTAGCTAGTAAGGGGTTTAATATCCATTATTTATTAAACTGTAAGCTATTGAATTGACTGGTAAAAGACCAGTTCTTTCACTGATATCAGTAAGCTTTGAATCATATTAAAAAATAATTTTGTTATGAGTTCAAATAATCAGCCTGCATTGCATTCAACAACAACAAAAAAAAAAAGAGGGATTTTTAAGTTAGATACCCATTTGCAATTAAGGATAAGGTACTTCTGCATATATGCAGGTACTCATAGTGCATTCACCTGCATTTTGAATTACAGCTGAAGACCTGGCCCAGTACTTTCACATTCTGTAGTGTTTCTTTTCTGTCCTGAATTTTTACTTGCTTTTCTCTCAACTGACATCAACAGCTATATTTCAGCAACAAAACCAGTCATTTCATTGACTATTTCTATTTCTTTTATTTGCCCTCTATTAATATTCAGGCAGCTTATCTTTGAAGTATACAGACATACTATCAAATATCACTGCTAAAAAAGTTTGTACACGTGCAGGTATGTAGAACTTTGAGAACTCATTAGTTCACACTTTAAGCCTTGTCATTGTTACTAATCATTTATATTGTACCATAAATGCACAAAGTGCAGTCTTTTGCTATATAGTCCATGTACGTATTTCTTACTAGTATTTCTAGTCATTCATAGTATGTTTCTATTTCATGAGAGTGATTGCTTTGAATTTTTTTTGGTTGATACAGGAGGTGTATGCATCAAGGATAGTGAATTGGGATTTAAACATTCCCATGGCCAGACCTTGAATGGACGTTTAGAACTGGTTTTTATCTCACAAAATGCTATTGACAGTTGCAGGTGATAATGGGCAATTTATTGTGTGTATTAATTATTATCAGGCATTGCTCATGAGTAAAAGAGGAGGAAAAGAAAAAATCGTGTGTTCTTCCAAGGGTGTAAGCCTCCAAAGGTGAATTACTAGAGCGGAAGAGGGTGATAAAACAGTGAAGGGAACCACAAAAACAAAGATGTCTTTTGACCTCGTAGTATCTCTGAAACAATAACAAACAAAAAAATCATTCCACTGGGCTTCGCTTAATTTTCTTAAAACCATCTTTTGTAAAAGTTTGAAAGTTGAGGAGGGCTCACGTTGGCTTCAAACGATCTGAAATTACTCTTGGAAGTATTTTTAGTAGCCTGTGAAAAGAGTAGTGACAAGCTCCTTTGTGTGTTTTTGAAATGGTTGTGTAGTCATTGAAATTCTGGGGACCTGAAGGCTGCCCGGGGTGCGCGCGGCACAGTGTGCTGCCTGTCGCCTTGGTTTGGCAAAGAAATAGGGGAAAAGCCACATACTCCACATCGGAGACTGCAGAGTGGCCAGAGACAGCTGGGAGAGACTTGAGTGCAAATTTCATTTACAGTAAAGACTGATTATTCTAGGATGACCATTACTATTTTAAAAGGGAAATGGTGCTTTTTGATTTTTTTTTTATGAATCGTAAATGTTCCAGGCTTTTCCTTTATGGGAATTTGATCAGAAAGTTATGTTGGAAACCACTCCTACAGCAAGGTTCATAAATAATAAATATTATCTCTTATTAATCCATATTTTAGTTTAACTCTGGCTCGTGGCAAGTTGCTTCCTCAGGGAATGCAGGATTCTTTACAAGAGAAGGTGATGAGCCACAGCCCCTGAGGAATTAAATTGTGAAAACAATCTCCATTTCGTACATGCTAATATAGATCTGTTATTCCCTTTCCACATCTATCACAACACATTTTAAATTGTGGCTGATCTTTTATGCAAATAGCTGTCTTATTAGACATAGCGGCTGTATGTGCTAATGTCTCCATGGGTTTCTCTGGCCTTTGCTATCTAGCCATCAAAGCGGTGTGAATCAATGATGATTACTGCGTCCCTTTGAAGAACAAAGAGGAGTCGAGGTTCTAGATGTGGGAGTTGGTGACACCAAGCCACGCGGGCGAATGGGAGCATCTCTGTGGCTCATATTACGTTGGGAAATAATTTTTCCCTGTGTTCCCTTGTTGTTTTTTATTGGCACTGCTAAAACTGCAAACATCTTTCACAGCTGACGTTTTGTTACGAAACATTAGTGGGCTATTGGAATTGCAAAAGGCAAGTCAAAACAGTCTCTAACAGTGGCATAAAAGAAGCCAAGAACGAGTTTTGCAGTGTAAAATGTAGCTGTTATCTCCTCAAATAGCTGAAAGTTCAAATGTTACTTTTATTTTCCACTCTTGTTATCATGATGTGAACGTTATGTGAGAAATCTAACTCAGTCGAGAAAATAGCTGGAAAGTGTAATAGAGGGGGAAAAAAAACACAGTGGATCACAGTTCACTGCTTATGTGTTTTGCATAAAATGGGAGTGTTATCTGAATTAAACTAATGTATGGAAACATTAGAACACTATAGCTGAGTTTTCTGTTCAGATTAAAAAGTAACAGTATTCTTTTATACCATATTACTACTCCTAAATAACTTTTAAAAAGCTTGCTGATTTTTGAGCACAAAAGTTCATTCTATGCCCTGTGTCCCACCATTTAAATGAAGGAGCCTTGCTCCATCTGTGTTGTTCTGTTTTTGTCCCTTGGCATTAAATGCCAATAATTCTTATAGAATAAATAAAAAAGTAACTTTGTGGGTTTTCAGTGCGCCAGTCACTGATGGGATCATTCCCGCAGCTATACTTTGAACGTTGTCTGAAACGATGAAGGAAATAATGGTGGGTGTTTAAGGTTATGATGGTGATGGTAGCCCATTCAGCAGTGTCTTGGCATGCTTTTTGGCCCATGGTTTGGCATCACAGTGCCTTCAAGGGCTGCACTTCCCAGACGACGTGCCTTGGCAGAGCCCGAGGAAGCTCGTCGTGCTGTAACGCAGCTGGTTACTCCGAACAGAGGAGTAAAACTCTTGCAGATGCTCCAAGGCCATGTGTGCGCAATCTGCAGACAGTCTGTGGCCACCCGGGACTGTTCAGCGAAAGTTTGCCCTTGGCACTGTGCTCACAAAGGCCAGCTGGGGAAAGGCAAGCGTTGGCTGTTGTGCATCTTCTGCGCTCGAATGATGAATCTGAAAATCTTCTGGAAATTGTCAGTCCTCTTCTGAGCGTGGGGGTTGATGTTGGGACATTTGTGTCATAGAGGCGGTCAAATGGTGGTGCTCATCATAGCTATGGTGGGTGATGTCTTCAGCCCAGCAGAAATGGGTGAAAACCAGAGTTTTGAGCAACAAGCCAGGTATTTGTTTACTATGGAAAATGAGGTGAAATCAGCAAGTTTTTAGAATCTTACTGTATCTTTTGAGCAGCAGCCCTGTGAGGAGATGAATAAGAGACCATAAGGTTTTGCACATTAAATGGATATATTGGGGGTTTGCTGGAACACTACTCAGATGGCATGTGTTCAGGCACACGGATGGTGTGGGAGCACCGAAGTACCAAAAAGAGCATCTTTGGATGAATGCTTGTGCAGTTCCCTGTGCAATCCTGGTGTCACCTGCTTGCACTGTGCCAACTGAGAAGCCTGTTCAGGAGTCAGGATGGTCATTACCTAAATGCAGTGAAGGTGATTCAAATTCGCAGTACTTTGGCCGAGAGCTGTAAAATGGGCACAGCCCCAGCTCTCGTTTTATGCTCTATTTCTATTCGCAGCTCTCTAGAGCTCATAAGGGGAAGGTAGGAGTGCGTGGGGTCGCTGTGTTTTAAGTAGCTTGTTCCTCTTCTCTGCTCGGGGTGGCTGGAGGGCTGTGGCTGCGCGTGGGTTTCCTGAGCAGTTACACCTGTGGATGCGCACGTGCCCCGTTGTTCCTCAGACTCCTGGATGTAACATAAATTTATGTGCCGACGATAGAAGCAGCTCACAATTCTGCATGCACGCTCTGGTTTACTAAATAAAAAAATGATATAGAAATGTAATTCAGTGGTACCAAATGCTGAATTACAGCTCAATCAGTTTAAATACTTTCTTTTTTCTTTTTTTATTGAAACTAACAGGCATTCTGTAATGTTAATAACGCATGCAATGGGGAAAAAAGGTATGTTTAGAATTTAATAATCTTCAGAATAGTGATGATTAACTCCAGTGTCTCATTGTACTCTGGGAAGGCTTATGTTTTTGTGTATAATCATGTAAATGTTACAGTTTTTTCCGATGTTAGAAGCCATTGATTTCCTTAGTAACTTATTTAGCAATAAGACTTTTTTTTTTTTCTGATACTGACAGTGATTTTTGGATTGAAAACCATGGGTAGAAAAGATGCCTCTACAGCAAGGACTCCTGTTGACCAATACAGGAAACAAATAGGTAAGAGATTCGAAGAAAAGTTTGCGTGCTTAAAAACAATCTGTTTTTTGCAGCCAGACCAGCTTGTTTAACAAAATATTATTCCTCTTCAAAAATTCATGTTGCTTGTGAGTGATACAAAATTATGCATGCTCCACAAAAACATTTTTATATGCTATTATATCTATATAATATATATGTATATATAATATATATATGTAATTCATTCTGCAACACTTTTATGCAGCCAGTGTTTCATGTATCTTGGAAAAAGTCTGTCTTCTGTGTTTGGCAATGCTAGTGAAATACTGCAGTGCAGTCGCTACATGGTGTTTCTGAACTGTTGGAACTGGGTGATTTTCCTGTTTGTCTCCAGTGTAAATTATGGGTATTTCTGACAACATGCTGGTTCAGCTTCCTAACACTTTCTGATACGCTGAATGATATAGACCTCTACATTGTATAATGACATTTATTCTCACATTAATGGATTACTTTTAACATTTTAATCATTTATTTTTGTATTTTTTTTTTTCTGGTCTTTCCCATTATAAAGGTAGGTAACTTGTATACAAAGTACGCACATGCGCTCACATGAGCACACGCACATACGCTCACACCAGTACGTACATTAGAGACACAAATCCCTGTTTCTTTGCTTAAATGCAAAGGTAATTGACTTATTTTTGGATTCCATATAATAGGATTCTGTATCTCTAGGTGTTAAACAATATTATAAAACAGACACAATATTTAAAAAGTACAGATATAAAATGAAGTACATTAATCTATACTCAGTTATTTAAGTAAATGACTTTGTTTTACAGTTGCTAAGCACCCACATCTGTGTTTAAATATGCAGAAAAATAGCAAGTGCCTGGGAAAAAAAGGCTCTTTATAATGTACTTTCTCATGGTCGAAGAGCTGGGGTGTGTGAACAATTTTATTTTTATCATCTCTTAATTTTTTTAGTGCTACCTTACCATTTTAATATAGGTGTTTTAATGGTCTTTTCTGCATTTAAAGCTGAAAGTAAGGTACTATGTTGTATTTCATTTGTTTTAGATAGCTGTGGAATGTTCTGTATTTCGTAATGTTGGGCAGTTTGTGTGGTTGGCTTCCTCGGTTAATTCTCTGAGATAGTTAGAAACGTGGCTGAAAACCTCTGAGTACCTTTACAGACAGGATATACTGGAAAAAATTATTAAATAGAAGGGCTCTCCACTTTCGTGCGATTTAGGTTTTGTGTAGAAAACCTTGCAAGGAAACTATTACCCAACAGAAGGTGACACCACAAATATTTCACCCAAGTGGGTTTGGTGAGAGGTGGAAGCCCTGCAGCTCATCTTCGGGGCAGCTCGTCCCGTGTAGCTGGGTGTTTGGAGAGAGGATAATTGCATCAGCTTTCTGGTATTTTTTTTCCACGTGTTTTAAATCATGGTCGCTTCTTTTTCAGCCACCTCCTTTAAGGTTGCTTTGCTTCCTTTTGTGAACACCTTCAGGTGACCACAGTTGGAGTTGTTTTTTTTAAGTTCTCCGCAGGGTGAAAGAGACTGGTGATCTCCAGTGGGATCCCTGGAGAGCAGGTTGGGTTGCTGGAGGACCAGAGGGGTGTAAAGCTGCATCTGAGACTCACAAAATTACCTCCTGCTCTTCCACAGCTTGGGCTGTTTCTTGCACACCACTATTGCAGCACCGTGGTTGCACATCTGACACAGGTGAGATGCCAGAACTGGTCAGCTGTGCCTTGAGCAGGGGAGAGGAAGAGGACGAGAGTATTTGTATCAGGGCCCAGTGCTGAGAGGGATCCTGTTATGTTGCTGACTCTCTGGTTTTGGGCTAGCGTGTTGTCTGAACGATTTGGCACCTTCCCTGTTATATGATGCATCACCGTGATCCATTGGGTACTACAAAACATAGTGGGGCTCTTAATAAGCTCATTTTCCTTAGATGCAATGTGATACTCTTAACTTGGCAAAAGCAAGTGTTAAAAATTATTGTAGGGAAGAATCTCACACCAGCAGACAAATAAACTGTATAACCTAGGAGGTGTTTCTGTGATTGTAGTATTCCTCAGAGGACAGAGAGCAAGAACTAAAATAGACTGTCCACTGCCTTTTGCTCTGGTGATGCTTGTTTCAGCTCCCACTCTGGTCATTCACGGATACAGCCATAGAGTTTGCCAGTGGAAATGAGTTCTCTGATCTCACCAGTGAACTTAATGAATGTGAGAGGTGGGGTGTTGAAAATTTATGGATATAGTTTGATACTTTAATGTTGTGGGTGTGTTTGAGTTTCATATATAAGCGTTTTGGGCTGGCTTTAGGCCTGTGTTGTAGTTTAACCTGGCAGCTGGCAACTAAGCACCAGACAGCCGCTCGCTCACCCCTCCCCTTCCCCCCCAGTGGAACAGGGAGGAGAAATGGACAAAAGGGGAAACTTGTAGGTTGAGATAAAGACAATTTAATAAGACAACAAAGTAAATACTACTACTAAGGATAATAATAATGCTAATAATGATTATGCAAAACAATCTATATACAATGCAGTTTTTCTCACCACCCAGTGACTGATTTGCAGTCAGTCCCTGAGCCGCGATTGTGGAACCCCAGAAATCACTAATTTTGCAAAATTTCCGAATAAGTTCGACCTCCCAGATAAAAGAGGATTCGAACTCTTAGAAACAAAGAAAGAAAGATTCCTGTCCCCCGGACAACCCCCATTCATAAACTGAGCGCGACGTCCAAGGTATAGAATATTTCCAGTGGCCAGCATGGCTGTCCATCTGGCTCCACAGAGCTGCACTCCAGCAGCTCCGCCCCAAGCCTGTACTGGTGCATGGGGTTGTTCCTCCCCAGGTGCAGGACCCTGCACTTGCCCTTGTTGAATTTCATCAGGTTCCTCTCTGCCCAACTTTCCAGCCTGTCCAGGTCACGCTGA